>Ga0302299_10001039_pt1 | contig 16372 bp, 14 predicted proteins | sample III_Fen_N3_4_FD_198795 | JGI IMG/M metagenome (GOLD analysis project Ga0302299, IMG submission 198795) | Peat permafrost microbial communities from Stordalen Mire near Abisko, Sweden - III_Fen_N3_4 | ecosystem: Environmental > Terrestrial > Soil > Wetlands > Permafrost | place: Sweden: Abisko... | reverse complement strand
GCTGGTCGAGGGCATGACCCTCAACGGCGTCCGCCCCAGCTCCCTCACCCACCCCTTCGGCGCCAAGCAGGACAAGGTCACCAAGGCCGGCGTCGGCGAGATCGTCGCCCTGGGGCGCATGGACACCGTCAAGACCGGCGACGTGCTCACCGCCAACAACAAGGCCGTCCAGCTGGCCTGGCCCGAGCCCATGCAGCCCATGACCGCCCTCGCCCTCAAGACCACCAAGATGGGCGACGAGGTCAAGCTCTCCGGGGCCCTGGCCAAGCTGCTCGACGAGGACCAGTCGTACCGCCTGGACCAGAACGCCGAGACCCAGGAGCGCGTGCTATGGGGCCAGGGCGAGATCCATCTCAAGGTGGCCGTGGACCGGGTCAAGCGCTGGGGCGTGGAAGTGGCCCTCAGCACCCCGGCCATCCCGTACCGCGAGACCATCCGCAAGCCCATCAAGCAGCACGGCCGCTACAAGCACCAGAGCGGCGGGCACGGCGCCTTCGGCGACACCCACATCGAGTTCAAGCCCAGGGAGCGGGGCGCCGGCCTGAAGTTCTCCGACACCATCGTCGGCGGCGTCATCCCCAAGAACTACATCCCCGCCGTGGAAGACGGCTTCATGGAATTCTGCAAGCAGGGGCCGCTGGGCTTCCAGATGGTCGACGTCGAAGCGATCCTCTACTTCGGCTCGTTCCACACCGTGGACAGCTCCGACATGGCCTTCAAGGCCGCGGCGCGCGTGGCCTGCACCGAGGGCCTGCCCCAGTGCAACCCCGTGCTGCTCGAGCCGATCCTGGAAGTGCACATCTCCGTGCCCTCCGAGCACACCTCCAAGGCCCAGAAGATCATCACCAGCCACCGCGCCGGGCAGATCCTGGGCTACGACGCCAAGCCCGACTGGCCGGGCTGGGACGTGGTCGACGGCTACGTGCCCCAGAGCGAGATGCAGGGCCTGATCGTCGAGCTGCGCTCCCAGACCCAGGGCATCGGCTCGTTCACCTGGGCGTTCCACCACCTGCAGGAGCTGGAGGGCCGCGACGCCGACAAGGTGGTCGAAGCCCGCAAGAAGGCCCTGGCCGAAGCCTGACCGGTCCTGCGCCGCAGAAAGGCCAGGGAGCCCCGCTCCCTGGCCTTTTTGCCGTGCGCCCGGATGGTCACGGCGGAGCCATCCTGTGATCTACTTGAAGGGAGCAAGGAGGCGGCATGATCCTGGTGGTGAACTGCTTCAACGAGGAGGCCTTCGCGGTGGACTTCGACCGCGTGGTCTCCGGCCACTTCGCCCAGGACGGGCACGGCAGCCACTGCGTCCGGGCCGCGGGCATCGAAGCGCTCCCGGACCGCTCCCGCTTCTCCCACCTGGTCATCTCCGGCTCGGTGGCCTCGGCGACCGAGGAACAGCCCTGGGACCACGCGCTGGCCGGCCTCGTGCGCCAGTTCGTGGACGCCGGCAAGCCGGTCCTGGGCATCTGCTACGGGCACCAGTTCCTGGCCAAGGTCCTGGCCGGGCCCGCGCACGTGCGCAAGGCGGCCCGGCACGAGTTCGGCTTCCTGCCGCTGCGCCTCAGCCCCAACCCCCTGTTCCGGGGCATGGCCGAGCCGGTGGTGATGGCCTCCCACTACGACGAGGCCTGCGACCTGCCCCCGGAATTCAAGGTCCTGGCCGCCAGCCCGGACTGCGCCGTGCACGCGTTCCAGTACCGCGACCTGCCGGTGTGGGGCGTTCAGTTCCACCCCGAGTACGGCCCCGAGGAGGGCGACCGGATCTGGAAGACAGTGTTCTGCTGCACCCCGGACATGATCCCCCCGCCGCCGCCGGAGCCCGCCCGGATGGAGCAGAACCACCTGGTCTTCCGGAATTTCGCGGAGACGGCGCGGGTTCAGAACAGCTGACCATCCGGACCCTGCAGGCGCTTCCCGTCCCAGAAGAACTGCTCCGCCCGGCCCGGACGGCAATCCGCGAACAGATCCGGCCGGAAGCCCGCCACGCACTCACCGCCGGCCCTGCGCACACTGGCGTAGACGATGCCATCGGCCCCGGCGGCACGAAGGGCGGCGGCGCAAGCCTGGCCGGCCGTCCAGTCCTGCTTGTCATAGATGGCATGTCCCTCGGCGAACAGCGGACGCAGGTCCTCCAGGGTCCCGGCCAGCGTGAGGCTGAGCATCAGGGTATCCAGGGTTTCCCTGCCGGCCCGGGCCTCGCGCAGGAACCGCGCCCGTCCGCTGGCCATTTCCGCGATGGCCGTAGGCTCGTCCAGCGCCGCGTACAGAACGCCATGGCTGCCGTCGCCGAAGCGCCCGGGCTGGCGGAAGGCGAACGGGGCCATGATGTAAATGCTTCCTGGGCCGGTCACCCAGCAGGCCCTGGGCAGGCCGACCAGGTTTCCGGTGGGGCCGCTGTGGGCCGGATCCCAGGTGCCGGCGATTTCCATGACCGCCTGCCACTCGCCGAAATCGGCTATCCCGGCGAAGAAGTCCGCCGACGGTTTGCGCGCGGCGATTCCGCGCCAGAGCGGAACGGCCTGGAACGGGACCCGCACTCACCACCCCCGTTCTGCCGCCAGCAGTTCCCGCACCCGGCGCAGCCCGGTGATGCCCCCTTCGATCATGTGCCGCAGCGGCGGTTCTCCATGGAAGAGCTCCCCGTCGTTCGGCGTCCTGGGCCAGTTCCGGCCGGAGTTCGGAAGGAGCGTCTCCAGGCACTGGTAGATCCCGAGCATATGGGAAATGCGCTCCAGCTGGTCCACCGACAGCAGGGCGTTCCGCTCCTTCTTCCAGCGCGTGAAGGTCGACCGGCTGACGCCGCCCAGCAGCGCCCGCTGCTCCTCGAGGGTGAGCCCCCAGGCCTCGGCCAGGTTCAGGAAGGCCCGGATGCCGGGCCCCGAAAGGCGCGGCAGATCGGGCCCTTCGGCAAAGGGAACAACGGGGGGATGGTTTGCCAGGGATAGGCTCATTTGGGCCCTCCCTTTAATCATAGTCCTTTTCGGGCCTTCTGCCAGCCCCTCAGCCTTCCTCCAGCGGCAGGCCGCAGAGGGTCGCCGCCCGGTCCGCGAGGTCGCGCAGCCGGCCCGCGCGCCGCGCCGGCATGCGGTCGACGAGCCAGCTCTGTCCGCCGGCGCTTTCGATGACGAAGTCCAGATAGGGTTTCCGGTGCCGGAAGCGCCGGCCGCCGCTGTCATCCACCCGCCCGCCGGCGAGGGCGGCGGCGCGTTCGTCCCCTTCGGCCCGGGAACCGGGCACGGTCCCCGTCACCACCGGGACCAGGCGCAGGCGCTCAATGGCCGCGAACGGCAGCACCGAGCGCCGCGGCGCGAACAGCAGGCCGGCCCGGTGCACGATCCGCCCGCGGCCGGCGTCGAACTCCCAGCGCTCCTCGTAGAGCCCGCCCAGCGCGACGACGGCGAGGACGATCCACGGCACCGGCCCCGGGCGCACCCCGGCCAGGGCGATGCCGGCGCCCAGGGCGGCCAGGATCAGCGCCATGGCCGCCCGGTACCATCCCGGGAGGGCGTACACCAGGCGGTCCGGAGCCGGCGCACTGAGCTTGAGCGGGATTTCCACGGGAACGGCCTCCTGTCCATCCAGTAAACCCTATCAGCGACCCGGCGCGCCGGTGCGATGATAAGGGAGTCCCGTCGGGAGGTACCCTTGCTGCGCATCGAATGCATCGCCATCGGCTCAGAGTTGCTCAGCACCGGGCGCCTGGACACCAATTCGGTGTGGCTGGCCGAGCGGCTCGGGGAGCTGGGCCTCAGCCTGCGCTGCAAGACGGCGGTGGGCGATGACCGCGCGGACATGCGCGGGCTGTTCCGGGCGGCCCTGGAGCGCTCGGACATCGTCCTCTGCACCGGCGGCCTGGGGCCCACCTTCGACGATTTCACCAAGGAGGTGTGGGCCGAGGTGGTGGGCGCGCCCATGCTCGAGGATCCGGTGGCGCGGGAGGAGATGCTGGCCTACTACGCGGCCCGGAACCGGGTCCCCTCCGCCAGCAACTTCCAGCAGGTGCTGATCCCCGAGGGCGCCGAGCGGATGGTGAACCCCGCCGGCACCGCCCCGGGCGTCTTCTGGGAAAACCCCAAGGGCTTCCCGGGCCGCCGCATCATCCTGTTCCCGGGGGTGCCCCGGGAGATGAAGCTCATGTGGGAGCAGCAGGTGGCGCCCCGGCTCAGGCCCCTGGCCCAGGCCCCCGTGCGCAGCCTGCGCATGGTGTTCGGCTCGTACCCCGAAAGCGCCCTGGGCGAGCGCACCCAGGCCCTGCGCGAGCGCTTCGGGCAGATCGAGTGGACCATCCTGGCCGGGATCCATCACGTGGAGATCGTCGGCCGGAGCCCGGACGCCGCCGCCCTGGAGGCGGCCCTCGCGGCCTTCCGGGCGGACATGGGCGTGGACCTGGCCTTCGCCGGCGCCGAAGGCGGCATCGAGCACGCGCTGGTGGCCCTGCTCGCCGCCCGGGGCGAGACCCTGGCCGTGGCCGAAAGCATGCCCGGCGGCAACCTGGCGGCCCGGCTCTGCGCCATCCCCGGGGTGTCGTCGGTGTTCCTGGGCGGCGCCACCGTCTACTCGGCCCGGGCCAAGGCGGCGCTGGCCGGCCTCGACCCCGGGTTCATCCAGACCCACGGCACCGTCTCCGGCCCGGTGACGGCGGCCCTGGCCGAAGGGATCCGCGCGCGCCTGGGCGCCACCTGGGGCCTGGCGGTGACCGGCAACGCCGGGCCCACCGAGGACCCGGACGGGCCCGCCCCCGTCGGCACCTGCCTGGTGGCCGCGGCCGGGCCGGAAGGCACGACGGACAAGGCCTTCTTCCTCTGGGGCGGCCGCGCCGAGGTGCAGCAGCGCGGAGCCTCCTGGGCGCTGGACATGCTGCGCCGCAGGATGCTCTGCTAGAGTTCCAGGATGACGAACGAGATCATCAAGACCTACGCGATCTGGTGCCTGGGGGCCTTCCTGTCCGGCAGCATCCCTTTCGGCCTGCTGCTGATGAAGCTGGCCGGCAAGGGCGACGTGCGCGCCCAGGGCTCCGGCAACATCGGCGCCACCAACGTCATGCGCTCGGGCGGCAAGGGCCTGGGCATCGCCACCCTGGTGCTGGACGCGGCCAAGGGGTTCCTGCCGGTGTGCCTGGCCGGGCTGGCCGGCCTGGGCCCGGAAGTCCTCTCCTGGGTGGTGCTGGCGGCGGTGGCGGGGCACGTCTTCACCCCCTGGCTGCGCTTCCGCGGCGGCAAGGGCGTGGCCACCGCCCTGGGCGCGGTGCTGGCGTACCATCCGGCCATGGTGCTGCCCGCCTTCGGCGTGTTCCTGGCCGTCCTCCTGGCCACCCGCTACGTCAGCCTGGGCAGCGTCCTGGCCGCCGCGGCCCTGTTCTTCACCGCCCTGGGCTGGGCCGGCGCCTGGGCCACCCTGCCCCTGCCGGAACCGCGCTGGCCGGGCCTGCTGGCCTGGGCCCTGCTGCCGGGCCTGGTGATCTTCAAGCACCGGGCCAACCTGGAGCGCCTGCTCCAGGGCCGGGAATCGCGCTTCTGGGGCAAACAGAATGACTAGACGACCCGATATCGCCATCTTCGGCGCCGGCGCCTGGGGCACCGCCCTGGCCATGGCCTGGGCCCGCCAGGGGGCCCAGGTGGCCCTCTGGGGCCATCCCCGCGAGCTGGTCGACACCCTCGCCCTGAAGCGCCGCCACCCCGCCCTCGGCGATGCCGAACTGCCCGCCAGCGTCAGGCCGCTGGCCGAGCCCGGGGAAGCCTTCGGCGCGCACCTGTGGATCAGCGCCCTGCCCACCCAGGTCAACCCTTCCGTGTGGGCCGGGCTGGCCGCGCAGACCGCCCAGCGCCCGGAACTGCTGATCCACGTCAGCAAGGGCATCATCCAGGGCACCCACCAGCGCGTCACGGAGGTGCTGGAGCCGCTGCTCCTGGTGCCGGTGGGCGTGCTTTCCGGCCCCACCTTCGCCGACGAGGTGGCCCGCGACCTGCCCACCGCCATCCTCCTGGCCCTACCGGCCACCGTGGCCGACGAGCGGGCCGGAGAGCTCCAGGCCCTGCTTGCCACCCCCAACCTGCGCGTCTACCTGAGCCGGGACGTGCCGGGGGTGGAACTGTGCGGCGCCTTCAAGAACATCCTGGCCATCGCCGCCGGCCTGGTGGAGTCGCTGGGCCTGGGCAACAACGCCAGGGCCGCCCTGATCACCCGGGGCCTGGCCGAGATGGCCCGGCTGGTGGAAGCGCTGGGGGGCCGGCCGGAGACGGTCATGGGCCTGGCCGGCATGGGCGATCTGCTCCTCACCGCCACCGGCGCCCAGAGCCGCAACCGCCGGTTCGGCGCCCTGCTGGGCCAGGGCCTGAGCCCCGCGGCGGCCACCCTGGCCCTGGGCGACAGCGTGGTGGAGGGGGCCTTCACCACCGAGGCGGCCCTGGGCCTGGGCCGCGCGTTCGGCCTGGAACTGCCCATCACCGAAGAGGTGGGCCGCCTGCTCAAGGGCGCCGATCCCAGGGATTCGGTGAAACGGCTGATGCAGCGGTCGCTCAAGCCGGAGTAGACCCTACTCCAGGTTGGCGCCCTGCTCGCGGATCTGGTCCAGCGCGCCCTTGGCCTCCATCACGGCCCGGGTCATGGCCAGGCGCTTGCACTTTGAGCCGCAGGTGTTGAGTTCGCGCAGCAGTTCCTGGCTCCAGATGTCCAGGGCCTTGCCGCCCAGCCGGCCCTGCTTCAGGCGCTCGGCGAAATCGTCCAGGTGCGCCTTGAGCCGGACCAGTTCCTCGCGCACGTCCTGGCGCTCGGCCAGGGCCCCGGCTTCGGCCACCACCCGCTCGGCGGGCAGCTGCCCGGCCAGCTGGGCGTCCTTCAGCACCTGCTCCAGGCGCTGGCGGTACTGCTCGGGCAGCTCCCGGGCCTGCAGCTCGGCTTCGGCCTGGAGCGTCTCCCACAGCGCGCGCAGGCGCGCCAGCCCGTCCCGGAAGAAGGGCTCGAGCCGCTCCGCCTCCCGGGCGCGCCCGGCGTTCCAGCTCTCCAGCAGGGCGTCCAGGCCCGCCATCACCGCGCCCTCCAGCCGCTCGGCCAGATCCGACCCGGCCGCCACCCAGGCGCCCGGGAGCCGGAAGAAGGCCTCGGCGGTGAGCGGCGGCAGGTTGAGCCACTCCGCATCCTCCTGCCAGGACTTGGCCATGGAGCGCAGCAGCGGGCGGTTGATCTGCGGCTCCAGCGCCGGCTCGTCCTGGACTTCCAGGGTCAGGTCCAGCTTGCCGCGCTGGGCCGCCTCGCGCACCTTGGCCCGGATCGCCGCCTCCAGCGGAAACAGGGCCGGATGGATGCGCAGGGAGAGGTCCAGCGCCTTGTGGTTCACCGAGCGCAGGGTGAGCCGCAGCTGGCCCGTCTCCAGGGGCTGGGCGCGTTCGGCGAAGGCGGTCATGGAGCGCATGGATACCTCACAGTAGGTTCAGGTTACTCTTCGTCGAGGCGGCCCAGGAGCCAGGATTTCCCGCGCAGGCGCTCCATGCTCCGTTCCGGGAGCAGTTCCAGGGGCGCCTTGAGCCCGGGCTCCAGCCCGAGCCGGGGCACCGCCGCCCGTTGGAAGCCGAGCCGGGCCCCCTCCTGCAGGCGCAGGGGCAGCTGGGCCACCGGGCGCACCTCGCCGGTGAGGCCCACCTCGCCCAGGAACAGCGCCTTGGGCGCCAGCAGCCGGCCCAGGGCGCTGCTGGCCAGGGCGGCGATCACCGCCAGGTCGGCGGCCGGGTCCTCGATCTCCATGCCCCCGGCCACGTTCAGGTAGACGTCCCGGTCGTGCAGCTGGATCCCGCCGCGCCGCTCGGCCACGGCGCAGAGCATGGCCAGGCGCTGCCCGTCGATGCCGAGCGCGGTCCGCCGGGGGATCCCGAGCCCGGCCGAAGCGACCAGGGCCTGGATCTCCACCACCACCGGGCGGGTGCCGGAGAGCACCACGGTGGCCGCGCAACCGGGGCTGGGCTCGGCGTCGAGGAAGAACGGGTTGCCGTCCACCGGCACCAGGCCGGCCTCGGTCATGGCGAACACGCCGAGCTCGAAGGCGGCGCCGAAGCGGTTCTTCAGGGCGCGCAGCAGGCGGTGGTGGTGGTGCCGGTCGCCTTCGAAGGCGAGCACGGTGTCGACCAGGTGCTCCAGCACCTTGGGGCCGGCCAGGGTGCCGTCCTTGGTGACGTGGCCCACCAGCACCAGCGGCGTGCCGGTGCTCTTGGCCCAGCGCGCCAGCAGGGTGGCGCAGCCGCGCACCTGGCTGACCGAACCGGCCGAAGATTCGAACTCCGGGTCGAACAGGGTCTGGATGGAATCCACCAGGAGCAGGGCCGGCTTCATGGCCTCCGCCGCTTCCAGGATGCGCCGCACGTCGGTCTCTGCGAACAGGTGGATGGCGGGGTTCTCCGCCCCCAGGCGCCGGGCGCGCAGCTTGATCTGGCGCTCGCTCTCCTCGCCGCTGGCGTAGAGCACCGCGCCTCCGCAGGCGGCGGCCCACTGCAGCACCAGCGTGGACTTGCCGATGCCCGGCTCGCCGCCGAGCAGCACCACCATGCCCGGCACCACGCCGCCGCCCAGCACCCGGTCCAGTTCCAGCAGCCCGGTGGGGCGCCGGTCGTCGTCACTGATGGCCACGTCGCGCAGCGAGACCGGATCCAGGTAGGCGCTCTGGGCGAAGGCGCTGCGGGTCCGGGACAGGTCCTTGCGGAGCGCGCCCCGGACCTCCTCGATGGTGCCGAAGCTGCCGCAGGCCCCGCACTTCCCCATGGGCTGCGGGGCCCGGGCGCCGCAGGCGGTGCATTCGAACACGGTCGAGGTTTTGGCCATGGATCGACTCTACCATCCTGGGCTCCGTCCCCGTTCGAGGTCTGCGCCGGGCACCGGGGTGGCTTTTCCGCCTATATCCAGGGGCGCCCCTCAACCACTTATGAAGCGCCTGGACGCCCCGAGGCGAAACAGGTTCGGTCGCGCTCAACCGGGAGGAAGTGTCAAGACGAAAAAACGAGGGAAAGCGGCATGCCCCGGGAGGAGCTTGGACGACCCGCCGGTCGCCATCGTAAAAGGCACTTTTTGGCTTACTTACGAAATCTGGACGGTGGAGTCGCGTTTTGCGCTTGTGGAAAACCTTGTGGATTTCCCCCTCGGTCCTCCCGCGCAGCAGCCGAAGTTTGAAGATTCCAACCCATGCGGCATCCCCGTTTGTTTTTTCAAACGTTGTTATTCAATGACTTATCCAGACATGGGCAGGCCGGCGGCAGCAGCGGCCCAGGCGGGAGTTATCCACAGTTTCCGCTTTCTTTCGCGTTGACAACATCCCGGCGACCGATCTAACAACTCATGACAAAGCTGTGACCATCGTGTAAACGCCGAATCGGATCAGACCAGTTGGGTCGCTTCCCGCAGCTGCACGCTCACCAGGCGCGAGATGCCCAGCTCCTCCATGGTCACGCCGTAGAGCGTGTCCGCGGCCATCATGGTGGGCTTCTGGTGGGTGATGACGATGAACTGGGTGCCGTCCTTCATCTTCTGCACCATGGCCGCGAAGCGGCCCACGTTGGCCTCGTCCAGGGGCGCGTCCACCTCGTCGAGCACGCAGAAGGGGCTGGGCTTGTAGTGGAAGATGGCGAACAGCAGCGAGATCGCGGTGAGCGCCTTCTCGCCGCCGGAAAGCAGGGTGAGGGACTTGGCGCTCTTGCCCGGAGGCTGGGCGGTGATCTCGATGCCGCACTCCAGCAGGTCCCCGGGATCCTGCAGGGCGAGGGTGGCGCTGCCGCCGCCGAAGGCCTCCCGGAACACTTCCTGGAAGCGCTGGTTGATGAAGTCGAAGGCTTCCTTGAAGCGCTCCTCGGAGATCGAATTGATCTCCCGGATGGTGGCTTCGAGATTGCCGATGGCCTCCAGCACGTCGCCGCGCTGCTGGTTCATGAAGCCCAGGCGGTCCTCGGCCTCCTTGAGCTCCTGGATGGCCAGGGGATTCACGCTGCCCAGCTCCAGGCGCTTGCCGTGCAGTTCGCCCAGCCGGGTCTGGTGCACCAGTTCGCCCAGGACCCAGGCCTGGCGCTCGTCCTCGCTGACCGAGGCGAGGAAGTCCGGGATGCTCAGGGCCAGCGCCAGCTCGATCTCCTTGGCGGTGGCGGCCAGGCTGCCCTGCACCTGGGCCCCCTGCAGCAGGGCCTCCTGGTGCAGCTGGCGGGCGTTCTCCAGGGCCTGCTGCAGTTCGCGCACCGCGCGCTCGCGCACCCGCAGGAACTCCTGGGCCGACTCGATCCCGGGCAGGGCCGCGGCCTGCTGGGCCACCAGCGCGGCGCGGTCCTGGAGCAGGCGCTGGACCTCCTGCTCCAGCTCGGCCAGACGCGCCGCCGCCTGCTCCGCGCGCTCCCGGGCCTGCAGGATGTCGCCCTGGATGCGGGCGCGCTCGGCCTCCAGGTCGAAGGTGCCGCGCTGGAGCTGCTGCAGGTGCCGCTGCAGGGCGTCGCGCTCGGCCCAGGCCGAAGCGCGCACCCGGGAGGCCTCCACCAGGACCTCGCGCCTGGCCTCCAGGGCCCGCTGGGCCTCTTCCCGCCCGGCTTCCCCGGCCTGGATCGCCTCGGTCAGGGCGGCCTGCTCCGGATGCGCCTCCGGCGTCTCCAGGGTGCGCAGCTGGGCCTTGAGCCCGGCGATCTCCCCTTCGAGCAGCTCCCACTGGGCGTCGGCGCGCTCCTGGGACTCCAGGATCTCCTTGAGCTGGACCGCCGCCGAAGCCCGCCTGCCCCTCAGGTCCTGCAGGGCGCGCCGGGCCGCGAGGTGGTCCTCCTCCATCTCCTTGAAGCGCGAGGCGGCGTCGCGCATGCGGAACTCCAGGGCCTTGACCTCGCCCTCCAGCGTCTCCACCCGGTCCAGCTGGAACTCCCGGGCCTTGCGCGCCGCCTCCTGCTCGCTGCGCAGCTTGAACGGCGACGCCGCCGGGGCGCTGACGCCCACCTGCACCGGTCCGTAGGGCAGCTTCACCAGCCGCGGGGAGACGAAGGCCAGGTCGGGGCGGGCGCTCCCCAGCCCGGGCAGGGCCGCATCGGCGCACAGATAGGTGCGCGCGAGCAGCCCCTCCAGGGGCCGCGCCCGGCCCGGCTTCCAGCGCAGGCGCGGGGCCAGCGCCGTGCAGCCCTCCGGCGGCGCGGGGGTCTCCGGCCCGCCTTCGGCGCTGACCCAGAGCTGGCCCGGCGCCGCAGGCGTCGCCTCCAGCCCGGCCGGGCCCAGGGCCACGGTCTGGCTCCAGCTGCCCAGCAGCCGCTCCAGGTGCGCCAGGTCCTCCTCCTCCACGATCACGGCGTCGGCCAGGGCCAGGGGCTCCTCGCCGCGCTGGCGCATCCACAGCAGGGCCTTGCCCAGCTCCTCGGAGCCGCTGGTGGCGCGCAGCAGGTCGGCGATCTGGCGCAGCCGGCGCTCCTCGCCGTCCAGCGCCCCTTCCGCCTCGCGCAGCGCCGCGCTCGCGGCCCGGTGCGCCTCCAGCGCTTCGCCGCGGATCCGCCCCTGGACCGCGACGGCCTCCTCGATCTGCTCCAGCCGGTCGGCGGCGCCCTCCTCCTCCCGGCCCGCGCGCAGCTGCTCGGCCTGGAGCGCCTCCAGGCGCGGGGCGCGCACGGCCTCCTCGTGGTTCAGGGCGTCCAGCCGGCCGGCGCGCTGGGCGATCTCCTGGTGCAGCGCCTGGCGCCGGCGCTCGGCCGCGTGGGCCTCCTTTTCCGCCTCGGCGCGCCGGGCCCGCAGTTCCTTCAGCTCCCCCTCCACGTGGCGCAGGGCGCCGCCGGCCAGGGCCGCGGCCTCCTCGGCCGCGCCCACCAGGGCCTCCCGGGCCGCCAGCGCCGCGCCGGCTGCGTCCAGGGCGGCCTGCAGCCGGGCCAGCTCGGCGGCGGAATCGCCGCTGCGCGCCGCCATCTCCTCCAGGCGCAGCTCCAGCTGCTCGCGCTGGACCCGGGCATCCTCGATGCGCTCGCCCTGGAAGCCGCGGTCCTGCTCCAGCAGGCCGCAGCGCTGGTCCAGGCCCGTGACGGCGCGGGTCCGGCGCTCCTGCTGGTGCTGCAGCTCGTCCAGGGCCAGGTGCAGGCGCTCCACCTCGGAGCTCTGTTCCGAGGCCTGGGCGGTGAGCACGGCGATGCGCCGCTCCAGGGCGTCCAGGTTCTCCAGGATGGCCTCCTTGGCCGTTTCCAGCTCCAGCGCCTTGCCCGCCAGCAGGATGCGCTGGGTGGCCCGGATGGCCGCGTCCAGGTCCTGGGCCCGCCGGGCCTTGGAAGCCTGGCGCTTGAGGGATTCCTGCTGCTTGGCCAGCTCGAACAGGATGTCGTCGAGCCGGAGCAGGTTGGCCCGGGTGTCCTCCAGGCGCCGCTCGGCGTCGCTGCGGCGCACCTTGTAGCGGGTGATCCCGGCCGCCTCCTCCAGCAGGGAGCGCCGGTCCTTGGGCTTGGAGGAGAGGATCAGGTCGATCTGGCCCTGCTGGATGAAGGAATAGGCCCGGGTGCCCATGCCGGTGTCCATGAGAAGGTCCTGGACGTCCTTGAGCCGGCATTCCCGGCCGTTGATCCGGTAGTCGCTGCCGGTGTCGCGGTACAGCCGGCGCGAGACGACCACCTCCCGGGTCGAGCCCGCCAGCGCGGCATCGGGCATCTCCAGGGTCAGTTTCACTTCGGCCATGCCCATGGGCCGGCGCTGGCCGGTGCCGGCGAAGATCACGTCGGCCATCTCGGCGCCGCGCAGCAGGGTCGCCCGCTGTTCCCCCAACACCCATGCCAAAGCATCGGATATATTAGACTTGCCGCACCCGTTCGGCCCCACCACCGCCGTCATCCCCACGGGGAAGGTCAGCTTCTGGGGATCCGCGAAGGATTTGAAACCATGAACTTCCAAAGCAATTAGACGCAAACTGGCAACTCCCCCCGCATCGTCCTCCGCCTATACTTCCTACGTGTATAAATTCATCGTCGTTTGGGATTAATCAAGCCGAGGGATAGACTAGCCTCTTGACCCCCTTCGTGGAGCATCTGTGACAAGCAATTATGGAAACAGGTCGACCAGCACGCCCCGGCGCGGCGGGAAAGCCTGCCGATGATGATGGGGTCAAGGCGCAAACAGGCTTCCATGGTATGGCTGGAACCGCGCCGCGTCCACGCCGGAGGCCAGGCGCACCCCTTTTCCGGGGCCGCCGAGGAGCTGGGCCGGATCCTCGGCACCCTGCCCCTGGGCGCCACCGAATGGGTGGTGGACGACGCCTGGATCCCCACCCTGCTGCTGCGCGACATCGTCGAGGTGCCGGCCGGGACCGAGCAGCGGGAGGCCTTCTTCCGCTGGCGCTACACCCAGGACCTGCTCCTGGACGCGCCCCAGTTCGTGCAAGCCCTGGCCCTGGAAGAGAACGCATGGCTGCTCACCGGGATGTCCCAGCAGCTCCGGGACGATTGGGTGCGCCTGGCCACGGCCGCCGGCCGCCCCATGCGCCGGCTGGTGCCGCGCTGGCTGTGGCTCTACAACCGCCTCGCCGCCACCCGCGAGGTCCCCGGCATGCTGCTTTCGCTTTCGCTCCAGGCCGACGGCGCCTACACCGGCACCCTGGCGGCCTGGGGCCGCAACCTCATCCTCCTGCGCCAGTGGAGCGAGCCGGCCTCGGCCGCCGACTGGTGCCAGGAGCGGGTGCTTCCGACCATCGCCTACCTCCAGCGCGATGCCCGCTCTCCCCATGAACTCCATGTCTGGGGCGCCACCCACTGGCCCGATTGCGGAGTGCCGGCCATGATGCTGCAGCCCGAGATCCCGGCCCAGGAGTCCCTCTGATGGCCGTCCCGATTCTCAAAGTCGACCTCGCCCCACCCAGCAACTACTGGCGGCTCAACCACGTCGTGCTGAGCTGGGCGGCCCTCGCCCTGGGCGGCCTGGTCCTGGCCGGATCCCTCGGCCTCACCTGGGTCGCGTACCAGGAAGCGGCCCGCTCCGGCCGGCTTGCCGGCAGCCTGGCCAACAAGACCCGCTCCACCGCCGACGACCAGGCCAGGGTGCTGGCCGAGCTGCGCAGCATCGACGTCACCAAGGAACTGCCGCGCTGGCGCCTGGCCGAACGGATCTACAGCGAGCGCAGCCTGCCCTGGTCCCGGCTCACCTCGGAACTCGAGCGCAGCCTGGTCAAGGACGTGCGGATCAAGACGATCCAGCGCAACCGCAGCGCCGACATGAAGGTCCAGCTCAAGCTCAGCGGCGAGGCGCGCACCCGGGAGGCCGAGGCGGCCTTCATGGAGTCCCTGCAGAAGAACGCCTTCTTCGAACAGATCATCCTCGAACGGGAGGGCGACCGCCCCGGTGGCGGGGTGGATTTCAACTACACCCTGGCCGCCGCTTCGTCCCCGCCGCCGTATCTGCCCCTGCCCAAGGGCCCGGTCGCGGCCAAGGGCCCGGCCGCCGCCAAGGCCGGCATCACCCCGGCCGCCCCGGCCGCCCGCCCTTCCAGCATCGCCGTTCCGCCGCCGGCGCCCCTGGCGCCCCCGCCGGCCGTTTATCCGCAACCCGGCGCGCCCCCGGCGACGACGGTTCCAGGCGTGGTGCCCCGCACCCCCAGGCAGCCGCGCAACCGGTTGCAGGGGCCGGACGGCACCGCGCAGCCCTGGGTCCGTCCCGGACGCCGCAATAGCGCCAGCCAGGAGGGCGAACAGTGAGCACCCCCCTCCGCACGAGCCGATTCCGCCTCATCGGCGGCGCCGTCCTGGCCCTGGCCGGCCTCGCCATCGCCGTCTTCCTGCTGCCCGACGCCTCCCAGAAGCGGCTCCAGACTGAGAAGGCGCTGAAGGAGGCCTCCACCGCCTACGACCGCCAGGTCAGGGACCTGAACAGCGCCCGGGCCGAGTCCGACCGGATCACGGCCGACCGCAAGTCCCTGGACGAGCTCCTGACGACCATGCCGGTGGAACCGGTGGGCAAGCTGCACTGGAAGCTCAGCCAGAAGCTCTTCGAGCTCACCCGCAAGCACGGCGTCAAGCTGCTCGCCGTGAAGTACGGCCCGGCCACCCGGGAAGGCTCCAAGGGCAGCCTCCTGGAATCCGTGGACGTGGAATTCAACGCCACGGGCATCTACATGAACTTGAAATCATTCATGCTCGCCCTCGAGGGGAGCAAGCTGCCCTTCGCGGTGGTCGGCGCCAAACTGGAGGAGAGCCCCGAAGGGGCCCACCTGACCATCACCCTGAGGGCCTTCCGGCAATCCTCGGCCCCGGCCGGCGAAAGCCATGATGGGGAGGGCGCATGAGCCCCGTCGTGAAGGGCACCGAACCCAAGGCCTGGCTGCAGGAGCTCAAGTCCAACCGGCGCCTTCAGGTGGGCCTGGCCTGCCTGCCCGTGCTGGTCTACCTGATCTGGCCGGATGCGCCCAGGGCCCGGCCGGCCCGGACCAATGCCACCCGTGCCGCCAACCAGGCGCTGGATGACCGCCAGGTGCGCGAGCTGGCCAAGCTGCCGGACCTGTCCAAGCTGGACAAGGCCGGCGAACTGCCGCACGAGGACCGGATGTACCGGGACCTGTTCCTCTTCGAGGGTCCGCCGCCGCCGCCGGCCCCGCCGCCGCCGCCTCCTCCGCCGCCGCCGCCGCCCACCCAGGCCCAGCTCGAAGCCGAGGCGCTGCGCCAGGCCCGGGCCATGGAGAACAACAGCCGGCCCCAGGACCTGCGCTACCTGGGCTACCTGGGCAGCGCCACCGCCGGCCGGCTGGGCGCTTTCATGAAGGGCGAGGAACCGGTCACGATCAAGCAGGGCGAACTGGCCAATCCGCGCTGGCGCCTGGTCAAGCTCACCGACATCGCCGCTGAATTCCAGAACCTGAAATACCCGGACCTGAAGCACAAGCTCGACGCCGTGGACCTCCAGGGCCAGGGCAACCGGATGAACCAGGCTCCTTCCAATGATTTCTGAAACCCAGCAGGGGATCGCCACGATGCTCACCCAAAGACCCAACCGAACCGCCCTGACCCGGGCCCTGGCCTGCGCCATCGGCCTGGTCCTGACCCTGGCCTGCGGTCTGCACAAGGCCACGCTGGCCTACAACCAGGGCCGCTACGACGACGCCCTGGTGGAGTACCGCCGGGCCCTGGAAAAGGATCCCGGCAACCTGGAAGCCAAGATCGGCTATCGCCGGGCCGCGCCCCTGGCCGCCGAACAGCACCTGAAGAAGGCCCGCGAGGCCCAGCAGCACGGCAACCCGGACGAGGAGTTCAGCGAAGTGGGCAAGGCGGTCGCCCTGGATCCCGCCAACGCCGTGGCGGTGGACTGGATGGTGCGCATCCAGCAGGCGGCGGAGCGGCGCCGGGTCCAGGTGGAGGCCGAAGAGAGCATCGACGCCCAGCGCATCAAGGGCGAGGGCAAGAACGTGCTGCCCATCAACCCCCGCTCGCTGGAGGGG
>Ga0302299_10001038_pt1 | contig 16375 bp, 14 predicted proteins | sample III_Fen_N3_4_FD_198795 | JGI IMG/M metagenome (GOLD analysis project Ga0302299, IMG submission 198795) | Peat permafrost microbial communities from Stordalen Mire near Abisko, Sweden - III_Fen_N3_4 | ecosystem: Environmental > Terrestrial > Soil > Wetlands > Permafrost | place: Sweden: Abisko... | reverse complement strand
TCGACGCTTCGGGGACGATCGCCTACGTGCACCGGTCGGTCGGCAGCATGAGCTTCCGGCCCACCGCCGAGCTGGTGGCGGCCGTGGCGGCAGCCGCGAGCTGACCCGGGGCAGGGCCGCCGTCAGATGCCGTCGGCGACGCCCAGGAGGCGACCACGGGTGACGGCCTTCATGCCCCGCCACAGGCCGAGCAGCGCGAGGAACCAGACGACGGCGCCGACCGCGATGCCCACCCAGTTGCCGCCGTACACCGCGCCGGTGGCCTCGCCGTAGGCGATCATGATCAGCGGCAGCGTCACCAGCCCCGAGGCCTGCTGCGCGGCGGCCGTGCTCTTCACCCGGGCCGACAGGCGCAGCACCACCGAGAGCGTGAGCAGGACGAAGGGCGGCACGACCCACAGCATCAGCACCCACCACTGGGTGGTGGGGAAGAACCAGCCGCCCACCTCGGGCCCCACCAGCGTGTTCACGATGAGCGAGTAGAGGCCGAAGCCGACGATGGTGGTCACGTAGCCGGGGACGACGCTGGCGATGAGCTTGCCCAGGTAGATCTCGTGCACCGACGCGGGGGAGTGGGCGAGGAACTCGCCGGTGCCGCGCTCGCGCTCGCCCACGATCGTCGAGGCGCCCACCGCGGTCGAGATGGTCAGCGGCACGACCACGGCCACCGGCGCCAGCAGGAACACCGCGAGGGCGTACGCCGTCTGGCCCTGCTCGCTCTTGCCGCGGACCGCGGCGCGGGCCTTGGCCGGGAGGAGCTGCACGGCCTGGGAGATCTGGTGCACCGCGTGGATGTTTCCGATGCTCGTGATGGCGAACAGCAGGATGGTGGGGATCACGAGGAAGAAGATGCCGCCGAGGATCATCATCGGCATCCAGAAGTCGCGTGCCTCGATGAGCTGCTTGAGCTCGGTCCGGGCGATGGTCCACACCCGGCTCGGCTTGAGGCGGATGGGCGGCTTGACCGAGGCGTTCACGCGGCCCGTGGGCCGGGCGACCGGGGTGGCGGGGGCGGTCACGAGCCGGCTCCGTTCGAGGTGGGGGTGAGCTGGCGGCCGCCGTCGTCGGCCAGGACGGTGTGCGACTGGGCCCGCGAGCGGCGCACCGCGAAGTACAGGTCCTCGAGGGTGGGGATGCGGGGCTCGACCCGGGTGAGGCGCACCCCGGAGCGCACCAGGGCCTCGACCAGGTCGGCGACGCCGTCGGGGTCCTCGAGCTGCACGTCGACCGGTCCGCTGCCGAGGGGGGCGTCGATGCCGTCGCCCACCATGCCCGCCAGCTCCTTGAGGCCGTCGCCGACGGTCTCGGCGTCGCGCACGCCCGGCATCCCGACGACGCGGGCGAGCTGGGAGCGGTCCTCGGCGTCGAGCCGCACCACGCTGGCGGGCCAGAAGCGCCGGGTGAGCTCGCGGGGTGCGCCGGCCACCAGGTCGGTGCCCCCCTCGAGCACCACCACCTGCTGCGCCAGGCCCTCGGCCTCGAGGAGCAGGTGGGTGCACATGATGACGGTGACGCCGCCGCCGGCCATCGACTTGATCATCTCGAGCACCGCGTGGCTGGACTCGGGGTCGAGGCCCGACGTGGGCTCGTCGAAGAGCAGGAGCTGGGGGTCGTGGAGCACCGAGCGGGCCAGCGCCAGGCGGGTCTTCATGCCCGTCGAGAAGCCGCCGACCTGCTGGTCGAGGGCGTGCTCGATGCCGAACCGCGTGGCGGCCGCGTGGATCCGCTCGTCGACCCCCGGGCCGCGGCCGAGGCCGTAGAGCTCGGCGGAGTAGGCCAGGTTGGCGTGCCCGGTGAGCCGGTCGTAGAGCGCCGGCTTGGCCGACACCACGCCGCACCGGCGTCGCACCTCCTCGCCGTGGGTGGCGGGGTCGAGGCCGAACACCCGGACCTCGCCGTGGTGCGGCTCGAGCGCGCCGGTGATGATCCGGGTGGCCGTGGTCTTGCCGGCGCCGTTCGGGCCGAGGAGCACGGTGATGGTGCCCGAGGGCACCGACAGGTCGAGGTCGAGCAGCGCGTCGACGGTGCCGAAGCGGCGGCTCACGCCGCGCAGGTCGACCACGGGCGCAACCGTTCCGTCCGGCGGCGCGGGCGCGGGGTCAGAGGTCGGGGCCAGGGTCACCGGTCCCCATCGGCTCGCGGGACCGGCACCTTGACCACTCCGGCCGCTCGGAGCGCCGTCGCGGCGGGGGTCCGCCCTCGTCTCCCGGCGGTTCGCTAGGGTCGTACAGGTGTTCGTGCTGGGGATCGATCCGGGCGTGTCGCGCTGCGGCTACGCGTGCCTCGAGACCACCGCGCGCGGTCCACGGGCGGTCGCCATCGGGGTGTTGCGCACCGCGCCCACCGATCCGCTCCCGCAGCGCCTCGCCGAGCTGCAGGCCGAGCTGCGGGCGCTGCTCACCGAGTTCACGCCGCAGGCGCTCGCCGTCGAGCGCGTCTTCTTCCAGGTGAACGTGCGCACCGCCATGTCGGTGGGCCAGGCCAGCGGGCTCGCCATGGCCGAGGCCGCGGCCCGCGGCATCGCCGTCACCCAGTACTCCCCGAACGAGGTCAAGCTGGCCGTGGCGGGCGACGGCGCCGCCACCAAGGACCAGATCCAGCGCATGGTGCAGGCGCTGCTCGGCCTCGCCGCCCCGCCCCGCCCGGCCGACGCGGCCGACGCCGCGGCCCTCGCCCTCTGCCACCTGGCGCACGCCGGCCTGCGCGGCCGCGTCGCCGCCACCACCCCCTCGTCCCTGGAGGTCCACCCGTGATCGGCTCGCTCCGCGGCACCCTGCTCGACCGCTCCACCGCGGGCGAGGTCCTCATCGAGGTCGGTGGCGTCGGCTACCGCGCCACCATGGGCCCGGCCGCGGCCCTCACCCTGGGCGACGTCGGCGCCGAGGTCTTCGTCTGGGTGCACCACCACATCCGCGAAGACGCGCAGGCGCTCTACGCCTTCTCGGGCCGCGACGAGCGCACCTGCTTCGAGGCCCTGCTCGGCGCCCACGGCGTCGGGCCCAGCCTGGCCCTGGCCATCCTGTCGGTGCACCGTCCCGACGCGCTGCGCGGCGTGCTCGCCGGCGACGACGTCGACGCGCTGTGCCTGGTGCCCGGCGTCGGCAAGAAGACCGCGGCCCGGCTCCTCGTCGAGCTCAAGTCGCGCCTCGACGCCGGCGAGATCGACCCGGCCGCCATCGCCGCGGCCGCGGGGGGCTCCACGTCGTCCGAGCGGCCCGTGCTCGCCGACGTCCGCGATGCGCTCGCCGGCCTCGGCTACGGTCCCGACGAGGTGGCTGCGGTGCTGCGCGAGGTGCGCGCCGAGCCCGGCGACGACGCCGGCGACGTGCTCAAGCGGGCGCTGCAGCACCTGGCCGTCGCCCGATGACCGAGGTGCGCTGATGCGTGAGGAGCTGCTCGACCCCGAGGCCTGGCCGGCCGAGGTCGACGCCGAGGTGGCCGACGAGCTGGGGCTGCGGCCCCGGGCGCTCGACGACTTCGTCGGGCAGGCCGAGCTCAAGGACCACCTCACGATCATCCTCGAGGCGGCACGCCGGCGCGGCCAGGCGGCCGACCACCTGCTCTTCGCGGGCCCGCCCGGGCTCGGCAAGACCACCCTGGCCGGCATCGTGGCCGCGGAGATGGACGTGCGCATGCACGTCACCTCCGGCCCGGCCCTCGACCGGGCGGGCGACCTCGCCTCGATCCTGAGCCAGCTCGACGAAGGCGACGTGCTCTTCATCGACGAGATCCACCGGCTCTCGCGGGCGGTCGAGGAGGTGCTCTACCCGGCCATGGAGGACTTCCAGCTCGACATCGTTCTGGGCAAGGGCCCCGCGGCACGCTCGATCCGCCTCGACGTGCCCCGCTTCACGCTGGTGGGTGCCACCACCCGCACCGGCCTCATCACCGGGCCGCTGCGCGACCGCTTCGGCCTGGTGGCCCGGCTCGACTTCTACGAGAGGGCCGACCTCCAGTCCATCGTCACCCGGGCGGCAGGCATCTTCGGGATCGCCATCGACGCCGCCGCCGCGGGCGAGATCGCCGGGCGCTCGCGCGGCACGCCCCGCATCGCCAACCGCTTGCTGCGCCGCGTGCGCGACTTCGCCGAGGTGCGCGGCAACGGCGCCATCGACCTGGTGGCGGCCCAGCAGGGCCTCTCCCTGTTCGGCGTCGACGACCTCGGCCTCGACAAGCTCGACCGGGCCCTGCTCAAGGCGCTCTGCGAGCGCTTCGGCGGGGGACCGGTGGGGCTCTCCACGCTGGCCATCAGCGTGAGCGAGCCGGCCGAGACGGTCGAGGACGTCGCCGAGCCCTTCCTCATCCAGCAGGGGCTGCTCATGCGCACGCCGCGCGGCCGCGTGGCCACCCCGGCGGCCTGGCAGCACCTCGGCCTCGCCGTGCCGGCAACCCGCCAGGGCGACGAGCCCCCGCCGGGCCTGTTCGGGTAGCAGGCGGCTCGCGCGGCCCGGAGGTGCGGTGGCGTCGCGCTACAGTTCCCGACCGTGCCAGGCGCCGGGTTCGCCCCGGCGTCGCGGTGGCCCCGAGCCCAGGTCAGCACCAGCTGAACGGGCTCCGGACGAGGCCCCCACCGGCTCCGCTACCGCCACCGACGCGCCGAACGCCATGGGGACTCCGCAGAAGATGACGACGAGCCACACCACGACCACACGGCGACCCGCCGGCACGCGTCCGCCCCTCGGGAGCCCGGCGTGAAGGGCAAGGGGATGAAGGGCCTGGTGGCCTGGCTGCTGTTCGTGGTCATCGGCCTCGGCCTCACCTTCAGCCGTGGCTGGAAGCCGCTGCTCGGCCTCGACCTCCAGGGTGGCGTCTCGGTCACGCTGCAGCCGCGCACCGGCCAGACCTACACCGACAGCGAGATCGAGGGCGCCAAGCAGGTCATCGCCGCCCGCGTCAACGGCCTCGGCGTGGGCGAGCCCGACATCGTGCGGTCGGGCAAGACCGTGGTCGTGCAGCTCCCCGGCCTCAAGACGGTGGCCGACCAGAAGCGCGCCCTCGCGCTCATCGGCCAGACCGGCCGGCTCACCTTCCGGCCCGTGGTCCAGCAGCTCGGCCCCACGCCCACCACCAAGGCGGGCACCACCACCACGGTCCCGGGCAAGACCGGCACCACGGTTGCCGGCAAGACGGGCACCACCGTCGCGGGCACCACCACACCCCCGACCAGCGCCGCCACGCCCACCACTACGGCGTCGACCACCGGCTCCACCACCAAGCAGGGCCTCGGGCCGCTGGGCGGTGGCCGCCCGGCCGTGGCCCCGGTGTCCTTCTCCGGCGCAGGCGCGGCGAGCGCCACCACCGTGGCGCCCACCACCGCCACGCCCACCACCACGCCACCGGCCACCACCGTCGCCGGGGCCACCTCCACCACCGTCGCGAGCGCGCCGTCCACCACCCTGTCGCCGGCGGCCCAGGCCAAGGCCATCGCGAAGGCGCCCAAGTGTGGGGTGCGCAAGTACGACAACACCCAGGTGCTCTGCACCGACGCCACCGGCAACCGCTACGTGCTGGGGCCCGTGGCGCTCGAGGGCACGGCCGTGTCGTCGGCCGACGCCTCCGTGCAGAACGGCCAGTGGCAGGTCAACGTCACCATCAAGGGCAGCAAGCAGGGCGACGCCGACAACCTCTACAACGCCTGTGCCTCGGGCGCCACCACCGGGCCGATCATCTGCCCGGCGCAGTCGAGCGGCGGCAGCGGGCTGGTGGCCGTGGTGCTCGACAGCACCATCATCAACACTGCCGGGGTGCAGGCCCGCGACCTCGGCACCAGCGGCTTCCGCATCAGCCCCTTCACGCACCGTGAGGCCAGCGACCTCGCCCTGAACCTCCGCTACGGCGCCCTGCCGGTCGACTTCAAGCCGGCCAACGTCGAGCGGGTGTCGGCCACCCTCGGCACCAGCTCGCTGCACGCGGGCCTCGTCGCCGGCATGGTGGGTCTCGCCCTGGTGGCGCTCTACGTGCTCATCTTCTACCGGATCCTGGGGCTCGTCGCGATCCTCAGCCTGGCCACCGGCTCGGCCGTGCTGTGGACCGTCATCTCGTACCTCGGTGTCCACAGCGGCCTGGCGCTCACGCTGTCGGGCATCACCGGCATCATCGTGTCGATCGGTGTGGCCGTCGACTCCAACGTGGTGTTCTACGAGCACCTCAGGGAGGACATCGCCAAGGGCCGCACCTTCCGCGCCACGGTGAACTCCTCGTTCGACTCCGCCTGGCACACCATCGTGATCGCCGACATGGTGTCGCTCCTCGGCGCCGCCATCCTCTACTTCTTCACGCTCGGCTCGGTGCGCGGCTTCGCCTTCTACCTGGGCCTGTCCACCATCCTCGACCTCGCCGCCTCGTGGTTCTTCATGCGCCCGGTCGTCATGTGGATGGCGCGCAAGGACGTGTTCGCCCACCACTCGCCGTGGCTCGGCGTGCGGCCGCCACGTGGTGAGCGCGGGCCGCTTCCCGCGGAGTCTGCGCCCGCGCCGGCGGGGGCGGAGGCATCGTGAACTTCTTCCGCAAGCTGTACTCGTTCAACGACGACATCAACTTCCGCCGAGGCTGGCGGGTCGCCTACGCCGTCTCCGCGGTGTTCCTGCTGGCGGGCGTCTTCGCCCTCCTCACCGGCGGGCTGAAGCTCGGCATCGACTTCAAGGGCGGCACGTCGTGGCAGTTCCCGGCGAACGGCACCTCGGTCTCCGCGGTGCGCGACGTGCTCAAGCCCCTCGGCGGCACCGACGCCACCATCCAGACCCTGACCACGGACAAGGGCACCGACATCCGCGTCGAGGTCGGCACCAAGGTCGACACCGCGAAGGCGGAGGCGGCGCTCTCCAAGGTCTCGCACAACTCGGTCGACGTGGTGCAGTCGAACCGGAGCCAGGTGGGTCCGTCGTGGGGTCACGACGTGTCGAACAAGGCCATCCACGCGCTCATCTACTTCTTCATCGTGATCGCGGCCTACATCTGGTGGCGACTCGAGTGGCAGATGGCGGTGGGCGCCATCATCGCCGTGATCCACGACGTCCTCATCAGCGTCGGCGTCTACGCCATCTTCAGGATCGAGGTCACGCCCGCCACGGTGGTGGCCTTCCTCACCATCCTCGGCTACTCGCTGTACGACACCATCGTCGTCTACGACAAGATGCGCGACAACCAGTCCAAGGTGACGCCCAACGGCAACTACACCTACACCGACATGGTCAACCTCTCGTTGAACCAGACCATCGTGCGGTCGCTGAACACCACCATCTCGGCGCTCCTCCCGGTCATGTCGATCCTGGTGATCGGCGCCTGGATCATGGGTGCTGTCACCCTCGAGGAGTTCGGCCTCGCGCTGCTCGTCGGCCTCTTCGTCGGTGCCTACTCGTCGATCTTCATCGCAGCCCCCATCGTGGTCGGGCTGAAGGAGCGCGAGCCTCGGAACAAGGCCATCCGCGAGCGCCTCGAGGCCAAGCGGGCCGGGCTGGCCGCACCGGTCGTCGCCGGCGCCGCTGACGCGACCGGCGAGGGTGAGCCCGGGGAAGGCTCGGCCGGTGGCGCCCAGCCCGTCAGCGCCGGCGCGCGCACCGCCACCACCACGACGGCCCGTGCCGACACGCCGTACTCGGCCAACCACCCGCCCCGACCGCGCAAGAAGGGCAAGAAGCGCTGACCGTGGCCTTCCCGGTCGCGCGCCCCGGCGGACGCACATGAGCACGCCATCACCTCAGAGCCGGGTGCCCGCCGACGGCATGCTCGAGGGGCTGATCCGCGACATCCCCGACTTCCCGAAGCCGGGCGTCGTGTTCAAGGACATCACGCCGCTGCTCGCCGACACCGTCGCGTTCCGCTCCACCGTCGACGGGCTGTCCGATGCCTTCGCCGGCTTGGAGGTCGACCGGGTGCTGGGCGTCGAGGCCCGCGGCTTCATCATCGCCGCACCCGTGGCGTACCACTTCGGCGCGGGGTTCGTGCCGGTCCGCAAGGCGGGCAAGCTGCCGTGGCAGATCGAGCGCGAGGAGTACGAGCTCGAGTACGGCACCGACCTGCTCGAGGTGCACCGCGACGCGGTCCGACCGGGGGAGCGCGTGCTGATCATCGACGACGTGCTCGCCACGGGCGGCACCGCAGCGGCCACCGCCCGCCTCGTCGACAAGTTGGGGGGCGAGGTGATCGGCTTCGGCTTCGTCATCGAGCTGCTGTTCCTCGGCGGCCGGTCCCAGCTCGGCAGCGTGCCGGTGCACTCGCTGGTCACCTATGACTGAGCGCCGTCGCACGGCGACGCTGGCCGCGGAGGCCGCGCTCGCCGGCGTCCTGGCCGTGGCGGGCTGCTCGTCCAGCCACTCGTCCCCACAGCCGATCAACACCGCGCCGCAGGCCGGCCTCCCGCCCTCCGACCAGGCCTCGTTGAGGGCGGTCGTGGCGCCGCTCCTCGCCCGCTTCGGCGACGACGTGCAGCGCGTCGAGGTCGAGACCAACCGCACCCCCGACCACCACGTGATGCTCAGCCTCTACGCCCGGCCGCGCGACGCCCGCACCCCCGACCAGTACGCCACCGGCGTGGCGCCGCTGGCGAGGGCCGTGGTCCCGGTCCTGCTCGCCCGCTACCCCGGGCTGTACGCGGTCGACCTCTGTCAGGAGGCGCAGCACCCCCCGGCCGACGTGGCGGAGCCGCCGCCGCTCACCCGCGTCTACGTCACCCGGCCCAAGTCGGCCGCGGTCCGCTGGGACCAGCTCGACCTCTCGGCCATCCGTCGGCAGGCTCGCAGCAAGGACCCGTCGATCGAGATCTACGTCGACCCGTTGGTGGCGACGTCGGCGACCTTCCGCGCGGCGAAGCCCTCGACCTGACCTTCCGCGTTCTGGGTGGGAATCGGCGTGCCCCAGCACGCCGATCCCCACCCAGAAGCTGGAGTCGTGTGTGGTCAGCCGGTGAAGGTGGGCGTGGCCGGCACCGCGGTGGCGGGCGCGGCAGCGGTGGGCGCCGTGGTGGAGGTGGCTGCGGCCGTGGTGGTGGTCGTGGCTGCCGGGGCCGTGGTGGTGGTGGTGTCGGCCGGGTCGACGACCGTCACGGCGACGTTGTTGTAGGTGAAGGTGCTGGCCTCGCCGAAGCACCGCGCCCACACCGTGAGCTTGTCGCCGGTTTTGGCCGTGGCCGGAGCGGTCATCGTGTCGCTCCAGACGCCCGAGACGTCGGCCGTGGTGTCGACGTTGTCGACGGTTGGCCCACTCGGCTCGACCATGGTGCCACCGAAGTCACCGGCGAACAGCTCGAGGGAGACCGTGCCACCTCCGGTGCAGCCGACCCCGCTGATCGTGAGCGTGCCGCCCGGTGCGACCGGGTCGGGCGTGACGGTGAACGGCGTGACGGTGATGCCGGCGGAGACGGGCGCCGCGCCCATGGTCAGCGCGGCGACGGCCACGGTGGTGGCGAGGGCCATGGCGCGGGCCGAGCGGAGCGGGCGGGAAGATCGGAGGCTGCGCATGTGTGCGCCTTTCGCAAGGGGGGTCAGCGACGTCGCTGGTGAGGGAGCCGAACCTAGTGCCACGAGGCGGCGCAGCGTGGCAATGCCCGCGGTCGACCGACCGCGATGCGTGGCAACCGCCTGGTCCCGTGGCATCCTGTGGAAAGCGTCCCGCCGAGCCCAGAAGGAGCGCGCTGATGCCCACCGTCGACCGGGTCCTGCCCTGGCGACGGACGACCGCGCCCCCGGCCATCGAGGTCGAGCCGCTGGTCAGCGCCTACCGCAGCCGCCATCCCAAGGCCTCGGTGGAGCTCTTCGCCCGGGCCTACGAGCGGGCCCGCGATGCGCACGCCGGGCAGATCCGCAAGTCGGGCGAGCCCTACATCCAGCACCCGCTGGCCGTGGCCCGCATCGTCGCCGAGCTCGGCCTCGACGACACCACCATCGCCGCCGCGCTGCTGCACGACGCCGTCGAGGACACCGGGATCAGCCTGGCCGACCTCGAAGCCGAGTTCGGCCCCGACGTGGCCGCCATCGTCGACGGGGTCACCAAGCTCGACCGGGTGCGCTTCGACTCCAAGGAGGCGCAACAGGCCGCCACCATGCGCAAGATGCTCGTGGCGATGGCCAAGGACCTCCGCGTCCTCATCATCAAGCTCGCCGACCGGCTCCACAACATGCGCACCCTGGCCGCCCTGCCCGAGTGGAAGCAGGAGCGCATCGCCCGGGAGACCCTCGACATCTACGCGCCGCTCGCGCACCGCCTCGGCATGCAGGAGGTCAAGCAGCAGCTCGAGGACCTCGCCTTCGCCACGCTGCACCCCAAGCGCTACGCCGAGATCGACCAGATGGTGGCGCAGCGCGCACCCGAGCGCGACCTCTACCTCTTCCAGGTGCTCGAGCAGGTCCAGGAGCGGCTGCAGGAGCTGCGCATCGATGCCGACGTGAGCGGCCGTCCGAAGCACCTCTGGAGCATCTACGAGAAGATGGTCGTGAAGGGCCGCGACTTCGACGACATCTTCGACCTGGTGGGCATCCGGGTGCTCGTCGACTCGGTGAAGGACTGCTACGCGGCGCTGGGCTCGATCCACGCCACCTGGAAGCCGGTGCAGGGCCGGTTCAAGGACTACATCGCGATGCCCAAGTTCAACCTCTACCAGTCGCTGCACACCACGGTGATCGGGCCGCTGGGCAAGCCCCTCGAGGTGCAGATCCGCACCCGCGAGATGCACCACCGCGCCGAGAACGGGGTCGCCGCGCACTGGGCCTACAAGGACGGCGAGGCCGACGGCAACGACCAGGTCTGGCTCAACCGCATCGTCGACTGGGAGTCGGAGACCTCCGACCCGGCCGAGTTCATGGCCAACCTCAAGGTCGCCCTCGACCAGGACGAGGTCTACGTCTTCACGCCCAAGGGCCGGGTCATCACCCTCACCCAGGGCGCCACGCCCATCGACTTCGCCTACGCCATCCACACCGAGGTCGGGCACGCCTGCGTCGGGGCTCGGGTCAACGGCCGGCTGGTGGCGCTCGACTACCGGCTCAGCTCCGGCGACACCTGCGAGATCTTCACCTCCAAGGTCGAGGGCACGGGCCCGTCGCGCGACTGGCTGGGCATCGTGGCCACGCCCCGCGCCGGCTCGAAGATCCGCCAGTGGTTCTCACGCGAGCGGCGCGAGGACGCCATCGACGCGGGGCGCGACGACCTCATCAAGGCGCTGCGGCGGGCCGGCCTGCCGGTGCAGAAGCTGGCCCACACCACGCTCGAAGAGGTGGCCACGTCGCTGAACTACGTCGAGGTCGACGCCCTCTACGCGGCCATCGGCGAGCACCACGTGTCGGCGGCCTCGGTGGCGGCCAAGGTCGAGCGGGTGCTGCGCAGCGGCGATCCCGAGGTCGAGGAGCAGCTGCCCGCCACCGTGCAGGCACGCAGGCACACGCCGTCGGTCCGCCCCACCGCGGGGGTGCACGTGGAGGGGCTCGACGACGTGCTGGTGCGGCTCTCCCGCTGCTGCACGCCCGTGCCCGACGACGAGATCATCGGCTTCGTCACGCGGGGCCGCGGCGTGTCGGTCCACCGCGCCGACTGCGCCAACGCGGTGTCGCTGGCCGTCGACCAGACCGCCCGGCTCATCGACGTCGAGTGGGACGAGCACCAGGGCGGCGTGTTCGTCGCCTCGATCGAGGTGAAGGCGCTCGACCGTTCCCGCCTGCTGCGCGACGTGTCGGCCGCGGTGGCCGACCACCACGTCAACATCCTCGCCTGCCAGGCCACCACCGGGTCCGACCGCATCTCCAAGATGCGGTTCGACTTCGAGCTGGGCGACCCGTCGCACCTCGGTGCCGTGCTGCGCACCATCAAGGGCATCGACGGCGTGTACGACGCCTACCGCGTCGTCCCCGGCCACGGCGCCTGAACCCCGTCCTGTCCTGTCCGGCGTGGGGTGGGGGTCAGCTGGGGCGACGGGCCGCCACGAAGAGGTGCCCGGCGTGGGCCATGGGGTCGGCGACGTGGTGGGCCGCATCGATGACGAGCCCGGCGTCGGCCACCAGCGCCTGGTTGGCGGCACCGTCGAAGTGGCTCCAGAACATGGGGACGCCGAGCCAGCTCACCGGATCGAGGTCGACGGGGATGTCGCTCGCCCCGAGGCAGAGCAGCGCCCGACCGCCCGGGCGGAGGACCCGTGCGACCTCGGCCAGCACCCGGGCGTGCTCGTCGCGGGGCACGTGGATGATGGCGTAGAAGGAGACCACGGCGTCGGCGCTGCGGTCGGCCACGGGGAGCTGCGTGAGGTCGCCCTGGGCCGGGGCCATCGCAGGCACGACGGCACGCCCGAGCGACAGCTGGCCGAACGACAGGTCGACGCCGACCACCCGGTGGCCGAGGTCGGTCAGCACGCGGGCCACCGGCTCGCCCGCGCCGCAGCCCGCATCGACCACCACCGCGCCCGGCGGGAGCTCGGCCGCGAGCACGCGCAGCAGGGCCACGTCGCCGCCGTCGTCGGGCCGGTCGGCCAGGTACGAGGCCGCGGCCACGTCGTAGCCGCGGCGCACGACCGACCTCGCCTCCCGATCCATCGGCTCAGGCTCGCCTCGGGAGCGAGGGCGGCGCAAACGGGTTCGGGGGCCTCCGGGGGGCTCCGGTAGCCTCGCTCGCCGTGTCCGACTCTGCTCCCCTCAAGGCCCCGGTGGGCACCCGCGACGTGCTCCCACCGGAGACGGGGCGCTGGCAGGCGCTGATCACGCGCTTCGCGGGGCAGGTCGAGGCCGCCGGCTACGGGCTGCTGCAGTCGCCCATGTTCGAGGACGTCGCGGTGTTCCAGCGCATGGGCGAGGGCACCGACGTCGTCCGCAAGGAGATGTACGACTTCGACGACAAGGGCGGCCGGCGCATCGCGCTGCGTCCCGAGGGCACTGCTTCGGTCGCCCGGGCGTTCGTGCAGCACCACCCGGCCACGCCGTGGAAGGTCTGGTACGCCGCGCCGAGCTTCCGCTACGAGCGCCCCCAGGCCGGTCGCTACCGCCAGCACCACCAGCTCGGCGTCGAGGCGCTCGGCTCGGCCGACCCCGACCTCGACGTCGAGGTCATCGCCCTGGCGTGGGACTACCTCTGCTCCCTCGGGCTGCGGCAGGTCCGCCTGCTCGTCAACTCCATGGGCACGCGCGACGACCGCGCCGCCTACGTCGACCTGCTCCGGGACTGGCTCACCGAGCGGGTCGACCAGCTCGACCCCGGCGACCACGACAAGGTCACCGAGCACCCCATGCGCGTCCTCGACTCCAAGCGCCCCACCACCCAGGCCGTGGCCGCCGAGGCGCCCCACATCACGCACCACCTATCGCCCGAGGGCAACGTGCACTTCGACCGGGTGCGCGCCGGGCTCAAGGTCCTGGGGATCCCGTTCACCATCGAGCCGCGCCTGGTGCGGGGGCTCGACTACTACACGCACACCACCTTCGAGTTCGTGTCCGACGCGCTCGACGCGGCGCAGAGCACCGTGCTGGGCGGCGGCCGCTACGACGGCCTCGTCGAGGAGCTGGGCGGACCGGCCACGCCGGGCATCGGCTTCGGGTCGGGCATCGAGCGGGTGCTGCTGGCGTGCGACGCGGAAGGGGTGTTCCCGGTCCCCGATCGGGGCATCGACGTGTTCGTCGTCGACACCAGCGGGGGCGCGGAGGCGCTGCGGCTCACCAGCGAGCTGCGCCGCGCCGGGCTCCGGGTCGACCGCGCCTACGACCAGCGCTCCATGCGGGCGCAGATGAAGGCCGCCGACCGCTCCGGTGCCGCGGTGGCCGTCATCGTCGGCGAGCGCGAGCTGGCCGAGGGCGTGGTGGGCCTGCGGCGGCTGCGGGGCGACATCACCGAGGGCGACGGCGCCCAGGAGCGCGTGGCCCGCACCGACCTGCTGGCCGAGCTCCGCACCGTGCTGCCCGAGCCCGCCACCCGAGCCGCGGCCGACCGTGCCGCCGCCAGCCACCTCCCGGAAGCCGAGTCGACGTGACCGACCCCACACCGCCCACCGCGCCCACCCTCGTCTTCACCGGCGTCGCCCAGGGCATGCGCACCGACTACTGCGGCGAGCTGCGGGTTGCCGACGTCGGTCGCACGGTGTCCGTCGCTGGCTGGGTGGCCCGGCGCCGTGAGCACGGCGAGCACCTGGCCTTCATCGACCTGCGCGACCGCACCGGCATCGTGCAGTGCGTCGTCGACGGGGCCGCCGACCTGCGCAGCGAGTACGTGGTGCGCATCACCGGCGTGGTGCGGCACCGGCCCGAGGGCACCGTGAACCCGGGGCTGGGCACCGGCGAGGTGGAGGTCGGCGACTGCACCGTCGAGGTGCTGTCGGTGGCCGAGCCGCCGCCGTTCCCGCTCGACGACCGGCGCGAGGTCGACGAGAACCTCCGGCTGCGCCACCGCTACCTCGACCTGCGCCGCGACCGCATGCAGCGCAACCTCCTCGCCCGCTCGAAGGTGAACAGCGCCATCCGCACCGCGGTCGAGCGGCAGGGCTTCGTCGAGGTCGAGACGCCCATGCTCATCGCCTCGACGCCCGAGGGCGCCCGCGACTTCATCGTGCCGTCGCGCCTCAGCCCCGGCTCCTTCTACGCGCTGCCGCAGAGCCCCCAGCTGTTCAAGCAGCTCGCCATGGTCGGGGGCCTCGACCGCTACTACCAGATCGCCCGCTGCCTCCGGGACGAGGACCTGCGTGCCGACCGGCAGTTCGAGTTCATGCAGCTCGACCTCGAGGCCAGCTTCGTGGGCCAGGAGGAGGTGCTCGCGTTCATCTCCGAGGCCATCGTCGCCGCCGTGGCCGCGGTCACCGGCGAGCCGCCGCCGGAGATCGGCCGCATGACCTGGCACGAGGCGCAGGAGCGCTTCGGGTCGGACAAGCCCGACGTGCGCTTCGGCCTCGAGCTGGTCGAGCTCACCGACGTCTTCGCCGCCACCGAGTTCAACGCCTTCAAGGCGCCGTGCGTGAAGGGCATCCGGGTACCGGGCGCAGCCGCCGACTTCGGCCGCAACAAGCTCGACGACCTCACCGCGCAGGCCAAGCGCTGGGGAGCCAAGGGCCTGGTGTGGATGAAGGTCGAGGCTGGGGGCGTGCTGGCCTCGCCGGTCGCCAAGTTCCTGTCGGAGACCGAGCAGGCGGCCCTGGTCGCCACGCTCGACGCCGTCGAGGGCGACCTGCTGCTGATCGTCGCCGACGAGCGGCCCAAGGTGTGGCACGTGCTCGGGCTGCTGCGGCTCGAGCTGGGCCGTCCCCCGGTGAACGAGGGGGGCTTCAACTTCCTGTGGGTCGTCGACTTCCCGCTGTTCGAGGCGCTCGACGACGAGGGCAACCCCATCCCCGCGCACCACCCGTTCACCATGCCCCACGACGACGACGTGGAGCTGCTGGCCCGGGCGCAGGGCGAGGAGTACCTCCAGGTGCGGTCGCAGGCCTACGACCTGGTGCTCAACGGCTGGGAGCTGGGCTCGGGCAGCGTCCGGATCCACCGCCCCGACATCCAGCAGCAGATCTTCTCCCTGCTCGGGATCGGCCCCGAGGAGGCGCAGGCCAAGTTCGGGTTCCTGCTCGACGCCTTCCGCTTCGGCGCCCCGCCCCACGCCGGCTTCGCCTTCGGCATCGACCGGCTGGTGGCCCTGCTCGTGGGCGAGGAGAACATCCGGGAGGTCATCGCCTTCCCGAAGACGCAGTCCGGCACCGACCCCCTCACCGGTGCTCCCACCCCCGTCGACCCGGCCCAGCTCACCGAGCTGGGCCTGCGCGTCCTCCCTCCACCCACCCCACCCTCCTGACCTCACCTCCGCGCAGTCGCGATTGCGTGTCCGTGAGTGGTTGCTGAGCAACCACTCACGGACGAGCAATGAGAAGTTGCCGGAGGTGGGTGGCGATGGTTGCGGCGACGTACGCCGGTCGTTCAGTCACGTCTTCATAGGTGAAGCGGATGACGCGCCAGCCCCGGGCCACGAGCGCGGCCTCGCGCTCGGCGTCAGCTTGTCGCTGGCGCCGTGTGCTGTGGGTGCGGTGGCCGTCGACCTCGATGACGAGCCGTGCATCGTCGTAGAACGCGTCGACGCGAGCGACCTGCCCGTCTGACCGTTCGAGCTCGACCTGGGTGCGGGGAGGAGGGAGCCCGGCCGCTGCCATCAGGGCGAGGAGTTGACGCTCGAGCCAGGAGTCGGCCCGCTGGCGCAGCGTCGGTCGGCCCAGGACCGCGTCGAGTCGTCGGACGCCCGGTCGCCCGGGGTGGCGCAGCCGGTCCAGCGCCGTGCCCACCGTGTCGATGCTCAACAGCCCGTCGCGGGCCGACAGATCGAGGATGGTCTCGAGGTGCAATGGAGTGCAGCGCCCGGCGATGTCGACCAGGGTCCGCTCCGGGCTGGTCAGGTTGAAAGGGTGGCGCATCCGCACATCGTCGGTAGCAAGGTCGGCAAC
>Ga0302299_10001037_pt1 | contig 16380 bp, 8 predicted proteins | sample III_Fen_N3_4_FD_198795 | JGI IMG/M metagenome (GOLD analysis project Ga0302299, IMG submission 198795) | Peat permafrost microbial communities from Stordalen Mire near Abisko, Sweden - III_Fen_N3_4 | ecosystem: Environmental > Terrestrial > Soil > Wetlands > Permafrost | place: Sweden: Abisko... | reverse complement strand
CAGGAGACCCTGACCAAGGCGCTGACGTCGAACGACGCCGAGCTGCGCCGGATCGCGTTCGCGTCGGTGCGGAGCCTGGGCGATCGCGGGCGGGCGCTGTTCACCGCGGCGCTGGCGAGGAGCCCCGATCCGGCGGCGCGCCGCGAGCTGCTCGTCGAGGTGGCGACCGCGACCACCGAGGATACGCCGTCGCCGGCCAGCGCGGTCGCGGTGCTCGCCGATCCCGAGGCGTCGCCGCCGCTGCGCGAGCGCGCGCGGGCGCAGCTCAAGGCCGCGCTTGTCAAGGACCCCGAGGCCACGGCCGCCGCGCTCACCGGCCTTCTGGCGAGCGAGCGCGCGCCGACCGACGCGCGGGTGTTCGCGATCGAGCTCCTGCGCGACGTCGATCCGCTGCCCAAGGCCGGCAACCTCGTCGAGGCGGCGCGCACCGCGTTCGGCTCGAAGTCGCCCGCCGTGCGCGCGGCCGCGCTGCCGCTCTACGCCCGGGTCGATCCGGTGCGCGCCGGCGGCGATCTCTATAACCTGCTCGACGACAAGAAGCTCGACAAGCCGCTGCGCGTCGCCGCGGCGCTTGCGTGGGGCGAGGTCGCGCCGAGCAACAAGGACGCCGCGCTGAGCGCGCTCGACCGCATGCTCAAGGACGATGACACCGAGGTCCGCGCCGCCGCGGCCACCGCGGCGGGCAAGGCCGGGCGCGCCTACCAGGACAAGCTGGTCAAGATGGCGAAGTCCGAGAACTACGCGGTGCGGATCGGCGCGGCGCAAGGCCTCGCCGCGAGCGCGGAGACCGGCGGCAGCGTCGGGATCGCGGTCGATGGCATCGCGCAGCTGTGGCGCGAGAAGGGCCGGCCGCGGCGCGAGGCCGCGCGGATCTTCGCGCACCTCGCCCGCAAGAAGCCCGCCGCCGTCGTCGACTATCTGACCCAGGCGACCAAGGTCGCCGACGATCCGGGGCTGCACCCCGTCGGCGTCGAGGGCCTGTGCAACGGCGCGCTCGCCGGCAACGCCGAGGCGCGCACGCGGCTGGCGCGCGCCGCCGACGATGTCTCCGCCGAGGTTCGCCGGCTGGTCATGGCGTGCGTCGCCAACGGCCCCGATCCGGTGCGCAACGGCGCCGCGATCGCGATCCGGTTGGTCCGGGACCCGGACGGCGCGATCCGCGGCGACGCGGCGCGCGTGCTGGCGCTGGCGACGACGCGCGGCGGCAAGATCTCCGGCGTCGAAGCCGCGATCGTCGCGCTGCTCGACGACCCGGATCACGACGTCCGGCTGGTCGCGGTGCGCGCGGTCGGTGGGCTCGGCAGCGCGGCGCCCCGCGCGGCTGCCGCGGCGATGGCGCGGATGTTCGAGCGCGCCGACGAGGGCGAGAAGCTGGCGCTGGTGCGCACCGCCAAGCAGATCGGCGCGGCCGAGCTGATCGGCCTGGCGATCGCCGACGGCTCGCCGGTGGTGCGGGTCGAGGCGGTCGACGCGGCGCTGGTCTCGGGGCTGCGCGCGGCGGCCACGCTGTCGGCCGCGCTCGCCGACTTCGACCCGATGGTGCGCAAGGCCGCGCTCGATCGGCTGGCGGCGCAGAAGGACAAGCTCGATCCCCAGGTCCTCGATCGCACGCTCGCGCTGGCGGTCCGCGATCCGGACCCCGAGCTGTCGCAGCTCGCGCTGACGACGATCGCGCGGGTCGCGGCCAAGGACGCCGTGGTGGCGCGGCTGCACCGCGCGCTGGGCTCGCGGGCCGAGCGCGAGCGCGCCCAGGCGGCGGCCGCGGCGATCGGCCTGGTCGACCGCGACGCCCAGCTCTCGGTCCAGCTGCTCGAGCCGCTGATCGACGATGCGTCGCACGATGTCCGCGCCGCGATGCTGCCGGCGCTCTCGGCGGCCTACGCCAAGACCCGCGACCCCGAGCAGCTCGCCCAGATCCTGCGCGACTCCGAGACCAACGCGAGCCGCCGGCTGGTCGCCGCCGCCGCGTTCGTGGTCCACGCCCGCAACGACGCGGGGCGCGCCGCGGCCGAGACCGCGCTCGGCAGCATCGCCAAGGACGGCCCGCCGATGGCGCGGCAAACCGCCCGGCTCGTGCTCGGCCTCATCACCAACAAGGCCGACGGCATGGCGTTCCTTCAGGAGCTGGTGCCGTAGATGAAAATCTAGCGATGGCCCTGGCCGAGGCTGGGCGCGGCGACGACGAGATGATCGAGCTCGGTGGTCAGCATGGCCGGGAGCGACGCTACATGATTTACCCCGCGGCCATCGCGGCGAAATCTGGCTCCCGGTAGCGTGGTGCCGCTCGTGCTCGACGAGCGAAGGAGTGTCCATGTCCACCGCTCGGTCTCGCTTCCTGCCCCTCGTGGTCGTCTCGCTCACCGGCACGGCTGCCGCCGGCCCCGCGCCCGCCGGCAAGCACCACGTGCTCAAGGCATCGCCCGATGACGTGCAGTGGGGCTGGCTCGATCCGCGCGAGAAGCCGCGGCTGACGATCAACTCCGGAGATACGGTCTCGATCGAGACCTTGCTCCACGCGCGCGACAAGATCCACAAGGACGTCGCGATGGAGGATATCGTCGCGCTGCGCAAGGCCAACCCGGGCGGCGGGCCGCACTCGCTGACCGGCCCGGTGTTCGTGACCGGCGCCGAGCCCGGCGATGTCCTCGAGATCCGCATCCTCAAGATCGTCCCCAAGAAGGTCGGCTTCAACTTCAACCTGCCCGGCAAGGACTTCCCGACGATCGGCGCGCTGCCGGGCGAGTTCCCCGACGGCTTCGTCAAGTACTTCGACATCGACTGGAAGACCCGGACCGCGGTGTTCAAGCCCGGCATCACGATCCCGCTCCGGCCGTTCCCGGGCACGCTGGCCGTCGGCATCGACCCCGACGATCCGTCGCCGCGTAAGGCCGCCGTCAAGGACGACAAGCTCGCGGCGGTGAGCTCGCTCCGGCCGTGGAAGAACGGCTCGAACATGGATATCAACGAGCTGGTCGAGGGCTCGACGATCTTCATGCCGGTGTTCCAGCCCGGCGGCCTGATCTGGACCGGCGACTCGCACTGCGCGCAGGGCAACGGCGAGGTCAACCTGACCGCGCTCGAGTGCTCGTTCGAGGAGATCGAGCTCCAGCCGATCGTGCGCAAGGACCTCGCGCTGAGCTGGCCGCGGATCGAGACCGCGACTCACTACATCCAGGTCGGGTTCGACGAGGATCTCGACAAGGCGTTCAACAACGCGCTCGCCGAGACCGTCGACTTCCTGGTCACCCGGAAAGGCCTCACCAAGTACGAGGCCTACTCGCTCGCGGCGGTCGCCGCGGATTGCCGCGTAAGCCAGGTGGTCGATATTCGCAAGGGTGTGCACTGCATGGTGCCCAAGAGCATCTTCACCGCGACCGCCAAGCCACCGCGCTAGCCGCGGGTTTCGCGCCACTGGACACGTGGCGCAGATCGGTGGTAGCGCGGTGAGCACATGAATGGTGCCCGCGCGCTCGTCCAGACCCTCGTCGACGCCGGCGTCGAGGTCTGCTTCGCCAACCCCGGGACGTCGGAGATGCACTTCGTCGTCGCGCTCGACGAGGTTCCCCGGATGCGCGGCGTGCTCGCGCTGTTCGAGGGCGTGGCGACCGGCGCCGCCGATGGCTACGCGCGCATGGCGGACAAGCCGGCAGCGGTGCTGCTGCACCTCGGGCCTGGCCTGGCCAATGGTCTGGCCAATCTCCACAATGCCCGCAAGGCGCGCTCCCCGGTGCTCGCGATCGTCGGCGATCACGCCACCTATCACAAGCGGTTTGACGCGCCGCTCGAGTCGGATATCGAGACCATGGCGCGCGGCGTCTCGGGCTGGTACCGCGCGCCGCGCCGCAGCCGCGATCTCGCCGGGGACGCCGCGGACGCGGTGACCGCCGCGCTCGGCCCGCCCGGCCAGGTCGCGACGCTGGTGCTGCCGGCCGACGTGTCGTGGTCCGAGGGCGCCGCCGTCGCGACGCCGCGTCCGCGTCCGGTGCTGGCCCCGGCGCCCGAGGCCGTGATCGGCGAGGCCGTGGCTCAGCTCGCGTCCGGCGAGCCGACCGTGCTGTTCCTCGGTGGCCGGGCGCTCCGCGCGCGCGGGCTCGTCGCCGCCGCGCGGATCGCCGCCGCCACCGGGGCCGAGCTCCTGTGCGAGACGTTTCCGGCGCGGCTCGAGCGCGGCGCCGGGCTGCCGGCGGTCGCCCGGCTGCCGTACTTCGCCGAGCAGGCCACCGCGAAGCTGCTGCCGTACCGCCGCGTCCTCCTGGCCGATGCCGCCGAGCCGGTCTCGTTCTTCGCCTACCCGGGCAAGCCGAGCGAGCTCGTGGCGGCGGGCAGCGCCGTCCACCGGCTCGCCGGCGGCGGCGACGACGTGATCGCCACGCTCGAGGCGCTCGCCGACCGGCTGGGGGCGGCGCCGCTGCCGGCGGTTCCGGTGGCGCCGCGTCCGGCGCTGCCGACCGGCGCGCTCACGATCGAGTCCGCGGCCCAGGCGATCGGCGCGCTGCTGCCGGACCGCGCGATCGTCGTGGACGAGGCGCAGACCTCGGGCGCGTTCCTCGGCCCCGCCACGGCGGGCGCACCGCGCCACGACTGGCTAACGTTGACCGGCGGCTCGATCGGCATCGGGCTGCCGCTGGCGGTCGGCGCGGCGATCGCCTGTCCGGACCGCCCGGTGGTGTGCCTGGAGGCCGATGGCAGCGCGATGTACACCGTGCAGGCGCTGTGGACGATGGTGCGCGAGCAGCTCGATGTCACCACGGTGATCTTCAACAACCGCGCCTACGCGATCCTGCGGATCGAGCTCGCGCGCGTCGGCGCCGGCGCCGGCGGCCCCAAGGCCGCGTCCATGCTGAGCCTGGCGCCCCCCGCGCTCGACTTCGTCGCCCTGGCCCGCGGCCTGGGCATGCCGGCCGCGCGGGCGACCACCGCCGAGGAGCTCGTCGCGGAGCTCCGGCGCGCGCTCGCCGAGCCGGGGCCGCACCTGATCGACGCGGCCGTGCCCTCGCTCCTGTGAGCTATTGATCGAAGCGAAACCGCCGGAGCCCGGCGAGCAGGAACGCCGCCGCGAACCCGTACACCGCCAGGATCGGCCTGGCCACGTCGGCGAAGCCGGCGCCGTCGCGGACCAGCAGCATGTTGTAGCCGTCGAGCGCCCAGCCGTGCGGCACGAACAGCCCGATCTGCTGCAGCGTGTGCGGCATCAGCGGGCGCGGCAGCATGCAGCCGCCGAGCAGGCCCATGATCAGCACCGCCACGGTGCCGAGCGACGAGACCTGCTTCTCGCTCGAGCTCACCGCCGCGATCAGCAGGCCGAGCGTGGTCGCGGCGAGCGCCACGCCGACGCTGAGCACCGCGAGCGCGGCGATGCTGCCGCCGATCTGCATGCCGAAGCCGAACACACCGATCGCGAACAGCAGGGCCACCTGGAGCGTGCCGAGCGCGACATACGGCGCGAGCTTGGCCACGAGCAGGAGCCATGGCGCGACCGGCGTCGAGAGCAGTCGCCGCCACGTGCCGCTGCGGCGCTCCTCGGAGAAGCTGAGCGCGCACGTGACCGCGATGAAGAACCCGAACAGCACGGCGTTGCCGGGCACGGTGATCTGAAACGCGGTGGCGCCGCCCATCGGCTTGCGGACGCCGGGCGGCGCGACCGCGGTCACCACCTCGACCGACCAGCCGCCGATCACGGCGCGCGTGACGATCGCGGTCAGCGGCGCCTGCAGCGCGTCGAGCTCGGACCTGGGCTTGCCGGTATCGATCACGAGCTCGGCCTTGGCGCCGCCGCGCGTCGGCGCGAAGTCGCGCGGGATCACGAGGCCCACCGCGTACGTCTCGTCGGCGACCTGGCTGCGCACCTGATCGGCGCTCGCCGCCGCCACGGCGTGGAACTGCAGCGACGCGTCGATCGCGGCGACCACGCGCGCGCCGGCCGCGGCCTGCGGATCGACCCACACGATCACCGGCTTGGCGGCGGGCTTGTCGTCGAGCCCCTTGAACGCCGCGCCGAACAGCGTGATGAACGCGACCGGCAACAAGATCAGCCGGACGATCACGCGCGGATCGCGCCGCAACAGCTGCAGCTCCTTGACCAGGGTCGCGCCCAGGGTCGCCAGCATCACGCGTCTCGCAATCCGCGCCCGGTGAGCGCGAGGAACACGGTCTCGAGATCGGCGGGCTGCGCGCCGATCCGCGCGATGCGCGCGCCGCTGGCCTCGAGCGCCGACACGATCGGCGTCCACGCCTCGGGCCTGGCGAACCGCAGCACGGCGCCGTCGCGCGCGACGCCCTGCGCGGCCACCGCGGCGGCCGCGGCGGCGAGTTGCGCCTCGTCGCCCTCGAGCTCGATCTCGAGACCGCCGCCGCGGTGCTGCGTGAGCTCGGCGATCGTGCCGCTGGCCACGATCCGGCCGGCGTCCATGATCGCCACCCGGTCGCACAGCTCCTCGATCTCCTCGATGTAGTGACTGGTGTACACCACGGTCATGCCATCGCCGCGCAGCGCGCGGATCGCATCGAAGATGTGGCGCCGGCTCTGCGGGTCGACGCCGACGGTCGGCTCGTCGAGGATCAGCAGCATCGGCTTGTGGATCAAGCTCGCGACCAGGTTGAGCCGCCGCTTCATGCCGCCGGAGAACTTCTTGACGATCTCGTCGGCGCGATCGACCAGCCCGGCCACCCCGAGCGCCCACGCGGTGCGCGCGTCGAGCTCCGCGCCGCGCACGCCGTACAGCTGACCGAAGAACCGCAGGTTCTGCCGCGCCGACAGATCTTCATACAGCGCCAGATCCTGCGGCACCAAGCCGAGCGCTCGCTTGGCGGCCGCCTTCTCGGTGCGGATATCGTGACCGGCGATGCGCGCGGTCCCGGCGCTCGGCGGGAGCACCCCGCACGTCATCGAGATCGTCGTCGTCTTCCCGGCGCCGTTGGGGCCGAGCAACCCGAGGATCTCGCCGCGCTGCACGGTCAGGTCGACCTCGGCCACCGCGACGCGGTCGCCGAACTTCTTGGCCAGGCCCTCGAGCGCGAGGACTACGCCCACGGTGAATCACCCATTCGCCGGACGATATCATCGTCCCGCGAGCTTCGTGCGCCGCGAAGCCAGCGGGACGTCCAGCCATGCTCGCCCGTCCTCCGTGTGGGGGAAATCCGCAGCCACGTTGTGAAACGAGGTCTTGCAGCGCCCCCCCACCCGGTGGAGGAACGCTAGGCTCTAGCGATGCGAGCCACGGCGTGGATCCTCGACGTCGCGCATCGCGTGCGGCGGTTTGCGTGTGACGTGCCCACGGGAGTCCGCCCGCTCGCCGCGATCGAGGCCGCGGCGCAGCGCGAGCTCGGCGTCTCGCTCGGAATGGCGATTGGCATTCGTGCGATCGACGCGGCTCCGGAGCTGCTGTTCATGCTGCCCGGCGGCGCCAGCGATCCATCGTTCACGCCGTTCGCGCAGTTCGCCGCGACCGACGACCGCGGCTTCGCGTGCTACGTCGAGGCGATGCTAGGCGGCTGGTCGCCGCCGACCCGCGAGCTCGATGTGTTCTATTTCGGCGATAGCCCCGAGCTGGCGGCGACGCTCTCGCACCTGGTGGTGAAGGGCGTCAAGCGCGCCACGGCCGGCTGGATCGCGGCCGCCGAGCGCGACGGCTCGACGCTGCCGCGCGTCGGCACGGTGTCGATCGTGACCGATCGCTTTGGCTATGCGCAGTGCGCGATTCGCACCGAGCGGATCGAGCGGCTGCGGTTTGGCGATGTCGAGTCCCGCCACGCGTGGGTCGAAGGCGAGGGCGACCGCACGCTCGAGGACTGGCGCGCCGGTCACCTCGCGTATTTCGAGCGCGAGGCGGCTCGGCTCGGGCTCGCGTTCAGCGACGACGAGCTCGTGTTCTTCGAGCACTTCCGGCTGATCGCCGTGTTCGGCCACGCCGACGCGTGATGCTCACGATCCCGCGGTCTGCGTGCCCGGCAGCGACGCGCCCGGGGCCTTCGCGGCGTTCGCGGCCTTCGAGTTGCGGCGGCCGATCCGCAGCACGATCACCGAGGCCGCCAGGCAGATCGCCCCGGCGCCGACCCACGCCGGCGTGTAGGTCTCGACCTCGGTGCGGATGATGCCGGCGGCGAGCGCCCCGGCGCCCGCGCCGATCTGGTGCGCGGTGAAGATCCAGCCGAACACGATCGGGCCGTCGACCGGGCCGACGGCGTCGACCGTGAGCTTCAGCGTGGGAGGCACGGTCGCGATCCAGTCGAGGCCGTAGAACACCGCGAACGCCGGCAGCCCGAACACCTCGACGCCGAACGCGATCGGCAGGTAGAGCAGGGCGACGCCGCGCAGGCCGTAGTAGACCGCCAGGAGGCGCCGGCTGTCGTAGCGATCCGAGAGCCAGCCGCTCGCGGTGGTGCCGACGAGGTCGAAGATGCCCATCGTCGCGAGCAGGCCGGCCGCCCGGACCTCGGGGATGCCGTGGTCCATGCACGCCGGGATGAGGTGGGTGCCGATCAGGCCGTTGGTCGTCGCGCCGCAGATGAAGAAGCTCGCGGCGAGCAGCCAGAAGTCGCGGTGATGCGTGGCCCGGCGCAGCGCCCCGAGCGCGAGCGCGAACGGGTTGCCGACGACGACCGGCGGGACGATGGGCGCCGCGGGGTCGGCGCCGTACGGCAAGAGCCCGACGTGCTCCGGGCGATCGCGCACGACGAGCCCGACGATCGGGATGAGGCCGACCATGATCGCGGCGATCCCCAGCACGACCGGCCGCCAGCCATCGGACTGCACGAAGGCGGCCATCGCGGGCAGGAACACCAGCTGGCCGGTGGCCGCGCTCGCCGTGAGGATGCCGATCACCAGGCCGCGGCGGGCGACGAACCAGCGCTGCACGATCGTCGCGCCGAGCACGCTCGCCGTGGTGCCGGTCGCCACGCCGACGAGCACGCCCCAGCACGCGTAGAGCTGCCACGGCGCGTGCATGAGATTGGTGAGCGCGACGCCGGTCGCCATCACGGCGAGCGCGATCATGACCACGCGGCGGATCCCGAACCGCTGCATGATCGCCGCGGCGAACGGGCCGACCAGGCCGTACAGCACGAGGTTCAGCGACACCGCGCCGGAGATCAGCGCGCGGCTCCAGCCGAGCTCGTTCTGCAGCGGCACCATGAGCACGCCGGGCGTCGCGCGCACCGCCGCCGCCGAGAGCAGCACGATGAATGTGGCGGCGGCGACGATCCAGGCGTAGTGAACTCGGCGCGGGGCCATGCGTACCTCGGCCGAAGTGTGAGCCGAAACCGCGCCGACGACCGGTCCAGCCGGCGCGATTCCAGGCGATACAGCGGTCCGAGGCGGCGGTCTACCCGGGACGACTGGATCGGGAGCCAGCCAGGCTGCGATCGCGCGACCCGACCGCAGGTCAGCGCCGCGGGGCCCACTGCGTGCGCTGCGGTCTAGTGCACCCCGAGCTCCTTGATATCATCGGGGATCTCGCCGATCCGCGCGTTCGCGGTCTTCAGGCGCGCGCCGCTGCCGGTCCTGACGAACCGGCGGTACGCCGCTTCGGCCTGCTTGAACAACTTGATCTTGGCGCCGTCGTCGTTGGCCCGCCTCGCCATGCCGTCGTAGAGCTGCCCGTAGAGGTAGTCGGTCACCGAGTTCGACGCGGAGGTCTTGCGGATCGCGGCCGCCGCCTTGTCGAGCGACTGCTTGGCTGCGCCGTAGTTGCTCGCGGCGATCTGCATCTCCGCGGTGGCGAGGAGCTGCGGCACGTCGACGGTCTCGCCGCCGAGCCAGACGCGCGCCTTGGCAGCGGCGTCGGTCGCCTTGCTGCGCGCGTCGGTCGCGATCGCGCGGGAGTCCTTGGCCATCGCCGCGGCGCCGTCGACGAGCGTCCTGGCGTCGGCCGAGGGCGCGGTGCCGGCGGCGTCCGCAGCGGCCTTGGCCGCGGTCTCGGCCTTGGTGGCGAGCGCCTCGAGCCGGCCTGCCGACTCGTCGAGGCCTGTGGTCAGATCTTCGACTTGCTTGATCGCCGCGTCGTCGTGCGAAGGCGTCCGGGTGGCGGCGGCGAGCTCGGTCACCTGCTGGGCCATCGCGTCGCGCGCGGCCTTGATCTCGCTGGCCGCACCGGTCGCGGCGTCGAGCTCCTTCTGGATCGCGGGCAGCCGCGGATCGGGTGGGGGCGGCGCGGGCGGTGGGGTCGCGGTGAGCTGGCCGTTGCCCGGGAGCGGCGGCGGCGGCGGGACCAGCCGCGACAGCTGGCCCGCGGCCTTCGAACGCACGAACGGATCGACGTCGTTGACCAGCGGCCGGTACAGCCGGATCGCCTGCTCCTTGTCCTTCGCCACGACGACCTCGATCGCGTCGACGCCGGCGTGCCGGACCTCCTGATCCGGATCGGCGATCAGCCGGCGCAGCAGCGGCACGGCTTCGCTCGGCTGCATCGCGCGGACGACCGACACGACGGCGAGCCGCTGCCGGGGATCCTGGACGTCGAGCATCTCGGCCGGCGTCCGCGCGTCGCCCAGCTTCTCGCCGAGCCGGGTCAGCGACGCCATCGCGCGCGTGTACATCTCGGGGTCCTTCGACGACAGCCCGGCGGTCAGCACGGGCATCACCGCGGCCTTCTCCGCGTGCTGCGCTGCGAGCCCCTCGGCCGCGGTGAACTTGATGTCGAAGATCTTGTCGAGGAGGCCGATCTTGAGCGTCGGGATCACGACCGCGTTGTTGGTGGTCGAGGCGGCCTGCACCGCGGCGAGCCGGATGCCGACCTCGGGGGCGATCACCGCGGCGTCGAGCTTGGCCTTGCCGCCGGCCAGGTCGCCGACCGAGATCAGCGAGCCGGCGGCGATCACGCCGATCCGGCCGGGCTGCTCGGCGATCTCGGCGAGCGTATCGTGGGCGACCGCGTTGCCGATCGCGCCGAGCGCCGCGACCTGCTGCTCCTTGACCGCGGGGTCGGCCTCGTCCTTGACCGCGGCGACGACCTTCGCCGCCGCCTCGGCGCCCTTCATCTTGCCGGCGGACCTCGACGCCGCGAGCCGGACCTTGGGATCCGGATCGACGATCGCCTGCGCGAGCAGCGGCACCGCTTGCTTCTCGGGGATATCGGCGAGCACGCCGGCGGCCGCCTTGCGCACCGCCCAGTCCTGCGACTCGAGCGCGCTCTTGGTCCAGTCGACCGAGGCCTGCGCCAGCACCGCCGGATCGATCCCGACGATCGAGACGATCGCCGCGGCGGCCGCGATCCGCACGGTCCAGTCGGAATCCTTGGCCAGCTCGATCAGCGGCGGCAGGCTGGTGCGCTCCGCGATCTCGCCGAGCGCGCGCGCCGCGAGCCGCCGGGTCTGGGGCTTGGGGTCCTTGAGCGCGGCGGTGATCAGCTGCGCGCCGGCGTAGTCCCCGAGCGGGATCTGCGCGACGGCCGCGACCAGCCGGTTGGGCGAGTCCGGGTTCGCCATCACGGCCGTGAGCACCGGCTTGCCGGCGTCGTCGCCGAGCTTGGCGAGGCCCTCGGCGGCGGCGAGCCGCGCGCCTTCATCGGGGTTCTCGAGGATCGAGTACAGGACCTTGCGCGCGGCGGCGTCGCGCAGCCCCGCCATCTTCGTCAGGATGACCGCGCCGGCGTAGCGCTCGACCTCGGCGAGCTCGGCCTCGCGCGCGGCGATCGACTTCAGCGCCGCGATCGCGTTCTTGTCGCCGGGCTGGCTCAGCTCGGCGAGCGTGATACCGGCCTTGAACGACACCGCGAGATCCTTGCTGCGCGCGTAGTCGAACAGCCGCCTGGTGGCGGTCTTGTCGCCCAGCCGGGCGAGCGCCGAGGCGTACCAGACCTTGAGCGGTGGGGGCGCGGCGGCCTCGAGCTTGGCCAGGAGCGGCGTGGCCGCGGTGGCGCCGATCGCGCCGAGCGCACCGGCGGCGTGGCCGCGGACCTCCGGGTCGGGATCTTGCTCGGTCAGCTCGGTCAGCTGCGGCACCGCCGGCCGATCCTTGGTCTTGCCGAGCGCGTCGGAGCCCTGGGTGCGCACGACCGGCTCGGTCTCGCGCAGCGCGGCGCGCAGCGTGATCTGCGCGTCCTTGCGGAGCGCCTCGTAGTCGAGGGTCTTGTCGCCGGGCGGGGTCGGCGGTGGGCGCTTGGTCTCGACGACCAGAGGCGGGACGGCGGCCACCGGGGCAGCGACGTCCTGCGATCGCGAGATCGCGACGCCGGCGACCGCGATCGCGGCGGCCGCGACCGCGCCGCCGAGCACGAGGCCCGTGCGGCGCTTGCGCGGCGGGGCGCTGGTGGCCGGCGCTCCGGCGACCAGCGTCGGCGGGCGCAGCGGCCGGCTCCGCTCGAGCGTATCGGCGTGGGTCGGCGTGCGGTTGCGGCTGACGTCGTGCAGATCCGCCAGCACGTCGGCGGCGCTGTCGTAGCGACCGGACGGGTCCTTCGCGAGCAGCCGCACGAGCACGCGATCGACCAGGCCTGCCATCGGGCCGGCGATCGTGATGTGGGTCGGCAGCTCGGCGAGCCTGGGCGGATCGCGGAACAGGTGACCGGTCATCACCGCCTGCAGCGTATCGCCGACGAACGGCGTCACCCCGGCGAACATCTCGTAGGTGATCACGCCGAGCGCGTAGATATCGGTGCGGTGATCGACGTCGCGCGAGCCGTTGATCTGCTCGGGCGACATGTAGTGCGGCGTGCCGATCACCGATCCGGTCTGGGTCAGCTTCTCGCGCGGGCTCTCGGTCCCGACGAGCTTGGCGATCCCGAAGTCGAGCAGCTTCACCGCGACCCTGCCCTCGACGTACTTGAGCCAGATGTTGTCGGGCTTGAGATCGCGGTGGACGTAGCCCTTGTCGTGCGCGGCCTTGAGCGCGCGCAGCGTCTGCTCGAGGATCGGGAACGCCTCGGGCCACGCGAGCGCGCCGCGGGCGATCCGCGCCGACAGCGGCTCGCCTTCGAGGTACTCCATCACGAAGAACACGCGGCCGTACGCGTCGCGGCCGAAGTCGTAGATATCGACGATGTTGTCGTGGCGGATCGAGTTGACGGCGCGGGCCTCCTGGTAGAACCGCTCGACCACGTCCTCCGAGCGGCACAGCTCGCGCTTCAGGACCTTGATCGCGCCGAGCCGGCCGATCTTGGCGTGCACGCCCTCGTAGACCACGCCCATGCCGCCCTCGGCGAGCTTGCGCCGGATCACGTAGCCGCACAGCTCCTGGCCGACGACGATATCCGGATCTTCCTCGGCGAACGTGCCCCCGGTGGGCGTCGCCGCGCCGCGCAGGCCCACGGTGGGCGCGGCGGTGAGTGGTGGCGCCGGCGCGAGCGGCGGAGGCAGGCCCTGACCCGGCGCGAGGATCGTCGGCTGCTGGGGGCCGGTGGCCTGCATCGGCCGTGGGTGGGTACCCGACGCGGGACGCGGATGGTTGATCGGCGGCACCGTCCCGATCATGGTGCGGCCGCCCTTGGTCTCGTGGCTCATTCGGAAGTCCTCATAGCCCGAGGAGAACCGCCTCGGCGGTCATGCGAACACGCAGATCTGCATCGGTCGCGAGCTTTGCGATCGCCGCGCGGTGCGGCGCGATGCCGGAGGTCACGAGCGCGCACACCTCGAGCGCCTGGCGGCGCTCGTCGGCGTCGGCGCTCGCCAGGCCGCGATCGACCCAGTCGAGCGCCCGGCGGTCGCCGAGCCGCGCCAGCGCCACCGAGGCCTCGCCGGGCCGCGCGAACCCGGGATCGGCGGCGGCCCGCGCGAGCTGCTCCCGGGCCTTGGCGTCGCCCGCCTCGGCGAGGATCGCGGCGGCGCCGACCACGCGCGCGGCATCCGGAAGCGCGAGCTCGGCCTCGAGCCGCTTGCGGGTGCCCGCGTCGCCGAGCTTGACGAGCGCGTGCGCGGCGCGCCGCCACGACTCGCGACCCGGCGGGCCTTCGAGCGCGTCGACCAGCGCCGGGCGGCCGGCATCGTCGCCGGCGTCGGCCAGGGCAGCGGCCGCCGTGAGCCGGAGCGCGGGCTCCTCGGTCGCGCGCGTCAGGATCGCGCGAGCGTCCTTGTCGCCGAGCTTGAACAGCACCGCCGCCAGCTCGACCTTGAGGCGATCGCCGGACGCGGCGAGCGCGGCGCGCAGCTTGGGCGCCGCGTCCGGCAGCGCCAGCTCGCCGAGCGCGTGGGCCGCCTTGACCCGGACCTCGGGTGAGCCGGCCAGGGCGGCGTACAAGAGCGGTGCCCCGGCCACCATGCGGGTCGCGCCGAGGGCGTCGACCGCAACGCCCTGCTGCTGCAGCGTCGGGCTGCCAACCGCGTCGCGCAGCGCCTGCTCGGCCCGCGCGCGCGCCCGGGCGGTATCTCCGGCGGCGACCAGCGCCTCGATCGTCACATCCGTCACAGGCGTCGGGCCCGTGGGCGGGCGCCCGTCGATCGGAGGACGCGGTGCGCTCGGCCGGGCGTGCATCGTGTAGGCGAACATGGCGAGCGCGGCGAGCGCGGCGCTGATCAGCGCGTAGCGCAGCGTGTGGGAGCGGGCGGGCTTGACGCTCGGCTGCAACCCACGCTCCGGCGGGGCAACTTCTGCCACGCCGAGGATCGTGTCGTCCTCGAGCCCGGCCTCGCGCTTGACGCGCCGGATGCCCGCGATCAGCTGGTCGATCGACTGGCAGCGCTGGTCGAGCTGGCGGGTGAGGCAGTGCTCGATCAGCCGCGACAGTTCCATCGCCACGGGGGCGATCTGGTGCGGCGGCGGCGGCGAGCGATGCAGGATCTGGTCGGCGAGCTCGACGAACTCCTCGCCCTCGAACGGCGCGCGCCCGGTGGCGGCGCGGTACATCATGACCCCCATCGCCCAGACATCGGTGCGCGCATCGACGCTGCCGCCGCCGATCTGCTCGGGGCTCATGTACTGCGGCGTGCCGAGCACCGAGCCGGCCATCGTGTGCTGGACCGCGCCGGCGCCGCGCAGCTGCGCGATCCCGAAGTCGAGCAACTTGACGAAGTGCGGGTTGTCCTCGCGCGCGACCACGTAGACGTTGCCCGGCTTGAGATCGCGGTGCACGATCCGCTTGGCGTGCGCCGCGCTCAGCGCCTTGGCGATCTGGCCGAACACGTGCAGCAGCAGCGGGAGCGGCATCGGGCCCTGCCGGAGCATCAGGTCCTCGAGCGTCTCGCCCTGGAGATACTCCATCACGAAGTACGCGCTGCCGGGCCCCCAGTCACCGTAGCTGTAGACGTTGACGATGTTGTCGTGGTTGATGAGGTTGACGGCCTTGGCCTCGTTGAGGAATCGCGTCAGGATCTGGTCGTGCTGCGAGAGCTCGGGCCGGAGCATCTTGATCGCGCACCGGCGCTCCAGCACCTCGTGCACGGCGCTGTAGACGAAGCCCATGCCGCCTTCGCCGAGCAGCCCGTCGATCCGGTAGGCGTCGAGCAAGGTGCCCGGCGGCAACACGGCCACGTCGGCGCCGGCTCCGCCATCGGCGGGGCAGCGGGATCGATCCGTAGGGAGCAGTCTCCTGCACGACGTACACACCCTCATCGTGGCGCCCGACGGTAGCTCGAATCAGGCGGCGCTTACAAGGCGATATGTTCGGACACCGCGATTGAACACGACCCACAGTGAACGTGGATTTATCCACTCGATAGCGCAGCTGCGCGGTCCACGGTGGCCTCGATTACGACGGATTACCGGCCTTCCGTTCGATTGACGAACGATCGACAAGTCGACTAGAACTAGCTTTGATGCGGGGACTGCTATCGGTCTGGATCGTCGGTGTAAGTGCAGCGGCTACAAGCGCTGCATTCGGTGCGCCAGGTCCGGCGCCGGTCACCGCCGCGGCCACAGCGGCGGCGAGTTATCAGAAGGCCGAGAAGCTCGATCTCGACGGCGACTACGAGCACGCGCTGGCGGCCATCGAGGACGGACTGGCCAGGGCGCCCAAGGATCTGCCGCTGCTCGGGCTCAAAGGCAAGGTCCTGTTCGAGGTGCGCGACTATGTTGGCTCGCGCGCCGCGTACCAGGCCTATCTCGACGCGGGAGTATCGGGGGGCAAGCGGCGCTCCGCGGAGAAGAGCGTCGCCTTGCTCAGCACCGTGACGTTTCTCGATATCGAGCTGCCCAGCGGCCCGGCCGCGATCTATCTCGACTCCAAGTCGCAGGGGGTGCTCTGCACCGCGGCGCCGACCTGCCATAAACTGGTGTTGCCCGGCCGGTACAAGGTCATCGCCGAGCGCTCCGGATTCGAGCGCTGGACTGGCAGCGTCACGATCACGCAGGGCACGCCGGCGAAGCTGGCGGTCGCGCTGGTCGAGAAGCCCTCGGCGCTGACGGTTCGCGCGACCCCGCCTGAAGCGAAGGTGACGATCGACGATGCCGCGTACGATCCGGCGGCCAAGGTCGCTCCCGGGAGCCACCAGGTCACGGTCGCGCAGCCCGGGCAC
>Ga0302299_10001036_pt1 | contig 16383 bp, 14 predicted proteins | sample III_Fen_N3_4_FD_198795 | JGI IMG/M metagenome (GOLD analysis project Ga0302299, IMG submission 198795) | Peat permafrost microbial communities from Stordalen Mire near Abisko, Sweden - III_Fen_N3_4 | ecosystem: Environmental > Terrestrial > Soil > Wetlands > Permafrost | place: Sweden: Abisko... | reverse complement strand
CCGAGTCGAACTGGCCGTCCGCAGCGGAGAAGCCCTCGCTGTCCACCCCGTCGCGGTAGACGATCTGGCCGCCACGGATCAGCAGCGGCCCGGCCTGCAGCAGGTCTCCGGCAGCATCGGCCGCCAGCTCCTCGCGGTGGTCGATCCGCAGTGCGGCGCCGTCCACGTGCAGGCTCGCCCGGAGCGTGTGCCATGGCGCGGTGAAGGGGACGTGCGGGACCGCCTGGCCGCCGAGCCGCAGCTCGCCGAGCGGCGACCCCTCGGGCCGCGTGTAGAAGCCTCCGACGACGGCGTCCGGGCAGCCGGTCTCGGCGCACCAGTCGACCACGCGCTGCTGCGTCACGAGCCGTTCGATGCGCAGGCGCGTGCGCGTGCGATCCCAGCGCGCGACGTATGCGGTCGTGGCGCGGCCGTCCCCGAGCTGCAGGCGCAGCAGCGAGTCGGCACGCGCAGGCGCCGGTGCAGTGGAGCTGGAGACACGCTGGTCCATGGTCCGCTGCGCCGGGCAGCACGTCACAGATACCCCATCTGCGCCCGGCTGTCACGCGGCGTCACCGGTCGTTCACGCGGCGGGTGTGCTCAGCCGCGGGATCCGAGGTGCCCGGCGCGCCCACGTTCGACGCGTCGACTACGGCTCAGCGGCCTCCTCGCTGCGCCTCGCGATCCACTCTGTGCCCGGCGTGTCGGTGAAGCTGTGCGCGAAGACCGAGCAGACCACGACCAGCGCGGCGAGGTTGAAGATCCGCCCGCCCTGGGGGATCGTCTCGCCGAGCACGATCAGCGAGAAGGTCACGGTCGCGATCCCCTTCGGCCCGAACCACGACATGAACGCCTTCGTACCCCAGTCCACATGTGTGCCCGCGAGCGCGACCCAGACGGCGACGGGGCGCGCGATCAGCAGCGTGACGACGACCAGCGCCACCGCCGCCCACCCGTCCGTGAAGAGGCCGTGCAGCGTGAGCAGCGAGCCGAAGACGACGAAGACCCCGAGCTTCACCACCTCAACGATGTCCGCCGCGCGGTCGGCGACATAGCCGCGCACGTCGGGGCGCCGGACACCGAGCGTGATCGCGCACACGAAGACCGCGATGAACCCGTTGCCGTGCAGCGCGACGTCGGCGAGGCCGAACGTCAGGAACGCGATGCCGAGCGCATAGAGCGAGCGCTGGTGGGCGGGCATGACGTCACGTGTGTAGCTCCCGCGCGGCAGCAGCCACGACGCGGCGTAGCCGATCACGAGCCCGTACAGGAGGCCCAGTCCGACGTCCTGGAGCACGAACCGCCACCAGACGAAGTCGGTCTCCGTCACCGACAGCGCCGCGGTCAGCGCCAGCACGGGCGCGAGCGCGAGCCCGTCGTTGAGGCCCGACTCGAGGTTCAGCGAGTGCCGCACGACCCGCGGGACGCGCGGGTTCGTGACGACGCCGGAGGAGAGGATCGGATCGGTCGGCGAGAGCAGGGCGCCGACGAGGAACGCCTCGGTCCAGTCGAGGCCCACGATGACATGCGTGGTGAGCGCGACGATGCACGCGGTGATCGGCATCGCGATGACGAGCTTGCGCGCGGGCAGGCGCCACGAGCGCTGGAGCATCTCGCCGTCCACCTCGAGCCCGTCGCGGAAGAGGATCACGATCAGCGCGACCTCCGCCAGCTGCGTGACGAAGTGCGAGCGGGCGCCGAAGTCGAGCACCCCGAGCCAGCCCTCGCCCAGCAGGAACCCGGCGAGCAGAAAGACCGGGGCCATCGCGAGGAAGCTGCGCTTCGTCAGCCCCGAGCCGAGCGCCCCGAGGACAAGCAGGGCGCCGAAGACGAGCGCGGCGTCCTCAAAATGTGTCGTATGTTCGGCGGCCGCCAGGGGAACCATCGTCGGGCGCCGTCAGCCGGCGCTTCGCCATGCTCGCAGCTTCAGCGGGGGGCGCTGAGCCCACGGCGCAGCTCGCGCAGCGCGCGCAGCTCGTCCACCGCCGGGTCGGACGGCGCGTGCGTGACGCCTGCGAGCAGCTCGACCTGCTCCTTGGCCGATGTGACACGCGTGCCGTCACGTCCGACGCGCTCTGCGCCTGCGCCGGGCCGCGAAGCGACGACGCGGGCGACCGTCAGGTCGCGCACGAGCAGCGCGGCCCCGTCGTCGACCGCCCAGCCGCCGGGCAGCGCGCCGACGGCGACCTGGTCCAGATAGAAGGGCAGCCGCTCGGGCTCGCTGTCGCGGTGGACCGACAGGGAGCCGGGGATCATCCCGATCCCGGGCACCGCCTCGGCGCGGCCGCCGGACATCGTCACGCCGCCCTCAAACCAGCACATCGCGCCGGCGCTGAGGCCCGCGAGGACGACGCCGGACTCCCACGCCTCGCGCAGCAGCTCGTGCAGGTCGTGCTCGCGCCAGAGCGCCAGCAGGTTGCGCAGCGAACCGCCGCCGACGTAGATCGCGTCCTGCGAGAGCACGAGCTCGCGCAGCGGCACGCGCAGGTCGCGCAGGCGAAAGAGCGACAGCACCTCGCGCCGCACCGGGCGCCCGCCGAAGGCCGAGTGGAAGCTCGCCACCTGGTGCCCGGCGTCGCCGCTCGCCGTCGGCAGGAACAGGACGCGCGGCTCGGGCTGCTCGGTCAGGTCGAGCACGAGGTCGTCGAGCGCCGGGTCGCCGGGCTGCGAGCTGAAGCCGCCGCCACCGAGCGCGAGGAGCGTGCGCGTCCGCGAGCCGCTCACGCCGCGGCCAGGACGGGCTCGTCGAGGCCGAGGTAGCGCGCCTCGAGCGGCGTCTCGACGACCTCGTCCTCGTGCACCTCGACGCGGTAGGCGCGCCGGTCGCGACGCGAGCTCACGACGGCCTTCAGCTCCTGCCCGGCGAAGTGCAGGGCGGCACAGTCGTCTGCCGCGTAGCCGCCGCGCATCCCGTCGCCGACGAACCGGCGGTACTCCACGCGCCGCTCCGGCTCGCCGTCGTAGTGGACGCAATTCGACCACGGGAGCAGGCCGAGGCCGTCGACGCGCTGGGGCCGCCCGTGGAAGGCGGTGACCGCCTCGGCGAACCAGCACAGCGAGCCGGCGCTGAGGCCGCAGAGGATCACGCCGCTCATCCACGCGCGCCGCAGGATCTCGTCGATCCCGTGCGCGCGCCAGGCGCCGAGCAGGCTGATCACCGAGCCGCCGCCGACGTAGATGAGGTCCTGGCTGAGCAGATGCGCCTCCAGGTCGCCCTCCACCTGGCCGGCGCCGCGGTCGCGGCGGAACAGCGACACGTGGCTCGGCTCGCAGCTCGCGGCCGAGAACGCGCGGTAGAAGCGCACGATGTAGTGGTCGGCGTCCCCCGACGCGGTCGGGATGAAGCACACCCGCGGGCGCTCCTTGCCGACGAGCCCGAGCACGTAGGCGTCGAGCAGCGGGTTGCCGGCCTCCATGGAGAACCCGCCACCCCCGAACGCGACGATCTGCGGCGTCCTTGATCGCATCGTCGGCCCAGGCTACGGATGAATTCCGCAACCTCCGGAAATTTCAGCCTTTGGGCGATCCCGGTTGGACCGGGTGTACAAGTGCCCGATCAGGCGGTTCTGCTCAGCGCACGCCGATCAGGTCGACCACGAAGACGAGCGTCTCGTCGGGGCCGATCACGCCGCCTGCGCCGCGCTTGCCGTAGGCGAGCATGGGCGGGATCGTGATGCGCCGTCTCCCGCCGACCTTCATGCCCGTCACGCCCTGGTCCCAGCCGGCGATGACCTGGCCCTGGCCAAGGCCGAACTTGAACGTGTCACCGCGGTCCCACGAGGCGTCGAACTGCTTGCCCGTCGCCCAGGACACGCCGACGTAGTGGACCTCGACGGTGCTCCCGCTGACGGCCTCATCGCCCTCGCCGACGACGATGTCCTCCAGCTCGAGCTGGTAGGAGGGGTCCTCACCGACGGGGACGGCGACCTGTGGCTTCTCTTCACTCATGGCGCGCACCGTATCCGGTGCGCGCGGTCACGGGCCGGCGCTGGGGGCGGTGCTCCCGCCGAGCGTCTGCTCGACCGCCACGCGACCCTCGTCGAGGTGGCGCCGCAGGGCCTCGGTGCCCTCGTCCTCGAGCCCCGCCAGCAGCTCCCGATGGTGCTGCGCCATGCGCCCGGTGCCGAACACGGGCTGCAGCGCGATCACGAACAGCCGCAGCTCGCCGGCGAGGCTCGCGTAGGCCACGCTGATCCGAGGGCTCCCGCCCGCGGTGACGATCGCGGTGTGCACCGCGTCATGCGCATCGACGACGGCGCGCCACGGCGGCCTGCGACGCACACAGACGGCGTCGAGGCGGTCGACCGCGCGCACGACCTCGGGGGCGACGTGGCCGCGATGGGCTTCGAGCATCCGGTGCGCGGCCTCGAGCTCGAGCGCCGCGCGCAGGTCGAACAGGCCGCGCAGGGTCTCGGCGTCGAGACCGGCGACGCGGGCGCCGCGGTGTCGTTCGAGCGTCACGAGGCCCTCGCCGGCGAGGGCGCGGAGCGCCACGCGCAGGGTGTGGCGCGCGACGTCGTACTGCTCGGTCAGCTCGCGCTCGACGAGCCGCGTGCCGGGCCGTAGCTCACCCTCGAGGATCCGCTCGCGCAGCGCGGCGGTGAGGGCGTCGACGGCGGTGACGGCGTACAGGGGGCGGGTGCTCATGCGGGAGCGGCCATCATCGCGGCCGGCTCGGACTCGAAGTGCCGGGCCGCGATGATGGCGGCGCCGAGCCACGCGATGCCGCCGAGCAGGAGGACGCTGCGCCAGCCGGGGAGGAGCGCGCCGGCGACGCCGCCGGCGGCCGCGCCCAACCACATCGCGCTGTACAGGCCGGCGATCGCGGTGGCCCGCAGGTCGGCGGGCGCACTGCGCGCGACCTGCACGCTCACGACGGGGAGGTAGCTCCAGTACAGCGTCAGCAGCAGGAGCAGCCCGGCGACGGCGACGCCCACCGGTGAGAGCGCCGCGACGACCAGCGCGCCGCCGCCCGCCACGAGCACCGTGACCATGGGCACGCGCGGCCCGCGGCGGTCGGTCGCGCGCGCGGCGAACGTGACGAGCGCGAGCCCGGCGGCGCCGGCGAGCAGGGTCAGCGCGCGTGCGGCGCCGGAGCTGAGTCCCGCGCCCTGGTGGCCGAGCAGGTCGTCGACGCGTGTCAGCAGCGTCCAGTAGGCGCTCAGCACGAGTGCGCTGACCGCCCAGCCCGCCAGGAGGCCGGCCGTGGGGTCCAGCCGTGCGGGCCGGGGTCCGCGCCGTGCTGTGCCGGTGCCGCGGGCGAGCACCGCGATCGCGGCGGCCAGCGCGACGGGCGCGGCAACGCCGAGCACCCACAGCGCGGCAGTCCCGCCGAGCACGAGCGCGAGCAGTGGCGCCGCGAGCGTGCCGCACCCGACGCCGATCATCATCCCGCCGACGGCGCGGCCAGCGCCGGCGGTGGAAGAGCGCGTCAGCAGTGCCTGGGCTGCGGGCGGGAACCCGGCGGCGAGCGCGCCCTGGAGCCCACGCGCGGCGCCGATCGCGAGCGGGTCCGCGGCGACCGCCAGCAGGACGCCGGCGAGTCCCAGCCCGGCCGTCGAGGCGACGAGCACGGGTACGGCGCCGATCCGGTCGGCGAGCCTGCCCCAGGGGAGGAACGCGAGCGCGAAGACTGCGCAGAAGGGAACGACGAGCAGCGCCACGTCGACGCCGCCGGCCAGCTGATCGGCGAGCGCCGCCGGGAACGCGGCGACGCCGTAGACGATGGCGGCTCCGGCGGGGATCAGGCGGCGCATGCCCGACAGTAGACAATTGTTGGACAATCTTGTCAAGGGCGGAATGGCACCCGCGCCCAGCGGCCGGGTGCCCGCAGCTATCGGCCGGCGACGATCTGGAACGTCGCCGTTGCGATGCGAGACACGTTGCCGGCCACGTCGGTGGCCGTCGCCGTGAGCGTGTAGCTGCCGGGCTTGAGCGCCCTGCCGCCGAGCGTCCCGCTGAACGGGACGCGGTTGCGCCCGCTCGTCGCCGGCCGCTTCAGCGATCCGACCTTCCGGGGCTTACGCCGCCGCGGCTTCGTCTTGGCGGCGCCCTTGGCGACGGCCGCCGGACGCGTCAGAACGTCGAAGCGCACGGCCGCGCCCTCGCTCGCCGTGAAGCTGATCGTCGAGCCGCGGTGTGGCCGCGTCCGTTTCTTGGCGGCGGCGCCCTTCGCGCTCTCGGCCGCGAAGACCGACGGGGTCAACTTCAGCCCGGTGAGCTTGGGCGGCGTCGTGTCCTTCGGCGCAGCGGTCGGTCCGGGCGCAGGCGCCGCCGGGGCGGCGACCGGCGTGACCGGCGGGGCGTTCGTCGCGCCGGTGTCCGCGAGATAGGCCTGCCGGACCTTGGCCGCGTTGTTCAGCGGGCCGATGTTCGTGGCCCAGGAGATGAACGCGACCTTCGTGCCGTCGGCGCTGATCGACGGCGTGTCCGAGTCGCCCTCGGCGCCGGTGTCGTTGGCACAGAAGTCGGACCGGTGCGATGCGCGGCTGATCAGCTTCGTGGTGCTCGCGAGGCGGTCGCGGACGAACACGTCCGCGTAGGCGTGCGCGCAGTCCTCGCTCGTCAGGTTCGTAGCCGGGGACGAGAACGCGACGTAGCGCCCGTCACCGCTGATCGAGGTCGAGAGGAACGTGTCGACCGCGGAGCCGGGCGAGTTCGCAGGCGCCCCGTCGGCGCCGTCCCTGCGGCTGACGAGCGTCGTCGTCTGCGTGTCCAGGTCGCGGACGTACGTCTCCTGGACGACCGGCTGGTCGGGGTCGTCGTAGAGCTTGGTGACCGCCGGCTCGATGTTCGTCGCCACCGACTCGAAGCTCACGTAGCGCCCATCGGCGCTGACGGCCGGGTTGATCGAGTAGCCGTCGCCCGGCGCGCCGCTCGCGCCCGAGGCGCGGCTGACGAGCTCGACGGAGTTCGTCCCCGCGTCCCAGGCGTAGACGTTGTACTTGGCGACCGAGCCCGGGACGAGGTCGGTCGCGATCGACTGGAAGACGATCCGGCGGCCGTCCGCGCTGAGCGCCACGTGCCGCGCGGGGGAGCCCGAGTTGTCGGTCAGGTTGGCGTTCAGCCCACCCGGAAGGTGGTTGATGAGTTGGTTGGTGGCCGCGCCCTGGTGGCAGCAGATCGGGGTGCGGAAGAGCCCGTACCCGCTCGGGAGGGTCGTCAGCCCGAGCATCTCGTTCGGGTCTCCGCTCTGCACCGCGGCCCAGCTGCCGTCGCCGCTGATCGCCGCGCCGGAGCTGCCGCCGGCCGGCGGCTCGCCGGTCGCCCACTTGCGGCCGACGAGGTAGGTGCTTCCGCCCGGGTCGATGAAGGTGCGGAATGTGCCGACCGGCGACGTGTCGACCGTGGGGAGCACGTTGGTGGCGCCCGAGGTGAACGCGACCTGGCGCCCGTCGGCGGAGATCGACGGCCCGAGCGTGGAGTCGTCAGGCGGGGCCCCCGGCGTGTTGGTCTGGCCGCCGAGCAGGACGGAGCTCGTCGCGCCGTCCCAGACGAACACGTTGTCGGTCGCGAACTGGCCGGTCGCCGGCCCCAGGTTCTTCGCCTTGGACTGGAACGCGACGCGGCTGCCGTCCGCCGAGATCGACGGCAGGACCGACTCGCCGTTGCCGTAGGCCCCGCCGGGCGCGCGGGAGATGAGCTGGACGTCGGCGCTCGCCGAAGCACTGCTGAGCGCCGCCGCCGCGGACACGGCGACCACCACGACAACCCGCATCCTGCGTCCTGCCCGCATCCTGCCCCCGCCCTTGGTCGTCGCTGGACGGCGACCCTACTTGCGGCTCGGGGTACGCACAAGCGCGCTGGACGCGTTCACGGCTCTCCCCGTAGGGGCCGTCGACGCCGTAGTCGTAGGCCCCGCTCGCCGAGAACGAGCAGGTTCCCGTGGTCGGCGAGGTGAACTTGAAGTCGAACGGGCAGCAGCGCCGCACCGAGCACGACGAGTACGACCAGAACTCCCTGCCTGCGTCCCGGCACGGCGGGCAATATTCCACGGGCCGTCAGCGCGTCAGCGGGCCGCTCTTCACGACCTCGAAGGCGGCTGCGGGGACCCGTTTCAGCTGCTCGATGTCCTGGTCGTTCCAGCGCCGGTCGGCCGCGCCGCTGACGTACCAGTTCGATCCGTTGTCGGCGAGCAGCATCCCGTACGTCTTGAGCGCCCGCAGGATCGCGAGCGACTGCCCGTGGTAGCCGCCCAGATTGAACGAGGCCTTCAGGCGGACACGCGTCCCCATCGGCGGCAGGTCGGGGTTGCGGTCGGAACTCGCGAAGTGGCGCGCGGGTGCGACGTACGCGCGCTGCGTGCGCGCGGCGGTGAAGCGCAGGGCGTGCCGGATCGCGCCGGCGCTCGCCTCGTCGGGCCGTGCGAGCCCGGGCGCGATGGGGAGGCCCGCCGCGTCGGCCGACGTCCAGCCCTTTGGCCGCAGGCGATTCGACCCGAGGTTCCATACCGCGCCGTTCGAGGCGACCCAGCGGCCGTTCTCGCGCCGCGCCCCGTACAGCTCGTAGAGCCGGCAGCGTTGCTGCTGGATGACCAGCACGTGGCGGTCGCCGCCGCCCTCGACCCGTGCCTTCGCTGGGATCGGGTAGGCGACCCGGTCACTCTCGGCGGGGTAGTCCGTGAAGTGCAGCCGCCGGGCGGGCTGTGTGCCGGAGGCGACGGTGATCGGGATGCCGTAGTTCCCATACCGGCCGGAGCCGAAGTCGGGGTGCAGCCGCACGCCGCTGCCCATCGACCGCAGGTATGCCGCCGAGCGCGGGTCGACCGGGTCACGGGAGACGTCGCGATTCCAGGCGTTGTCGGCCGGGAAGACGGTGCAGCCGCCGATGCGCGGGCCGGTGGCCGGCGCGGCCACGCCGAGCGCGGCGACGACGAGAGCCGCGACGAGGAGCGCGAGCAACGACATGGGAAGGCGCACGTGCCCAGGATCGCATGCCCGTCGCAGCATCCGGACAACCGGCTGCGGACCGAGCCGGACGCGCTCGTCTTGCGCGTCATCGACATGGGGGAGCGCGCGAGGCGCTGCTGCAGGGCGACCCCGACGGGTTCTTCACGACGCCGCACCACGACGGGTATCCGTACGTGCTCGCGCGGCTCGACATCGATCGATCCCGTCGAGCTCGCGGAGCTGCTCGAGGACTCCTGGCGGCTGCGTGCGCCCAAGCGCCTCGTCGCGGCATGGGACGTTGACGAGGGCGCGGCGCGCGACTAGGTTCGCGCCGATGAACGCCCGCCTGCCTGGCGCCCTCACCCTCTGCGCCGCGCTGCTCGTGGCCGTGCCGGCCGCCTCGCCGGCCTCCGGCGTCTCCGCAGCCGCCACGAAGAAGTGCAAGAAGGTCAAGGGCAGGAAGCGCTGCAAGCCGGTGAACAAGAAGGCGGCGTCGAAGGTCCCCGCGGACGGCAACTACAACACGGCCGACGGCGCCCTCAGCATCGGCGTCGGGACGACGGCGGGCAAGCGCTCCGTCATCGTCCGCGTGAGGATCCCGCTGACCTGCACGCCGTCCGGCGTCACCCAGCCGCGGACGCTCTCGGTCGCGAACCTGCCCCTCACGGGCGTGGGATTCTCCGGCAAGTCCGACCAGGACCCCTCTTACGGGTTCGGCGAGACGACCGTCACCGGCACGTTCCTCAGCGCGACGCGCGTGCACGTCGCCGCGCAGAACGCGAACTACAAGAACGGGACCGAGGTCTGCGGCGGGTCCGTCGACCTGACGGCGAACATCAAGAAGGGGTATTGATCCCCGCATGACCGCCCCCCCGACGCCGCTGATCACCGGCACCGACTTCATCACCCTGCCGACGCAGGACTTCGAGGCCGCCGCCGCGTTCTACGCCGACGTGCTCGGCCTCCCGCTGTCCAAGCGCTGGGGACAGATGCCCGCGGGCGAGTTCGAGACCGGCAACCTCACGATCGCCCTCATGCAGTCGGACGCCTTCGGGATCGAGTTCCGCCCGCACACGCACCCGGTGGAGTTCCACGTCGCGGACTTCGCGGCCGCGCATGCGGAACTGGAATCCCGCGGCGTGACGTTCAGGGGCGAGACGATCGATTCAGGCGTCTGCTTCCAGGCGTTCTTCCACGACCCCGACGGCAACATGCTGGCGATCCACCATCGCTACGCGCCGCAGGAGCCGGTCAGTCCTTGAAGGTGTCCATGTCCGGCACCTCGCCCGACGGTCGCGTTCCTGTGCCGCGCGACCGAGTTGACGACTACACGCCCGAGGCGAGTCGGGCGCGCCTCGAGTTCCTGAGGGACCGCACGGGCGCGCAGCTTCATCACGTCGCCAGCCACTCGTTCGACCCGGCAATCCTGACCGGCAACGTGGAGCAGTTCATCGGGGTCGCGCAGGTGCCGATCGGCGTCGCCGGCCCGCTGCGCGTCAACGGCGAGCACGCGCAGGGCGAATTCTACGTGCCGCTGGCGACCGCGGAGGGCACCCTGGTCGCGAGCTACAACCGCGGCATGCGGCTGCTCTACGAGGCGGGCGGCGTCACGACGACGATCGTGGACGACCGGATGCAGCGGGCGCCCGCGTTCCTGTTCGCCAGCGCGCGCGAGGCCCGCGATTTCGGTGAATGGCTGACTGCGCACTACGACGACATCAAGCGCGTGGCGGAGTCCACGACGAGCACCGGCGCCCTGCAGGACATCGAGCAGTACTCGGCCAGCCGGATCCTCTTCACCCGCTTCGACTACACGACGGGCGACGCGGCCGGGCAGAACCTCACCGGCAAAGCCACGTACGCCGCGTGCCAGTGGATCGCGCAGCAGTACCCCGGCATCGAGCAGTATTTCCTCGAGTCCAACTTCGCGACCGACAAGAAGAGCTCGCAGGTCAACACCCTGCACACGCGCGGAAAGCGCGTGGTGGCCGAGGCGACGATTCCCAACGAGCTCTTCCGGCGGATCATGCGCTCCGACACGGCGCTGATGTTCCGCGCGCGCGAGGTCTCGAACCTCGGCGGTTTCATGGCCGGCGTGAACAACAACGGGGCGCATTCGGCGAACGGCATCACCGCCATGTTCATCGCAACCGGGCAGGACGCCGCGAACGTGGCCGAGTCCTCAGCTGCGCTCGTCTACGCCGAGCGGCACGAGAACGGCGACTACTACTACTCCGTCACGATCCCGTCGCTGATCGTCGCCACGTACGGCGGCGGGACCGGCCTCGCGACGCAGCGCGAGTGTCTCGAGCTTCTGGACTGCTACGGCGCCGGGAAGGTCCGGAAGTTCGCCGAGATCGTGGCGGCGACCGTGCTCTGTGGCGAGCTCTCGCTCGGGTCCGCGATCGTCGCGGAGGAGTGGGTCGAGGCGCACGACCTCTACGGGCGCAACCGCTAGGCGCAGCCGCCGGACTTCGGGTAGCCGTAGCCGAAGTAGCGGTAGTCGGTCTGGCCGAGCGGCGACGCCGGTCCGCTGATCCCATCGAGCGTGTACCCGGGCGCCTTGCCAAGCAGCCAGTTGCTGAACGTCGGCAGGTTCGGGACGTTGCCCGCCCGCGCGATGCCGGTCCACTGGCCGCCCGCGAGCAGCGTCGTCGGGGCGAGCACGTGCCCGGGTGCGCCCGGCGTGAGGTTGCCGCCGCCGTCGAGGTGCGTCCGCTGCCCGTCGGGGTGGACGAGGACGCCCTCGTAGCCTCCGCCGGCCGCCTTGATCGGCGCGTACGCGAACGGCCCGAGGTCGCCGTGGGCGGTGAGCGCGCCGAGCTCGTCCGACAGCTGCTGCGGGTCGGTGGGGAGGACCTTGCCCTTCCCACCGCCCTTCAGGTACTCCTTGAGGTTCCCGAGGAAGTCGCTCCTGCCGGAAGGCGCCGTGAGCGTGATGTGCACCTCGGGGTTCACGTCGAGCAGCGAGTGCGCGGTGTCGATCTTGCCGTCAGCACCCTCGGCCCAGGCCTGCAGCGCAAAGCGCCCGGGTACGGTGCCGGTCGCGATGTCGAGCCGGATCTCGCCGGCCCTGTTCGTCGTGCGCTCGCGGCTGCCGGTGTACGAGCTCGGGCCGGGCGGTTGCGCCGGCCAGATCCGCGGTCCGCCGGCGAGGCAGACCGCGGCGGGCACCGCGACCTCCGACGACAGGACGACCTTGTTGTCGTCCGGCCGGATCGACACGGGAAGCCCGACGACGGGCGCCCCGGCCTCCTCCGCGCTGATCGTCGCCCGCACGACGTGCAGGCCGTCGGCGGGCACCGAGGAGTGGTCGAGATCGATCGTGAGCTGGAGCGTGTCCTTGATCGTGAAGTTCGCCGTCGCGACCTGGCCGAGCCGCACGTTCACGTCGCTGTAGCGGGGCTTCGGGTCAATCCGGCCTCCGCGCGTGTAGCGGCTCGGGAGCTTCGGGTACACCGTGTAGCTGCCGGCCTTCGGGACCTGCACGTGGTAGGAGCCGTCGGTGGCGACGCTCGCCGTCCGCTTGAAGCCCTTGCCCGTGATCTGGACCTGTGCGCCCTTGACGCCGGTCTTGGCCGGGTCGAGCTTGCGGTCGTTCTCCACACGCACGGTGCCGGCGACCGCGCCGCCCTCGGTCTTCGGCGCCCACAGCAGGAAGAGGGCGACGGGGTAGTCGTTGAGATTCACCATCACCGGCGTCCACGCCTTCAGCCCGCCGGCGATCCGCACAGTGCACTTCGGCTCGTTCGTGCCGCAGCCGGAGATCGTCTTGATCGCGTACTGCGTGGAGAAGACCCAGTTGTAGTGGTTGTACAGGCACCCGGCGTCGCCGCAGGCGACGGGATGCGTCAGGTCCTTGGACGTCGCAGAGCCCGGCGCCTCGAGCGCGATCTCCGTGGACTGCGCACGCTTCATCACGAGCGGCGCGCCGGCCGCCTTCAGGAAAAGGCCCTCGCAGGGCCCGTCGCCGCTGAAGCACGCCGGCACCTTGCCGGGGCTCGACGCGTGCGCTGAGCCGGTCAGCGCGGTCAGCGCGCAGATGAGCGTGACGGCCAGCAGGACCAATCGGCGTGCCGGCATGCCGCCGGCGACGACCTGAACACGACTCATCGTTCCCCCTCAGATGAAGACCAGTTGTGGACCGCGCGCGGATGCTACCGCGAGCGATACCCGCGACACCGCCGGTATGGGCACCCGTATCGTCCAGCCGATGACGAATCTGTCGCTGGTCGAGTTCCCCGCCGATGATCCGGCTCGTGCGCGGCGCTTCTGGTCGGGCCTGCTCGAGGTCGACCTCGACGAGCGGCGCGACGGCGAGGGCGCGGGGTGGCAGTCGCGCTCGGGCGGGCCGGCAATCGGCGTCCACGCCCGCGGCGCCGGTCCGGGGGACTCGTTCTCGCTGCCCTATTTCGCAGTCGCTGACATGGACGCGGCGCTCGAACGGGTGGTCGCCCTCGGTGGCAGCGTCGTCCACCCGGGCGCGCCCTGGGCGATCTGCAAGGACTCCGAGGGCAGTCCGTTCGCGCTCGCGCTCGAGCCCGCCGCCTCCGCCTAGCCGCGCAGCAGCGGGGCCAGCTCGTCCAGCACGGCCGGGTCCTCGATCGTCGAGGGCACCTGCGGATCCTTGCCCTCGGCGATCTCGCGCAGCGTCTTGCGCAGGATCTTGCCCGAGCGCGTCTTCGGCAGGCGGGCCACGACCTTCGCGCTGCGGAAGCAAGCGACCGCGCCGATCTCCTGCCGCACGAGCGCGACGAGCTCGGCCTCGAGCTGCTCGGGATTGCGGATCTGCCCGTCCTGCAGGACGACGAGGCCGAACGGCATCTGCCCGCGCAGCTCGTCGGGGACGCCGATGACGACGCACTCGGCGACGTCGGGGTGCGTCGCCACGATCTCCTCCATCTCGCCGGTCGAGAGCCGGTGCCCGGCGACGTTGATGACGTCGTCGATGCGACCCATGACGTAGAGGTAGCCGTCCTCGTCGAAGCGCCCGCCGTCACCCGTGAGGTAGTGGCCGTCGAGGTGGCCGAGGTAGGAGCGGATGAAGCGCGCGTCGTCGTTCCACAGCGTCGGCAGGGTCCCGGGCGGCAGCGGCAGGCGCATCACGATCGTCCCCTCGGTGCCCGGCGGCTGGTCCTCGCCCTCGGCATCGACGACGCGCACGTCGTAGCCCGGAACGGGCTTGGTCGGCGAGCCCGCCTTCTCCGGCAGGCGCTCGAGCCCGAGGCAGCTGGCCGCGATCGGCCAGCCGGTCTCGGTCTGCCACCAGTGGTCCACGACCGGACGCTCGCCGAGGAGGTGCTTGGCCCAGTGGTAGGTGTCGGGGTCCAGACGCTCGCCGGCGAGGAACAGCGCGGCGAGCGAGGAGATGTCGTACCGCTCAAGGTGCGCGGCGTCGGGGTCCTCCTTGCGGATCGCGCGGAAGGCCGTCGGCGCGGTGAAGAGCGTCTTCACGCGGTGCTGCTCGATCACGCGCCAGAACGCCCCGGGGTCGGGCGTGCCGACGGGCTTGCCCTCGTAGAGCACGGTCGTCGCGCCGGCGAAGAGCGGCGCGTAGACGATGTACGAGTGACCGACGACCCAGCCGACGTCCGAGGCAGCCCAGAACACGTCGCCGGGGCCGGTGTCGTAGATCGCGTCCATCGACCAGCGCAGCGCGACGGCATGCCCGCCGTTGTCGCGCACGACGCCCTTCGGCTTCCCGGTGGTCCCGGAGGTGTAGAGGACGTAGAGCGGATCGGTTGCGGCAACCGGGACGCAGGGAATCTCCGAGGCACCCGCGATCAGGCTCGCCCAGTCGTGGTCGCGCCCGTCGATCATCTGCGCTTCGACCTGCGGGCGCTGGAGGATCACGGTGTGCGTGGGCTCGTGCTCGGCGAGCTCGATCGCGCGGTCGAGCAGCGGCTTGTACGGGAGGACCTTCGAGCCCTCGACCCCGCATGACGCGGACAGCACGACGTGCGGGCGAGCGTCGTCGATCCGCAGCGCGAGCTCGTGCGGCGCAAACCCCCCGAAGACGACCGAGTGGACCGCCCCGAGCCGCGCGCAGGCGAGCATCGCCATGACGGCCTCGGGAACCATCGGCATGTAGATGACGACGCGGTCGCCGTGGTGCACGCCGAGGTTGCGTAGAGCGCCCGCCAGCCGCGAGACCTGCTCGCGCAGCTCGCTGTAGGTGAAGGCCGTGACCGTGTCCGTGACCGGGCTGTCATGGATCAGCGCCGGCTGCTCGGCCCGCCCGCCGTCGGCGTGGCGGTCGAGCGCGTTGTGGCACGTGTTCAGCTCGCCACCGGTGAACCAGCGATAGAGCGGCGCGGCGTCCGCGTCGAGCACACGTGCCGGCGGGGTGAACCAGTCGATGGCGGCCGCAGCCTCGCCCCAGAAGCCCTCAGGGTCCTCAAGGCTGCGGCGGTGTGCGTCGGCGTGGCTCGGCATCGGTGGATCCTACGGCTGCGACAGTGGGCCGATGAGCACGACTCCTGAGGGAACGACGGATCCCTCGGGCGGGCGGAGCCGCGGGCGCTGGCTCGGGCTTGCGGTCCTGAGCCTCGGCGTCTCGATCATCATCGTCGACGCGACCGTGGTCAACGTCGCGCTGCCGACGATCATCCGCGACCTCGGGCTCGGCACGACGCAGGCCGAGTGGATCAACTCGGTCTACCCGCTGGTCTTCGCCGCGCTGCTGCTGACCGCCGGGCGCCTCGGCGACCGCGTGGGGCGGCGGCGCGTCTTCCTCTTCGGGGTCGTGATCTTCGGGCTCGCGAGCCTGCTGGCCGCGGCCTCGCAGAGCGGCGGTGCGCTGATCGCAGCGCGCGTGCTCCAGGGCGTCGGCGGCGCGGCGATCCTTCCGTCGACGCTTTCGACGGTCAACGCCACCTTCCGCGGCCGCGATCGCGCGATCGCGTTCGGCGTCTGGGGCTCGGTCATCGGCGGCATGGCGGCGCTCGGACCGCTGGTCGGCGGCTGGCTCGTGACCGACGTGAGCTGGCGCTGGATCTTCCTCATCAACGTTCCGATCGGACTGGTCTGCATCGCCGGCGCGCTGCGCTTCGTGCCCGAGACGAAGGACGAGCACGCCGAGGCCGGGGTCGACTGGCCCGGGATCCTGCTCTCCTCGCTCGGGCTGGGGCTCTTCGTCTTCGGCCTGATCGAGGGGCAACACTACGGTTGGTGGCACGCCAAGGATGCGTGGTCGATCGGGCCGCTGTCGGCCGGCGCGGGCGGTGTGTCACCGGTTCCGTTCGCGTTCGCGCTCGGGGTGCTCGGCATCGGCGCGTTCCTGGGTGTCGAGTGGCGCCGTCAGCAGGCGGGTCGAATCGCGCTGCTGGACTTCCGGCTGTTCCGCCTGCGCAGCTTCAGCCTCGGCAGCGCGACAGCGCTGCTGGTCAGTCTCGGCGAGTTCGGGATCCTGTTCGTGCTTCCGCTCTTCCTCCAGACCGTGCTCGGCTACAGCGCGCTGAAGACGGGCGTCGTGATCGCCGCGATGGCCGCGGGCGCGTTCGTCGCGGGTCCGGCT
>Ga0302299_10001035_pt1 | contig 16393 bp, 14 predicted proteins | sample III_Fen_N3_4_FD_198795 | JGI IMG/M metagenome (GOLD analysis project Ga0302299, IMG submission 198795) | Peat permafrost microbial communities from Stordalen Mire near Abisko, Sweden - III_Fen_N3_4 | ecosystem: Environmental > Terrestrial > Soil > Wetlands > Permafrost | place: Sweden: Abisko... | reverse complement strand
CGACGGGACCGACGCGGTGATGCTCTCGCAGGAGACCGCGGTCGGCGCGTTCCCGGTCGAGGCGGTCGCGATGATGGACTCGATCGCGCGCACGACCGAGCGCGAGGCGCCCTACTCACGCTGGAACGAGCACCGCGTGCGCCGCACCGGCCGCGACCCGGGCTACACGATCGCCCACAGCGTCGTCGAGGCCGCGCGTGAGCTCGAGCTCGACGCGATCGTCGTGCCGACGCTGTCCGGGCGCTCCGCGCGCCTCGTCTCCGCGCACCGGCCGACCGTGCCGATCCTCGCGCTCTCTCCCGGCAAGGAGACCGTGCGCCGGTGCGGCCTCATGTGGGGCGTGCGCGCCGCGTCGATGCGCAAGCACGACGTGACCGAGGAGCTGATCGCCGACGCCGCGCGCCGCGTCGTCGAGCTCGGCTGGTGCCGAGCTGGGCAGCGCGTCGGCATCACCGCCGGCCTGCCGAGCGGCCGGCCGGGCACGACCAGCATGTTCCAGGTGCAGGTGCTCGACGACCCGGGGCGATCGGGTCACGCGCAGCCCGCGCGCCGGGACGACGCCGCGAGCTGACCCGGGCGCGGCTCACCATGGGCGCCCACGACCACGACCATCACGAGGGCGGCAGCCACGCGCACGGGGTGAGCGCGAGCAGCGACGCGCGCTGGCTCCTCGTCGCGCTGCTGATCAACCTCGGCTTCATGGTGGTCGAGGTCGCTGTGGGCATCGCGGCCAACTCGCTGGCGTTGCTCAGCGACGCGGCCCACATGCTCACGGACGCCGCCGCGATCGGCCTCGCGATCCTCGCGCTGCGGCTCGCCCAGCGCCCGCCGAAGGGCGCGTTCACGTTCGGCCTCAAGCGCGGCGAGATCCTGAGCGCGCAGATCAACGGCGTGCTGCTGTTCGTGCTCGCCGGGATCATCGGGATCGAGGCGATCACCCGGATCGTCAGCCCGCCCGACGTGGACGGCGCGTTCGTCCTCTACACGGGCCTGCTCGGGGCGCTCGTCAACGGCGCCGCGGCCTGGGCACTCGGCAAGGCCAACCGCGAGAGCCTGAACGTGCACGGCGCGTTCCTGCACAACCTCTTCGACATGCTCTCGTCGATCGCGGCAGCGGTCGCCGGCCTCGTGATCGTGCTGTCGGGCTGGGGCCAGGCTGACGGAATCGCCGCGCTCGCGGTCTCCGTGCTGATGCTCTACGGCGGCTGGGGCCTGATCCGCGACTCCGGGCGCATCCTGCTCGAGGGCGCTCCGAAGGGGCTCAGCCCCAGCGAGATCGGGCAGGCGATGGCCGCGGAGCCCGGGATCGTCGAGGTCCACGACCTCCACGTGTGGGAGGTGACGTCAGGCTTCCCGGCGCTCGCCGCGCACGTCCTCGTCGCACCCGGGGACGACTGCCACGCGCGCCGCCGCGAGCTGCAGACGATGCTCGCCCGGCGCTTCGGGATCACCCACGCGACGCTGCAGGTGGATCACGAACGCCTGGGCGCGAGCGACCTACTCGATATCGGGCGGCTGTAGGCCGTCGTCCCGCGGCCTCGCGGCCGGCCGCGAGGCCCGCTCCCTGAGCAGGTCCCGCCGGATCAGCGCCAGCCCGATCAGGCCCATGCCCACGATGATCACGATCGCGACGACCGCGGCGGGCGACGAGAAGTCGCCGAACGAGCCTCCGAGCGCGACGTAGGCGAACGTGCGCGGCGCGGTCCCGATCGCGGTCGCGGCGGCGACGACGGGAACCGGGATCGTCGTGAGACCGCAGGCGTAGTTGACGACGTTGTAGGGCATCGCCGGCGCGATGCGCGCGGTCAGCACGGACGTGAACCCCCGGGCGCCGACCCAGGCCGCGAGCGCCCGGATTCGCGGGCCGCCGAGCTCCTCGACGGCGTCGCCCGCGACGAAGCGGCCGATGATGCAGGCCAGGCTCGCGCCGAGCGTCGCGGACACGAGCGCCACCGGCGTCCCGAGCGCGGTGCCGAACAGGAGCCCCGCCGCGCCGGCAAGGATCGGCCCCGGGCACATCGCACACGTGAGGATCACCGAGACGAGGATGAAGACGAACGGGCCAGCCCAGCCGAACTGGTCGACTCGCTCGCTGACCCCCTCCGGCGAGAGCGCCCCCGTCACCGCGAGCACGATGAAGAGCGAGGCCAGCGCGATCGCGAGCATCGCGAGGCGCACGCGCGGGCCGGGGCCCCGGCGCCGGATCGACCGCGCCTCGCGGGCGGGCCCGCTCGGCTTGATGCCGGGGCTCATCGCCGGCCGGCGTAGTACGCGGCCTCGAGGAGTCCGAGCTCGGTCTGCGGCGCGTCGCCGTACAGCCATTCGCGCGCGATCCGGTACCAGTTCCCGCGCGGCCGCAGCTGGCTCATCACGGCGAGGGTCATCATCTCCAGGCGCCGGCCGAAGAGGTGCTCGGCCGGCAGCGTCTCGCGCCGGATCTCGTGGAACGCGCTGTGCGTCGGATCCGAGAAGTCGAGGACGATCCGCGTCGCCATCCCGGGATCGAGCTCGAGCACCTCGTCCCGGGTGAACCACCATGTGTAGCGCCGGAACTGGTCGAGGATCGATTGCGGCGTCGCACGGGTGTCGTCCGGCAGCATCCCGGCGGCGCGCATCCGCTCGATCATGTCCTCCCCGCGGCCTTCGACGCCGAGCCGCTGGATCACGAGCTCACGCTCGGCGGCCTCCGCCGAGATCCGCTTGAAGAGGCCGAAGTCCAGGAACGCCATGCGGCCGTCGGCGAGCAGCAGCGAGTTGCCGGGATGCGGGTCGCCGGAGAACGCGTGGTCGCGGTACATCGCTCCGAAGTAGAAGCGGAAGATGATCTCGGCCACGCGGTCGCGGGTCGCCTGATCGCGGCGCGCGACCTCGTCGTGCCCGACGCCGTCGATGAAGTCCATGACGATCACCCGCGGGCGACAGAGGTCCGTGACGACCTGTGGGATCACGATGAACGGATGCCCCCGGTGAGCACGTCCGACCGCCCGCGTGTTCTGCGCCTCGAGCTCGTAGTCGAGCTCCTCGTGGATCCGCTCGCGCACCTCGTCGGCGAGGCCCTGGACATCGAGGTTCGGTGCGATCTGCTTGGCGATTCGCAGCATCGGCACGAGGTTCTGCAGGTCCGCGCGCACCGCGGCGGCAATCCCGGGGTACTGCACCTTCACCGCCACGTCACGCCCGTCCTCGAGGGTCGCACGGTAGACCTGCCCGATCGACGCGGCGGCGATCGGCTCCTCGTCGAAGGTCGCAAAGACGCGATCCAGGCGCTCGCCGTACTCGCGCTCCAGCACGCGCTGCATGTCGTTCCATGAGACGCTCGGCGCGGAGTCGCGCAGCTCCGCGAGCGTGGTCCGCACCTCATCGCGGTAGGCGACCGGCACAGCGTCGAGGTCGACGACCGACAGCACCTGGCCGGCCTTCATCGCGACGCCCTTCATCGACCCCAGCACGCGCACGATCTGGCGCGCCGCATCAACCTGCCGGCGCCCGAGCGCATCGGCCGCGTCGTCCGGGGTGCGGCCCAGGTTCGCGGCGGACGTCGCGGCGTACTTCGCCGCCTCGGTCGCGGCGAGGCGGCCGAGCGCCGCCGTCCGCCGCAGCCGCCCGCCCAGCTCCTCGCCGTCGCCGGGGCCGTCCCCGCCGGGCTGGTCCTCCTCGCGCGTCGGTGACACGAGCCCTCCGGTCAGCCCTGGCGCTGGACCTGCGAGCCGGGAACGATGTCGTCGCGCCCGTCGGGCCAGCGGACCCACGCCTTGTGCCCGCCGTCGTAGTCGTCGCCGAACAGCACGAGCGTCGCGGGCTCGCCGAGCGCCGTGCACGGCTCGTCGCCTTCGGGGTCGAGCCCTCGCCAGACGCGGATGAAGGCGTTGTGCTCGAGCTCGTCGCCGATCGTCGACGGGTCGGAGTGGCCGGGCTGCACGATCGTCTCGGGCGGGAGCTTCACGAGCGTCCCCATGATCGACTCCTTGAGGTCCTCGTAGCTCGTGCTCCCGGGGGCGCGAACCCCGCCGACGGAGCCCTTGAAGAGCGTGTCCCCGGTGAACACCTGCCCTTCGACGAGCAGCGCCACCATGCCGGCGGTGTGGCCCGGCGTGTGCAGGAGCTCGATCGTCTTGCCACCGATCGTGATGGGCTCCCCGGGAACGAGGTCGCCGGTGGCGGCCTCGACCAGGTCGCGCTCGGCGGGATGGATGAGCACCTCGAGGTCCGGCCAGCGCTCCAGCAGCTGCGGAAGCGCGAGCACGTGGTCGTAGTGATGGTGGGTCAGCAGCACGTGCGTGGGCGTCATATCCTCGCGCTCGACGATCTCGATCAGCGGCGCGACCGGGCCGCCGGCGTCGACGAAGAACGCCGTCCCGCCGGGTTCGCCGACGACGTACGTGTTGGTCAGGAAGTCCGGCAGCTGCGCGTGCTCGACGATCATGCGCCCAGGCTACGGCAGATCGGATTTGGCGGGTATACGCTGCGGCCATGCCCGAGCTGATCCACACCTGCTACCGCATCGGCGACATCGACCGGTCGGTCGCCTTCTACCAGGCCCTCGGATTCGAGGAGGTCGGCCGGCTGCCGATCCGCGACGAGGCGATCAACGTCTTCATGGGCCTCCCCGGCGACGGCCCGCGTCTGGAGCTGACCTACAATTTCGGCGTCGACTCCTACGAGCTGGGCACCGGGTACAACCACATCGCGGTGTCGGCCTCCGACCTCGACGCGACGCTCGATCGCCTGCGCGAGCAGGGAATCGAGGCCGAGAAGCCGCCCTACAAGGTGAGCGAGAACGGGCCGCGGCTCTGCTTCGTGCGCGACCCGGACGGGTACCGGATCGAGCTCATCGAACGTGCCTGAGCGCCTCGCGGTCGTCGACCTCGGGTCCAACTCCTTCCGCCTCGTCGTCTTCGAGATCCACGCGGGGCGGCCGGGTGAGCTCGGCGGCTGGTGGAAGCGGACCGACGAGATCTACGAGCCGGTGCGGATCGGCGCGGGCGTCGACGAGACCGGCGCGCTCGGGGAGGAGGGCATGGCCCGCGCGAGCGCCGCAATCGAGGTCTTTGCGCACTTCTGCGACGCGGCGGGCCTCGGCTCGGACGAGATCGACGTCGTCGCGACGAGCGCGATCCGCGAGGCGACGAACTCCGAGGACTTCCTGACGCGGGCGCGCGAGGCGAGCGGTCTCGCGATCCGCGTGCTCTCCCGCGATGAGGAAGCCCGCTACGGCTACCTGGCGGCGGTCAACTCGACCGACCTGCGCGACGGCGCGGTGCTCGACATCGGCGGCGGCTCACTCCAGCTCGTGCGCGTGCGCGACCGGATCGCAACGGATCTCGATTCCTGGCGCCTGGGCGCCGTGCGCATGACCGAGCGGTTCCTCCCGGACGACGGCCCGGCCTCGGGGAAGCAGCTCACGCGCCTGCGTGAGCACGTGGCGCGCAAGGTCGAGCGCGCCGAGTGGCTGGCAGACGCCGAGCACATCGTCGGCCTGGGCGGGACGATCCGCAACCTCGCAGCCGCGCTGCAGCGTGCGCTCGGCGTTCCGGAGTTCGGCGTGCAGGGCTACCGCATCGAGCGCTCCGCGCTCGACGACCTCGTCGACCGGCTGGCCGGCGCGTCCATCGCCGACCGCCGGCGCGTCCCGGGCATCAAGCCGGTGCGGGGAGACATCGCACTGGCCGGCGCGGTCGTCGTGCAGCAGGTCCTCGACTCCGGGGGCTTCGATGCGCTCGAGGCGACCGAGGCCGGGCTGCGTGAGGGGATCTTCTTCGCCCAGGCGCTGTCGGGCCGGCCCGAGCCGTTGTTCGAGGACGTGCGCCAGGCGAGCGTGCTGAACCTCGCCGCGCAGTTCGACCCGCATGCCGCGCACACGCGTCATGTCGCCGCGCTCGCGCTGAGCCTGTTCGACGAGCTGGCCGCCGCGAAGCTGCATCCCGGCGACCCGGTCGAGCGCGGGCTGCTCTGGGCAGCCGCCCACCTCCATGACGTCGGCGTCGCGGTCGACTACGACGACCACCACAAGCACTCGCGCTACCTCATCCTCAGCGCGGGCCTGCCCGGGTTCAGCCCGCGCGAGGTCGCGCTGATCGGGCAGGCCGTGCGCTACCACCGCAAGGGCATGCCCGATCCCGGCCCGTTCGCCGCACTGATGCTGGATGGCGACGCGCAGCTGCTCGACCGCTGTGCGGTCCTCCTGCGGCTCGCCGAGGACCTTGAGCGCAGCCGTGACCAGGCCGTCCGTGAGGCGCACGTGACGGCGGAGGGCAAGGAGACCGTCCGGCTGGACCTCGTCGCGGACGGCGAGGCTCGGGTCCCGCGCTGGGCAGCCTCGCGGGAGAAGGACCTCTTCGCCCGCGCCTTCGGGCGCGAGCTTCAGGTCGCCTGAGCGACGTCGCTACGAAAGCTCGTCCCCGTGTTCGCCGGGCGCGGGTCCGACCGGGACGACCACCGGCAGCACCGCCGGCTGCTCGCGTGAGACGGCGTCCGCGAACTCGTCCTCGATCCCGAACGCCGAGCCGTCGCACTGGATGCGCACCCGCTTGGTGGGCACGCGCTCGTCGGCGAGGACCGGCAGCCCCCATAGCTCGTCGAAGTCGATCAGCGCGTGATCCACCGGGTTCAGCAGGATCGCGTTGGCCGGCACCGGGCAGTCCGCATTGTGCTGGTCGACGGCCGCCTTGATCGCACCCAGGTTCTTTGCGGCGAACGAGCTCACGGGCCGGAGGGTAGCGGCCCTCCGGCCCGTGAATCCAGTGTGCGTCCCTGAGTTTCAGCTCACGCGGCGGCGTGCGCCTCGCGCGGCGCGGGCGCCTTCGCGGGAGCCGTGCGCTCGATGCCCGGGACGAGCAGCGCGACCAGCGCGCCGACGGCCAGCACGGCCGCGCCGACGGGCAGCGCGGCGGTCATGCCGTCCACGTAGTCCTGCGGCGAGGCGTAGCCCCCTGCGCTCGAGAAGACCGTCGCGAGCACCGCCACGCCGAGCACCCCGCCCAGCTCACGAATCGTGTTCGTCGCGCCCGACGCCTGGCCGACCTCACTGGGCTTCACCGAGCCGAGGACGGCGTTGGCCGACGGTGCGAAGACGAGCGCCATCCCGGCCCCTCCGGCGACGAACGCCGGGAGCAGCGTGGTGTACGCGACGCCGACCTCGGACACCGCGGCGAGCCACGCGATCGCGAACGCCTGCAGCGCGAGCCCGGTCGCCATCAGCGGCCGCGCCCCGATCCGGTCGCTGAGGACGCCGGCGATCGGCGCGACGAAGATCGGCATGACGGTCCAGGGCAGGATCCGGATGCCCGACTGGAGCGGCGTGAGCCCCTCAACCGTCTGGAAGAACTGCGACAGGAAGAAGATCGAGCCGAACACGCCAAAGAACATCGAGAACGAGACGACGTTCGTCGCCGAGAAGGTGCGACTGCGGAAGAAGCGCAGCGGCAGCATCGGCTGCGGGGCGCGGCCCTCCCAGAAGAGGAAGAGGCCGAGCAGCACGAGGCCGCCCGCGATCCCGCCCAGCACGATCGGGCTGGTCCAGCCGAGCGCGTCCGCGCGCACGATCCCGTAGGTCAGCCCGAGCAGTCCGGCCCCCGCGAGGACGAGACCGCGAGGGTCGAGCGCGCTGTTCGGACCGCGGCTCTCGGCGAGCACGCGCCAGGCGATCGGGAGCATCACGAGGGCGATCGGGACGTTGACCCAGAAGATCCAGTGCCAGGACAGACCGTCGACGATGGCGCCGCCGACGACCGGCCCCAGTGCGACGCCGAGGCCGGCGACACCGGACCATGCGCCGATCGCGAGACCGCGACGGTGCTCCGGCACCGCGTCGGAGAGGAGCGTCAGCGAGAGCGGGGTGACGAACGCCGCCCCGAGGCCCTGGATGGCACGGGCGACGATCAGGGCGCTCACGCTCGGCGCGAGCGCGGCCGCGGCGGATGCCGAGGCGAACAGCGCGACGCCGAGGATGAACATGCGGCGGCGGCCGAAGCGGTCGCCGAGTGCGGCGCCCGTGAGGAGGAAGACGGCGTAGGCCAGGGTGTATGCGTTGACCGTCCACTGGAGCGACTCGATGTTCGCTCCGAGGTCGACGCGTATGACGGGGAGCGCGGTGGACACGACGAGGTTGTCGAGCGTGACCATGAAGAGGGCGATCGACGTGACGACGAACGTCCAGCCGGCACGTCCGCGGGTGGCGGGAGTCATGAGGTCCTCCGGATGAGGGTGGTGATGCTGGCCGATTCTGCTTGTGACCGGTCACACACTCTGTGCGACTGGTCACTCACACTTTGGATGAGGAAGAAGATCGGGGGCACGGCCGGGATCGCCATCCCCTCAGTTGTCCTGATTGCACATGAGCGCCCGGGCCCACGGCTCGTCGAGCTCGTGCGCGCCCGTGGCGGCGAGGGTGTTCAGCAGCATGCCCTTGGCGAAGAAGCGCTGAATCTCTTCGTCGGGCGCGCCGCTCAGATGCTGCACGAGCTCCACGAGCTCCTTGTACCCCTGGCGCACGGCGACGCGGATCGCCGGCTCCTGGCACGCGGCGTACCCGTGCAGCTGGCAGAGGAGCATGTCGGTGTTCAGCAGCAGGTCGTCGTAGGCGTCGCCCATCGCCGCGAGCGCCTCCTCAGGCGTGCCGACGTGCGGCGCGGCGGCGCGGGTGAAGGCGCCGACGACGTCCGCGTAGGTGCGCTGCACGCAACCCACGAACAGCTCCTCCTTGGTCGGGAAGAGCCGGAACAGGTACGCCTGGGAGATCCCCGCGGCCTTCGCGATGTCCGTCGTGGGCGTGCCGTAGTAGCCGCGGCGCGCGAACTCCCGCCGCGCTGCTGCGAGCACGTCCTCGCGCCGCTCCTCGGCGGTCTGGAGCTTGCGCTGGGTGGTGGCGGTGGGGGTCATCAAGGTGTGAGTATCCACTCACACACACCTCGTGTCAACCCCGATCTCCCGCACGCCCGCATCAGTCCACGAGCACGCCGGGATTCATCACGCCCACCGGGTCGACCGCAGCCTTGGCCCCGCGCAGCGCGGCCGCGAACGCGTCCGGCCGCTGCGCGTCGTACCAGGGCCTGTGGTCGCGACCGACCGCATGGTGGTGGGTGATCGTGCCCCCGCCGGCGATGATCGCGTCGCCCGCGGCCTGCTTCATCTCGTGCCACTGGGCCACCTCGTCGCCGCGCCGGGCCGGCGCGATCACCGTGATGTACGGCGCCGGACCGTCCGGGTACACGTGCGTGAAGCGGCAGGTCACGCGGCACGGCTCGCCGAGCGCCTCACGGACGGCGCCCATCACGGTCCGGTGGAAGTCCGGGAAGCGGTCCCAGGTCACGGCGGTCTCGAACGTGTCGGAGAGGATGCCGAGCCGCAGCAGCAGGTCGCGCAGATAGGGCATCCGGATGAACGCCTCGCGCCACGCGCCGACCGAACCGCCGCCGCCGCTCGGCTCGTCCCAGACGCCGCCGTGCTCACGGCAGATCCGCAGGCCCTGGGCGAGGTCCTCGTCGACCGCGTGGTCCGTGGATTCCAGGCCGAGCACGAGGACCGCGAACGTCCCGTCGCCGGCACCGGTCTGCAGCGCCTCGAGCTCGTCGATCAGGCGGCAGTTCGCGGGGTCCAGACCCGACTGGGACAGCGCGCGGACCGCCTCGGCCCCGCGCGCGAACGTGTCGAAGCGGACCGCGCGCGAGGCGCGGTGCTCGGGTCGCGGCTGGACCCGCACCCACGCGCTCGTGATCACGCCCAGCGCGCCCTCGGAGCCCAGCAGCATCCGGTCCGGCGATGGGCCGGCGCCGGATCCCGGCAGGCGGCGGGACTCCCACTCCCCGCTCGGCGTGATCGCGCGGACGCTCTCGACGAGGTCGTCGACGTGCGTGAGCTTCGTGGCGAAGTGCCCGCCCGCGCGGGTCGCGATCCAGCCGCCGAGCGTGGAGAGCTCGAACGACTGCGGGAAGAAGCGCATCGTCAGCCCGTGCGCGCCGAGCAGTTCCTCGACCCGCGGGCCCGCGGCGCCCGCGCCGATCCGCGCCGCGCGCGAGACCTCGTCCAGCTCGAGCAGGCCGTCGAGCGCGCCCAGGTCGAGCGACAGCGCGCCGTCCCAGCGCGCCGGGATCCGCGGCTCGACCCCGCCGACGACGCTCGTTCCGCCCCCGTACGGGATGACCGCCACGTTCGCGCCCACCGCCCACTCGAGTAGCGCCTCGACCTCGGCCTCCTCGCGCGGGCGCGCGACGAGATCGGGCACGTGCTCGTAGACGCCGCGGAACGCGCGCACCGTGTCGAGGTACGACTTGCCGTAGGCGTGGGTCGCGCGCTCGCGATGCTCCGTCGAGCAGATCGCCGCCAGCGCTCCGCCGGGCGGCGCGACCCGCGGCGGGGGCAGCACCGCGGCCTCGAGCGCCACGGGATCCTCGATCGCGGCCGCCTCGATGCCGAGCAGCGCGGGCAGCCCGGGCGCGGCCTCGAGCGCCTGTCCGGCGGTGAACGCGGCGTCCTCGAAGCCCCAGCCCCAGCTGCTGCGCGTGCGCCCGGCCATCGTCCGGACCGTACCCTGTGGCGTGATGACACTGGTGCCCGGCCTCCTCGCGCGTGGCCCCTGGTCGCCCGACCGGGTCGCCGCCCGCTGGACCGAGGAGCCCTACGAGCCCACCGCCGAGACGACGGCCGCCGCCGACGCAGCGGTCGCCGCCCTCGCCGAGCGCGGCTCGCCGAGCCACGACGGCGTCGCCGGGCGGCTCGCGGGCCACAGCGTCGGCGACGACGGCTCGCTCACGATCGAGCTCCAGCCCGCCCGCTGGGCGCTGCGTCTCGTGGACGGCGACGCGTCCTCGTCGATCGCGGCCCTGTGCGTCGTGCGCGACAGCGAGGGCCGCTGGCTCGCCGGCAGGCGCGCCGCATGGGTCGCTTCGTGGGCGGGCAGGTGGGCCCTGGGCGCGGGCGGCGCCGTCGACGTCGGCGAGAGCCCCGTCGACACGCTCATCCGCGAGCTCGACGAGGAGTGGTCCGTGGCACCCGAGCACGTGCAGGCCGAGGCGCTCGTCCTGCTGCCGCACGCGATGGTCATGTTCATCGGCCAGGCGTGGCTCCCCGCGGGCGCCGAGGTGACCATGGACCATGAGCACGACACCTACGCCTGGTGGCCGCCCGACGTCGCCGACTGGCCGGCCGAGGCCGACGAGCCGTTGCGGCGGACGGCGGGCCTGCTCGGCGGGCGGGAAACGTGAGCGACGCGCCCCACAGCCTGTCGTTCCCGACGCTGAAGGCGCTCTCGTTCACCCATTCGACGATCTACGCGTGCCTGCTCGTCGTCTGGCTCATCCCCGGGCTGGCGCCCGAGGAGATGGTCTTCGGCTTCGCGCACGGGATCGGCTGGATCTGCATGGTGCTGCTGATCCTGGCCGCGCTCCGGGCGCGCGTCGTCCCGATGCGCACGGCGTTCGCCGTCACGGTCCTCGGTGGCCTCGCGCCGTTCTTCGGGAGCTGGGAGTTCGTCCGCGAGGGTCGTCGGCGCGACGGAGCCGCTGGGCGCGCCGATGCAGCGTCAGCAGCCCCGCAGCAGGCGCGCTAGGCTAGACACGAGTCCCAGAATGGCCGTTTCCACCACAGTTCAGGTCACGTTGCCGGCGATGGGCGAGTCGGTCACCGAGGGCACCGTCCTCGAATGGCACAAGGCCGAGGGTGACCACATCGAGGCCGACGAGACCCTCGTCGAGATCTCGACCGACAAGGTCGACGCCGAGGTGCCGTCGCCGGTCTCCGGAACCGTCGTGAAGGTCTATTCCGCCGAGGGCGACACGGTCACCGTCGGCGCCGTGCTCGCGGAGATCGTGCCGGACAGCGGATCCGAGAACGGCGCGAGCGGGAACGGGGCGAGTGCACCCCCGGCCGAGGCCGAGGCAGCACCCGCCGACGACGCGGGCGAGGTCATCGACATCGTCACCCCGGGCGCCGGTGAATCCGTCACCGAGGGGACGCTGCTCGAGTGGCACGTCGAGGTGGGCGCCAGCGTCGCCGACGGCGACACGATCGTTGAGATCTCGACCGACAAGGTCGATGTCGAGCTTCCCGCCCCTGCCGCCGGCGAGATCACCGAACTGCTCGCCGCCGAAGGCGAGACGGTCACCGTCGGGCAGGTCATCGCGCGCATGCGGATCGGCGCCGGCCAGGCTCCCGCCGCGCCAACGGCGGCACCCGCCGGCGGCGCGACTCCCGGCCCGGCGACCACCACAGCTGCCACGCCCGACGGCATGAAGGTCTCCCCGGTCGCCGCACGCGTCGCAGCCGCCGAGGGCGTCGACCTCGCGGCCGTGAAGGGCTCGGGCCCCGGCGGCCGCGTCACGAAGGCCGACGTGCTCGCCGCCGGCGAGGCTCCCGCCTCAAGCGCCACCGCCTCCCCGATCCGTGGCGGCGCCGCGATGCTCGCGAAGTACATGGACGAGAGCCGGTCGATCCCGACCGCCACCTCGTTCCGCACGCTCACCGTCACGCAGATGGACGGGCGCCGCAAGCAGCTGAAGGACGCAGGCCAGAAGGTCTCGTTCACACACCTGATCGCCTGGGCGATCGCCAAGGCCGCGACCGACGACATGCCGGTGATGGCGCAGCATTTCGAAGAGCGGGACGGTAAGCCCGTGCGCCTCGACGACGGCGGCGTCATGCTCGGCATCGCGGTCGACGTCGAGAAGAAGGACGGTTCGCGGACGCTGATGGTCCCGGTGATCCGCGACGCCGGGCGGCTCTCGTTCAGCGAGTTCAAGGCCGCCTTCGACGCGCTGATCGACAAGGCCCGCACGAACACGCTCTCCGCCGACGACCTCGTCGGCGGCAACATCACGCTCACCAACCCCGGCGGCATCGGCACGGTCGCCTCGGTCCCGCGCCTGATGGTCGGCCAGGGAACGATCGTCGCCACCGGCTCGATCGCCTACCCCGTGGGCCTCGGCAACATCGGTGCGCAGGTCGGCGCCGAGAAGGTCATGTCGATGACCTCGACCTACGACCACCGGATCATCCAGGGGGCCGAGTCCGGGCGCTTCCTGAAGACGATCGAGAGCTACCTCCAGGGCGAGAACGGGTTCTACGAGGCCGTCTTCGGGTCGCTGGGCGCGACGCTCGGGCCGCCGATCGAGGCGCCGCAGCCGCAGCTCGGTACAGCCCTCGCTCCTGCCGCGCCGGCCGACGCCCCGCGCCCCGAGGGCGACGACCTCGAGCTGATGCAGGCCGTCCAGGCCGCGACGGCGCTCGTCAAGGCATATCGCACGCACGGCCACCTCGCCGCGCGTCTCGATCCCCTCGGCACGGAGCCGACAGGCGACCCGGCGCTCGACCCGGACACCGTGCACCTCACGTCTGAGTTGATGCGCCGGATCCCGTCGAACATCCTTCGGATCTATGTCGAGGGCGCAAACCTCGAGGAGGCGCTCCCGCACCTGCGCGAGGTCTACACCGGCACGATCGCCTATGAGATCGAGCACATCGCGAGCCACCGCCAGCGGCTGTGGCTGCGCGAGCGGATCGAGGGCGGCGCGTACCGGACGAAGCTGGAGGCCGAGGACGCACGCCGCGTTCTGCGCCGCCTGATCGCGGTCGACGGGCTCGAGCGGTTCCTGCACAAGGCCTACCTCGGCCAGAAGCAGTTCTCGATCGAGGGCCTCGACATGACGGTCCCGATGATCGACGAGGCGATCGAGCTGTCGGCGGGCGCCGGCGCTCGCGAGGTCGTCATCGGCATGGCGCACCGCGGACGGCTGAGCGTGCTCGCGCACAACCTCGGGAGGCCGTACGAGACGATCTTCGGCGAGTTCGAGGGCAGCTCCAGCGTCAGCGTCGTCAAGGCGGTCACCGAGATCCCGCAGGGCGGCACCGGCGACGTCAAGTACCACCACGGCTACCAGCGCGACTACGAGCTGCGCAGCGGCGAGACGATCCTCGTCAACCTCGAGTCCAACCCGTCGCACCTCGAGTTCGTCGATCCGGTCGTGCTGGGTGCCACGCGCGCCGCGCAGACGAGCCGTGAGGGCGCGCACGCCGATCGCCGCCCGAACGCCGCCGTCCCGATCATCCTGCACGGCGACGCCGCGTTCCCCGGCCAGGGCGTCGTCGCGGAGACGCTCAACCTGCAGGCGCTCGATGGTTACCAGGTCGGCGGCGCGCTGCACCTGGTCCAGAACAACCAGGTCGGCTTCACGACCGATTTCGAGGACTCGCGGTCCACGCAGTGGGCGTCGGACCTCGCCAAGGGCTTCGACGTCCCGATCATTCACGTGAACGCCGACGACGTCGAGGCGTCGATCAGCGCGGTGCGCCTCGCGATGGCGTTCCGTGCGGAGTTCGGCCACGACGTCCTCATCGACCTGATCGGCTATCGCCGCTTCGGCCACAACGAGGCCGACGAGCCCGCCTACACGCAGCCCGAGATGTACGCGCAGATCAAGCGTCACGAGCGCGCGGCGAACCTCTACGCGGCGAAGCTGATCAACGACGGTGTCGCCACAAAGGAGGAGGTCGACGGCTGGCAGCAGGACATCTGGGACGAGCTGACGCGCCTGCATCAGGGCCTCAAGGTCCAGATCAAGGAGGCGCAGGAGGCCGGCTCCGTCGAGCAGCCGACCGGCGAGTACCAGCTTGACCGAACGCCCAGCCCGACCGTCGAGACGGCGGTCCCGGCGGATGAGCTGCGCGGGCTCAACGAGCAGCTGCTGAGCGCTCCCGAAGGCTTCACCGTCCACCCCAAGCTCGTCAAGCAGCTCGAGAAGAAGCGCGAGGCGGTCGGCGACGAGGGCGGTATCGACTGGTCGCAGGGCGAGGCGCTCGCGTTCGCGTCCCTGCTCGTCGACGGCGTGCCGATCCGCATGACCGGCCAGGACGTCGAGCGCGGCACCTTCAGCCAGCGGCACATGGTGCTGCACGACGCCAAGACGGGGCAGACCTTCTCCCCCATCCAGCACCTCGCGGGCGCGCAGGCCCCGATGGAGCTGCACAACAGCCCGCTGTCGGAGACTGCGTGCCTGGGCTTCGAGTTCGGCTACTCCCAGGAGGCCCCGGAGGTCCTCGTGCTGTGGGAGGCGCAGTTCGGCGACTTCGCCAACGGCGCGCAGGTGATCATCGACCAGTTCATCGCGAGCGGCCTGGCCAAGTGGGGCCAGTCGTCGCGTCTGACGCTGCTGCTCCCCCACGGCTACGAGGGCTCCGGCCCCGAGCACTCCTCGGCGCGGCTCGAGCGCTTCCTGCAGCTCGCCGCCGAGGGCAACATCCGCGTCGCGAACCTGACGACACCGGCCCAGTACTTCCACCTGATCCGCCGTCAGGCGCTGATTGCCAAGCAGCGGCCGCTCGTCGTGATGACGCCGAAGAAGCTGCTGCGCCTGCCGCAGGCGACGAACCGGATCGAGCACCTCTCCGAGACGCGGTTCTTCCCGGTCCTCGGCGAGCCGCGCGTGCCGATCGAGAAGATCCGGCGGCTGATCCTCTGCACCGGCAAGATCTACTACGACCTCGTCGGACACGAGGGACGGCAGAACAACGAGGGCGTCGCCATCGGCCGCGTCGAGCTGCTCTACCCGTTCCCCGAGCAGGACATCCGCGACCTGATCAACACCTACCCGAACCTCGAAGAGGTTCTGTGGGTGCAGGAGGAGCCGCGCAACATGGGCGCTCGCGCGTACATGTCACCGCGCCTCTTGCAGATCCTCCCCGACCACCTCGAGTTCGGCTATGTCGGCCGCCCCGAGCGCGCCTCACCGGGTGAGGGCTACCCCGCCGCACACAACGCCGAGCAGCACCGGATTCTCTCGACGGCGCTCGACGTGAGCGTGCCGGCGAGCGCGTATCCGAAGAAGACTCCGGGCGAGCGCTAGACCGCTACGCAGCAGCAGCAACCGGCGTCGCCTGCGCGACGAGCGTGGCGAGCTGCGCCGTGAGCGCGTTCCGCACGTCGTCGTCCGTCAGGCCGCCGTCGTCGTCGAACTGCTCGTGGGCGAACACGACCGGAAGCTCGGTGTCGACGACGCTCGCTCCGACCGCCCCGAACACCTTGCGGGCCTCGGCCTGGGCCCAGACGGCGCCGAACATGCCGGTGCTCGCGCCGACCACGGCGACGGTCTTGCCCTTGAACGGGCTGTCCGCGATCGGGCGTGAGAGCCAGTCGATCGCGTTCTTCAGTGCGCCCGGAAGCGAGTGGTTGTACTCGGGCGTCGAGACCAGGATGGCGTCGGCGCCTGCGACGGCCTCGCGCAGCGAGGAGACGGTGAACGGCTCCCCCTGCTCGCGCAGGTCCTCGTCGTAGTGAGGGACGGCACGAAGCGCTTCGGGATCGAGCACCACGAGCTCGGCCCCGGGCGGCAGCAGGTCTGCCGCCGCCCGGAGGAGCTTCGTGTTGTGCGAGTCCCGGCGCAGCGAGCCGGAGATGGCCAGGATCCGC
>Ga0302299_10001034_pt1 | contig 16403 bp, 10 predicted proteins | sample III_Fen_N3_4_FD_198795 | JGI IMG/M metagenome (GOLD analysis project Ga0302299, IMG submission 198795) | Peat permafrost microbial communities from Stordalen Mire near Abisko, Sweden - III_Fen_N3_4 | ecosystem: Environmental > Terrestrial > Soil > Wetlands > Permafrost | place: Sweden: Abisko... | reverse complement strand
CAGCGGCTCGTCGACGTCACCACGCGTGCAGTCGGTCTCGCACTTGTGTGTGCAGACGCGGCCGCAGACGGCGGTGAACGGGTTGGGCTCGTTCGCGACCGTGTACGCCTCGGCGTAGCGGCCGTCGGCGATCAGCGCGAGGTAGCCCTGCGCGCTCGTGTGCACGGCGCAGGCGCGCTTGCAGGGGCTGTGGCCCTTCTTGGTGACCGCGTACGTGTTGGGGATGGCCTGCGGGTAGAGCTTGAAGATGGCTTTGCGCTCGCCGAGCTCCTCGTTGTACGGGTCGGGGACCACGACGGGGCACTTGGGGGCGCACTCGCCGCAGCTCGTGCAGATGTCGGGATCGACGAAGCGGGCGTGATGGTAGACCTTGGCGCTGAAGTTGCCCGGCTCGCCCTGGAGGCCGACGAGCTCGGAGTTGGTGATGACGTCGATGTTGAGGTGTCGCCCCGCTTCTACGAGCTTGGGCGACAGCGTGCACATCGAGCAGTCGTTGGTGGGGAAGGTCTTGTCGAGCTGCGCCATGTGACCGCCCAGGGCCGGCGACTTCTCGACGAGGTAGACCTTGTACCCCCCTTCGGCAAGGTCGAGCGAGCATTGGATGCCCGCGACGCCGCCGCCGACGACAAGCGCAGCACCGGTGGACTTGGGCGGTGAACCCGACATACGCACTCCTTTGCGATACGCGGCAGTCCCAGGAACGAGTGGGGTGACCACAGACTCAACGGCCCACTTGGGTGCACCAAGTATAGCGGCGAGTTTGTGACCGCGTCCACACGGCGAGGACGCGCGCGAGAGGATTCGTCAAGGGCCCGACGGGGCGCTCGCGGGCGACACGGAACAAAACGTTTTGACTCCTCCCGTGGCATACTGGCGGCGAAGCCTGCGGAGGAGGTGCACGGATGCAAGCGGACCTGATCCTGACCGGCGGGGTGGTGTACACCGTGGACGCGCGACGCTCGCGCCACGAGGCCCTGGCCGTCAAGGACGGCCGGATCGTGGCGCTGGGGAGCGCGGCGGAGGCCGCCGAGTGGGTCGGTCCGCGCACGCGGACCGTTGACCTCGGCGGCCGCCTCGTCCTGCCGGGCTTCGCCGACGCCCACCTGCATCCGTCGTTCTGCACTGTCGAGCTGTTCGAGGTCAGGCTGGCCGACTGCCGCTCGGTCGAGGAATGCCTGGACAGGGTGGCTCGGTTCGCCGCCGAGCGGCCGGAGTTGCCGGCCATCCGCGGCGGCGGCTGGTACCCCACGATGGTCCCCATGGAGGGGATGACGGCCGAGGCGCTCGACGGCGTCGTGCCGGACCGGCCGGTCTGCCTGCACGACGACAACGTGCACGCGCAGTGGGTCAACAGCGAGGTGCTGCGGCGCGCCGGCCTGGGCCGGGACGATCCCGGCTGGCACGGCGCCGTCATCGAGCGGCTGCCGGACGGCTCGCCCAAAGGGCTCCTCCACGAGGCGTTCCCGTGGATCGAGCGGGCCCTGCCGCAGTACACCACCGCGCAGCGCGTGGAGGCGTTCCGGCACTTCCAGAAGTCAGTGGTCGCACGCTACGGCATGACCCTGCTGCATGAGGCCGGCGTGCCGCCGACTGGCGCGATCCTCGACTCCTACGGGGAGCTGGAGGACGCCGATGAGCTGACGGCGAGACTCCGCCTGGCGGTGATGCTCGACCCGGACGTGCCGGTGGACGAGCAGGTGGCGGTGGCGGCAGAAGCGCGCGCCCGCTTCTCGGGCCCGCTCGTGCGCGCCGCCACCGTCAAGCTCTTCGTCGACGGCGTCCTCGAGACGCACACGGGCTACCTGGCCGAGCCCTACGCGGGCCGGCCGGGGTTCCGCGGCGCCCCCATCTGGCCGCCGGAGCGCCTCGTCGAGGCGTCGTGCGCCGCCGCGGCCGCCGGGTTCCAGCTGCACTACCACGCCATCGGGGACGCCGCGGTGTCGCTGGCGGTGGATGCCATAGCCGCCGCCCGCGAGACGGCCGTCCGGGGCGGCGGGAGGGACGGCCGTGAGCCCGCCCGCGACATCATCACGCACCTCCAGCTCGCCGACCCCCGCGACTACCGGCGCATGGCGGCCCTCGGCATCGTCGCCGCCGTGCAGCCATACTGGTTCACCCGAGACCGTGACTACCACGCCGCGCTCGTCCGGGTCGTCGGCGCGCGGGCCGCCAGGCAGTACCCGATGAGGAGCCTGCTGGCGGCGGGTGTGGCCGTCGCCGCGGCGAGCGACTACCCGGTCTCGCCGCCGCCGGACCCGCTGCTCGCCATCCAGCGTGGCGTCCTGCGCCGGGACCCGCTGCTCCCCGAGACCAACGACGAACTGTGGCCGGACGAGGCCGTCGACGTGGAGACCATGATCGAGGCGTTCACCCTGGCCGGGGCCCGCGCCAACTTCCTCGAACGCGAGACGGGCTCTCTCGAGGTTGGCAAGTCGGCCGACGCCGTCGTGCTGCGCGAGAACCTGCTCGAGTTGCCGGCGGAGCGGATCCAGGAGGCCACGGTGGAGCTGACGCTGTTCCGCGGCCGCCCGGTGTTCTCCGCCGGCCCGTTCGAGGGCCTGACGGCCGGCTGAGGTCCTCGGCCGGCCGCCGTGCGCCCGGCCGCCCCGGTCCCGCGCCGGCTACCGGCGCGTCGATTCTCGCTCGACGAGCGAGATCTCGAGTACTTTGTGCGGCTCGTCGACGGGCTCGCCGCGCAGCAGGTCGATGAGCATCTCGGCGGCCTCACGGCCGTGCCGCGTGGCGTCGTACTCGAGGGTCGTCATCGTCGGCGTGCTCTTCTCCGCGAGGCCGAAGTCGCTCGGACCTGCGACCATGAGCTCACCAGGCACGCTGACGCCGAGCTCGGCGGCGCGGTCCAGCACCGCGATCGCGGGGAGCTCGTAGATGCCGAACACAGCGTCCGGGCGGTGCGGTCCGTCGAGCAGCCGCGCCGCCGAAGCCTCGAGCGCCGCCTGGCTGTCTTCGGGCACCTCTTCGACCTCGGCCTCGAGGCCGCGCTCCTTGCACCAGGTGCGATACGTCCGCAGGGCCGTCTGGGTCCAGTGGTCGGTGGTCGGCCAGGTGATGACGGTCACGTCTCGGGCGCCGTGCTCGAGCAGGTGGTCGAGCACCAGGCGCGTCCCGGCCTCGGCGTCGTCGTCGACCCAGTACCCCTCGTGGGGCCGGTCCGGGTCACGGCCGATGGTCACGTAGGGCAGTCCCTGGTCACGGAGGAAGCGCAGGTTGACGTCGCCGGCGGCGGGATCCGAGATGATCGCGCCGTCGAACAGCAGCCGGTCCCAGTAGACGCCGTTGCCGGCGTCGGGGATGACGACGAGCGCGTACTCCCGCTGGTGCGCGACCTCGGTCACTCCCTGGATGATGCGGAAGTAGTACTCGAGGTCGGCGTACGACGAAGCCGTGGTGGCGTTGACCGCGCACAGCGCGATCACCCCGGTGCCGCTCGCCTTGAGGCTTCGCGCGCCGGGGTGCGGCCGGTACCCGAGCTCGGCCACGGCCTCCTGCACGCGCTGCCGCGTGGCCGCGGACACCGGCCGCTGTCCGCCGAGGGCGTGAGAGACGGTGGTGGGGGAGACGCCGGCCAATCGGGCGACGTCCTTGATGTTCACGCGTTTGCGCCGATCGTCCATGTACTTTTGATTCCCTTGTGAGACAGTGGTGCACTGTATACCATGGTCAGGAGCGGTGCCAAAACGTTTTGTATCGACCCTGAGGGGAGTCCCATGGGCAGCACGGGGAAGAGGGCGTTGGTCCACCGGATGAGGCCGTCGCTGCTGGTGATCGCGCTGGCATTGGCCGCCGGCGTCTCGGTGTGGGCGGCCGGCGGCGGGCCGGCCGCCGCGTCGTCTTCGCCGTCGCCGACGGCCGCGCCGACCACGCTGCGCATCGGCTGGACCGCCGACCCCGACAACCTCAGCCCCTTCATCGGGGTCGAGACGGCGGCCTCCGAGGTCCTGTACCTCACGTATGACCGTGTCTTTGGCTTCGGACTCGACGGCAAGCCCATCCCGCAGCTCGCCACTGAGCTGCCGACGAAGGAGAACGGCGGCATCTCCGCCGACGGGCTCACCTGGACGGTCCACATCCGGCCCGGCGTGAAGTGGCAGGACGGCCAGCCGCTGACCGCCGCAGACGTCGCCTTCAGCTACGACCTCATCATCGACAACAAGCTGACCTCGTTCCTGCAGGCGGTGAAAGGCATCAAGCACGCCGAGGCGGTCGACGACACCACGGTCCGCTTCACCATGTCGGCGCCCAAGGCGGACATGCTCTACGCGGTCGTCTACATCATCCCCGAGCACATCTGGAGCAAGGTCAAGGTGTCGACGCTCGAACGCAGCTACGCCAACAAGACGCCGATCGTGGGCAGCGGCCCCTTCCAGGTGACCTACTTCAAGCGCGGCGACTACACCAAGCTCGTGCGCAATCCGAGCTACTGGGGCGACGACGTGCCCGGCTGGGGGCGGCCCAAAGTCGACCAGATCATCTTCCAGGCCTACACGAACCCCGACACCATGACGCAGGACCTGCGCACCGGGGCCGTCGACGCGGCGCAGGGCGTGCCCTCGGCGCAGTTCCCGGGGCTGCAGAAGGAGCCGGGGGTCAAGGCGATCGACTACAACTACTTCAACTGGGACTACGTCGACTTCAACTGCTACGACAGCCCGTACTCGGGCGGCAACCCCGTGCTGCGCGACCCGGCGTTCCGCGTGGCGCTCGACTACGCCATCGACCGCGAGCGCATCGTCCAGCTGGTCTACAACGGCCGCGCCAAAGCCGGCTACACGATGATCAACTCCGACACGTGGCGCGACCCCGACTTCCATTGGCAGCCGCCGGACGGCGTCAGGCGGCCGTTCGACATGGCCAAGGCCAAGCAACTGCTGGACGCGGCCGGCTACAAGGACACCAACGGCGACGGCATCCGCGAGGACAAGCAAGGCAAGCCCATCACGCTGCGGCTGTGGGCGCTCGCCGAGTCCACTTCGACCCAGGGCGAGGGCAAGCTGCTCACCGGCTGGTTCGAGCAGCTGGGCCTCAAGATTCGCTTCGAGGTCGTGGACAACGGCGTGGCCAGCGACGCGATGTACGGCTGGAAGGGCAACAACCCGGCGCCCGACTACGACATGATCCTGTGGTTCTGGGACGGCTACTACGACCCGGGCTCGACGCTGCAGTGCTTCACCACGAGCCAGATCGGCTGGTGGAACGAGGTCTACTGGTCCAACGCCGAGTACGACCAGCTCTGCGAGCAGCAGGGCGCGGAGCTCGATCCGCAGAAGCGTGCGGAGCTCGTCTGGAAGATGCAGCAGGTGATGTACGCCGAGAACCCGCAGGACGTGCTCACATACTTCGACTACCTGCAGGCCGTGAACACCGACAGGTGGCAGGGTTGGACGCCGTACTACAACGAGGGCGGCCCGGTCTTCTACAACGGGATGATTCAGAGCTACCTCAACGTGGGGCCGAAGGTCGCCGTGGGCGGCGCGTCGAGCGGTGGCTCCAACACCGGGTTGATCGCCGCCGTCGTTGCGGTCGCGCTGGTCGTCGCGGGTCTCGTCTGGTGGCTGGTCGCGCGACGCCGGCGGAGCGAGCAGGCAGAGGAGGACTGATGCGCGCCCGCGAGCTCGGCATCGAGCTCGGCCTGGGCGTGCCAGGCCCGCTGAACGCCATCACCGACGTGGCCGGCGTCTCCGTCGGCTGCACGACGCTCATCGAGGGCGAGGCCGGCCCACTGGTGGTCGGGGAGGGGCCGGTGCGCACCGGCGTCACGGCGATCGTCCCGCACGAGGGCGAGATCGCCGTGGAGCCGCTGTTCGCCGGCTGCCACACGCTCAACGGCTGCGGCGACTTCACCGGCCTCGAGTGGATCCGCGAGAGCGGCCTGCTCACCTCACCGATCGCGCTCACCAACACGTACAGCCTCGGCGTCGTGCGCGACGCGCTGGTGCGCCGCGAGGTCGACGCCCGCGCGGCGCTCGGCGAGGACAAGACCGGCTGCTACTTCAGCTTCCCCGCCGTCGCCGAGACGTGGGACGGCGGGCTCAACGACATCGCCGGGCAGCACGTGCGCGCAGAGCACCTGGTCGCGGCGCTGGCCGCGGCCGCCGGCGGTCCCGTGCCAGAAGGCGGCGTCGGCGGCGGCACCGGCATGACCTGCCACGACTTCAAGGGCGGCACCGGCACCGCGTCCCGCGTCGTCGAGATCGACGGCGAGCGCTTCGTGCTCGGCGCGCTCGTACAGGCCAACCACTCGTGGCGCGACGTGTTCGTCGTCAACGGCGCGCCGGTCGGCCTTGAGATCGGCCCGGACGTCGTGCCCGGCGTGGACCTGCCCGAGTGCGCTTCGGCGGCCGGGAGCGGGTCGATCGTCGCGATCCTCGCGACCGACGCCCCGCTGCTGCCGCACCAGTTGCAGGCGGTGGCGCAGCGCGCCGGGCTCGGCGTCGCCATGCTCGGCGGGTACGGCGACCGCTACTCCGGCGACCTCTTCCTCGCCTTCAGCACGGCCAACCGCGGCATGGTCTCGCAGCACGAGGGCTCGGCGGCTCCGCTCGTGAACGCCGCCGAGTGGATCGGCCACCCCTATCTGGACGGCTTCTTCCAGGCGGCCGCCGAGGCGACCGCCGAGGCGATCCTCAACGCGCTCCTGCAAGCGGAGACGATGAGCGGCCGGGACGGCGTGACGGCGCACGCGCTCGACGGCGAACTGCTAGTGCGCGTGCTCGACCGCTACGGCCGCCGCACGTTCCGGCCGCGCTAGAGACGGGGGCCGCGGGCGAGGCCACCGGGTCGTCCGTTCCGCCCGCGCATGCTCCCCCGCCTGTCGGGGAACAGTCTCCAAGTAGTTGCCTAAGCAATGAAAGGAGCCACCGTGTCTGGTGAGCAGGGAACCATCCTCGTGGCCGGCGCCACCGGCAAACAGGGCGGCTCCGTGGTGCGGCACCTCCGCGCACGCGGCTTCGCCGTGCGCGGCATCACCCGCGACCCGGACGCCGAGAAGGCGAAGCCGCTGCGCGCGGCGGGAGTGGAACTGGTCCGCGCGGACCTGACCGACAGGGCGTCCGTCGACGGCCTCTTCGACGGCGTGACCGGCGTCTTCTCCGTGGCGACGCCGTTCGAGGCCGGCCTCGACGCCGAGGTCGCCCAGGGCACGACCCTCGGCGACGCGGCGAAGGCGGCCGGCGTCCGCCACTACGTCTATTCCTCCGTCGGCGGCGCCGAGCGCGACAGCAAGGTGCCGCACTTCGAGAGCAAGTGGACAATCGAGAACCACCTGCGCGCGCTCGGGCTTTCGCTGACCGTCGTGCGGCCCGTGTACTTCTTCGAGAACTTCGGCGGCTGGGCGCTGCAGCCGTCCGGCGCGGGCTACACGATGGCCATGCCCCTCTCGCCCGACCGGGTGCTCCAGGCCGTCGCCGCCGATGACATCGGGGCCTTCGTGGCGATGGCGTTCGCCGACCCCGGGGCGTGGACCGGGCGGGAGTTCGAGCTCGCCGGTGACGAGCGGACGCTGCCCGAGTACGCCGCGGCCATCTCGGCAGCTCGCGGCGTCGGCGTCGAGTACGTGCAGGCCCCGTGGGAGGCTCTGCGCGAGCAGAGCGAGGACCTCTACCGCATGTACGACTTCTTCGAGCGGGAGGGCTACTCAGCCGACATCGCCGCGCTGCGGGCGGAGTACCCCAAGCTCAGGACGTTCGACGACTGGCTGGCCGAGGACGGGCTCTCCGAGCTGGGCGCCACCGCCTGATCGCGGCTGTCCGCGCTGGCCATCCCGGAGGCGGACGTTGGCCGCGAGGACGAGCCCCGCGCCTCGCGCGCGGGCTCGCATCTGATAACCTATCGCCTGAGAGTCAATCAAGTGATTAACCAGCGTCCGCCGAAGGGGAGTCGATACCATGGGTGTGCAGCAACAGTACCGCGACTACGTGATGACCGGGTTCGTCAAGCGCGTCGAGCCGGTGGTCGCGGACCACGGCGACGGCGCCCTCCTCTACGACGCCGACGGCACCGAGTACATCGACTGCTTCGCCGGCATCAGCGTGACCAACGCCGGGCACCACAACCGCAAGATCCTCGACGCGGCGATCGCCCAGGCCGAGAAGCTCGTGCACGCCTGCTCCTACGTCTACCACGTGGCCTCGGTCGGCGCGCTCGCCGAGAAGCTCGCCGAGGTCACCCCCGGCGACCTGCAGAAGAGCTTCTTCGGCAACGGCGGCGCCGAGGCCATCGAGGGCGCCTTCCGACTCGCCAAGCGCTACTCGGGCAAGAACGAGTTCCTCGCCATCGAGTCGAGCTTCCACGGACGCAGCTACGCGACCCTCTCGGTGACCGGCAACTCGGGCCGCAAGAAGGGCGGCGGCCCCTACATGCCGGGCGTCGCCTTCACGCCCACGCCCTACTGCTACCGCTGCTTCGCCGAGACCACGCCCGACAAGTGCGACCTGCTCTGCGCGCGCCGCGTCGGCGAGGTCGCGCGCCTGCACCTCTCGGGATCCGTCTGCGCCTTCATCGCCGAGCCCATCATGGGCGAGGGCGGCATCATCGTGCCCCCGGACGGCTACTTCCGCCGCGTCAAGGAGATCCTCGACGAAGAGGGCATCCTCTTCATCGCCGATGAGGTCCAGAGCGGCTTCGGTCGCACCGGCAAGCTGTTCGCGATCGAGCACTTCGGCGTCGTCCCCGACATCATGACCATGGCCAAGGGCATCGCCGACGGCTGGCCGCTCTCCGCCTTCATCGCCCGCGCCGAGATCGCGGACGCCTTCCAGATCGGCGACCACCTGTCCACCTTCGGCGGCAACCCCGTCTCCTGCGCCGCCGCGCTCGCCAACATCGACTTCCTCCTCGACGGCGTCGTCGACGGCGCCGCGCGCAAGGGCGCCGACCTGATGGCGAAGTTCAACGACCTCAAGACGACGCAGCCGCTGATCGGCGACGTGCGCGGCAAGGGCCTGATGATCGGCGTCGAGCTGATCGCCGACCCGCAGACCAAGGCCTACGGCACTGCCGCCGCTGGCTTCGTGCGCCAGTACTGCCTCGACCACGGCGTGCTCATCGGCGTCGGCGGCAACTTCGGATCCGTGCTGCGCATCCAGCCGCCGCTGGTCATCGACGAGGCGCAGCTCGACAGCGTGTTCGCGACGGTGGCCGACGCCATGGAGGCATTCGCCAGACAGTGACCTACTGAGCCGGGCCGAGAGGCCCGGCGCCCGCGGCGGCCCCGGGGGGGGACGGACGCCGCAGGTGATGAGGGGCGGGAGGCCCAGATCGCCAGGACTCCCGCCCCTCACGCGCGTACGGCTCCGGCCGTCGCGTCCGGCGTTCGGCCGGCAGCCCGCGACCTCGGGCGGCCGCGCGTGCGCCGCGCGCGCCAAGGGTAGACCGCACTCACGGCGAACCAATCCGGGACGACGACCCAGGAGGCGCAGGCATGAGCTCGATGGATGAGGGCCCGCAGGTGCAGGTCCAGCGCGACACGAGGTCCAGCAGCGCCGGGTACGGCAGGTTCATCGCGCCGGCAGTGGTCGCCATCGTGATCATCATCCTGATCCTCCAGAACACCAGGGAGCACTGGCGGATCCACTTCTTCTTCTGGTGGTTCTCGTTGCCGGCCGCGTTCATGCTCATCCTGCTGCTCGCCGTGGGCTTCCTCGTCGGTCTGGGAGTGAGCGCGCTGCTCAGGCGGCGCCGGAGGACGCAGCTCAAGCGCAAGGCCGCAGGCTACTGAGGCGGGCGACATGAGCGACAAGGACGCAGGCGCCCAGGACATGAGCGCCCAGGACATGCACGACCAGGACATGGCCCGCGTCAGCGACGCGTTCCAGACGTTCCTGCGCGAGGCGCCCGGCCACGCGCAGGCGTGGATGGGCGGCGTGCAGGCCCTGGGAGCGGCGAGCGCGCTCGACGAGAAGACCAGCGCGCTCGCCTACCTCGCCGTCCTCGCCGCGCTGCGGCTCGAGAGCGGCGTCCCGTTTCACGCCGCGCACGCCAAGGCGGCCGGCGCGACGCGCGATGAAGTGATCAGCGCCGTGCTCATCGGGCTGCCGGCGGCTGGCAATCAGGTCACTCAGGTGCTGCCGGCCGCGCTCGCGGCCTACGACGCGGCCTGAGAGCGCGCCCCGGCTTCGGGCGGCGCGCCGAGGCCCGTGAATCCGACTCTGCAGGCCGGTCTCTCCCCGCAAGAGCACCCCCGCGCCGCCGCGCGGGCGGCGTCGCGGTTGCGCACGACTTGTGCCTGGCATCTTCGACGATACCAACGCACAGTGCCGCGCGAGTGTGAGCTCCGCCCTCCGTACCGTCCTGGAGTGTGAGGTCGCGGGCGACTGGTGCTTGATACCTTCAAAGGTATCGGGGCACAGTGCCCCGACTGGCACAAGGAGCCCCGGCGGCAGCGGGCGCGCTGAGGGTCACCTGCCGGGAGGCTGCTTCTCGGGCGGCGCGCCGTAGCCGCCGCCGCCCGGGGTCTCGACCACCAGCACATCGCCCGGCGCCATGAACGTCTCTGCGACGCCGGGCAGTTCCTCGACGCTCCCGTCTGCGCGCTCGACCGCATTGCGGCCACAGGCGCCGGGGTGGCCACCGGCGAGCCCGTAGGGCGGCACCCGGCGGCCGCTCGAGACGATCGCCGCCGTGAGCGGCTCCAGGAAGCGCAGGCGGCGCACCGCTCCGTCCCCTCCGTGGTGCGCTCCGTCGCCTCCGCTGCCCGTCCGCACGCGGAACTCCTCCACGCGCACCGGGAACCGCCACTCCAGCACCTCAGGGTCGGTGAGGCGGGAGTTGGTCATGTGCGTGTGCACGGCGCTGCAGCCGTCCCAGCCCGGGCCGGCGCCGGCGCCTCCGCAGATGGTCTCGTAGTACTGGTAGCGGTCGTCGCCGAAGGTGAGGTTGTTCATCGTCCCCTGGCTGGCCGCGGCCGCGCCGAGCGCGCCGAGCAGCGCGGCCGTCAACGCCTGTGACGTCTCCACGTTGCCGGCCGCGACCGCGGCCGGCCGCACCGGCGAGAGCATGCTGCCCGGCGGGATGACGATGTCGAGCGGCTCCAGGCAGCCCGCGTTCAGGGGGATGTCGGCGTCGACCAGGGTGCGGAAGACGTAGAGGACCGCAGCCGTCGTCACCGCCTCGGGCGCGTTGAAATTGTCGGCGCGTTGCGGCGACGTGCCGGTGAAGTCGACGGTGGCGCGGCGGGTCTCACGGTCGATGGTCACGGCCACGACGATCTCGCTGCCGTCGTCCAGTTCCTGGCGGAAGCGGCGCGGCGAGCCTTCGGCGCCGGAGTCGGCGACGGCGCCGGCGAACCGGTCGAGCACCCGGCGCACCGCCTCCGCGGCGTTGTCCTGCACGTGCTGCATGTAGGCCGCGACCACGGGGAGGCCGAACTCGGCGACCATGCGTCCCAGCTCGGCCGCGCCGCGGGCGTTTGCGGCCACCTGGGCGCGCAGGTCGGCGAGGTTCTGCTGCAGGTCGCGGACTGGATGGGCGGCGGACATGAGCAGTTCCGCCACCTCGGCCTCGCGCAGGCGTCCGGCCTCGACGAGGCGGAAGTCCTCGATGAGGACGCCTTCCTCGTCGATGGTCCGGCTTCCCGGCGGCATGGAGCCCGGCGTGACGCCGCCGACGTCGGCGTGGTGAGCCCGCGAGGCGACGAAGAACAGGGGCTCGCTCTCGTCGAGGTACACCGGCGTCACGACGGTCAGGTCCGGCAGGTGCGTCCCGCCCGCATAGGGTGAGTTGAGCAGCCAGGCGTCGCCGGGGCGGAGCTCTCCGCCGTGCCGCTCGAGTACGGCCTGCACCGATGCGCCCATGGACCCGAGGTGCACCGGCAGGTGCGGCGCGTTGGCGACGAGCCCGCCCGCGGCGTCAAAGACGGCGCAGCTGAAGTCGAGCCGTTCCTTGATGTTGACCGAGACCGCTGTGTTGGCGAGCGTCGCGCCCATCTGCTCGGCGATGGACATGAAGAGGCTGTTGAAGACCTCGAGCAGCAGGGGGGAGACGTGCTCGGGGTCGGCTGAGGGACGCACCGGCGGCGAGGACCTGCGCAGCAGCAGTCCGCCGCCGGCCAGCACCTCCGCGCGCCAGCCCGGCTCGAGGACGGTCGTGCTGGTGGCCTCGCAGACGACGGCCGGCCCCTCGATAGCGGCGGCCGGTGGCAGATCCTCGCGGACGTACACCGGCGCCTGGTACCGGCGGCCGCCGGTGAAGAGCCGCGCCGTCTCGCGCGGGAGCGGGTTGACGGCGCGTCCGGCCGGGGCGTCGCCCTCCGCGGACGTCTCGCCGGCCTCGGACGAGGCGCCGGCTCCGATCGCCTCCACCGCGACGGCCTCCAGCGTGAGGCCGCGCCCCGGCATCAGGAACCCGTAGCGGGAGTGGTGCAGCGCGAGGAAGGCCTCGGCCATCCGGCTTGGGGTGGCCCAGGGCACCGGCAGCGAGACGTCGGTGCCTGCGTACTTGACGTGGCCGCGGCGCTCGACGCGCGCCTCCGCGGCGGCGATGCCCTGGTGCTCGAGCTCGGTCAGGGCCGCCGCCTCGAGTTCCGCCAGGGCGGCGGCCGTGGCCGGGCCGTCCGATTGCTCTAGCGGCGCCTCGACGCTGCGCTCGCGCAGCGCGCGCACGTCGGCGAGCCCCATGCCGTAGGCGCTGAGCACGCCGGCGAGCGGGTGCAGGAGCACCTGCGTCATGCCGAGCGCGTCGGCGACGAGGCAGGCGTGTTGGCCGGCGGCGCCGCCGAAGCAGCAGAGCACGTGGCCCGTGATGTCGTGCCCGCGCTGGGTGGAGATCCGCTTGATGGCGCGGGCCATCGCCTCGCAGGCGACGCGGATGAAGTCGTCGGCCAGCTGCTCCGGCGCCGGCGGGTCGACGCCGGCCTCGCGCATGCTCGCGGCCACGGCCGCGAGCGCCTCGCGCGCCGCCTTCTCGTCGATGGCTCCGGCGCCATCCGGTCCGAACACGTGTGGGAAGAACGAGGGCCGCAGCTTGCCCGTCACGAGGTTGCAGTCGGTCACCGTGAGGGGCCCGCCTTTGCCGTAGCACGCCGGTCCGGGATCGGCGCCGGCGCTCCGCGGTCCAACGCGGTAGCGCCCTGCCTCGAACGAGCAGATCGAACCGCCGCCCGCGGCCACAGTGTGGATACGCAGCATCGGCGACCGCAGCCGCACGCCGCCGACCACGCTCTCGTAGCTGCGCTCCAGCTCACCGGCGTAGTGACTCACGTCGGTGGAAGTGCCGCCCATGTCGAAGGCGATGACCTTGTTGAAGCCGGCGCCGCGGCTCATCGCGATGGCGCCCACGACGCCGCCCGCGGGCCCCGAGAGGATCGCGTCCTTGCCCCGGAGCAGCGCGGCGTCGGTGAGGCCGCCGTGCGACTGCATGAAGCGCAGGCGCACGTCGCCGAGCTGCGCCGCCACGCCATCCACGTAGCGGCGCAGGATGGGGGAGAGGTAGGCGTCGACCACGGTGGTCTCGCCGCGGCCGACCAGCTTCATGAGCGGGCTGGTCTCGTGCGAGACGGAGACCTGGGAGAAGCCGGCGGCGCGCGCCAGCTCCGCCACGCGCCGCTCGTGCTCAGGGTAGGCGTAGCCGTGCATGAAGGCGATGGCGACGGCATCGAATCCGGCGCGGCGGGCTTCGTCCAGCCCGCGCCGCGCTCCTCCTTCATCGAGCGCGCGCACGACCTGCCCGTCCGCGTCGACGCGCTCGTCCACCTCGAGTACGCGCGCGTAGGCGGGCTCCGGAAGGCGGATGTCGAGCGCGAAGATGTCCGGCCGGTCCTGGTAGCCGATGCGCAGGGCGTCGCCGAACCCGCGCGTGGTCACGTACAGCGTCGGCGAGCCCTCGCGCTCCAGGAGCGCGTTGGTCGCCACCGTCGTGCCCATGCGGACCTCGGCCACGAGCTCCGCCGGGATCGGCTCGTCGCCTCCGAGTCCCATGAGACGCCGCACTCCCTCGACGGCGGCGTCCCCGTACCGCGCCGGGTCCTCGGACAGCAGCTTGTGCGTGCGCAGCCCGCCACCCGGCGGCCGCGCCACGACGTCGGTGAACGTGCCGCCGCGGTCGATCCAGAAACGCCAGCCCTCGGCCCGGCTCGTATCCGGCGTCTCAGCCACGCGGCTCCCCGGCATGCCGTGCTCCGTCCATGCCGGGAGGCTACCACGGGCCGCCCGAGACGCGGACGGCCGGCGCTCGTCGCCCGGGGAAGAGGCCCGTCGAGGCACTAGCCCGCCGGCCGCCGGTCCGCCGTCGCCACCGGCATGGCCGCAGGCACCAGGAGCGTCACCCTGCGGGTCCGCCGCCCGGTATACTTTGTCGCCGTGAGCGCACCGTCACCCAAGAAGAGGCTCAAGCGGGCGACCGACCTGCTGGACGATTTCTACGGTCGCCCGATGCTCTCGCCACGCTATCCGCCGGTCGACGAGCTGGTGTTCACCGTGCTCAGCCAGAACACCGCCGACGTGAACACGGAGCGCACGTTCGCGTCGCTCAAGGCGCGGTTCCCGGAGTGGACCGCGGCCCGCGACGCGTTCGCCGAGGAGATCGAGGAGGCCATCGCCCTCGGCGGCCTCTCGCACACCAAGGCGCCGCGCATCAAGAAGATCCTCGAGGCGATCAGCGAGCGGACCGGCGCGCCCGACCTGGGCGAGCTGGACGACATGAGCGACGAGGAGGCGCAGGCGTACCTCGTCGCGCTGCCCGGCGTCGGGCCCAAGACGGCCGCCTGCGTGCTGCTCTTCGCGCTGGAGCGGCCGGTCATGCCGGTGGACACGCACGTGCACCGGGTCGCCCGGCGGCTCGGCATCATCTCCGAGAAGGTCACAGCGGACCAGGCTCATCCGCTGCTCACGCAGCTGGCGGGGCCGGACGACGCGGAGCAGGTCTACGCCGTGCATGTGGACTTCGTGCGGCACGGCCGCCGCATCTGCCACGCCCGGCGGCCGGCGTGCGGCGAGTGCCCGCTCGCGCCGATGTGCCCGTCGGCCGGGCTCGCGTAGCGCCCTCCGGCCTCTCGCAGCCTCGGTCCGGCCGCCGTCGCTAGGCCTGCGGCCGGCTCTCCGCGGCGGCCTTGGCCGCCGCCTTCGCGCACACGTTGCCCGGGTCCTCGGCGGACCCCAGCCAGCGGTCGAGCAGGTGCGTCTTCCACACCAGCAGGCACAGCTGGCTCCACGCGAACGCGAGCCCGAACAGGGCGAAGTACTGCCACCACGGCAGCGCGGTGAGTTCGAAGAGCGTGTGCATCAGCGGTACGGCGAGGATGAACGCCATGCAGGCGAACAGGAACCCCACGGTGCCCATCATGCGCCAGTCGTTGCGGACCACAGGGGCGCCGCCGGCCCACCACTTCGTCGGCGGCACGATCAGCAGGATCAGGAAGATCGCGGCGAAGCAGGCGAAGATCGTGAGCGCCGTCATCGCCGGCGGATAGCCGGTCTCGGCCAGTTCCTTCTCGGTGGTGCCGGCGACGGTCGTGACGACGTGCTCGGCCGGGATGGCCCACACCAGGTACACGGCCGTCCCGATCCCCGCCATGAACACGACCGTCGGGAGCACGAACCGCGCCAGGAGCTTGAACAGTCCGACCTTGGGCGTCGGCCCCGGCTGCGCCCAGAGCGCGAAGGCGATGGCGGGCACGGTGGCCCCGAAGAACGAGAGCAAGGCCGACTGCCGCGGTGCGAACGGGAACCCGCCCGCGGACATGACGATGGCGATCATCAGCGCTTTGAAGCCGATGCGTACCATGAAGATGCGCAAGATATCGTTCATCCCGTTGATGATCCGCTGGCCCTCGCGGAAGGCGAAGGGGAGGGGGGCGAAGGTGTCCTTCATGAGGATGAGGTCGCCGACGCTGCGGGCCGCCTGGCTGCCGCCCTGCATGGCGACGGCGACGTTGGCCTGCTTGAGCGCGATGACGTCGTTGACGCCGTCGCCGATCATCGCGACGTAGCGCCCGCGGTCGCGCAGGGCCTCGACGAGGTCCTGCTTCTGCTCGGGCGTGACGCGGCCGAAGATGCCGGCCTCGTCGGCCTTGGCGGCGAAGTCCTCGGGAGAGAGCTCGGCGAGCTCGGCCCCGGAGACGGCGACGAGCTCGCGCTCGGGCGGCGCGGCCGCGGCGGCTCCGCCGGGGCCGGCGGCGCCGGAGCCCGGCTCCGCGCCCGCGTCCGGCTTCGCGTCGCCGGCCGCCGTCGTGGCGTCCGCCGTGTGTGCGTTCACCATGTCGCAGTACGAGTCCACGCCCTCGCGGCGCTGCAGCGACTGCACGCCGGCCTGCCGGGCGAGGGCGACCACCGTCTTGGGGTTGTCGCCCGAGATGATCTTGACGTCGATGCCGGCCTCGGAGAACTCCTCGAGCGTGCCGCGCACGCCGGGGCGGAGCTCGTCGCTGAAGCAGATGAGGGCGAGCGCCACGAGAC
>Ga0302299_10001033_pt1 | contig 16405 bp, 16 predicted proteins | sample III_Fen_N3_4_FD_198795 | JGI IMG/M metagenome (GOLD analysis project Ga0302299, IMG submission 198795) | Peat permafrost microbial communities from Stordalen Mire near Abisko, Sweden - III_Fen_N3_4 | ecosystem: Environmental > Terrestrial > Soil > Wetlands > Permafrost | place: Sweden: Abisko... | reverse complement strand
TGCCCGGGGGCTTCTGCACGTCGCTGTCGCGCATCCGCGCGACGGCGTTTGCGACCTGCACCGCCAGCGTCTCCGACGATCCCTTGACGCGGCGGCGCACGATCTCCACCTCGCGCTGCGGCGTCGGGTACGAGATCCTGTGGTAGAGGCAGCGGCGCTTGACGGCGTCGTGCAGGTCACGGGTCCGGTTGGACGTCAGCACGATGATCGGCGGATGCGTGGCCCGGATCGTGCCGATCTCCGGGATCGTCACGCTCGCGTCTGCGAGCAACTCGAGGAGGAATGCCTCGAAGTCGTCGTCGGCGCGGTCGATCTCGTCGATCAGCAGCACTGCGGGCCGCGGCCCCGGGTGCTCGAGCGCGCGCAGGAGCGGGCGCCGGATGAGGTAGTCCGGGCCGAACAGATCCTCTTCGCGAAGCGGCGCACCGCTCGAGTCGGCGAGGCGGATGCTCAGCAGCTGGCGCGGGTAGTTCCACTCGTACAGCGCCTCCGCCGCGTCGATGCCCTCGTAGCACTGCAAGCGGATCAGCGGGGTGTCCAGGATCAGGGCCAGCGCCTTCGCCGCCTGCGTCTTGCCGACTCCGGCCTCGCCCTCGAGCAGCAGCGGCTGCGGCAGGCGCAGGCTCAGGAAGATCGACGTCGCGAGGCCCTCGTCGACGAGGTAGTCGACGTCGGCGAGCCGCCGGGCGAGCGTCTCGATGTCGGGTACGAGCTGGCGGATCTCCCCGGCCGCCTCTCCCGTGACCTCGCCGGGGCTCATGCCCGGAGCCCGAGCGTGGTCACGCGGGGATCATTCGGCCGCGACTGCATGCTCGTGCTGGGCCCGGAACTTCGTCGCGCAGCCCTCGCAGCAGAAGTAGATCGTCTCGCCGTCCTGCTCCACCGACGGCGTGTCGGCGAGGACGGCCACCGTCATGCCGCAGATCGGGTCGATCGCGAGCTGCGGCGAGGTCGACTCGGCGGCCCTCGCCGCGGCCGGGAGTCGGGCCCGATCCGGTGCCGCGGGGCGCTCTCCACGTCGCACGGCCACGATCGACGCGAGGATGGAGAGCGCGATCTCCGCAGGGGCACGGGCGCCGATGTCGAGCCCGGCGGGCACGTCGATCAGCTCGAGATGCTCGTCGGCCACCCCGTCGGCGCGCAGCTCGGCCAGCACGCCGGCGCCGCGCTTGTGGCTCGCCACGAGGCCGATGTACGGCACTCCCGCCTCCAGGGCGCGCCGCAGCGTGTGCAGCTCGTCCCGCCCGTGCGCCGCGACGACGAGCCCGAGATCGCCGGCCGCCGGGTCGGGAGCGCCTGCGCTCACGGCGACGAGGTCGAGCCCGAGCTGGCCGCCGAGCGCGATGACGGCGGCCGCGATCGGCGTGTCGCCGACGACGAGGACACGGGGAGTGGGGAGCACCGGCTCGAGGAAGATCTCGATGGCGCCTCCCGACAGGCATGGATTCTGGGCCGTCACGGCTCCCTCCTCGATCTGAATCTCGCGGCCGGTCTCTGGGTCTTCGCCGACCGGGCCGTCGGGGACGATGCGCAACAGGAGCGCCTCTTCGGTCTCGAGCGCCTTCAACGAATAGACACGAACGCTTTGCTGGGCACACACGCCGCCGACGAACCCCTCGATCGTCCCGTCGCCGAGCACGAGCGCGACGTCTCCCGCCTTGACGCTCGTCGGGCGCTGCGCCCGGACGACGGTCGCGGTCACGAACGCCGTGCCCGCTGCCTCGAGCTCCCGTGCCCGCTGCGAGACGGCGTCGGTCATCATTGCGAGGGCTCCATCACTGCGGCGGCTCGGCGCGCCCCTGCATCGCCGCCCAGACCCGGGCGGGAGTGCAGGGCATGTCGATGTGGTCGACGCCGTGCGTGTCGTGGAGCGCATCGATGATCGCGTTCACGATCGCGGGCGGCGAACCGACGTTCGGTGACTCGCCGACCCCCTTGGCTCCGAGCGGGTGGTGCGGGCAGGGCGTGACCGTCTCGCCGAGCTCGAAGTCGGGGCATTCGAGCGCGGTCGGGATGAGGTAGTCCATGAACGACGAGTTGAGGCAGTTGCCCTCCTCGTCGAACGTGATGACCTCCATCAGCGCGATCCCGACGCCCTCGGCGAGGCCACCGTGGATCTGGCCGTCGACGATCATCGGGTTGATACGCACGCCGCAGTCGTCGACCGCGATGAAGCGCCTGATCGTCACCTGGGCGGTGTCGGGGTCGATGTCGACGACGGCGATGTAGGCGCCGTAGGGATAGGTGAGGTTGGGCGGGTCGTAGATCACCTGCGCGTCGAGCCCGCCCTCCAACTCGGCCGGCATCGGCTCCCCGCTGTAGGCCCGCAGGGCGATGTCCTCGATCATCGCTCCCTTCTCGGGGTCTCCCTTGACGTACCAGCGGCCCTTCTCCCAGGCGAGATCCTCGGGTCGCGTCTCGAGCATCGTCGCCGCGATCAGGCGCGCCTTGTCGCGCACCTTGCGCGAGACCACCGCGACCGCCGCGCCGGACACGGGCGTCGAGCGGCTGCCGTAGGTTCCGAGGCCGTACGGTGAGCGGTCGGTATCGCCGTGGCGCACCTCGACGTCCTCCGGAGGGATGCCGAGCTCCTCGGCGACGATCTGCGCGAACGTCGTCTCGTGGCCCTGTCCCTGCGTCTGCGCGCTGATGCTGACGACAGCCTTGCCCGACGGGTGCACCCGCAGGTCGGCGCCGTCGTTCATCGCCAGGCCGAGGATGTCCATGTGCTTGCGCGGCCCCGCGCCGACGCCTTCGGTGAAGAAGGACACCCCGATTCCCATCAGCTCGCCGCGGGCGCGCTTCTCGGCCTGCTCACGGCGGAGCTCGTCGTACCCGGCGATGTCCATCGCGACGCGCATCGTCTCGGCGTAGTTGCCCGAGTCGTACGTCCAGCCGGTGGTCGTCTCGTACGGGAACTGCTCGGGACCGATGAAGCTGCGCATGCGCAGCTCGATCGGGTCGACCTTCATCTCGAGCGCCAGCGCGTCGACCATCCGCTCGACGAGGTAGACGGCCTCGGTGATGCGGAACGAGCAGCGGTAGGCCACGCCTCCCGGCGCCTTGTTCGTGTAGACCGCCTTGACCTTGACGTGGGCCGCCTCGAGGTCGTACGACCCGCAGACGATGTGGAAGAACCCGGCCGGGAACTTCGTCGGCTGCGCGGTCGAGTCGAACGCGCCGTGGTCCGCGATCACGTCGACCCGCAGGCCGGTGATCTTGCCGTCCTTCGAGCAGATCTCGCTCCGCATCAGGTAGTCGCGGGCGAAACCGGTCGACATGAGGTTCTCGGAGCGGTTCTCGACCCACTTGACCGGCACGCCGGCGACGATCGAGCCGGCGATTGCGCAGACATAGCCCGGATAGATGGGAACCTTGTTACCGAAGCCGCCGCCGATGTCCTGGCACATGATCCTGATCATGTGCTCCGGCAATCCCGCGACGTGCGCGTAGACCGTGCGGTGGGCGTGCGGCGCCTGGTTGCCGTTGTAGATGTCGAGCTGCCCGGTCTCGGGGTTGAAGTCGGCGATCATGCCGCACGTCTCGAGCGGCGCCGGGTGGCAGCGGGGATAGATGATGTCGCGCGTCACGATCGTGTCGGCCTCGGCGAACGCGTGATTGGTGGCCTCCTCGTCGCCGGCCTCCCACGTCGGGCTTGCGAGGTTGTCCCGCTGCCCGGCCTTGTCGTCCCGGATCAGCGGCGCGTCGGGATCGAGCGCCTTGCGGGCGTTGACCACCGCCGGCAGCGGCTCGTACTCGACGTCGATCAGCTGCAGCGCGTCGTTCGCGGAGTACTCGTCGGTCGCGATCACGAACGCGACCTCCTGGCCCTGGAACCGGACCTTGTCGCCCGCGAGCACGGCCTGCGTGTCGTAGGAGATCGTCGGCATCCATGCGAGCCCGAGCATCTCGAGGTCCTTGGCGGTGACGACGGCGGCGACGTTCGGAGCCGCGAGGGCCTTCGAGGTGTCGATCGACACGATGCGCGCGTGCGCGTACGGGCTGCGCAGCATCGCGCCGTAGACCATTCCCGGCAGCCGCACGTCGTCGAGGTAGGTGCCCTGGCCGCGGATGAAGCGCGCGTCTTCCTTGCGCTTCAGCCGGCCGAAGCCGATCGGGCGCTCGGTGGTGGCACTCGGAAGGTTCTCGACCGTTGCCATGCTCATGCCTCCTGTCTAGCGGCTGCTTCGTACTCAGCTGCCCAGCGCACGGCGCTGACGATGTTCTTGTACCCGGTACAGCGGCAGATGGCACCTGAGATCGCGATGCGGATCTCCTGGTCGGTCGGATCGGGGTTCTCATCGAGTAACGCACGAGCGGTCATCAACATGCCCGGCGTGCAGAATCCACACTGGAGCGCATGTCGCTCGTGGAAGCCCATCTGCACCGGGTCGAGCTTGCCGTCGACCTCGAGCGACTCGACGGTGCGGATCTCGTGCCCCTCGGCCATCGCCGCCAGGACGGTGCACGACTTGACCGGCTCGCCGTCCATCTGCACGACACAGGCTCCGCAGTTCGACGTGTCGCAACCCCAGTGGGTGCCGGTCAGGCCGGGCGTGTCGCGGATGAAGTGAACGAGCAGCTGACGCGGCTCGATCTCGCGGGAGACCGTGTCGCCGTTGATCGTGATCGAGACCTGCATGATCAGCCCTCCTGAGCGCGTGCCGCCGCGCGGTGCAGGGCGCGGGTCGTGAGGACGCGGGCGAGATGGCGCTTGTAGTCGATCGGCCCCCGGCCGTCCGCCTGCGGGGAGCAGTCCGCCGCTGCGATCTCGCCCGCCTGGGCGAAGAGCTCCGGGGACGGAGCCGAGCCGCGCAGCAACTCCTCGGCCCGCGAGAGGTGGACCGTCGTGAGCCCGACGGCGCTGAGCGCGATGCCGACGTCCGCGATCCTGCCTCCCTCCAGCCAGACGGCAGCCGACGCCGCGGCGATCGCCCAGTCGCCGGCGCGGCGCTCGACCTTCTCGTGTGCGCTACCGGCACCGGGCCGGACCGGAAGGCGCACCTCGGTGAGCATCTCACCTGCGCCGACGGCGGTCGTGTACGGCCCGACGTGGAAGGCGTCCATCGTCACCGTGTGCGTCCCCTGGGCGCCGCGGATCACGACCGTCGCCTTGACCGCCGAGCAGACTGCCGAGAGGTCCTCGGCCGCGTCGGCCTGGCACAGCGAGCCGCCGATCGTGCCCCGGTTGCGGACGACGGGGTCGGCGATCACGGTCTCCGCGTCCCGGAACACCGGGAAGCGCCGGGCCAGGAGCTCCGACTTGAGGAGATCGACGTGACGCGTCAGAGCCCCGATCGCGATCTCGCCGTTCTCCTCGCGGATGTACGAGAGCTCCGTCAGGTCGTTGATGTCGATCAGGTGCTCCGGGTTCGCGAGCCGCAGCTTCATCATCGGCAGCAGGCTGTGCCCGCCCGCGATGATTCGTGCCTCGGGCCCGAGCCGCTGGAGCGATGCGATCGCGCCGTCGACACTGGTCGCGCGCTCGTACTCGAATGACGCAGGGGTCTGCACAGCGCTCCTTCCGTCTCAGGGACCGGCGGTCAGTGTTGATCAGTCATCGTAGGGCCGTTGGGCGAGGCAGCTCCGGGCCCTGCATTCGTCGCGCGGCCGGGGAGCCGCTTGCGCGGTGCCCCGATGTCGTCCCGCTGCTCGTACTGCACGGGCGCGTCGGTGCCGATCACGGGGGACCTGGGTAGCTCCTCCGGCATCGTCTGACGGATCTCCGGATACAGCTCCCGTGCCGCGAGGCTTCCCTTCTGCACGTACCGGAGCGCCGGGCCGGCGGGGTTGCCGGCGGCGATCGGCGCCTCGCGGCCGAGCCGCGCGAGCGTGAGCACACCTTGTGTGTAGACCTCGCCGATGCGGGGAGCCTCGGTCGTGGAGCTCTCCGGGAAGCTCCTGAATCCGGCGGCCGCTGCCCCGGGGTAGATCCCGTCGACGAGGCCGAGGGCATCGGGCAGGCCGGCCTTCTTCACGAGCAGGCCCTCGAGCAGGTCGACGCCCGCGTCGAGTTGCCCGTTGATCGCCGTCACGACCTCGTTGACCGGCGCGGTCTTTTGCAGGATCTCGCCGACGCCGGCGATGACGTCGTTCAGGCCGGAGGTGATCTTGCGCAGCTGCACGATGACGGAGACGAGGTAGAAGACGAGGGCGAGCACGATCAGCAGCACCGCAACGATCGTGACAGCGCCGGCCGCCGCGAATGCCAGGACCGGGGTCATGAGCGCCCCGCGTGAGCGTCGTCGAGGATCACGTCGAGGGAGCCGCCGTAGTTCGCGACTCCAGCGACCGTTCTCTCCACCTGGTCCTTCGTCGTCAGGAGCAGCGGGACGGCGTCGAGATCCTTCGATCCGGTGGCCGCGACCCTCGCGATCTCCTGCACGCTGGGGACGATGCTCCTCGCCGCCTGCAGCACGTTGCGGAGGAGGTAGACGACGACCGGGAGGACGACGACGAGCAGGACGACGTCGCCGATCCACCAGAGGATCATCGTGGCCTCCGCTCGGCGACGGTCGCGGCCTTGGTGGCGATGCCCGGCAGCGCGCCTAGGATGATGTCGAACTGCTCGTTGATGGCCTTGACCGCGCCTTCGAGCGGGCGCAGATGGTCGGCCTCGACGCCCTGCAGGGCAGACGCCAGCGTCGCGAGGCCTTCGGAGGCCCTCGTCAGTCGCCGTGCCACGTCGATCAGCGCGACGGCGAGCACGAGCACGACCACGGCCGCCAGGAGGACGCTGAGAAGGACGAGGAGATGGGTGTCGCTCATGCTCCTCCGAACCCGTCCGTGAGCGCGTTCATGTAGCCGTCCTGAACGACCGCTTCCTCCACGATCAGCGCCAGCACGGGTGCCGTCGCCTCGAGCTGCGGGATATTGGCGGTGTTCGCGGCCACCTTGCCGGCGACCTCCAGCAGGTCGTCGACCGACCGCTCGATGCTGGCGACGGCCCGCATGAGCAGGAACAGGAGGATCGCGACGACGAGCGCCGCGCCGAGGCCGATGATCAGCGCGATCACCCAGTAGGTGTTCGAGGAGACCGTGGCGAGCGTCATCTGCCGACGGCCACCTTGCGGAGCGCCCGGGCGGCGTGCAGGATCCTGACGCCGGAGTCGTTGATCTGCCCGATGCCGGCAAGCCCGTCCGTCTGGTCCCGCAGTACCCCCACCGCCTGCTCCGCCGTTCTCGCCTGGTCGGCGATCCGGGCCGCGAGCAGCACGATCACGATGACGATCACCGCAGCGACCGCGATGACGACGACGCCGAGCGTGAGCCCGAGTTGCCAGCCGGTCGAGGATGCGATCAGCGGGTGCAAGCGACACCACGGCAACGGCGATCCGGGGAGGCCTCAACCACCATGGTCATGCGGGTCCCTTCCAGCTTTGCGGGTCGAAGCTCGAACACCACGCTCGCGGACCACGATAGACCTGTGTCGAAAACCCGTCAAGACTCCTAGGTCAGTACCCACTCGTTCGCCCGCAGGATCGGCACCGCTGCGCCGCCGGCCTCGATTCCGTCGACCTCCACCTCCGGGCCGCCGATCATGAAATCCGTGTGCACCGTCGAGTCGTTGTAGCCGAGCGCGACCAGATCCTCCGTCGTTGCTTCCTCGGGCGCGTCGACGAGCTTCGTGAACCCGACGCCGTAGGCGATGTGGCAGGCCGCGTTCTCGTCGAAGAGCGTGTCGAAGAAGACGATCCCGGTCTGGCCGACGCGCGACTCGCCGTCGACGAGCGCCACCTCCCCGAGGTACGAGCCACCCTCGTCGGTGCGCATCTCCTCGCGGACGACGTCGGCACCGTTCGTGGCGCTCACCTCGGTCACCTTGCCGCCCGCGAAGCGCACGCTGAGATCCCGCACGATCTGCCCGTTCACGACGAGCGGCATCGTGGAGCGTACGACACCCTCGGTGCGGAGCCGGTGGGGCGTCGTGAACACCTCCTCGGTCGGCATGTTCACCACCATCTCGACGCCCGTCGTCGTCAGCTCCGAGCCGGAGTGCCAGCGCGACTGCGGCATCAGGCCCACGGTGAGATCGGTGCCCGGGCCGCGGAAGCGGACGGCGTCGAAGCGCCGTTCGTTCAGGAGCGACGAGCGGTCCCTCAGCTTCGCGATGTGCGTGCGCCAGGCCTCGACCGGGTCGGCCTCGTCGAGGCGGGTTGCGACGGCCACCGCTTTCCAGAGCCGCTCCACGTCGGGCTCCCCGAAGACGGCCTCGGCCCAGCCCTCGTTCGGGTAGCCGACGATGGTCCAGGCGATCTCGCCGTCGCCGGTTGCCTGCAGCATCCGCTCGGCGACGAGCCGGGGCCGCGCCCTGGCGATCCGCACAGGGTCGAGGTCGGCGAAGAGCTCGGGCTCCGGGTCACCGGTGATCGCGATCAGGGCGCCGTTCTCCCGTGCCAGCTCGTCGACCAGCGAGAGCGTCCAGGGCGGCGACCAGTCGAGCGTGTCCTCGGGCGCGTGCAGGATCCTCGAGCGCCGCACGTGCGGGTCGGCGTAGAGCGCCTCGACGTAGCGTGCGCCGCGCTCGTAGGCGACCTCGGCGATCGCCCTGACGAGCGGCAGATGGTCGGGGTGCCCGGCGACCCTGAGCAGCTGCCCGGGCTGGAGGTTGATCCCCACCTCGACCGCGAGGCGGGCGTAGCGGGCGAGTCGCTCGTCTGGTGTCACAAGCGCGCAGCCTACACCGCGCACCACGTCGTTCTTCCCCGACTCCTTCCCGGTGCCGTGGTAGCGTCCCTGCCGTGCTTCTCACGATTACGACGACGGGCAAGGTGACGCTGGTGATCGTCGCCGGGGCGTTCATCGCCTGGGCGCTGGTCACGGCGATCTGGATCCCGAAGCGGAACCCCGATTTCCCGCTCACGCTGACCGCGTTCCTGCTCGTCTCGAGCCTGTTCCTCGTCGCGCAGCTCGGTGCCGTCTACTGGGTCACCTCCACGCAGGAAGTGGCGACGGAGGCGACGCCCACCGAGACGACGCCTGCGATGACGACGCCCGCGGAGACCACGCCCGCCACGACGACGCCCGCCACGACGACCACTCCGGGCTCGACCCCGGCGCCCGGCAAGGATGCCGCCGTGGTGGCAGGGAAGGAAGTCTTCGCCTCGGCCGGATGCACCGGCTGCCATACCCTCGCCGACGCCGGCTCGAACGGGACCGTCGGCCCGAACCTCGACGCCAAGAAGCCCCCCTACGCTCTCGTGATCGACAGGGTGACGAACGGCAAGGGCGTGATGCCGTCGTTCAAGGGGGAGCTGAGCGCGCAGCAGATCAAGAACGTGGCGGCCTACGTGTCGTCCGTCGCCGGCAAGTCCTAGAGGCGACCAACGTTGCCCTCGGGTCGCTGCGGCTACGATTTCGCGGCTACGGAGAGGTGTCCGAGCGGCCGAAGGAGCGCGACTGGAAATCGCGTAAGTGCTGAAAGGTGCTTCGCGGGTTCAAATCCCGCCCTCTCCGCTTGAAAGAGGCCCGACCGGGCCTCTTTCCCGTCCAGGGACGAAGATCAGAGAGGTGGAGTGAGGAAGTGGACATGATTCGGATCACCGGCAGGCCGGCATGAGCGGAAACCACACGCAGCGCCATGCGAACGTCGGGGTGCTCTCGGTCGAGGCCGTCGAGGCACCCGAGGTGATCACCTCCGTCTGGATCGACGAGCAACTGACCGAGGTCTTCGCCCGTTGCGACGTCCGGCCGGGCCTGCTCGAGGAGCTCGCCGGGATCAGCGAGCGTCGCTGGTGGCCCGCGGAGATGCGCTTCGACGAGGCGGCGGCTCTCGCCGGCGAGCGGGCGATCGTCGCCGCCGGCATCGACCGGTCCGAAATCGGGATGCTGATCTCGACCTCGGTCTGCAAGCACCACCTGGAGCCGTCGGTCGCCTGCGCCGTTCACCACCATCTCGGGCTCTCCCCGGGATGCCTCAACTTCGATCTCGGCAACGCCTGCCTCGGCTTCGTCAACGCGATCCACCTCGCCGCCACCGCGATCGACGCCGGCCAGATCCCGTACGCGCTGATCGTCGACGGCGAGGGCTCGCGCCACACGCAGCTGACGACGATCGCGCGGCTCCGCGAAACGGCACGGGTCACGCGCGACGTCTACGACGAGTTCGCGAGCCTGACGCTCGGCTCGGGGTCGGCGGCCATGGTGCTCGGCAGCCTCGACCGCAACCCGGACGCCCATCGCCTCGTGGGCGGGATCTCGCGCGCCGCGACGCAGCACCACCAGATCTGCGTCGGGGACCTCGAGCGGATGACGACCGACACGAAGGCCCTGCTCGAGGGCGGGCTCGAGCTGGCGGCGGAGGCGTGGGCCGAGTCGGCCGCCGACTTCGACTGGCAGGAGGGAATCGCGTGGTACGTCCTGCACCAGGTCAGCTCCGTGCACACGCGCATGCTGTGCGCCACTCTCGGCGTCGACGAGTCCCGGGCGCCGCTCACCTTCCCGACCCAGGGGAACATCGGTCCGGCCTCGATCCCGTTCACCCTGGCGGGCGTTCAGGGTGAGATCTCCGCCGGCGAGCGTGTCCTCTGCATGGGCATGGGATCCGGCCTCAACGCCAGCGTCGCCGAGATCATCTGGTGACCACGCGGGCCAGGTTCGATGCGAGGCGACTCGGGCGCCTGGGAATCGAGCCGGCCTGGTCGCGAAGCCTCCCGGTGCCGCTCGCCGACGGTGTCGCGCGGGTGCACGCCCTCGATGCCTCTCCTCCCGACGGGCTCCACCCGCCGCTGACCGTCGTCTGCGTGCACGGCAACCCGACGTGGTCGTTGCTCTGGCGCTCGTTCCACCGTCGCCTCGGTGACCGCTATCGCGTGCTCGCCGTCGACCACGTCTCGATGGGCCTCTCGGAGCGCACCGGCCCGAGAGCGTTCGCGCAGAGGGTCGACGACCTCGGCCGCATTCTCGACGCATTCGCCGTCGAAGGCCCTGTCGTCCTCGCCGCCCACGACTGGGGCGGGCCGATCGCGCTCGGCTGGGCGCTCGCGCACGGGGAGCGCCTGCGTGGGATCCTGCTCGCGAACACCGGCATCGCCCTGCCGTCGACCGGTGTGCCGCTGCCGATTCGCCTCGCCCGCCACGACCTCCTGCGCGATGTGGCCTGCCGGCGGACGTCGCTCTTCGTGCGGGCAACGCTCGCCACCGGACACGGCCGGATTGGCAAGGACGTTCGCCGCGCCTACCTCCGCCCGTACGCGGCGAGCGGGAATAGGAGCGCGATTGCAGACTTCGTCGCCGACATCCCGACGACGCCCGCGCACCCGTCGTTCGCGGCGGTCGCCACCGTCGCCGCTCGCCTGCCGGAGCTCGAGGTTCCCGTCCTGCTCGCCTGGGGCGAGCGCGATCCGGTGTTTCACCTCGACTTCGCGGCCGATCTGCGCCGGCGGCTCCCGCAGGCCGAGCTGCACCGCTTCCCGCTCGCGGGGCACCTCGTCGTCGAGGAGGAGGACGTCGCAGCCGTCGCCGATGCGTGGATCGAGCGCCTCTTCGAGCCGGGGAGGCGCGCGGCGGTGGGCTCGGTCGAGGCGCCTTCCGCAACCCTCTGGGACGCGCTCGTCGCCCGCGAGTCGGACGAGGCGACGGCCGTCGCCGTCGGTGGCGGGAGCTCGCTCTCGTTCGCGGCGCTCGCCGCCCGTGTCGCCGCGGTCGCCGAGGACCTGCGGGCGGCCGGGGTGGAGCCGGGCGACCGCGTCGCCCTGCTCGCGCCGGAGCCACCGGACTTCATCGCCGCGGCCTACGCCTGCTGGGTCAGCGGTGCGGTCGCCGTCGTCGTCGACCGTGGCCTCGGGCTGACGGGCCTGCGCCGGGCGCTCCGCAGCGCCGAACCTCGGTGGCTGCTCGGCACGCGCAAGACGCTCGCGGCCGCCCGCGTTCTGCGGTGGGCGCCCTCCGCCCGGCCGCTCGAGCTCGCGTCGCTGCGCGGCAGCGGGGCGAAGCTGTCAGAGGTCGTGGGGCGATTCGCGCCCGCCGCGCATGCGACGGCGGCGGTCGTCTTTACCTCGGGCGCGACGGGGCCGGCCAAGGGCGTTGTCTACGACCAGCGCCGCATGACCGCGCAGTTCGCCGCCGTGCGCGCGTGCTACGGGATCGGCGCCGGCGACCGCCTCGTCGCCGCCTTTGCGCCGTTCGCGCTCTACGGCCCCGCGCTCGGGATCCCGGTCGCGGTGCCCGACTGCGACATCACGAGGCCCGCGACGCTGCGCGCCCAGGCGCTCGCCGACGCATGCGCGGCGGTCGACGCGACGATCGTGTTCGCCGCTCCGGCCGCCCTCGACGGCGTGCTGACCTCCCGCGCCGCTCTCACAGCCACCGGCGCCGCGTCGCTCGGGGCCCTCCGCCTCGTCCTCTCGGCCGGCGCGCCGGTGCCGCAAAGCACGCTCGAGCAGTTCGCGCTCCTGGCTCCCGCGGCCGAGCTGCACACGCCCTACGGGATGACCGAGGTGCTGTCGGTGGCGGAGATCGACCTGAAGGAACTGACCGCCGTTCGACCGGGACGCGGTGTCTGCGTCGGCCGCCCGCTCGCGGGAGTCGGTGCCCGGATCGAGTCGCTGGCGGGCGGGGACGGTGCGTGCGGCGAGATCGTCGTCAGCGCGCCCTGGCTCTCCGTCGGCTACGACGGCCTCTGGGCCACGAACGACCACGCCCGCACGGTCGACGAGGACGGCCTCGAGTGGCATCGCACGGGCGACGTCGGTCATCTCGATGCCGCAGGGCGGCTCTGGGTCGAGGGGCGGCTGGCGCACGTCGTCGCCACCGTGGACGGCCCGGTCACCCCCGTGCCGCTCGAGCTCGCCGTTACCGCGGCGACCGGCTTCCGCTGCGCCGTCACGGGAGTGGGGCCGGCCGGTTGCGAGCAGGTCGTGGTGGTCGTCGAGGGCGGGAGCAAGGGGCTGGCCGCCCGAGAGGTCGACGGGGCCGTTCGTGAGGCACTCTCGCACCAGCCGTTGGCCGCGGTGCTCTCGGTACCGAAGCTGCCCGTCGACAGCCGCCACAACTCGAAGATCGACCGCACGCGGCTCGGCCGCTGGGCGGCCTCCCTGCTCGCGGGCGGGCGGGCGCCGGGGCGCGTCTGATGCGGGTGGTCGTCACCGGCGGCTCGGGCCTGCTCGGGCGAACGACGTGCGCGGCACTCGCCGCGCGCGGGCACGAGGTGGTGGCGCTGCAGCGGCGCCGAAGCGAGCAGGTGACCAGCCCCCAGGTGATCGCCGACGTCTGCGACACAGCGGCTGTCGCAGCTGCCTTCGAGGGCTGTGACGCCGTCGTTCACGGCGCTGCCCGGGTCGGCGTCGTCGGCAGCCGCGAGATCTTCCGCCGCGTCAACGTCGGAGGCACCCGCTCCGTCGTCGCCGCCTGCCGCGAGGCCGGGGTGCCGCGGCTCGTCGTCGTCTCGTCGCCCTCCGTGGGCTACGAATCGATGCCCACCGTCGGCGCCGGAGCGGCGGCACCGATCACGACGAGACACGACCGCTCCTGGTACTCGGAGTCGAAGGCAGAGGCGGAGCTGGCGGCGCTCGCCGCGAACGGAGCCGCGCTCGCGGTGACCGCCGTCCGCCCGCACGTGGTCTGGGGGCCGGGCGATGCTCAGCTGATCGGACGGATCGTCGAGCGCGCCCGCGCCGGGCGCCTGTTCCTGGTCGGCGGGGGCCGGGCGCTGATCGACACGACGTACGTCGACAACGCCGCCGCTGCCCTCGTCGTTGCGGTCGAGCAGCTCACTGCGGGCGGTGCGCTCGCCGGGAACGCGTTCGTCGTCTCGAACGGGGAGCCGTTGCCGGTGCGGGCCCTGCTCGAGCAGATCTGCACCGCGGCGGGCGCGGCGCCGCCCGCCCGCGACCTCCCGCTCGGGCTCGCCCGCACGCTGGCCGCGGCCGCGGAGCACCTCTGGGCCAGACGGCGGCCCGAGGAGGATCCACCCGCGACGCGGTTCCTCGTCGACCAGCTCGCGCTCGCCCACTGGTTCGACCCTCGCCCGTTTCGTGAGGCGACCGGTTGGCGGCCGGCGGTCACCCTCGCGGAGGGCATGCGCCGCCTCTCGGCCTTCTATCAGGTGCCGTAGCGACCTACGTCACCGCCCGATCTGTCAATAGGTAGTTCGTGGCATCGGGTCTCCGCGGGACCGCTGATGACGCCCCCGGGACGGCGCTCTAGCGTGGAGATCGGAGGTGCGGTCGGTGCGTCTGCTGAGCGTCTCACCTGCACGTCGGAGGCTTTCCCTCGTGGCGTGCGCCGCACTGGCCGTGGCCGCACCCGCCGTCGTTACCGGCAGCGCTTTTCAGCTCCGCGGAGACGGCGACGACGCCCGCCAGGAGGCGCTCGAGGGACGCGTCGAGCGCGAGCCGGTGACCCACCGCCCGACCGTCGAGGCGGCGTTCGCGGCCGAGAGCTACCGGCCGGGGAAGACCGGACGGCTCGTCCTCTTCGACTCCGCCACACACGTCACTCTCCGCGTCTACCGCGTCGGCGACGCCGTCGGCCCGCTACGCGAACGCGACGTGATGCGCGGGCAGCAGGTCGGCTCCACCCGCCGGCTCGGGCGCGTGACGCCCGGGCAGGCGATCCCGGTTCCCCTCGGGCCCAGATGGCCCAGCGGGCTGTACTACGCGGAGCTGACCGCGCCGGGAGACCGGATCGGCTACGCGCCGTTCGTGCTCGCACCGCGCCGGCTCGGCGGCCACCGGGTGGCGGTGGTGTTGCCGACGCAGACGTGGCAGGCGTACAACTTCCGTGACGACGACGGCAACGGCACGGCGGACTCGTGGTATGCGTCGCCGGGGTACGACAGGGCGAGGCTCAACCGTCCGTTCGAGAATCGGGGCGTTCCCGGCCACTACCACTACTACGACGAGCCGTTCCTGCGCTGGTTGGACCACAACCGGTATCGCGTCGACTACCTGAGCGATGCCGAGCCCAAGGCGACGAGCGGCAGCACGCTCGCCCGGGCCTACGAGCTGATCGTCTTCCCGGGCCATCACGAGTACGTGACCGAGCACGGGTACGACGCCGTCACCGACTTTCGCGACCGGGGCGGGAACCTGATGTTCCTCTCCGCCAATAACTTCTTCTACGAGATCACGATCGCCGGGGACGTGATGACGCGGGTCGGAAAGTGGTTGAGCCTCGGCCGTCCCGAGGCCGCGCTCGTCGGGGTGGCGTACTTCGGGTACGACTCGGCCGGGCACGGTGGGTCGCCGTGGACGCTACGGAGCAGCAGGGCCGGCCGGTGGATCTTCCACGGCACCGGCCTGAGGCCCGGCTCGCTCTTCTCGAGCGGCGGGATCGAGGCCGACGCGACGACGTCTGCCTCGCCGCCCGGAACCCAGATCCTGGCGGAGATCCGCAACATCTGGGGCCAGGGCAGGAGCGCCCAGATGACGTACTACGTAGCGCCGTCGGGCGCGAAGGTCTTCGCCGCGGGCGCGTTCTCGCTCGCCGGCTCGATCTGGCAGCCACCCGTGCGTCAGACGGTAACGAACCTGATCAACGCCCTGGCACCCTCGGCACCGCTGGTCGAGATGGATTCCGCCCGCTCGCTCGGTCAGTCGTGAGCGACAGAGGAGCGGCGTTCGGTCAGGGCGTCGAGGCAGACGTCTTCGTGTCGGCCTCCCGGCGCGGTACAACTCGGCGTGCGATGCGAAGGATGCTGCTCCTGGGTGCGGTAGGCCTGGTGCTCATCACCGTCGAAGGGTGCTCGCACGGCGACCACCCGTTGAACGGAACGCGGTGGAGGCTGACGGAGTGGACGCTGAGCTCGCTGAGCCCGGCCGACTTCACGATCACCGCCGCGTTCGAGGGCGGTCAGATCTCCGGCCGGAGCGCCGTCAACACCTACGGCGGCCCGTACAGCCTCGGCCCGGGCAACGCGTTCGCGGTCGGGAAGCTCGCGGGCACGATGATGGCCGGCCCCGAGCCGGCGATGAGGGCCGAGCGCGCCTATCTGACGCTGCTCGGGCAGGCCCGGTCGTACGAGCTCGGCAAGGGGCGGCTGACGCTCTTCGACGGCGAAGGGAACGAGTCGCTGGTCTTCGCCGCGGCGGGTGGATAGGCGGTTCCGGCCCGGGCACGAGAGCGGTGGAATCATCCTGATCCCAGGGTCTGGCGCGTTGCGGGCTCGATCGAACCGGGCAGCTGCTTCTTGCGAACAAGTCGCGTCAAGCATTGAGCGACCGGAGGGGAGCGGCGGAGATGTCTGAGGCACACGTTGGCGGGCAGGTCACGGTCGAGGGGAACGTCGGACGCCGAAGGGGCTGGCGTGGGCAGTCGCTGACCGGCGCGGAGTGGGCGCGGCTCGGCGGCTTTGCCGGCGGGGTCGTGCTCCTGCACCTGCTCGGCTGGGGGCTGTTCCTCTACTTCGCCCGCAGCAACCCGGCGCTCGCGGGGCTCGGCTCGCTCGCCTACACGTTCGGCCTCA
>Ga0302299_10001032_pt1 | contig 16419 bp, 7 predicted proteins | sample III_Fen_N3_4_FD_198795 | JGI IMG/M metagenome (GOLD analysis project Ga0302299, IMG submission 198795) | Peat permafrost microbial communities from Stordalen Mire near Abisko, Sweden - III_Fen_N3_4 | ecosystem: Environmental > Terrestrial > Soil > Wetlands > Permafrost | place: Sweden: Abisko... | reverse complement strand
CGGCTCGCTGCTCGGGACGGTGGTGCTGCCCGCGCGCGCGCCGGCCATGATCGACGACGACACGATCGCAGACCTGCTGTTCGCGGGCGTGGCCGACCGTACGCTGCCCTTGCCGGCGAGCGGTAACCCGAGCGACGCGCTCTACATCATCAATTTTCCGGCCGGCACGATGACGAGGACGAGGGCCGAGACTGGCTGCGTCGAGTTCGGCGGCTACCACGAGTCGGAGCGGCGCAACGGCGTCGAGCTGGTGTATGCGGTGGTGCCGACCTGCCACGACTTCTTCCACGGCGCGACAGATCTCGAGGTCCGCGAGCTCGTCATCTCGCACGAGCTGATCGAGTCGGTGACCGATCCGATCCCCGCGAACCATCCCGCGTTCCAGGTCGTGGACCCGACCACCTCGTGGCTGGCGCTCGGCCGCGAGGTCGGGGACCTGTGCGGCCGCGGCGACGTCACCGCCGCGTGGCACGAGGCCGGCTTCGTCGCGCAGCGCAGCTGGTCGAACCTCGCGGCCGCGGTCGGAGATCCGTGTGTGCCGAGCGAGACCGAACGGCCGTACTTCAACGTGGCGGCTGCGGGCGACACGCTGCTGCGGATCGGACCGGGCGGCCGCGCGACGATCGACCTGGCCGGCTGGGCGACGGGACCGATGCCAGACTGGGAGGTCGCCGCGGTGGCCGCCAAGCCCGGCCAGGCCGCGCTGACGCTCGGCGCCGCCCGGCTGGGCCCCGACCGGCGCACGACGCTCACCATCGACGTGCCGGCCACCACCGCGGCGAGCACCGCGCTGCGGTTCTACGTGTTCTCCAGCCTCGCGCAGGGCGACTATCAGCTGCTGCCCATGCTCGCGGTCATCGACGAGCCATGCGCCGCGTTCACCGGGTGCGCGGACTGCACGTCCCACCCGGGCTGCGGGTTCTGTACGACCACCGGACGCTGCGAAGCGCAGGCCGCGGTCGGCTCGGCGGACAGCACGTGTGCGGCGAGCTCGTTCGCGATCTGGCCCGGTAGCTGCGCCGGCGTGTGCGCGGCCCACGCCGCGAGCTGTGCCGACTGCACCGCGCAGCTCGGGTGCGGATGGTGCGACTCGCACGGCGGTCAGTGCGTGGAGGCCAGCCCGGACCACTCGCACCCGCTTGCCGGGGCGTGCGACTACGAGGAGTGGAGCTTCGCCGAGGAGTACTGCTCCACCGGGGGTTAGTGCTATTCTTCAGCGGAGCCACACAACCACACTGTGGCTATTAACGAATTCTTATCCAAGAATATCCATTGCCGAGTCTGCAGCAATTGACCACACCTCTTCGCCTGAAGGTTCTGCGAGACTCGTAGAAACGCCACCTCGATCGCCGAGGGACAAAGGGGGATCGCTATGAAGAAGCTTGTTCGGCGCAAGCTCGTCCTGTCGTCGGGCAGCGATCTGACCTGCGCCGCCGGTCTTTCGACCATCGGCCATAGCAAGCTCGCGCGGGCGCTGTTGACATCGCCGTTGGTCAACGCCATTCGGCGAGCAGAGAGCCAGCGCTCTCGCGACGATTTCAGGTCAGGGCACCAGCTCCTGGAGGAACGCCATGCCGTCGGCCTTGTTGGTGATGAGGCCGAGCACGAGCTTCGCGGTCTGCTGCGCCATGGGCGGGCCGTCCTTGACGACCTTGCCGAGCGCGGTCTCCGATGCAGCGCGGCCGGGCTCGGTACGCGCCAGCACGACGAACGCGGCGGCCACCACCAGGCGCCGCATCCCGGCGTTCTCGGAGTCGCGCAAAAGGCCCGCGAGCTTGTCGTGATCGTTGGTTCGCGCGTAGGCTGCCGCGAGCGCGGGCAGCATCGCGGAGCGCACGTCGTGCGACGGGTCATCGATCAGCGGCTCGAGCAGCTGGACGCTGAGCGCGGCGTCGCGGTCGACCAGGCCGATCGCCGCAGCGGCCGCCTGGGCACGCTCTCGCTCCGCGCGCGAGCCTAGCGAGCGGTGGAGCCGGGCGACCACGGCGTCCTTCGCGGCGACGCGCGCGATCGTGGTGAGCGCCAGCTGCGACAGCTCGGGGTTGGGATCGCGAACCGCGAGCGCGAGCGTACGCTCGAGCACCGCGGGCTCGAGCTTGGTCTTCTGCGCCGCGAGCCGCTCGAGCGCGGCCTTGCGGACCGCGGGGTCGAAGTCGGCGAGCGCTGCCGAGAGCGTCGCGGCGGCGCGCAGTCCGGACACCAGCGCGGCGTCGACCGCCTCGACCCTGACCAGCGACGACCCATCGGCGATCCCCAGGCCGATCAGGTCGCCGGCGCCGACCTGCTTGGCGGCGCGCACCAGCGCGAGCTTCTCGCCCTCGTCGGAGCGCTCGAACATGCGCGCCATCGCGGTCGCCGCGGTCTTGGGCGCATCGCCGCCGAGCCCGCCGACCGCGCGGATCGCGATCAACCGGACGGCGTGATCGGAGTCATCCAGCAGCTGGACGATCGCCTCGGTGATACCCGCGGCCTTGCTGCCCTTGGCCGCGGCCATCGCCAGCACGCGCGCCGCGTCGCTGCGGATCGCGCTGTCCGGATCCCGGACGAGCTTGATCGCGACCTGCGAGCCGTTCTTGACCGGGTCGGGGCCATCGGCGACGCACGCCATCACCAGCCGGCGCACGTCCGGCGCGGGGTCGTCGATCGAGCGCACGAGCCGGGCCCGCGCGTCGGCGTTGCCGGCGAGCGCGCCATTGCACAGGCCCTCGACCCCGAGCGGGTGCAGCCCCGGATCCTCGGTGAGGTGCGCGGCCTGGAACAGGTACTCGTTCACCGCCTGCGGCTTCTTCTTGGCGAGGTGCGCGAAGATCCGGACCGCGTCGCGCCGCGGCCGGCCCTTCTCGCGCCACATCTGGGCGATCCCGTCGACCGCGACGCCGACGTTGCCGCCGCTCTCGGCGCTCGCCGCGAGGCCCTGGGCTGCGCCGATCCGCACCGCGTAGGTCTCGGCCTTCGCCATCTTGTAGAGCTTGTCCTGGTACGCCCGGCCCGCCCGGCCCGCCGCGGTCGCCGCCGCCGCGCGGACGTCCGGGTCGTCGTCCTTGAGCAGGCGATCGAGCGCGTTCTGCGCGGCGTCCTTGTTGCTCGGCGCGACCTCGCCCCACGCGAGCGCCGCAGCGACGCGCAGCGGTTTGTCGAGCTTCTTGTCGTCGAGCATCGTGACCAGATCGCCGCCGGCCCGCACCGGATCGATCTTGGCGTACAGCGGCAGCGCGGCGGCCCGCACCGCGGGTGACTTCGAGGTGAACGCGCCGCGCACCGCCTCGACGAGGTTGGCGACCTTGGGCAACGGATCGACGTCGCGCAACAGCTCGATCGCCGCGACCCGCGCGTCGCTCGGCGCGCGATCGAGCGCGATCAGCGTGGTGAGCGCCGCCGCGGCAGCGTCGGGATCCTTGGCGAGGGCGCCCTTCAGCTGGGTCTTCGCGCGCTCGCGCAGCGGTGGCGATGCGTCGGGGTCGGCGAGCACCGAGGCCGCGTTGGCGGCGGACGGCGCGTCGTCGGTCGTGGCCGCCGAGACCTCGAGCAGGAGCTCGCGGCGCGCCGCCGGATCGGGGTTGCTCCTGATCGCATCGGCGAACAGCGCACGGCCGTGCTCGCCGAGGCTGCGCACCGAGGCGAACGCGATCCGGCGCAGCTCGGGATCGCTCGAGGTCAGCGCCTTGGACAAGGTGTCCTGGTAGACCTCGCCGCGACGCTGCGCGGCGTTGCCGGCCGCGGCGACCGCGGCGCGCTGGACCGTTGGTGACTGCACAGTCAACGCGCTCTCGACGAGCTGGACCTCGGCCGGGGTGCCGCGCGCGATCGGCCGGAGCGCGGCGAGCAACTCGGCGAGATCCTCGGGGTCCTTGGCCGCCTTCTTCAGCGCCTCGAGCGTCGCCTCGTTGCCGGTCGTCGCGTAGTCGACGAGCCCGGCGAGCTGCGGCGCCATCAGCGACGGCAGCTGGCCATCCCAGTCGCCGCGCCCGCCTCCGATGTCCCGCGCGTCGATCTTCTTCCAGGCTTCCGGCGCGACCATCGCGCGGGTCAGGCCGGTGTCGGCGACCTCGTTGCCAAAGCCGCCAGGCAGCCAGAAGAACGCGGACAGGCCGGCGCGCCCGCCGCGCACCACCACGTGATCGCCGCCCGGGCCGGGCGCGAGCGCGAAGTGCACCCGACCGCGCATCCCGAGCCAGATGATGACGAGCAGCACGATCGGGATGGCCGCGATGCCGGCGGCGATCGCCATGTAGTAGCGCTTCGAGCGCTCGACGACCGAGGCCTCCTCCGGGGTGACCGCCGCGATGCCCTCGCTGCGCAGCTTGCGAAGCTCGCCGAGCGACAGCCGGCCGCCGCTCGCGGTCTTCGAGCCGAGCAGGTCGAACGCCTGGCGCGCCGCGGCGCGGGCCGGCGCGGTGAGCTCCTTGACCCGCGGCACGAGCACCTCGTGGCGCAGCATCCAGGAGGTGGCGCCGGCGTCGCCGCGGACGATCACGCCGCGGGCCTCGAGCGTGGCGAACGCGTGCTCCGCGAACCCCAGGTCGAGGTTGATCCGACGGACGATGTGGTCGGCCGGGCGCGGCCCGGGGCCGCCTGCCGCGAGCTCGGCGCACAGCCGCAGCGCGGAGCGCTCGTTGCCGGTGGCCTTGCACGCCTCGTGCAGCCACGCCGACTCGAGCTCGCCGCCGCCGCCGATCTTGGCGAGCGCGGCGGCGCTGGTGATCTGCAGATCGCGCATCGCCATCCCGGCGATCTGCAGATCGGCCGGCAGGACGGGCTGGCCGCGCCCGATGCCCTGGATGACCGCCTCGGCGAGCGCGGGGTCGGCCGCGACGCCGGAGAACGACAGCACGCGATCGAGCACCATGGCGGCCGCCTGCGGCGCGAGCCGGCCGAGCTCGTAGCGCGCCGACGGCGGGAACAGCGAGCCGGTCCGCTTCTCGAGCGCGCCGAGCATGTTCAATCGCTCGCTCGCGCACACGAACAGGAACCGCGCCCGGCCTGCAGCCCGGCTCACCACGCGCGCGAACAGATCGGACAGCTCCGCGGTCGCGCGATCGTCGGCGCACAGCAGCTCGGCGTCATCGACCACGAACACGAACTGCTGCCCGGCGACCGCGTTGGCGACCGCCCGCGCGGCGAACATCACGGGTGCCTCGTTTGCCGTCGGCTGGATCCCGAACGCCGACAGACCGGCTGCCAGGCTGGCCGCGGGCTGTTTCAGATCCTCACACGCCAGGGCGACGGTGCCATGGTCGCGCAGGTGCGGGATCAGGCCCGCGCGTACCAGCGACGTCTTTCCCGAGCCCGGCTCGCCGAACAGGAGCCCGGCGCGAAACCCGTCTGCGGTGACCATCTTCGCCAGGTCGTCGCGCTCGGCCTCGCGGCCGTACCAGACGTCGCGCTCCGCCTCGCCGAACGAGTCGAGCCCGCGCAACGGCGACACCGTGCCTGGATAGGTCGCGACCGCCACGCCCGCACTATACACAAGGATGGTACGCCGTCGCCCCACACGCCGGTGAGGCCTGCATGAACCTGCCACGTGATCGGGTTGGTGCGTGGCTTCCTGCGATGCCATCGTATGCTGGCCACATGGCGCTCCGTCCGGCGTACCTGCTCGTCGCCGCGCTCACGACGGGCGCGGTCGTCGCGCGCGCCGGTGGGGTGCCGCGCACCCGGATCACCGTGTGGGCGGCGGCCCAGTCCGGGAGCGGTGACGCTTTCGGCGGGGTCGCCTACGGCGGCTATGCACCGACCTCCGGCGCGCTCGTCACCGAGCACCGCGAGCTCGAGATCGTCGACGGCGAGGCCCGGCTGTCGGGCACGGCCGCGACGCTCGACCCGGCGTCGGTCCACCTGCGCGACCTGACCGACCCCGCCGCGGTCGTCACCGAGCAGCGCTTCGTGCAGGGATCGGCGACGCCGACCGAGCTGCTCGCGCGCCACGTCGGCGAGCAGGTCACCGTGTTGACCGGCAAGGGCGAGCTGACCGGCGCGTTGCGCGCGGTGGACGAGCGGGTGATCGTCGTCGAGATCGGCGCAGGCGACCAGCGCCGCCTCGAGATGATGCAGCGCGACGGCTTCGTGAACAGCGTGCGGTTCGGCGCGGGCACCGGCGATGACCGGCCGAGCCTGATGTGGCGGGTGCGGACCGCGAGGCCGGGGCGGCACGACGTGGAGCTGAGCTATCGCACCGAGGGAATGTCGTGGGCCGCCGACTACCTCGCCGTGCTCGACGAGGCCGGCGGCGCGGTCGACTTCTCGGCGCGCGCGACGATCAAGAACGCGACCGGCGCGAGCTACGATAGCGCGGAGCTGACGCTGATCGCCGACGCACCGGCGTCGACCGGAGCGGCGCAGCAGCCGCCCGCACGCTTCGCGATCGCGACGCCGGTCCGGCTCGCCCAGGGCGCGTCGGTCCAGCTCGAGCTCGTTCCGCCGCGGCTGGCGGCGAAGGCACGCTCGGTGATCACGCTCGAGGCGATCCCGGATCCGTCGCCCGGCGCGCCGGTGGTCCCGGCAACCGATTGCAGCCAGACCAGCGGCGCGGGCGCGGAGCTCACCAGGACCGACGTCGCGATCGAGCTCGACGCCCCGGCTCGCGCCGCGCTACCCGACGGCAAGGCCCGGCTGCTCCGCCGCCGCGCCGGCCGGCTCGAGCTGGTCGCCGAGGAGCCGCTCCGGACCGGCCCGGGCGTCGTGCGGATCCGCGTCGCGCCCGATCACGACATCACCGCCGAACGCCGCGCGGTGACCTGCAGCTTCGACGAACGTGCCCACACGATCCGCGAGTCGATCGAGGTCGCCCTCGACAACGCGGGGGCGCAAGCGGCCGAGGTCATCGCGCGCGAGCCGATGTGGCGCTGGCCGGTGTGGCGGATCGAGGTCGAAGGCCAGAAGGGCGCGCGCGCGGGCCCGCAGCTGCAGGAGTACCGCGTGCGCGTGCCGGCGGGCGGCAAGGCCACGCTGACCTACGCCGTCGTCTACGCATGGTGAACCACGCGCTGCTCGTGGTGGCGGTGGTGGGCGCGCTCGCGTCGGGTTGCGGTGCGCGGCCTGGCGCCGCCCGGACCGCGACCGGCGACGAGCTCACGCTCTACCGTGACCGCGCGCTGGTCACGCGGCGCGTCGAGCTCGCGATGACCGCGCCGGGCTCGACGACGATCTCGGTCAAGCTCGCCGCCGGCCTGGCGCCGGCAGATCTCGAGATCCTGGAGCATGGCGATCTCGTCATCGCGGGCCGCCGCCCCGCCGGCGCGGCTCCCGCCACCGCCACCGCCACGGCCGACCCGGCGGATCCGGCCGACGACCCGATCGATCCCGACGACCGGCCCGATGCCACAGCCGTGAGCCAGGCCCCGCTCGAGGTCGAGCTCGTGGTCGAGGCTCCGCGCGCCGGTCGGTTCACGCTGGTGCTCGGCTACACCACGCCGCGGCTCCGGTGGTCGGCCGCGTACACCATGACGACGACCGCGGCGCGGGATCGCGCGAGCCTCGGGGGCGCGATCGCGGTGCGCAACTCCACCGGGCTCGCGCTGCGCGGCCGCGGCTACCTCGTCGATGCCGAGCTCGGCAGCGGCAGGGACCATACCGCCGAGGTGCTCGGCACGACGCTCGCCGACGCCCGCGATCGCGCCGACTCGGGGACCGCCGTGTACGAGCTCGGGGTCGTGTCGCTGGGCGACGGCGAGACCCGGATCGCGCTGCTGGCCGGCACTGCGCCGCGCCGGATGCGCTCGGTGCTGGTCTACGATCCGATCGGCGTCCGGCTCGACCACGCTGGAGCGGTCCCGCTGTTCGAACCCACGCTCGGGATAAAGCCCGCGGCGGCGACCCGGGTATCGGAGAGCTTCGAGGTCGACCGCGACGACCGCGTCCCGCTCGGGCTACCCGCCGCGCCGGTTCGCCTGCTCGAGCGCCGCGCCGACGGCGCGCTCGCGGTGCTGGGCGACGGGCGGCTGTTCGAGCTGGCCACCCGCGGCGCGGTGACCGACACGGTCGCGATCGGCACCGCCGACGGCATCACCGGCCACCGCGAGCGACGCGACTGGGCGAACCTCGAGGGCATGCGGCGGCTCAGCGAGGAGTTCCTGATCACGCTCGACAACGCGCGATCGCGGCCCGTAGAGGTCGTGGTGCGCGAGCACCTGTACCGCGGCCAGAACTGGACCCTGGCCTATCACTCGGTGCCCGCGGTCAAGGAGGGTCCACAGCAGATCGCGCTACGCGTCACGGTCCCGCCGGGCGGGCAGGCGAAGGTGCTATACGTCGTCGTGTACACGTGGTGATCGCGCAGATCGACGAGCTAACGATCCACTATGGCAAGCGCGTGGCGGTCGACGGTCTGTCGCTCGCGCTCGACGCGGGAGAGATCGCGCTCATGCTCGGCCCCAACGGCGCCGGCAAGAGCACGACGCTATCGGCGCTGGCGGGGGCGATCGTCCCGACCCACGGCACGATCTCGATCGCGGGGCAGGACGTCGCGAAGGCGCCACGCGCGGTGCGCGCCAAGGTCGGCTTCGCCGACCAGCCGCCCGCGCTCTACGAGTTCTTCACCGTGGCGGAGCACGTCGGCTTCGTGGCGCAGGCCAGGGGCGCAGACGCCGCGGCGGGCGACGCCGCGCTCGACGAGCTGGGCCTGGCGAAGATCAAGCACCGGCCGTGCCGCGAGCTGTCGTTCGGCATGCGGCAGCGCGTCGGGCTGGCCGCCGCCCTCGTCGGTCCGGTCGAGCTCGTGTTGCTCGACGAGACGCTGAACGGCCTCGATCCGCACGCCGTGCGGGCCGCGCGCGCCACGCTGCGGGCCGCGGCGGATCGCGGCGCGGCGATCTTGATGTCGACGCACCTCCTCGGCGTCGCCGAGCGGATGTGCGATCGGATCCTCATGATGGACAAGGGCAAGCTGGTGGCGGACCGGCGCGGCGCGGAGCTCGATGCGCTGCTGCGCGAAGGCCCCAGCGCGGTGGAAGACTTCTACGTGTCGCTGATCAAGGACGAGGGGCCGACGTAGCTGGACCAGGCGGATCCGCGCGTGCCGCGTGGTATCGCTCGCGGTCGTGGTGAATACTCGCGGCGATGACCTCGCGCGAGCTGATCCGCTGGTCGCGGCTGCACGAGCGGCGCGCGCGCCGACGCCCTGCCTTCGCGGTCCCGGTGCTCGTCGGCGTCGTGCTCGCAGGCTGGGTGTGGTGGCGCGCGAGCGCCGGACCACTCGCGGGAAGCCACGCGTGGCTCGCCGGTGCGGTGGTGGGCTACGGCGTCGCGTTCCTGCGTGTACCGTTCCACATCTACTGGCGCGCCGACGCGCCGCTGCTCGCCCAGCTGCCGATCGAGGGCGGCGCGCTGTTCGATGCCGCGCTGGTGCGCAGCCTGTGGGCCGCGGGCGCGACCACGATCGCCGCCGTGCTCGGGGCTGCCCCGCTCGCGCTCGGGCCCGACGGAGCGATGACGCTCGTGCGCCATGCAGGCTGCGCCCTCGCGCTCGGGTGCGCGGCCGGCCTGCTCTTGCCGGCGGTCACGATCGGCGCCGCCGCGCTCGTGGTCGAGGGCGGCGCCGCGACCGCGCTGCGCGCCGCGACCGCGCTCGGCGGGGCGCCCGCCCGCTCCTCGCCCGGCAAGCCCCCCGCGCAGGCCGCCGGGCCACCGTCGTCGCCCTCGGCGATCCTCGGCGCGCTTCCCGGGTTCGCCGCCGCGGTCGTGCTGGTCGCGGTGCTGCTGCTCGCACCTTGGTTGACCGACGGCGCGGCGTCACCTGCGCCGGCCGTGCTCGCTGCGATCGCCGGGCTCAGCGTGCTCGCCGCAGCCGCGGCCCGGCGCGGCGCCGGGATCATGGCGCTGGTGCTGCGCGATGTGTCCGCGCTCGATCGCCAGCGGCTGGCGACGCTCGACATCCGACCACCCACGTCGCTCGAGGCCGCGATCGCGCGGTTGCTCGGTGACGCTGCGCTGCCCTATGGCAAGGACGCGCGGCTGATGCGCCGGCGGTTCCCGATGGCGTTCGCGCTCGGCGCGATGGTGTTCGGCGTGCTCGCGCTCGTCGGTGTCGTGCGGCCCGACGACCCGACCCCGTGGTTGATGGTGGCGATCGGTGGCGCGGCAGCCTACGGGCTGGTCCTGGCGGCCCGGCTAGGCCGGCCACCGATCGAGCTGGCGCGGCTGTCGGCTACCCTCCCACTCGGCGCGCGGGCGAGCGCGCGCGCGAAGCTGGCGTGGCTGCTCGGCTGGTGGACGGTGTTCGCTGCGGCGCCTGCGGTGTTCGCCGCGCTGCGCCAGGATGATCCGGCGATCGGCCTGGGGCTGACGGCTGCTGCCACGATCGCGATCATTGTTGCCGGCGCGTTGCCGCGTTGACGTATTCTCGGTGAATGAGCGGATGGCGGCAGGCCGTGTTCGTTCGACAGCGGCGCCTCGACGTGATCCAGCGCGCGCTGTCAAAGATCCTCGACGACGAGTCGTGGAGCCCGGTGGCGCCGCGCCGCTTGCTCGTCGGCCCCACCGACGCATCATCGCGCGGATGGACGATGATCGTGCCCGAGCTCGCCAACTTCTTCCTCGAGCGCGGCGGCACGCCGCTGCCCCGGCTGTGCCGGCTCGCGCGCGAGCTGCACTGCCCGGCCTACGAGGTCGACGTCCGTGGCGCGGCGCTCGCGCTGTTCGAGGTCGACGTGCTCGGCCGGCTGCGGGTCTCGGGCTCGTCGGAAGCGGTGACGCCCGGTATCGCGGGTGACCGCGAGCTCGCGGGGCTCGAGATCGCGAGCCCGGTCGTCGGGTTCGGCCTGCTCCCGCTCGCCGACGACCTCGGCGCGCAGCTCACCCCGCGGAGCGCCGCTCGCCCGTCGGTGCTCGCCGACTACCTGGGCGCGCTCGCCGGGTTCCCGGCGTGGACCCAGCAGGGCGATGACCTGCTGGCCGATGGCGAGCTGGTCTACGAGCCGCCGCGCGTCGTCGGTCCGCACGCGGCGGCTCGCGCCCCCGAGCCGGCGACGGCCGGGATCAGGGCGCGGTCGCCTGAAACACGTGAAGCGAGCGCACGCACGACGCCGCGGGTCGCCCCGCCGGTGCGCGATCGAAGAGGCAGACGACCTCGGTCCGCCGCCCGGCCTCGACGTTGATCACGAGCGAGGCGACGTTGGACGCCACGAGGTAGAGCCCGATCCCGGCCCCGCGCTGGCCGTCGCTCTCGGGCCGCGGCCGGCCGCGCTCGCTGCGCGCGCGCCGCACGTGATCGATCACGTCGCGCTGGCGAAGCGCGCCGAACCCGTCGCTGACCGACACCGCGATCGCGCTGTGGTCGGCGCCCCATCGCAGCTCCGCGCGGCGCTCGCGCGGCTCACCGGCGACCGGGGCGTCGTACAGCGCGTTCATCATCAGCTCGTCGACCACGCTGGCGAGCCGGTGGACGATCGGCCGGCGCGCCCCGATCCCCTCGGCCCACGCGCAGACCTCGCCGATCGCGTGGCGCTTGTCGCCGTCGCTCGCGATCCCGCGCACGCCGACCGGGGTCCCGCGCGCGAGGTACTTCTCGACGCCAAACAAGTCGCCCGATGCCAGCTTGTGCAACGTGATCCCGAGATCGCGATCGCGCGGATCCTCGACGAGGTGGCTGACCGGCGCGTCGAGCATCACGTCGATCAGGCCGGCGTCGTCGAGATCGTCGCCGATGATCACGACCGGCGCGGACATCGCGCGCAGCTCGGCACCAGCGGCCTCCCGGGTCGCACGATCGACGACCACGAGCACGGCGCCGCGCGTGTCGGCCGGCAGATCGTCGCGGTGCTCGACCGCGAACCCGGCGAGCGCGAGCGTGTCGTCGACGACGCGGCGCAAGCCGCGATCGCGGCTCACGCAGATCGCGCGCCTGACCCACATCGTTGACCCACGCTATCACGGAGAAAAAACCCAACAGCTGGCGCGTTTTGCAGCACCACGATACGCTCGGGGGGCATGGCGGAGCCTCCCCCGACCCGACGGCCGGTCAATCACCCGCCGCCGATTCCGGCTCGCCCGCCGATCCTCCCAGCGTCGCACGTCGGCGACGCGGTGCCAGTGACCGGCCACACCGACGAGCTCGAGGACACCAGCAGCCTGTTGCAGGCGCCCGACGCCTCGCAGCTCGTCGCGAACATCCTCGATCTGGTTGCGAGCGAGGCGGCCGCGCTACTCGGCGACCACGCGCGCGGCGAGCGGCTCGCCGATCTCAACGTGCGCACCGCGCTGGCGAGCTGGGACGCGCTGCGCCAGCCCGACGAGGCGCTGCGCATGCTCGAGCTGGCCGACGGCCACCCGCTCGCGCCGCGGCTGCGCGTGATGGCAGCGCTCGACGACGCCGCGCTGCTCGACCGGCTCACCAACAGCGCGACCGACGCGCTCGCCATCGAGGTCACCGAGGCATGGCTATGGCGCCACGGCAAGCCGGAGCGCGCCCGGGCCATCGCCGATCGCCTGCTGGCCGGCGAGCTGCCGCCCGCGTGGCGAGCGCACGTGGCGGAGCTCGCGACCCTGGTGCACGGCGCGGCCGGGAACTGGCCGCGCGTCGTCGAGCTGCGCACCGCCGCGCTGACCGCGAGCGCGCCCCCCGACGAGGTCGCCGCCACCGCGGCGCTGATGCTCGATCGCGGCAGCGACCCCGACGCGGCGCTCGCGGTGTGCTGGGCCAGGCTCGAACACTTCCCCGGGCGCGACGCGCAGGCGCTCGGCTGGCTGCGCTGCTTCGACATCGCGCTCGACGCCGCGACCCGGCTCGGCGACGACCGGCGGCTCGAGCTGCTCGACCGGCGCGCCGAGCTGATCGCCGAGCTACCGGGCGGCGCGCCCGAGGCGCTCGCGACCCGGCTCGCGGTCGCTGCAGAGCTCGACGCCCGGCACGAGACCGCGGACGCCGCGGAGCTGTGGCTCGAGCTCGCCGACGCCGGCGACGCCGGCGCTCCGGGCGCGCTGCGGCGCTACGCGTTCCTGCGCGCGACCTGGGCGGCGGTCGGCGACGACCCGGCGAGCCGGTCGACGAAGCTCGCGGCCCACCGACGGCTCGCCGACTCCGAGTGCACCGAGGTCGCCGCGACCCACGCGTGGCGCGCGCTCGAGCTCGCCGCGCTCGCCGACGATCCGGCTCAGGGCGAGCTCGCGCGCGCGGTCGTCGACGTCGTCGGCTCGCCCGCGGCGGAGCGCTGGCTCGATCTCGCCGATGTCGCCGCTCCGGACGCCGCGACCATCGCGCGGTTCGAGGCGCGTGGCGGGCTCGCGCTGCGCTGGGCCGCCGCGCTCGCCGAGCGCCGCGAGGACACGGTCCCGGTGCCGCTGGTCGGCCGGCCCACCCCACCCGCGCGCGCGATCGAGCTGTGGCGACGCGCCGCCGCCGAGCCCGATGCGCTGCCGACCACGCCGGATCACCTCGCGCGCCTGCACCGCGGCGGCAGCGACGACGAGCTGTCGGCGGCCTACCTGGCGTGGACCGGCGTCGAGCCCGACGGGCGGTGCGCGGCGGCGCTGTGGTCTGCGCGCGGCATCGTCGATCTCGCCCGCGGTGACTTCGTCGAGGCCGAGGATTCGCTGCAGCACGCCGCGGGCCTGGGGCCCGGCGATCCGTTCTGCCGCGCTGCGCTGGCGGCGGTGTACCGCGCCGGCAAGCGCTACGACCAGCTGGCGACCGTGCTCGCCGAGCTATCGCGCTCGCTGACCAGCCGCGACGCGCGCGCCGTGACGTCCCGCGAGTACGCCGAGCTGCTCGATCATCACGCCGGGGATCCGGCCGAGGCGCGCGCGACCCTCGAGCGCATGGTCGACGACCGGCCCGACGACGCCGCGACGATGCTCGCGCTCGCGCGGCTCTACGACCGCGATCAGCGCTGGGACCGCAGCATCGCGCTTCGTCGGCGCGCGGTCGGGCTCGCCACGTCCAGCGGCGACGGCGCCGAGCTGTGGGCCGAGATCGCGCGCGGCGAGGAGCGCCGGGGCGATCGCGACGCCGCGCTCGCCGCGCTCGATCGCGCCGCCGCGGCCGGCCACGCCGGCGCGCTGCGCGAGCAGGCCCGGATCCACCACGAAGCCGGCCGTCGCGAGCGCGCGCTCGAGATCGTGCGCGCCGAGCTCGCCGGCGATCCACCGCTGGCGCGCAGGATGGAGCTCCAGAAGCACATCGCTCGCCTGTTGACCGAGCTCGAGCGCGAGCCCGAGGCCGTGGTCGCCGCCTACCTCGACGTGCTCGGCATCGAGCCCGATCAGACCGAGGCGCTGGTCGGCATCGAACGTCCGGCCCGCGACCTCGGCCTGTGGGACGAGCTCGCGCGCGCGTTCCGCGGCGCGCCCCAGACCGCGCGGAACCTCGAGGTGCTCGCCGAGGCACTCACCCAGATCGCCGAGTGGCCGGAGCTCGCCGAGGTCCGCCGTCGACAGCTCGAGTCGGCGACCACCAACGTCGACAAGGCGCAGCGCGCCGCCGAGCTCGCCCAGCTGTACGAGCACCAGCTCGGCGATCTCGACGCCGCGATCCGCATGCTGATGACCGCGCAGCAGCTGCTGCCCGACGCCGCGCGCCAGCAGGAGCTGCTGCGGATCCTGCGCGCCGCGAGCCGGTGGGCCGAGCTCGTGGTCGCGCTCGAGCGCGAGCTACCCACCGTCGCGGCCAGCGACACCGCGCGGCAGATCGCGATCCTGCTCGAGCTCGGCGAGCTCCGCGCGACCCGGATGAACCGCGCCGGCGAGGCCGCGTCGGCCTACGAGGCGGTGCTCGAGCGCCACCCGCTGGAGCCGACCGCGACCGCCGCGCTCGAGAAGCTCTACGAGCAGCTCGGCCACGACCGCGAGCTCGCCCGCCTGCTCGAGCTGCGCGCCGAGCGCGAGACCGGCGCCGCCCGCGCCCAGCTGCTCGGGCGCGTCGCCTCGCTGCACGCCGAGCGCAACGACATCGACGGTGCGCTCGCGGCGTACGCCGGCGCGTTCGCCGCCGATCCGGCCAACCGCGACGTGTTCACCGCGCTGGAGCGCGTGGCCTACAAGGCGGAGCGCTGGGCGGCGGCGATGATGCTGTACGACACCGCGATCGAGCAGGTCGAGAGCGGTACCTCTCGCGCGTACCGGCTCGGCGATCTCTACGCGCGCAAGGGCAACGTCCAGCTCAACTTCCTGCGCCAGATCGACGCGGCGGTCGGGTCGTACCAGAAGGTCGTCGAGGTCGACTCGCAGCCGGCCGCCGCGGTCAAGATCCTCGAGGAGCTGTGCGCCAAGCGCGACGACTGGCAGCCGCTGATCACAGCCTACGAACGCCGCGCCGAGGTCCAGCGCGACCCGCAACGCAGGACCGAGGCGCTGCGCGCCGCCTCCGCGCTGGTTCGCGACCACGCGCCCGACCCCGGCCAGTCGGTGCGGATCAACCGCAAGCTGCTCGACGCCGACCCGGCCGACGACGCCGCCGCCACCGAGCTCGAGCGGTTCTACGAGGACGCGCAGGACAAGTCGGGCCTCATCGAGGTCCTGAAGCTCCGGCTGAACCATGCCGAGGGCCAGGCCGCGTCGGTCGAGCTGCTCAAGCGGATCGCGCGGGTGTCCGAGGACGGCGCGCGCGACGTGGTGACCGCGACCGAGCACTACCAGAAGATGCTCGCGCTCCAGCCCGAGAACCGCGACGCGCTCGAGGCGCTCGGCCGGATCTACGAGTCGACCGAGCAGTGGGCAGAGTTCATCGAGATCACGCGCAAGCAGATCAAGGTCACCACGGATCGCAACACCAAGGCGCTGCTGTTCTTCCGCTGCGGCTCGGTGATGGAGGCCAAGTTCGGCCGCGAGCAGGACGCGATCCGGTACTACGACGCCGCGATCAAGACCTCGTCGGCGTGCTTGCCGGCGATCCACGGGCTGCGCGATCTCTACCGCCGGCGCGAGGAGTGGCCGCGCGTGCTCGAGACCCTCGAGCTCGAGGTCAAGCTATGGCAGGACGACAAGGAGCGCGCCGGGGTGTTCGCGCAGATCGGCCGGATCTACGACACCCAGCTCGGCGATCCCGAGCGCGCGATGCACTACTACGAGAGCGCGCTGACCGTCGATCCCGAGTGCATGCCCGCCAACCAGGCGGTGTTCGAGCACTTCTTCCGCCAGGGCGCGTGGGCGAAGGCCCAGCCGATCGCGACCGCGCTCGCCCAGAAGGCGATGCGCGACGGCGACCCGACCACGCGCAGCGACTTCTACCGCAAGCGCGGCGTGGTCGCGCGGATGACCGGCGATCCGCGCGCGGCGGCCGAGAGCTTCATCGTCGCGCTCGAGATCAAGCCGAGCAACAGCGACGCGCTCGACGATCTCGGGGCGCTCGCCCGCGAACGCCCCGACGTGTGGGACTTCGAGGCGACCTACCGCGAGCTCGAGAAGGTCTACAAGCGGCGCGACGATGCCGCGGCGTTGCTCGCGCGCGTCCACGTCGGGCGGGCAGCGATCCGCGTTCGCGACGGCGATCTC
>Ga0302299_10001031_pt1 | contig 16421 bp, 16 predicted proteins | sample III_Fen_N3_4_FD_198795 | JGI IMG/M metagenome (GOLD analysis project Ga0302299, IMG submission 198795) | Peat permafrost microbial communities from Stordalen Mire near Abisko, Sweden - III_Fen_N3_4 | ecosystem: Environmental > Terrestrial > Soil > Wetlands > Permafrost | place: Sweden: Abisko... | reverse complement strand
GGTCGGCGTCGAGCGCAGGGCACAGCCCGCTCATCGCCGCCCTCGCGGCGGTGGTCCGCGACGTTATGGAGAAGGACGGCTTCTAGTGAGTCTTCAGGACTCGTGCGGGTGACGCACGAGTGCACACAACTCGCTTGATCCAGATGGGTGCGGCGGTCACGATCTGGGGCATCGGGTCCGGCAGATCGGACTGTTCGACCACCCCGGCCGCGAGAGGTGCGGTGTGCGGGGTGTTCTGGCGCGCCCGACAGGATTCAAACCGACCCGTACCCACTCCGGATTGAAGTCGATCCCGATCGAGGGCGCGGACGATTGGGAGGTCACGACGATGCACAGCGCGTAGGCGCTGATCTCGTACTGCTCCATGGAGCAGACCCTGGTCCTTCGCCGGCCACACCGCGCCTGCAGGAGTGGGGGCGCAGAGCCAAGACGCGGGACCCTACCGAAATGTGGGTTTCTCGCCAGTCGTCGCCACGACGAGCACGGCCGACGTCGTCAGAGAAGGACGACACTGTCCCTGGACACGAGTCCGTCCGTCTGGCCCGTGAGACCAGACGCCAAGGAAGTGAGGTCGGCTTCGGTGGATCCTCCCAGGGTCCGCCCATCTCGCTGGCGCTTGACCCTGTTCCGGGTGCTCGCGCTCCTCCTCGGCCTGGTCTACCTGCCCGGCGCGCTGCTGCTCGCCGCCCCGTGGGCTCCGTCCTCGATGGCGACCGCGCTCCCGCCCCTGTCGCCGCTCATCTGGGCGTGGGGCCAGGCCGCGCACCCGGACCTCCAGCGCTGGACGTTCGCACTCTCCGCGGTCGTCGACGAGGCGATCGCCCTGATCCTCCTTTGCCTGGCGTGGCGCCCGCTCGCTCGGCCATTGCTTGCCCAGTTCCTGGCCCTCGCGCTTCTCGTCGAGGTGGCTGCGAACATCCCGTTCGACCGCAGGTCGTCGTCGCCTACTCGTCGCTGCTCCTCCTGCTCGTCGTGTATCCCGAGCCCCGATGGCTGCTGACACCGATCTGGCGAAGGCCACTCGACGGTCGTCGCCTAGCCCTCGCGGTCGCAGTCGGCGTCGTGCTGTTCCCGAGTCTGTGGCGGGCCCTGCAGGCACAGGTTGCCGGTGCCGACGAGCTGGCGCTGACCTACGGCTGGGCGAGCACCGTCGAGCACCTGGTCAACCTCTGGCTGATGGCCCTGCTGGCGGCCTCCCGGCGGCCCGGGTCCACGCTGCTCGCCCTCCTGGTGGCGGCCTGCCTGCTCTATCTGGGTGTGGCGGCGATCGCGGTGCCCGGCAACCCCGGCAGCTGGGGTTTCTCGGGTGGAGCGATCGCCATCGCTGGCGGCGCCATCTACCTCGCCCTGTGGATCCTCGCGCCGCGCCTGCCTGAGCCCGAGGGCGGAGTGCAGTCGGACGAGTGAGAGCCTGCTTGACGACGGATGCGTACCGGTGGGTGGTCTCCCCGTCAACCCGGCCGAGGATCACGCGCAGGGCTTCCTCGCGCGACTGATCGGGCACCGCGGACGCCATCACGCCGATCAGCCCTCGGCGGCCACGTACCCGACTTCCTGGATCAGCCAGGTGTTGCCGTCGGGGTCCCTCAAGTCCATGAAGGTCGAATAGTCCCCGTGGTTCGGGTCGGCACCGGGCGTGCTCTCGCCTGCCACGTCGTAGTGGTGCAGCTCGCTGACCGCAACGCCGCGCCCGACCAGCTCGGCATGCGCCGCGGCGAGGTCGTTGACCACCAGGTGCAGGCCGTGGAGCGATCCCGCCTCCATCGGGGACGACTTCATCATGGCGATCGCGCACGACGACCCGCGCGGGTTCAGCTGCACGATTCGGAAGTCGCCGGCCGTGTGGTCGACGATGAGGCCGAAGCCGCACTGGTCCAGTGGAAGGCCTTGGCACGGTCGAGGTCCGACACGGGCACGACGACGAGCTCGAGCTTGTAGCCCACTGACTTGGTCTCCCCGATCGGGTCGGATAAGGGAGCCGTCCGCCTGTCTGCCGTCACGACGGAGCTGCAGAAACGGAGCGGTCCACCGATGAATCGGGCAAGAAGCCCGGGCAGCGGCCTGCGTCAAGCGTGCACCAGCTGGGCGGGCCCCGGTCATGACGGGCGGTCATGAACGCGGGCCACGTTCGATGCAGAGTCGCCGACACGAGCGGTAGCGGCCGGAACCGCCCCGGCGTCGCCGGCCTCGCCGAGCAGCGCCAAGTCGGTGAGCACGATCAAACGAACGTCACGCGTCGTGCGGCGTCGAGACACCATGGAGGTAACACGTGTCAAGAGGGTTCGAAGCAGTCTCGACGGTCGCGATCGACGCCCCCAAGGCCAGGGTCTGGGACGCGCTGACGAATCCGGCCAAGGTCAAGCAGTACATGCACGGGACCAACCTCACGGCGGACTGGCAGGTCGGCAGCCCGATTGCCTGGGCGGGCGAATGGAAGGGCAAGCCCTACGTGGACAAGGGCACCGTGCTTGAGGTCGAGCCCGAGAACCTGCTGAAGTACACCCACTGGAGCCCGATGGGCGGCAGTCCGGACGAGCCTGAGAACTACCACGCTGTCACGTGCCTGCTGGCCGAAAAGGACGGCAGGACCATCCTGACCCTCACCCAGGACAACAACGCCACCCAGGCAGAGGCGGACACGATGGCCAAGGACAACTGGGGACCGATGCTGGAGGGTCTCAAGGCGACGGCCGAGAAGTGATCGCGGCCGCCGTCGCCCGACCGTCGCGCGCGGTCGATCTCATGGGCGTTGGTCAGGCGATCCATCTCGCGCCAATAGGCGCCGGTCAGCTCGTCGAGGTGGGCGCCAGCAGGTCTACCTCGAGCCGGACCCGTTCGCGGGCGGCCTGCAGCTCAACCTCGAGCTGCGCCCGGTCGGAGGCGGCCTTGGCCCGGTCGTCCGCCGCTCGAGATCGATCCGCCCGAGCCTGGGCTCGAAGCTCCACGAGCTCATGGAGCAGCTCGGCCTCTCGTTCGCTGGATGGCAGCGCCAGGTCGAATGCGTGCGCGTCCCGACCCCGTCCTCCCTCGTCGCGGATCTCAGCCATCCGATCCCGGTCGGTCGCCGCCTCGTCCCGGTCGCGAGCGGTCGCCTGGCGGCGGATCCGGTTGCCGAGGCGCTCGAACGACGCGCCCTCTCGGCTCTCCCGGGAGCTCGCGTACGCCTTCTCGTCAGCGGGGGACAGGTCGCGATGGGCCGCGCGCTCCCGGTCGGCCGTCGCCTGGTCCAGGTCCGAGGCCTGCTGATCGCCGTCCGCGCCCGTCTGGTCTCGATCCGATGCCGTGTGGTCCGCGTCCGAGGACACCTGATCGGCGTCCGACGCCGACTGGTCGGCATCGGCCACCATCTGGTCGGCGCTCGACGCCTTCCGAGCGTCGCCCATCGCGAGCCGGAGCGCGTCCTGGTTCAGGGGCTCGTTCACCGAATCTCCGCTGACGTCTTCTCGGCACCGTATCGGCCATGCGTCGCCTGGAGAGATGAGACTCGACCTTCCGCGGTCCCGCGTCATGACGAGAGGTCATCCGGGCCGCGGCCGACGAGACCCGGCTCCCGGAGCTCGCAGTCCCGTCCAGCCGGCGGGAGACGTAGGTGAGAATGAAGCGCGCGACGAGGACGATCGCGACGCCGCAGAGGTGCCTTCCAGGAGCTCGCCGATCGCGCGCGAATCGACGACCATTGCGACGCGGGGCTGAGCGCCTCCCGCTGCGCTGCGTCAGTGCGGCCGGGTGACGGGCGATGCGGGCGCGCCGTCCCAGCCCGCGTTCGTGAAGGTCGGGATGAACCGGTACCCGCGGCCGGGGACGGTCGCGATGAACCGCGGGCGACGGTAGTCGTTCTGGAGCTTGATCCGCAGGCCGCGGATATGGCGGTCGACGATGTTGCTCTCGGCGACGAAGTCGGTGCCCCAGATCACATCGAGGATCTCGTCCCGTGTCACGACCTGGCCGCCGCGACTCGCGAGCAGGTACAGGAGGCTCTGCTCGATGCTCGTCAGGTGGATCACGGAGTCCCCGGTCCGCACCTCGCGGCCGAGGATGTCGATCTCCATCTCGCCGATCGCGATCGTGGGGATGATCGGGATGCTCGATCCCGTCGCACGGCGGGTGATCACGATCGCCCGCGCGAGCAGCTCCTCGGGCGAGAAGGGCACGGTCAGGATGTCGTCGACGCCCAGGTCGAACGCCCGGAGCTTGGTCTTGAGGTCGCCGCGACGGGTCAGGCCCAGGGCCGGCGTCGTCCGCTTCGCCAGGCGGTTCTCGGCCCCCAGCCGGCCGAGGAGGGCGGTGCTGTCGTCGTGGTCCATGTCGACGACGGCGAGGTGCGGCTGCCACTCGACGAGGATCGCCTCCGCCTCCGCGAGGTCGCGCGCCGCTCGCACGTGGAAGACGCCATGGTTGAGCGTCAGCTCGATGAGGTCGACGACCAGTGGCCGGTCGTGCAGCACGAGGGCGCGCCGCGCTTCCCTCTCGCGAATGCTCAACTCGTCAGCCACTCAGGCGTCCTCGATGCGGCGTTGCTCGATCCGGTAACGAACCGGCGGCATCCACCGGTTCCACCCTGGGCGCGAAGGCTCCGAGCGTCAAGGGGCCAGTGGTCCTCAGGATCATGCCGACCCCTGAGGGTCCCCCGACGCGCGCCCATCAACGGATCCACCCCATGGCCACGCCGTCCCGGTACAGCTGCTCCCCGTACTCTCGCGCGGCCTGGAGCCAGGGCGACGTCGCGCATCCCAACACGAAGCTCCCCACGATCGCCGCGGCCGTCGCCTCGGGCGTGAACATGAACGAGTGGGTGCACGAGTCGATCGAGTGCTCGGGCTCGGGCACCGAACCCCTCGCCGACGCCCAGTTTGAGAGCGTCGCCCAGCTGGTCGCTACGGCGTCGCGGGCGCTGGGCCTGCCGGTCAGCCGTCGGACGTGCGATCACATCCCACAGCCTTCCGGTCGAGGTCCGCGATGAGTGGGTGGTCGCGGCGAGACGGCTGGCATGAGGGACGGGAACGTGAGCCGTTCGCCACCCCCGCATGCAACGCCGCGCCGGGTTCATGTCCTCGCGCCCTCGTGGCCACGGGCGGGTCCGTGGTGTCGCGGCCGAGCACCTGGTGATCCGGCCGAGCACGGCGAAGCGCCACCTCACTGACATGCGAGCGCGCTTGGGCCTCACGACCGAGCAGCTGATCTACAGGGGTCGCGCCGAGAGCTTGCTCGTCGTCCTGAGCCTCGAGCCCACGCTGGACGGTCAATGGGGCCACGGGCAAGCACTACCCTAGACGTGCCATGGACTCACTGGGGAATGCCAGCAGCTCGACGGCCGCGCGGGACGCCGGAGGGGCGTCATCGCGGGTGACGGTCCCGCTCGTCAGGACGAAGCTCGTGATGCCGGCTTCGGGCTCCAGTTACGTTGAGCGTGCCCGGCTCAATGCGATCCTTGATCGGGGGCTCGATGACAACATCCGCCTGATGCTGCTGTCAGCCCCGCCGGGGTACGGCAAGACGGTGGCGCTTGCCGGCTGGCTCGAGTCCCGTGGCCTCGCGCGCGCCTGGCTGTCCCTCGATGTCGCCGACAACGATCTCGCCCGGTTCGTTCGGTACCTCGTCGCGGCCCTGTCGGCGGTGCGGCCGGGAACCGGCGACGCGACGGTGGATCTGTTCGGTCCTGGAGCGGCCCCGGACCCCGAGCTCGTCGGGGCCACCATCCTCGACGAGCTGGTGGCGAGCGACGACCCCTTCGTGCTGGTGCTCGATGACTACCAGGTCATCGCGGCGGCGCCGATCCACCGGCTGGTCCGCGTCCTGATCGAGCGCGGGCCGCCATTCGTCCACCCGGTGCTGCTGACCCGCGAAGACCCGCCGCTGCCGCTGGCTCGACTTCGAGCCCATGGACGCCTCGTCGAACTCCGCGTCGACGACCTGCGTTGCACCGACGAGGAGGCCGCACGGTACCTCGCCCTCGCAGGGGTCACCCTCGCACCGCCGCTCGTCCGGCACCTCGTCCAGAGGACCGAGGGCTGGATCGCGGGCCTCCAGCTGGCGGCAATCTCGATGCGCGACCGTCCGAACACAGACGCCATGGTCGAGGCGTTTGGGGCCAGCCATCGGTTCGTGTTCGACTACCTCGCCGACGAGGTGCTCGACGGCGTCGACGACGAGCTCCGCGCGTTCCTGGTCCAGACCTCGATCGCGGAGCGGTTCACCGTGGAGCTGTGCCACGCGCTCACGGGCCGCGACGACGCGGGCGCGCTCCTCGTGCGCGCAGAGCGAGCAAACCTGTTCCTCGTTCCGCTCGATACCGAGCGGCGCTGGTACCGCTACCACGGCCTCTTCGCCGACTACCTCCGCGCGCACCTGGAGGAACCGGAACGGCGCGCGCTCCACGAGCGTGCCGCCGGCTGGTTCGACAGTGCCGGCCTCGCGTCCGAGGCCATCGGTCACGCGCTCGCCGCCGACTCGGTCGAGAAGGCGATTGACCTCGTCGAGCGGGCGGCGCGGCCGGCCTTCGAGGCTGGGGAGCTTGCGACGCTCGTGGGCTGGCTCGAGGCACTGCCCGCCGAGCGCGTTGCCGTGCGCCCGGAGCTCGTGTCGCTCCAGGCATGGGCGCTGTTCGAGGCGGGCCAGGTGGGGGCCGCCGTGGCCCTTGCCGGGCGTCATCTCGCCTCGTCCGACGCGCGCGGGCCAGCCGAGGGACGGCTGCTCATCCTCCGGGCGCTCATGGCGACAGTGACGGGGCCGGACGCCGAGAGCCTGGCGATCGCCGGGCTTGAGCTTGTGGGCGACGATCAATTGTTCCGCTCGTTCGGGCTCCTGGCCGCGGGCCTCGCAACGCTCGCGCGCGGCCAATACGTGCCCGCCGTCGAGACGCTGCGGGCGGGGTACCGGGCAGCGCTCCAGGCGGGGAACCCGACGGCCGTCCTGCCGGCGGTCAGCCCACTCGGCCAGGCCCTTGCCCTGGCCGGCCTCCGCGGCGAGGCCGAATCGATCTGCCGCTCGGTCCTCGCGCAGCAAGCCGACGAGCAGGGCAGACCGCGTCCGATCGCCTGGCCGGCGCGCGTGGTGCTCGGCATCGTCCGCTACGAAGCCAATGACCTCGCCGAAGCCCGTCGTGAGCTCGAAGCGGGATTCGAGGCAGCGCGCCAGATGGGAGTCGGCCGCCCCGTGCTCGGCTGGGCCATCTCGTACCTCGCCCTGGTTCGCCTCGCCTGCGGCGACCAGGATGGTGCGTTCGAGGCGCTCCGCACCAGCGAGGGCGACCAGCGGATCACCGGCATGGTGCTCCCGGGACTCGTGGGTGAGATCGGGGCCCGGATCCTCCTGCGGCAGGGTGATGTCGCCGGTGCAGGACGCTGGGCGGAAGGGGCGACGCCGGAGGCACCGCCGGGCTCACCCCTCCTCGAGGTCCTCCGTCGCTCGATGGACACGACCATCGCCAGGGTGCGCCTGGCCCAGAGCAGACCCGACGAGGCCCGCGACCTGCTGGCTCCGACGAGGGTGGCGCAGGAAGCTTCCGGGGCCGTCGCCGACCTGATCTCGATCGGCGTCCTGCAGGCGGCGTGTGCGGAGGCGACGGGTCGCCGGGCGGAGGCGCTGCGAGCACTCGGGCGGGCGGTCGATCTCGCCGCTCGAGGCGGATACGTCCGACGGTTCGTCGATGACGGTCGAAGTGTTGCCCACCTCCTGCCCCTCGTTCGCACGGCGGCGCCCGAGTTCGTCGATGGGCTGATCGCCGCCTTCGCAGCCTCCGCCATCCAGACGACCGAAACTGACGCACCTCGGCCGCACGTACCGGGGACATCGGTGTGGGAGGACGCCGATGGGCGGCTGCTCGAGACGCTCACCGCGCGTGAGCTCGATGTCCTGCGGCTGATGGCCCAGGGCGCGAGCAACGCGGACATCGCCGCCGGCCTGACGGTCTCGCTCGGCACGGCGAAGTGGCACGTCGGCCACGTCCTCGCCAAGCTTGGCGCGACGAGCCGTACCCAGGCGCTCCTGCGCGCCCAGCAGGTCGGCCTCGTCTGAGGCTGAGGCCCTCGATCGGCGGCGCCTGAGCCCCTCCTTTCGGGAGGGGAACTGCGCGACGAAAGACCGGCCTTTCGCGGGGCGCGATCTCCGCGTGCGAGCCCGACCATCAGGGCCATGGACCGCTACGAGATCCGAGTCGCCGGCCACCTCGATCAGCGACACACCCGCTTCCTTGGTTGCGAAGAGCTCCGGCTGCTGCCCGGCGGCGGCTCGCTGCTGATCTTCGCCGCAGCCGATCAGGCCGCGCTGTACGGGCTGCTGGCACGGGTCCGGGATTCGGGCCTCGGGCTCATCGCTGTCGAACGCGCACCCATGACGAAGGAGGATTCCGATGACCCAGATTGACGAGCCGATGACCGGGAACGAAACATCGCCTCGACCCTACGTGCCCTCCCGGTTCTTCATGAGCCGCGTGGTGAACCCCATCACGCTCTGGCTCGGCGGCCCGACGCTCACGGTGCGCGGCCGGCGGACGGGGCGCCCGATCAGGACGCCGGTTCCCACGCTCGAGGTCGACGGCGCCCGGTATCTCGTCTCGGGAGGCGGCGAGACCCACTGGGTCCGCAACCTGCGCGCTGCTGGCCAGGGCGAGCTGCGGAGGGGCCGAACGCACGAGCCCTTCCGGGCGGTCGAGGTGAGCGGCGACGAGCACGACCGCGTGGTGACCGCCTATCGCGAGCACATGGGCTGGCGGGCACGCGAGTTCTTCACCGCCCTCCCGGACCCGGCTGACCACCCGGTGTTCCGTGTCGAGCCACAAGGGGCGTAGAGAGATGTCTGACCAGACGATCAAGCTCATCGCAGCCGGCGTGCTGCTGGTGCACGGGCTCGGCCATGGGGGAGCCCTTGGCGCCCTGGCCTGGATCCGGCTCAGCCCGGGGTCGAATACCGGTGGCTGGCTCGCAGCTCGGTCGTGGCTCGTCCCGTCGCTCGCGGGGGACACGGCTACGACCATCGCCGCCGCCTTCTGGATCGTGTCGCTGGTCGGGTTCGTCATCGCCGCGATGTCGTTCTGGGGCGTCGTCGTCCCCGACAGCGTCTGGCGGCCCCTGGCCGTCGCGTCGGCGATCGTGTCGACCATCGGCATCGTCTTCTTCTTCGGCACGTGGCCGGTGAACTACACCCTGGCCGCCCTCGGTGTGAACGTCGCGGTCCTCGTCGCCGTGCTCTGGCTGCGCTGGCCACCGGCAGCCATGTTGGGCGGCTGAGCGGGCCGACCGCAGTCCGATCGAACGGTCCGTCGGCCCGAGACCGACGCACGCAAGAAGGGAGACGATCCAATGGACGAGACGAGATGGGAGCGCTGGGGGGCGTCGAGCGGCTTCGGGGCGATCCTGGCCGGCGCGGCGGCGATGATCTTCGAACGCGGGACGCTCAGCGCGAGCGACCCGGTGGCGCAGATCGTGGCCCACTACACCGACAACCACGATGCGCTCCGGGCGCAGGCCCTGATGTTCGTGATCGGGGCCGGGTTCTTCCTCTGGTTCGCCGGCAGCCTGCGCAGCTTCCTGGCGCGGGCCGAGGGCGGCACCGGGCGCCTGTCGATGGTGGCCTATGGCGCCGGCGTCGCCTCGACCGGGGTCACCCTGGTGGCGCTCGCCTTCCAGGTGGGCCTCGCCAGCGCTGCCAGCGACGCCGGGCAGCCGGCGCTCGTCGGGATGATGGATGCCTTGTTCGTGATCGCCAACCTGCCGCTGGCGGTGATGCTCATTGCGATTGCCATCGTCACGTTCCGTACCGCTGCCTTCCCGGCGTGGCTCGGATGGCTCTCGGTCGTTGCCGCTCTCGCCCAGCTGATGCCCGTGCTCGGGATCGCCCTGGACGGCGGGCCGTTGGCCGCAGACGGGTGGCTGAGCGCGTACCTCCCGTACCCGCTCTACGCCCTGTGGCTCGCCTGCACGGTGATCGCGACGGTCGCGCGCCTCGGTTCGCCGGGGCCACAGCTGGTCGATCGTCGCCGGGCCGTCGAGCCTGCGTAATACCCGCCGTGCTCTCGCGGAACCAGCGGGCCGCCCGCAGGCCCGCCACGCCGTCGAGGGAGGCCGGCAGGCAGCGGTTCATGCGGATCGGTCTCGGTCCATCGGAGGTCGCACCTTACCTCGGTCCCGGTGCTGTTCAAGGTCCAGGAGCGCCGCGACGAGGGCGAGGGTGACGACATTGGCCGGGCAGGCGGCCTGGGGCACGCCCGGGGTGCCCGCGGGCGCCCGCTCACCCGGGCGTGCTCCGGATCGGGTGCGTGACCGCGATGGCGAGCGCCGACCACATGTCGTTCGCGATCCCGTACAGCGGCCCCGGCGCCGCCTTGCGGCCGATCGCGGCGCCCTTGCCGCCGAAGCGGTCGATCAGCGCGGTGCGGACGCTGGAGTCGGACGCCCGGGCCGAGCCGCACAGCGCGACGACGATCTCCTTGCGGCCGACGAGCGCGACCGGCACGCGGTGCGCGGCCTCCTCGAAGCGCCCGGTCCAGCGGACCGTGTCGAACACCTCCTGGCCGACGGGCATGCCGTAGGAGCGGACCTCCTCGATCACGATGACGTCGGGGAGGCCGCCGGTCCGCAGCGCCCGGAGGAGGGTCTCGTTCGCCGTGATCCCGAAGGCCCGGGGCCGGGCGCCGTCGAAGCGGAGCCAGCCCGACCGGCTGGTCCCGGGGTCGATGGCGAGGACCGACGTCACGCCGCCTTCTCCTTCGACCAGGCGTGGATGGCGAGGCAGGCGCGGAATGCGATCCAGTCTCCCGGCGTGACGGCCGCCTCGTACAGGCGGGTGCCGCCGTCGGTGACGTGCACGATCCCGTGGCGGGTGATCGCCGGGAGGGCGTGCCGCTCCGGGTCGTCGGGGCGGGCGATGAACTCCGCGTTCGCGTACGCCGCCAGCTAGAGCCGGTGGTCGTGTACACCGTGCCGTCCGGGGTGGCGACCGACGACCCCGTCTTCCAGTCGAGCAGCCAGACCTCGCCGTCGAGCTCGGCGATGATGTCACGTGCCGCCGTAGCCGAGCGTCTCGTGCAGGAGGAACGCCTCCACCTCGAGCGGCCGCAGCCCGTGCTCGCGGGCCTGCGCGTTGAGCCAGGCGCGGGCCCCCGCCACGGGGGCCTCGTCGCGCGGGTCGATCGCCGCCGGCTCGCGCCGCAGGACCCAGGGAGCCGTGTTCGCCGTCCAGGAGCTGGTTAGCTCGAAGGAGTCACCGTGTCGCGGATTCCGCCCAGTCTCTGGTTCGACGGCAACGCCGGGGGGGCCGCGGAGTTCTACGTCTCGCTGTTCCCCAACAGCCGCGTGGACGCGGTCACGCGCTCGCCGGGTGACAACCCGAGCACCAGGGCCGGCGAGGTGCTTATGGTCTCGTTCACGCTCGACGGGTTGTCCTTCCTGGGGATCAACGGCGGGCCGCAGTTCACGTTCAACGAGTCGGTCTCGTTCGCGATTGACTGCGAGGACCAGGCCGAGGTCGACCGGCTGTGGGCGGCGCTGATCGAGGGCGGCGGCGAGCCCGGCCAGTGCGGCTGGCTCAAGGACCGCTTCGGCCTCAGCTGGCAGGTCGGTCCCCGCGAGATGGGCGCGTACCTGGGCGGACCGGACCCCGAGGGCGCCGCCCCTGCCGTGGCCGCCATGCTGCAGATGACCCGACTCGACGTGGCGGGGCTTCGGGCAGCCTACGAAGGCGCCGCCTGACGGTTGGCCGCTGGCCGGCGTCGCAGCTCAGCGCGTGCGCCCCGACGAGGCAGGCCGCGAGTGGACCCGCGGGCCGCGAACGGTCCCCGACCCTGTTACCTTTTGCTGGCTACCCTCCGACAACCCCATCGTCGTGGTTATCCACGGCGTTGAGGCGTCGTCATATCCACGGCATTCATGCCAGTCGGGACGCGCGTTGTTCCGGGACCGAATGACCGACAGTCATGACCCAGGGGCGTCGAGGGGCCACGCCGCTCCGGCGTTCGGCGCGCGATGTCGTGCGCGGCGAGCGGACGACCCTTCCGAACCCACCGGCCAGGTGGCGCGCCCTGAGTCGAGGAGAACCCGAGGCGATGGACCCGAACTCTCCAGGTCCGAGGACCGTCGTCACTCGTGACGGTGCGTGTCACGGCGGAATCCTTGTCCCTGGGGTTATCGGCGCCCGCCAGGACTCCCCGGCGCTGACGAACCGTCGGTCCGGGTTCGGGCCGGTCGCGCGTGGCCGGGAATGGTCTCGCCGGATGCCGGCTGATCATGCCCGCGTCGTGTCCCTGGTGCTCGCGCTGTTCGTCGCGCTGTTCGGGTCGGTGGGGGGTTGGGTGTCGTCGGCTGCCGCTTCGGGGCCGATCAGCCCGGTGGGCTCCTGGTCCGGGGTGGCTCACTGTGATCGCGGTTGGTGCAAGGGCCAGGATTTCCCCGGGACGTCGGTGATCTATTCGTGGGATCCGGCGACGGGCGCGATCACCGGCCATGACGGCGGTCCTGGTGTGATCACGGGGACCTTTGACGGTTCGGTGTTGAGGACGACCACGACGCAGCCGGGTTACACATCGTACGGGACGGCGACGATGTCGGCGGATGGGAACTCGTGGTCGGGGACGTGGACCGATAGTCACCATGTGGGCGGGACGGACAAGTCCACACGGGTCGGTGGTGCTCCGCCGACATCGTCTCCGACGACCACGGCGTCGCCAACGACGTCGCCAGCTCCATCGAAACCGACCGAGTTGCGTCCGTCTGCGACGTGGGTGATCTGCAACCGTGACATGACCAAACCGGCGACAGCGGTCTTCGGCTGCAACGTGTTCGTGTTCGACGCGTCGGGCGATGCGGAGTCGCGGACCCCGACCGGCGCCGTGTCGTGGACGGCCACGGCGGGCGGATTCACGGGCGGGAGTTCAGCGTCGTGCACGTTGGCGGTGGTCAATGTGGGAGCAGCGGGTTGCAGCGTCGCCTTCGGTGCGAGCAACGACGCGGTGCCGATCGAGACGGCCCCACCGGTGAGCGCGTCCTATGCGGGGGATGCGACGTTCGAGCCGAGCACCGGGACAGACCGATTGGGTCCGGAATCGGATTTGACGCAGTTCCAGGTGGTGGGCCTCGATTCGGGTCAGGTGACAACCCGGAAGCCGGCATGCGGGTGTGGTGACCCGGTGAACCCTGCTGACGGCAGTCTGAATGCCGCCGCCGCCGACGTCCTGATCCCCGGTCTGGGTGCCCCGCTCGGCGTGGTCCGCACCTACAGCTCCGCCGCCGCGGCGACCGGGACGGGGATCACGGTGGCGAGCCGCTTCGGCGCCGGGTGGACCGACAACTACGACGCGCGTCTGGTGATCTCCGGCGGGTCGGTGACGGCGCGGTTGGGGTCCGGGGCGACGGTGCCGTTCACGTCGACCGCAACCGGGTTCGTGGCGCCGGGCTGGGTGACCGCGCGACTGCGCAGGGGTGACGGCGGCACGTACGTGTTGACGTTCGCCGACCAGCGGGTGCTGACCTTCGACGGGGCGGGCCGCCTGGCGAAGGTGTCGGACCGCACCGGCGAGACCACCACGCTGGCGTACGACGCGGCCGGAGTGTTGACCGCGGTGACGGACCCGTCGGGACGGTCGCTGCGGTTCACGTCCGACACGGCAGGGAGGGTGACCGGGGTGAGCGACCCGGCGGGTCGTCACGTCGGCTACGGCTACGACGCTGCCGGGGATCTCGTGCAGGTCACCGATGTCGGCGGCGGCGTGACCAAGTACGTCTACGACGGCCAGCACCGGCTGGTGTCGGTCACCGACCCGAACGGTTCGACGTCGACGACCTCCTACGACGAGTCGGGGCGGGTTTCCGGACAGGTCGACCCGCTCGGGCACCAACTCGGTTTCGCCTATGCGGGGACGTTCCCGAACCTGATCACCACGGTCACCGACGGCAACGCCGACCGCGGCGTCTACGCCTACCGCGGTGGGGTGCTGATCTCGGCCACCCGCGCTGCCGGCACCGTGGCGCAGTCGCAGACGAGCTACGTCTACGACAGTCGCCTCGCGGTCGCCGCGGTGATCGACCCGGACGGGCATGTGTGGCGCACGACGGTCGACGCGGCCGGGAACGTGACCGCCTCGACGGACCCGCTGGGGCGGACCACGACGGCCTCCTACGACCAGTTCAATAACCCGCTGACGCTCACGGACCCCGCAGGCGTCGCGACCACCACCTCCTACGACAGCCATGGTCTCGCGGTCAAGACGGTTCGTGCGGTCGGCACCCCGGCCGAAGCGACGATCGTGACCGAACGCGACCGAGCCCATCCGGGCGAGGTCACCGCGGTGGTCGACCCGTCGGGGGCGACGACGTCGTACCGCTATGACTCCTTCGGGGATCTGGTCGGCGAGACCGACCCGACCGGCGCGATCTCGACAGCCACCTACGACTCGCTCGGCCAGACCGTGTTCACCGTCGGACCGCTCGGCAACCAGGCGGGCGCGTCACCGACGACGGACCGGACCGCGTTCACCTACGACCCGTACGGTGACATCCTCACCATCACCGATCCCGGCGGGCACACCTGGAGCATCACCTACGACGCCGACCACAACCCCGTATCGGCCGCGGATTCGGCCGGTCGCACCGCCACCGTCCGTTACGACCTGGCGGGACGACCCGTCGCCGCGACCTTCGCCGATGGGACCACCCGGACGGTCACGTTGGACGGGGTCGGCAACACCATCGCCCAGACCGACCCGTCAGGGAACGCGACGACCTACACCTTCGACGCGTTGAACCGGCCGACATCGCGCACCGATCCCCTCGGTCACACCTTCACGCTCGAACACGACCAGGCCGGGAACGTCACCGCGTCCACCGACGCGACGGGGCGCTCGACCCGCTACACGTACGACGCCGCGAACCAGTTGACCGCGATCAGCTACGACGACCCCGCTACCCAGGCAGTGAGCTTCACCTACGACACCGACGGCCGGCGGGCCACCATGACCGACGGCACCGGCACCACCACCTACCGCTACGACCAGCAATCCCGGATCACCAGCGTGACCGATGGTGTCGGCCACACCGTCACCAGCACCTTCAACTCCCGCGGTGACCTCACCCGACTCGGCTACCCATCCGGGCTGCAGGTCGAGCACACCTACGACCCGTCCGGCCGGTTGACCGCTGTCGCCGACGGGGCCGAGCACACGAACACCTTCACCTACGATCCCGACGGCAACCTCGCTACCGCGCTGCTCGGCGACGGCACCCATGTCGCTTACGCCCGCGACGCCGACCACGCCTTGCTTTCGATCACCGACACCGTGACCGGGGTCACCGACCCGTACCTGTCGTTCACGGTCACCCGCGACCAACTCGAGCAGATCGTCACCCAGACCGGCACCAACACCCCCGCGGTCAGCGCGACCTACGACATTGGTCTCCACCTGACCGCGTTCGGTGACCAGCGCTACGCCACCGACGCCAGCGGCAACCTCACCACGCTCCGCGGTGCCACGCTCGCCTACAACAGCGCCAGCCAACTCACCCACACGACCCCCAACACCACCTACACCTACGATCCCAACGGTCAACGAACCACCACCAGCGGCTCCGCGATGTCCGCCACCTACCAGTACGACCAACCAGGACGACTCATCGCCGTCAGCGGAACGCCCGTCGCCGGAACGCCCGTCATCCCGATCCCCGTACCGCCCACATCCGGGTGGCCGACCATCCTGACGGCCGCCCTCGCGCTGCTCGCCCTCGCCCTTCTCGCCGGCGCCGCGACGACCGTCGCCGTTCGACGCCGGCGGCGCCGTCAGCGACCGATGGCAGCCACCCTGCTCGCCGTCCTGGCCCTCCTCGTCGCCTCCATCGCGCCAAGCACCGCGACATCGTCGGTCGCCGCAGCACAACCGGCCACCACCACCTACGCCTACAACGGTGACGGCCTCCGAACCGCGACCACCAACCCGGCCGGCAGCACGACGCAGTTCACCTGGACCCAGGTCGACACCCAGCCCCTCCTGATCGCCGACGGCGCCAACCAGTACGTCCAGGGCCCGGCAGGCACCCCGCTCGAGCAGATCGACCCCGCCGGCCACGCTACCTGGCTGCACGCCGACCCCAACGGCACCGTCACCACCCTCACCGACACCGACGGCACGATCACCGGCACCTACGCCTACGACCCCTACGGCCAACCGACCGGACATACCGGCACGGCCACCACCCCGATCGGCTACCAGGGCCAGTACACCGACCCCGACACCGGACTCCACTACCTCACCGCGCGCTACTACGACCCTGCCACCGCCCAGTTCCTCACCCCCGACCCGCTCACCGACACCACCCACCAGCCCTACGCCTACACCGACAACAACCCCCTCAACCGCACCGACCCCACCGGCCTCGCCCCCCTCGGATGGTTCCAAGGCCCGATACCCCGCACGTTCCTCGCCGGACACGGAGAGATCGTGA
>Ga0302299_10001030_pt1 | contig 16427 bp, 13 predicted proteins | sample III_Fen_N3_4_FD_198795 | JGI IMG/M metagenome (GOLD analysis project Ga0302299, IMG submission 198795) | Peat permafrost microbial communities from Stordalen Mire near Abisko, Sweden - III_Fen_N3_4 | ecosystem: Environmental > Terrestrial > Soil > Wetlands > Permafrost | place: Sweden: Abisko... | reverse complement strand
ATGTCGCCGTCGACGACCGAGCACGTACGCAGGGCCGCGCCGTTCGCGCGCACGACCCATGCCGCCGACGTGCACGCCTCCGCTTGGGACGCGGACGCCGACGGTGCTCCTGCCAGCGCTCCGAGGTCGGCCGCAGCCGCCGCGCGTTGGAGGGTGGCGAGCAGGTCGGCCGCCGCGCCGCCCACGAGAGCGACGACGACGAGCAACGCCGTGAGCACGAGCGCGCCGACCAGAGCGGCCCCGCCCTCGTCCGTGCCACGGCGGGTCACGAGGGACGCTCCACGAGCGCGACCGCATCGGCGTGCAGCCGCACAGCACCCCAGCGCGCCAGCGCGCCCGGCGGCAGGACGGAACGCCCCACCTGCACGACGACGTGGTCGAGATCGACCCGCACCTCGACCTCGGCGTCCGGCACGAGACGGCGCGCCTCCGCGCGCACTGAGGCGATGTCGTCGCCGCGAGCAGCGACCCGGGCCCCGGCGCGCGCGGCCTCGCCCACGGCCGGCTGCGCCATGAGCAGGGTGAGGCACCAGACCAGGGCGCCGGCGACCGCGAGCAGCGTGAGCAGGCCGAGAGCAGCCTCCACTGTGACCGCGCCGGCGTCGGCGGGTGGTCCCGGCCGGCGCGCGACGGCCGGGACCACCACTGACGCATCCATCAGCCGAGGCCGAAGAACGACAGGGCCGCGCGGATGATGGACCCGAGGACCCACGTCGGCGCGACGCGCGAAGGAGGCCGACACGACCTCCTCGGCGAGGTCGTCGCCCACCACGACGACGGGCGCCGCGGACCACAGCCGGCGCCCGGCCGCGGCGGTGGTCACGACGTCCGGCTCGACCCCGGCGGCCACGGACAGGCGGCGCAGGTCGTCGAGGAGGTCGGGGTCGCGAGTCAGCAGGAGGGGACGGTCCGTCGCAGTCATGCCGGCGACGATCCGCAGGCGCTCTCACGGGGAAGGGTGCGCACGGCGCGGCCCTGGGGACGACGCGACCTTCACAGGCGCTGTGGACGATCAGGCGGCAACTCCTGCGGTCGCACCGCGCCTACCATCGAGGCATGACCCGCAGCGCCGCCTTCTTCGACCTCGACAAGACGATCCTCGCCAAGTCGAGCTCCCTCGCGTTCGCGCGCCCGTTCTACAAGGGGGGTCTCCTCGGCCGGTCCGACGTGCTCAAGAGCGCCTACGCCCAGTTCACCTACCTGTCCTCGGGCGCCGACCACGACCAGATGGAGACGATGCGGCACTACATGTCCGAGCTCGTGAAGGGCTGGGACGTCGAGACGGTGCGGCAGATCGTCGCCGAGACCCTCGACGAGATCGTCGACCCCTTCGTCTACGAGGAGGCGGTCGACCTCATCGAGGAGCACAAGGAGGCCGGCCGGGACGTCATCATCATCAGCTCGTCCGGCACCGAGGTCGTCGAGCCCATCGGGGAGCGGCTCGGCGTCGACCGCGCGATCGGCACCCAGGTGGAGATCGTCGACGGCAAGTACACCGGCGAGATCCTCTTCTACGCCTACGGCGAGGGGAAGGCCGACGCCATGCGCGCCCTCGCGGCCGAGAACGGCTACGACCTCGCCGACTCCTACGCCTACACCGACTCGATGACGGACCTTCCGATGCTCGAGATCGTCGGGCACCCTGTGTGTGTCAACCCGGACGCCACCCTGCGCAGGACGGCGGTCGAGCGCGGTTGGCCGGTCGTGGACTTCGCCCGGCCGGTCGCGATGCCGACCGTGCGCCAGCGCATCGCGGGCGTCAACACGCCCGACAACCGCCGCAACGCCCTCGTGGCGGGTGCGGCGACGGTCGCCCTCGGGCTCGCCTGGTACGCCGGGCGACGCCGCGGGGCCAGCTAGGAGACCACGGTGGCCGGAGCGCAGCGCGGCAACGGGCATCGCGCTGCTTCGGGCGACAGCGTCGCGGCGTACCCGCTCGACCGGTCGCTCGACGGACGGCTCGACCTCGACGACCTGGACGCCCCGCTCGACCTCGACGTCATCGGCGCCGGCGACGACCGCCCGCGGATCTCCGAGCGACTGTGCCGGCTCCTCGAGACCGCCGGCGTCGGCCCGTTCGTGCGTCGGCACCGGGTGCCTCTCGTCGCCGGCGTCCTGACGGCGGCGCTGGTGGCCGGAGCCGGCGTGCAGTGGTGGGTCTCGCGACCGGTTCCCCTGCCCGACGCGCCCCTGCTGCTGGTGAAGACGAGCGGCGCGGACTCCACGCAGGTCACCGTCGCGACCTCCGGCGACAGAGTCGCGCTGTCCCTGTCGGTCGCCGTCGCGTCGGTGGAGCGCACCGGAGTCGTCGTGGCGCTGCTCGGCATCACCGGACCCGGTCTCACCCCGCTCGGCGCAGACAGATCGGTGGTCGACACGTCCGCGACCGACTCGGTCTCGAGCGTGCGCGCGACGCTGGACTGCACCACCCCGGGATCAAGCGCTGCGGCGATCGCCTCGATGCCCGACGACTTCCACGTCCTGGTCAGCCGGACGGCACCGGAGGGGGAGACTCGGCGCGACGAGATCCGACTGGTCGGCGCGCAGCGGCTCGCCCAGGTCGTGCGTGCCACCTGCCTCCAGGCCGTGGCCGACCGCGAGCTGACCGCGGCGTCGGTCCGTGCGACCGCTCTCGACGGCGTGGCCGCCTCCGACCTCACGGTCGCGGTGACCAGCGTGGGCGAGCGCGCGTGGCCGGGGCTGAGGGTGTCCACGCGCGCCCTGCCCTGGGTGGTCAACGGCCGACAGACCGTGGGTCTCCCGGCGAGAGGCACCGTCGCGATCCGCGCGCGGCTCTGGCTGCAGGACTGCGCCGACCCGACCGCTGCGCTCCGCGACGGACTGCTCCTGCGCACGACCGTGTCCAGCCAGGACGCCGGGCCCGGGACGGCCGACGACGACGGCAACACGGTCCGGCTCCGTCTGCCCACCACGCAGCTCGCCCAGGTGGCGCGGTCGTTCGCGGCGGTGTGCTCCAGCGCCGTCCCGACAGCCCTTGTGACCCAGGCGGTGCTGAACAGCGGCGGGTCCGACACCTCGGCCGGCACCGTCGAGATCACCCTTGCGGTCCACGGCGCGGGCGCGGCGCTGATGGAGGTCGACCAGGGCGCCGACACCGCCGGCGGACGGCTCACTGCCCTCGACAGTCCGGTGCACCTCGAGGCTGGTACCGGCACGCTGCACGCCGTCTGGACGTTGCCGCGCTGCACGGACCTGATCGCCGCGGGAGTGCCCCGGTTCGCCGTGAACCTCGTCGCGCTGGACCAGTCCGGCGGCGAGCGCCGGCCCTACCTCATGGCGATCGGCGGTGACGAGCTGCGCATCACCCTCGCCCGGCTCTGCGGTCCGGCCGTGGGCGCCCTGATCTCCTGAGCCTCGCGGTCCTGGTGCCGGATCGCCTGGTCACGGCTACCGTCGGGCGATGACCGACGACGGCAGGCTCGAGCTCGACGAGGACGGCGACGTCGTCGACCGCTCGGGGTCTCCGTCGACCCTCGTCGACCTCGCGGACCCGCACGCGACCGAGGCGCTCTCGGCCACCGCGCTCGACTCGTGGGTCGCGCGCTCCGCCGCCCCGTGGGTCCGCACCCACCGGCGAGCGCTGGCCGGCCTCTCCGCGGGCGTCCTGGCCCTGTCGCTCGGCGCGACCTGGTGGACCACCCGGCCGGCGCCCCCTGCCGCGCCGCCGGCCCTCACCCTCGCCAACGCCCCGGTGGTCGGTGGCGATCTCGGTGGACCGCGCATCACGAGCGAGGGCGCCGTGTCGGTCGCCTACACCGCCCGGGCCCGCGCCGACGTCCGGTCCGTCAGCGTCCTCGGCATCCGCGGGCCGGGGTTGATCCCCACCGGCGTCGAGGCGGGGGCCGATACGGTCGCGGCCGGAGAGCTCGCGTTCGTCCAGCTGGGGGCGCGCCTCGACTGCACCGACCGTGCTCTCGCGAGCGCCGTGCCGTCGTCGTACGGCGTGCTCCTGAGGGTCGACGCCGAGGCCGGCGGCGCGGGGCCGGAGAGGCTGCAGCAGGTCGACTCCTCGACCACGGCGCTCGACATCGCGCTGCGCGACGCCTGCCTCGCGGGTGACCTGCCGACGAGGGTCTCGGTCGTCGCGGGCGAGATCACCGATGCGGCCGGGTCGTCGGTCGCCGACCTGCGGCTCACCGTCCGCAACGACGCCGAGGTCCCGCTCTCGGTCACCACCGAGCGCACCCCGAGCACGACCGTGGAGACCGACCTCTCCCCGACCGTCGTGCTGGCACCCCACGGCAGCGGCGTGGTCCCGACCCGGGTGCTGGTGCACGACTGCGCCGCGCCCCCGAAAGCGCCCGCGCTCCTCGATCTCCCCGGCCCCGTTCCCGCACCGGGCGCGGCCGCCGCGGGGTCGCGGGCCGGCATCACGGTGCGACTCGGGCTCGGCGACCGGTGGACGACCGTGTCCTACGCCCTGCCCTGGTCGGTGTCCGAGCTGTCCCGCGAGCTCGCGGCGACCGCGTGCGCCGATCCACCCAGTGTGTCGGCGCGGCTCGTCGACGTCGCGGGTCTGCGCAGCATCGACGGCAGCTGGCTGGTCACCGGCATGTACGACGTCCGCACGTCCGGCATCGGGATCTCCCTGGGGCGTGAGCACTTCTCGGGCGCGGCCGTACCCGGGTCGTCGCTGGCGACCACCGACTCGCTCGTGCCCGGCGTCCGCTGGGTCCTCGCACCGACCCAGCTCGACGGCGGCGCCGGCCGGCTGCCCGTGACCTTCAGCGGCACGAGCTGCGCAGACCGCGACAGCGGCGTGCCCACGTCGTTGGCCGTGCAGGTCACAGCAGCGTCGCGATCGGTCTACCCGTTCGAGCTGCCGCTCGACGCCGCTGTGCTGAGGCGCGCGGTCGACGCCGCGTGCTCGGACGGGTCGGTGGTCTTGGTCCCCGGCTGGGGCGAGGTCACTCCCGGCGCGACGCCGGCCGCCTGACGTCGGCGTGCACGACGCGGGCCGACCGCGACGTACGCTGCCCGCGTGGGTGATGCGGGCGACGGCCGCCTCGAGCTCGACGACCTCGGGTCGGTCATCGAGCACGCCTCCTCGCTCGACGCCACCCGGTCGATCGACGTGCTCGAGGGCAGCGGCGCCCGCACCTGGGGCGAGCGGCTCGAGTCCGTCGGCATGACCCCCTGGTTACGCCGTCACCGCGTGGCCCTCGCCGTCACCGCCGGGGCGTTGCTGGTCGGCGCCGGTCTCGTGACCGGCTGGGAGCGCAGCCGGCCGCCGCCGCTCGACACGAGCCCGGCGGCCGCGGTCGAGGATGCGGCGATCACGCAGTTCGGCGGGAGCGGCGTGTTCCTGATCGACAACGACACGCTGCTCACGGCGTACCTGTTCAGCCACGAGCGCGCCGGGACGACGTCCGCCTTGGTCGGGGTCGCCGGTCCCGGCATCCGTGCGAGCACGACCCGGGGGCCGGCCCAGGACGAGCCACCGCTGCAGGACGGCGCGCGCGAGGTCGTCGCCGTCATCGGGTGCGACGACCCGGACGCGATCGTGCCCAACCCCGACGACTACCGCGTGCTCGTGGCCCAGACCGACGCCTACGGCCGCACGCAGCAGGTGCCGGTGCCGATGCCCGCCGGCTCGGCCCAGCAGTGGTCGCAGAACGTCCAGGCGACCTGCCTGCAGGTGCAGCTGCCGACCGAGATCACCGCGACCTCGCAGACGGTGCAGACCGACCCTGCCCACCGCACCGTCACGGTCGACCTCGCGCTGCGCAACGCCTCCTCGCACGCCGTCACGCTGGGCGTCGGAGGTGGCAACGGCCGGGCGCAGTACACCGCATCGGCCATGCTTCCGCTGGCCGCAGGATCCACCGGGTCGATGAGCTACGTCCAGCGCGTGATCGACTGCTCGCTCGGCCGATTCGACGAGGCGTCGCTGCCCGAACCCGACCGGAACAGCGCGCGACCGATCGACGGTGCGAACCTGTCCGCCTCTCTCGACGAGTCCACGAACGGCTACTCGGCGACGCTCTCCGTCGTGTGGGACCGGCAGGTCGCCGCCGCCCTGAAGGCGTTCTACGCGACGGTCTGCTCCGGCATGCCTGCCGCGTCCGCCCGTGTCGTGTCGGCGGGCAGGGCGCCGGTCGACCCGAGCGTCGAGTTCACGACGGGCGGCGACCCGTCGCTCGTCCCGCTGCGCATGACCGTCGACGTCGCGACCTCGGCCGACCGCGTCCTGGCGGGCGACCCCACGCCCCTCGAGGACCTGCTCAACGGAGCGACCTCGACGATCACGTCCGGCGCCGCGCGAGCCGGCGGAGGGCACGCGCGCGTGACCCTCGACTGGCTCGCACCCTGCTCCGGGGTGACCGGACCGCCGACGCTCGCACTCACGCTGGGAGAGGGCTCGCGCACGTGGCCCATGAACGCCACGGTCAACCAGCGCGCCCTCACGGCCGCCTACGTCGCGGCCTGCCCGCTGCTGCTCCCGAACGACCTTGCCGACAACGGGTGGGAGGCGCTCCCCCCTGCTCCTTGATCACCGGAAAGTCAAGAGGTGACAGGACTTCCGCCTGCGGGCCGACCGGAGTACACCTGGTACCAAGCTCCCTGCGGGGAGGTGGAACTCACGGAAGGGCACCGAGAGCACCACCACGAACAGAGCACGGGAAACCCGGGCACCCACGCGGCGGAGCACCCACGTAACGGGAGTCACGGCCGGGGCAGTTTCGCGCCCCCGTCCGGACGTATCTCGCCAGCGCACTGCTCACCCGGCAGCCCGTGCCCGCAGACGGAGCCCCGCCTCGACGGGGCTCCGTCCGTGTCCTGGGTCAACCCGCGCCGACCCGAGCCGCCGGGTGCGGCCGCGGTCACGGGAGGTCGGCGAGGATCCGGCGTGACTCGGCCGCGCCCACCCGCACCGAGTCGGCGTGGAGCGTGAGCCACGCAGCCACGCCATCTGGCGTGCCGGTGGCGTAGGCGCGCAGGGCCTGGGCGTACGCCGACCTTCCGGCGGCGTACAGCCCGGCCTCGGGCACCGTGACGCCGTCGGGATCCACGCCGCGCGCGGCGAGGACGAGGCGGGTCGTCGCCCGTGCGACGAGGCCCGAGCCCCAGCCGAACGGCCGGGTCACGGCCACCTCCCCGTGGACCACCGCCGCCACGACGAGGGCGGGCGCCTGGGTCGGCCGCGTGAGCAGCGCGGCCACCGACGTCATCCGACGTGCGGCGTCAGCGGCGCTCGGCAGGTCGCGCAGCCGCAGCGGGTCGTCGGCGGTCTGCGTCGTGCGCAGCCGGCCGCGCTCCTCGTCGGCTACGAACCCGGCGGCGGCGACGGCGTGCAGGTGGGAGAGCACCTGCAGCGGCGTACGGCCCACGAGCTCGACCTGTCGAGGGATCTCGGTCTGCACGGCCATCGCGGCCGCCACGACGCGACCGATGGGTGAGCCGTCGAGGGCGTCGCCGGACACGAGCGCGTCGGGACGCACCTCGGCCCCGTCGATCGCGGCCGAGGCCCACGCCCCGCGCAGGCGCGAGCCCGCCACCACCTCAGGCACCCTCGCGCGGACAGCACGGTCCCAGAGCACTCCGTCGACCGCCGAGCGGGCACGGTCGACCGCATCGGCGACGCCGGGGAGGTCGAGCAACGGGGCGAGGGCGTCGACGGGCACGACGCCACGCTACGAGCAGGCGCGCGACGGGCCGGCGCAGGGTCGGCGCGACACCGGCACCGACACCCACACCACGGGCGAGCCGCGACGCTACGGTCGCGCCATGACCCCGTGGGCGATCGCCGCAGCCGTGGTCGCGGTGCTGCTGGTGGCGGGGCTCGCCTGGTCCCTCCTGCGACGGCGCGACCTCGGGAGCGAGGCCGACCGCGCGACCTTCGCCACGCTGCACACGGCCTCGCTCGCGGCGCCGGCGCTCCGGGAAGGGCTGACGCCGGACGCCGCGTCCGGCGCCGCACGGCACCTGCGCACGCTGCTCGGCTCGCGCGGCGTCGCGCTCACCGACACCGAGCGCGTCCTCGCGGCCGAGGGACCGGGGTCCGAGCTGCTGGACTTGCCGAGCGTCGCATCGGTCCTCGCGACCGGCCGGTCGGCGGTCACCGCCGCGCTGACCGAGCACGGCGCCGGCTCGTGGTTCGTCGTCGCGCCGCTGGTCGTCGACGGGCGGGTGGTGGGCACGCTCGTCGCGGTGGCCGACGACACGACCGCGGTCCTCGCGCGGACCACCACGGAGGTGGCGCGCTGGGTCTCCTCCCAGATCGAGCTCGCCGAGCTCGACGCGTCCCGGGCGCGGCTCGCGGAGGCGGAGGTGCGGGCGCTGCGCGCCCAGATCTCGCCGCACTTCATCTACAACGCCCTCACCGCGATCGCGTCGTACGTGCGGACGGACCCCGAGCACGCGCGCGAGCTGCTGCTCGAGTTCGCGGACTTCACCCGCTACTCCTTCCGGCGGCACGGCAACTTCACGACGCTGGCCGAGGAGCTGCGCTCGATCGACCGCTATCTCACCCTCGAGCGCGCCCGGTTCGGCGACCGCCTGCAGGTCACCGTCCGCGTCGCGCCCGAGGTGCTGCCGGTCGCCGTGCCCTACCTCTGCCTGCAGCCGCTGGTCGAGAACGCCGTACGCCACGGGCTCGAGGGTCGCGCCGGACCGGGACGCATCACGATCCTCGCCGAGGACGCGGGAGCCGACTGCACCATCTCGGTGGAGGACGACGGCATCGGTGCGGACCCCGAGCAGATCCGTCGCGCCATGGTCGGTGAGGGCGACAGCGACTCGATCGGCGTCGGCAACGTCGACGAGCGGCTCCGCCAGGTTTTCGGGGACGAGTACGGCCTCGTGGTCGAGACTGGGCCGGGCCTCGGCACGAAGGTGTCGATGCGCGTCCCGAAGTACTCCCCGGGGGTGCACGCATGAGCGAGGAGCCGATCGCCGGTCTCCGCGTGCTCGCGGTCGACGACGAGGCGCCCGCGCGTGCGGAGCTCTCCTACCTGCTCGAGCGCGACGAGCGGGTCGCCACCGTGCTCACGGCCTCCGACGGCGCCGAGGCGCTCCGCCTGCTGGAGACCACGGCCGTCGACGCGCTCTTCGTCGACATCCGCATGCCCGGGCTCGACGGCCTCGACCTCGCCCGGGTGCTGCGGCGCTTCACCTCCCCGCCCGCGGTCGTCTTCGTGTCGGCCTACGACTCGCACGCGGTGGAGGCGTTCGACCTCAACGCGGTCGACTACGTCATGAAGCCGGTGCGCGAGGAGCGGCTCACCGAGGCGGTACGGCGCGTGGTCGAGTCGCGCGAGCGCGTCGTAGTCGCCGTCGCCGCGCCGGTCGACGCGGTCGAGGACCCCGACGAGACCATCGCGGTGGAGCTCGGCGGCGTGACCCGCTTCGTGAAGCGGTCCGACGTCCGCTACGTCGAGGCGCACGGCGACTACGCGCGTCTCGTCACCCACGACGGGCGCCACCTGGTGCGCGTCTCCCTGGCCCACCTCGAGGAGCAGTGGGCCGAGGCCGGCTTCGTGCGCATCCACCGACGGTGGCTGGTGTCGCTCCCCGCGATCGACGAGGTCCGGACGGACGTCGGGCGGATGAGCGTGCGGGTGGGCGACGCCGTCCTGCCCGTGTCGCGGCGGCACACCCGCGAGCTGCGCGACCGCCTCGTGCGCAGCGCCCGCCTGGGTCGGTGACGCGACCCCGTGAGCACGCCTGACAGGCCGGCCAAGCGCGTCACGGTGGTGCACCCGCGAACGGCTGCCGCGCGCACCGCCGCGAAGCGCGGGGTGCGCCGCGACGTGCGCGAGCAGACCGAGCTCGGCGTCACGATGCTCACCTCGCTGCGGCGAACGCAGCTGCGGCTCGCGGTCCTCGTCGTGCTCGGTGTGGCGGTCGTCGTCATCGGGATCCCGTTGGTGTTCCTGGCGTTCCCCGCCGTCCGCGAGGGTCGGGTCGGCGGGCTCGCGGTCGGCTGGTTCATCCTCGGGGTGGCTGTGTTCCCCGCGATCTGCGGCGCCGGGTGGGCCTATGTCCGGCACGCCGAGCGCAACGAGGCCGCCTTCGTCGACCTGGTCGAGAGGTCGTGACGTGACGAGCTCGTGGTGGCCCGTGGTCGCGGTCGTGGCGGTCGTCGTCGCGACCGTGGTCATCGGCACCTTCGGCGTACGCGTCTCGAGGACGACGTCGGACTTCCTCGTCGCGTCGCGATCGGTGAGCCCCTTCCTCAACGCCTCCGCCATCGGCGGCGAGTACCTCTCAGCCGCGTCGTTCCTCGGCATCGCGGGCCTGGTCCTCACCTACGGCGTCGACATGCTGTGGTTCCCCGTGGGCTACACCGTCGGCTACCTCGTGCTGCTGGTCCTCGTGGCCGCCCCGCTGCGCCGCTCCGGTGCCTACACGCTGCCGGACTTCGCGGAGATGCGCCTCGGCTCGCGACGGCTGCGACGTGTGTCGTCGGTGCTCGTGGTGCTGATCGGGTGGCTGTACCTCCTGCCCCAGCTGCAGGGCGCCGGGATCACCCTGCATGCGCTCACCGGGGCACCTCAGTGGGTCGGCGCGTTCGTCGTGGCCGTCGTCGTGGGGGTCACGGTGGCTGCGGGCGGGATGCGGTCGATCACCGTGGTCCAGGCGTTCCAGTACTGGCTCAAGCTCGTCGCCATCGCCCTGCCCGCCGTCCTTCTCGTGGCCGCCTGGTACCACCGAGGCGCGCCCGTCTTCGCCTCGGGTGACTGGGGTACGCCGCTGTCCGGCTTCGGCGGCCGCGAGTACCCGCTCTACGCGACGTACTCGATCGTGCTCGCGACGTTCCTCGGGACGATGGGGCTGCCGCACGTGCTCGTGCGCTTCTACACCAACCCGGACGGTCGCGCCGCGCGGCGCACGACCCTGTCCGTCCTCGGTCTGCTCAGCGTGTTCTACCTCTTCCCGCCGATCTTCGGTGCGCTCGGCCGGGTCTACACCCCGGAGCTGGCCGGCACGTCCGCCGCCGACACCGTCGTGCTGGTGCTCCCCGGGCGGGTGTTCGGCGGGTGGCTCGGGGAGGCTCTGTCGGCCCTCGTCGCCGCGGGTGCCTTCGCGGCGTTCCTGTCCACGGCCAGCGGCCTGTCGGTGTCGGTCGCCGGCGTCCTGTCGCAGGACGTGCTGACCCACGACCGCCGCCTCGGTGACGGCGTACGCCGGTTCCGCATCGCCACCACGATCGCGATCGCCGTGCCGTTCGTGCTCGCGCTCGGCGCCGCGCGCGCCGACCTCGCCGAGACCGTGACCCTCGCGTTCGCCGTCGCCGCGTCGACCTTCTGCCCGCTGCTCGTCCTCGGCATCTGGTGGCCGCGTCTCACCGTGCGGGGAGCCACCGCCGCGCTCCTGGTGGGTGGCAGCTCGGCGCTCGCCGCCGTCGTGCTCGTGCTCACGCTCGGGCCGTTCCACGGGTTCGTCGGCGCACTGCTCGAGCAGCCGGCCGCCTGGACCGTCCCGCTCGCGTTCGGAACCGCGGTGCTCGTGTCGCTGCGCACCCACGACCGGGTGCCGCGCACGACGCCGGCGGCGATGGTGCGGCTGCACACGCCGGAGGAGCTCGAGGCCTCGCGCTAGTCGGACTGACCAGCGAGTCCGCCGAACCAGTCGGACACTGCACCGACACCGGCGTGCACCCCGTTCGTCACGCCCCGGCCACCCGGGCGACCGTTCGGCGCGCGTCGACGGCGGTTCGGCGCAGCGACGACGGCGCCCCCGACCCGCCCGCCGCCGGACGGACCCCGTCAGGCGCACGGGGTCGCGCAGGTACTCCCGGGTGTGACGCGCGCCACCTACGTTCGCGCCACCACCTCACCCGGCCACCGAGCACGGAGGACCTGATCATGGCCATCGCCGTCGAGAACGCCCCGACCGTCGTCACCACCCCCGCACCCGTCGCGGAGAGCACGTCGATCGCCGACCCTGGCCCGCTCGGGCTCGCGGCCTTCGCGCTGACCACCTTCGTGCTGAGCACCTTCAACGCGGGCATCCTGCCGAAGACGGTCGAGGCCGTCGTGCTCCCGATCGCACTGTTCTATGGCGGCTTCGCCCAGCTGCTCGCCGGCATGTGGGAGTTCAAGAAGGGCAACACGTTCGGCGCCCTGGCATTCACGTCGTACGGCGCCTTCTGGCTCTCGTTCGCCGCTCTCGTGCGTTTCGTCGCGGCCGACCTGCCCAAGGAGGACGCCGAGAAGGGCATCGGCGTGTTCCTGCTGGCCTGGACGATCTTCACTCTCTACATGACCCTCGCGGCGCTGCGCACGAGCCCGATCCTGGTGCTGGTCTTCGTGACGCTGTCGCTCACGTTCATCGCGCTCACCGTCGGTGCCTTCGCCGGGAACGCCACGATCAGCCACCTCGGCGGCTACCTCGGCCTGCTCACCGCCTTCGAGGCGTGGTACGCCTCCGCGGCCGGCGTGACGGCCTCGACCTTCGGCCGTCCGATCCTGCCCACCGGCAGCCGCTGACCGAGCGGCCCGAGCTCCCCGGGGTCGCGGCGTACGCCGAGGGCCCGGGGCACCGGGTCGACGACGACCCGCGGCATGCAACCCCCGCGCAACCTCCCCCTGCGGTAGAAACGAACCCCGATCCCCGGGCGCCGGGTGCTCCACGACCGACGCCACCACCCCGAAGGAGCGACGTGACCCACGACGCCATCGAGAACCTCTCGCACGAGGACCGGGCCTTCCCCCCGTCGGCGGAGTTCGCCGCGCAGGCGAACGCGACCGCGGCGCTCTACGACGAGGCCGCGACGGACCGTGTCGCGTTCTGGGAGGAGCAGGCTCGCGAGCTGCAGTGGGAGACGCCGTGGCACACGGCGCTCGACTGGTCCGACGCTCCGTTCGTCAAGTGGTTCGACGGCGGCACGCTCAACGTCGCGGTCAACTGCGTCGACCGGCATGTGGCCGCGGGTCACGGCGACCAGGTCGCGTACCACTTCGAGGGCGAGCCCGGCGACACCCGTGACATCACCTACGCCGAGCTGCTCACCGAGGTCTCCCAGGCGGCGAACGCCCTCGAGTCGCTGGGGGTGAAGGCGGGCGACCGGGTCGCGATCTACCTGCCGATGATCCCGGAGGCCGCCGTCGCGATGCTCGCCTGCGCACGCATCGGCGCGGTGCACTCCGTGGTGTTCGGAGGCTTCTCGGCGGAGGCGCTGCGCTCGCGCATCGAGGACGCCGAGGCGGTGCTCGTCATCACCAGCGACGGCGGCAACCGCAAGGGCAAGCCGATGGCGCTCAAGCCGGCCGTCGACGAGGCCGTCGCGGCGTCACCGTCGGTGCGCAACGTCCTCGTGGTCAAGCGCACGGGCCAGGAGGTGGACTGGACCGACAAGGACGTGTGGTGGCACGACCTCGTCGACGCCCAGCCGACAACCCATGAGGCGCAGGGGTTCGACGCCGAGCACCCGCTGTTCATCCTCTACACCTCGGGGACGACCGGGAAGCCCAAGGGCATCCTGCACACCACGGGCGGCTACCTCACCCAGGTGACCTACACGCACCGCAACGTCTTCGACCTCAAGCCCGACACCGACGTCTTCTGGTGCACCGCCGACATCGGCTGGGTCACGGGCCACTCCTACGTCGTCTACGGCCCGCTCGCGAACCGTGCGACGAGCCTCATGTACGAGGGCACGCCCGACTCGCCGCACAACGGCCGCTGGTGGGAGCTCGTCGAGAAGTACCGCGTCTCGATCCTCTACACCGCACCCACGGCGATCCGCACGTTCATGAAGTGGGGCGAGGACATCCCCGACCGGTTCGACATGAGCTCGCTGCGCGTCCTCGGATCGGTCGGCGAGCCGATCAACCCCGAGGCCTGGATGTGGTACCGCCGCGTCATCGGCGGCGACCGCTGCCCGATCGTCGACACCTGGTGGCAGACCGAGACCGGCGCGATCATGATCAGCCCCCTGCCCGGTGTCACCGCCACCAAGCCCGGCTCCGCGATGGGCGCGCTCCCGGGCATCGGCGCCGAGGTCGTCGACGACGAGGCCCACCCGGTCGGCAACGGTGGCGGCGGCTACCTCGTCCTGACCGAGCCGTGGCCGTCGATGCTGCGCGGCATCTGGGGCGACAACCAGCGCTACGTCGAGACCTACTGGTCGCGCTGGCCGGGCCTGTACTTCGCCGGCGACGGCGCGAAGCTCGACGAGGACGGCGCCATCTGGCTGCTCGGACGCGTCGACGACGTCATGAACGTCTCGGGCCACCGGATCTCGACCACGGAGGTCGAGAGCGCGCTGGTGTCGCACCCGCTGGTCGCCGAATCCGCCGTCGTCGGAGCGACCGACGAGACGACGGGTCAGGGCATCGTGGCGTTCGTCATCCTCCGCGAGGGCGTCGACCCCGGGGAGCACGTCATCGCCGACCTGCGCAACCACGTCGCCCACGAGATCGGACCGATCGCCAAGCCACGCCAGATCCTGCTCGTCGCCGAGCTGCCCAAGACCCGCTCGGGCAAGATCATGCGCCGTCTGCTCCGCGACATCGCCGAGCACCGCGACATCGGCGACACCACCACCCTCGCCGACGCCAACGTCATGACGCTGATCGGCCAGGGGCTCGCGACGAACCCCGGCGCCGAGGACTGACGCCGGCGCTCCTCGGTCCACGGTCAGCGACCGAGGAACCGAGGCGTCCGTTTGGCCAGGAAGGCGTCTGTGGCCTCGGCCGCGTCGTCGGTGGCGACCGTGCCCACCATGCGCACCGTCTCGACGTCGAGGTACGCCGCGAGGTCGAGGTGCTCGGCGTCGCGCAGGTTCTCCTTGAGCGCGGTCAACGCGAGCGGTGCCCCCGCTGCCAGCGTGCGCACGAGTGCGGCGAGCTCGCCGGAGTAGGTGTCGTCCGGGAAGACCCGGTTCACGAGCCCGAGCCTGGCCGCCTCGGCCGCGGTGATCACCTCGGGCAGGAGGAACAGCTCGCGGGCGCGCGCACCGCCGAGCATGCGCGTGGCGAACCAGATGCCCCCGAAGTCACCGCTGACACCGGCGTTCAGGAACGCCGTGCCCAGCTTCGCGCGCTCGCTCGCCACCCGCAGGTCGCACGCCAGGGCGAGCGACAGCCCCGCTCCGGCGGCCGCACCGTTGAGCGCGGCGACCGTCACCTGAGGCAGGTCGTGCAGCAGCTGGACGACGCGCACCTTCGCTCGCATCCCGCTCGCCTGGCGAGTCAGTGGGGGCGGGCCGACCATGGCCGACAGCCCCGCCTCAAGGTCGCCGCCCGCGCAGAAGCCTCGGCCCGCGCCGGTGAGCACGACCACGCGCACGGTGGGCTCGACCGCGACGTCCTCGAGGGCGCTGACGAGCGCTCCGACGAGACCGGGCGTCATGGCGTTGAGCCGGTCCGGACGGTTGAGCGTGATCGTCGCGACGGAGTCGGCGACGTCGAGCAGGACGGGGGCGACGGTCTCGGTCATGGCCCGCTCCTCGCGATCGGCGTGTCCCGACAGTACCGAGCGGCGCGCCCGTGGTCGGTGGCACATGCGGCACGTCGGCGACCAGGACCGACCCGCGTCCGGGCTGTGGCAAGGTGACGGCGTGACGGGTGACTCGGCGAACGTCGTCTTCGAGCGGTTGCCGTTGTCGGAGCGCTCGCGGCTGGTCTCGGCGCTGCGGCAGGAGACCGTCGGCGGGGCGCTGCTGCTCGGTGCTGCCGTGCTCGCGCTGGTGTGGGCCAACTCCCCGTGGAGGGCGAGCTACCACGAGCTCGCGAACACCGTGGTCGGACCGGCCTCGCTGCACCTCGACCTCACGCTGCAGACCTGGGCGGCCGACGGGCTGCTCGCAGTGTTCTTCTTCGTCGCCGGGCTCGAGCTCAAGCACGAGCTCGTTCTCGGCACGCTGAGCAAGCCGTCCAAGGCCGTCGTCCCCGTGGTCGCGGCGCTGTGCGGCATGGTCGTGCCCGCTCTCCTCTACACGGGCACCGTCCACGTGCTCGGCGACCCCGCGGCCGCCATCGGGTGGGGCATCCCGATGGCCACCGATATCGCGTTCGCGCTCGCCGTCCTCGCAGTCATGGGCTCGAAGCTGCCGGTCGCGCTGCGCGCCTTCCTGCTGACCCTCGCGGTGGTCGACGACCTCGGCGCGATCCTGGTGATCGCGGTGTTCTACAACCATGGCTTCGCGCCGGTGCCGTTCGTGCTCGCCGTCGCGGGGCTCGCCCTCTACTGGTTCCTGCAGCAGCGTCGGGTCGACTCGTGGCTGGTCTACCTGCCGCTCGCCCTCGTCGTGTGGACCCTCATGCACGCCAGCGGCGTCCACGCGACGGTCGCCGGCGTCGCGATGGGCCTGCTCACCCGGGTGCGACCGGACCCCGGCGAGGACGACGCACCCGCCGACCGCTACGAGCACGCGGTCCGGCCGCTGTCGGCCGGCGTGTGCGTCCCGCTGTTCGCCTTCTTCTCCGCGGGCGTGACGTTCGTCGGGCTCGGCGGCT
>Ga0302299_10001029_pt1 | contig 16436 bp, 11 predicted proteins | sample III_Fen_N3_4_FD_198795 | JGI IMG/M metagenome (GOLD analysis project Ga0302299, IMG submission 198795) | Peat permafrost microbial communities from Stordalen Mire near Abisko, Sweden - III_Fen_N3_4 | ecosystem: Environmental > Terrestrial > Soil > Wetlands > Permafrost | place: Sweden: Abisko... | reverse complement strand
TCGACGATCAGGTCGGCCGTCTCCGGCAGCAGGGTGCGCAGCCGCTCGGTGGTGAGGAACGCGTCGAGCCACGCCCAGGCCTCGTCGGAGCGGGCGAACACGCCGAGGTTGGCGTTGCCCCCCTTGTCGCCGGACCGGGCGCCGACGACGCGGCCGATGGGGGCGCGCCTCGTGTCGCCGGTCGGCACGGGCGCGTCGGGCCCCGGGGCAGCGAGGACGTCGACCGCTCCCCCGGGTGCCACCGAGTCGACCACGGTGCGGTCGCCGCCGAGGACGACGACGTGCTGCGGCACCAGGTCGGCCGGGACCACGGCCGGGCGGTAGACGCCGTAGGGACGACCGGGCGCGGGTCCCCCACCGATGGCGAAGAAGCCGGGGATGTTCGCCAGGGCCAGCTCGATGACGGCGTTCGAAACCGCTCGCCCGACCTTGCGCTCGTCGGGGTCCTTCACGCTGAGGCGCCACAGGGCGACGGCCTCCTCGTTCGTGGCCGGGTCGGGCGAGTCGGTGCGCACCAGCGACGTGGTGACGCTGGCCAGGTCGTCGGGCCCGAACGGGCAGGCGGCCCAGAACCCGGCCTCCACCAGCTCGGCCTTGGCCTCGATGTCGAGCCCGGTGAGGGCGATGGTCATGTCGTTGCGGAAGCCGCCGAGCTCGTTCATGGCGACCTTGAGGGTGCGGGGCGGCGACTCGCCGCGCGTCCCGCTGATGCGGACCCGATCGGGGGCCGGCTCGCTCAGCTCGATGGTGTCGAAGCGGGCGGTGACGTCGGGCCCGAGGTAGGCGGGGCTGCAGATCTCGTAGAGCAGCTGCGAGGTGACCGTGCCGATCGAGACCTGACCGCCGGCGCCGTCGTGCTTGCCGATGACCGAGGAGCCGTCGGCGGCGACCTCGGCCCACGGGAAGCCCGGCCGGACCAGGCCGGGGACCTCGGTGAAGAACGAGTAGTTGCCGCCCGTGGCCTGCGTGCCGCACTCGATCACGTGACCGGCCACGACTGCGCCCGCGAGCGCGTCCCAGTCGTCGCGCCCCCAACCGTGGTGCCACGCCGCCGGGCCGCACACCACCGCGGCATCGGTGACGCGGCCGGTGACGACGATGTCGGCGCCCCGCTCGAGCGCGTCGACGATCCCCCAGCAGCCGAGGTAGGCGTTGGCCGAGATGAAGCGCGACACGTCGCCGACCGGCTCCCCCGTCTCGAAGTGCGCCAGGTCGATCCCGGCCTCGACCAGCTCCCCCAGGCGGGGCAACAGGTCGTCGCCCTCGACGTAGGCGATGGTCGGCGCCAGCCCGAGCTTGTCGGCCACCTCCGCCAGGGCCTCGGCGCAGCTCGCGGGGTCGAGGCCGCCGGCGTTCGACACCACCTTGATGCCCCGGTCGAGGCAGCTGCCCATCACCTGCTCCATCTGGCTGACGAAGGTGCGGGCGTAGCCGCCGCGCGGGTGCTTCGCACGGGTGCGGGCCAGGATGAGCATGGTGAGCTCGGCGAGCCAGTCTCCGGTGAGCACGTCGATCGGTCCGCCGTCGACCATCTCGGCGGCGGCCGACAGGCGGTCGCCGTAGAAGCCCGAGCAGTTGGCGATGCGGATGGGCTCGGTCATGACGCGGCCTCGGCGCCGTCGAGCGGCTCGATCACGAGCAGGACCGCCCCGTTCGGGACCTGGTCGCCGGTGCGCACGTTCACGTCGGTGACCACGCCGTCGTCGGGCGCGCTCACGTGGTGCTCCATCTTCATGGCCTCGAGGACCACCAGCACCTGACCGGCGACGACGGTGTCGCCCGCCGCCACGCGGACGTCGATGGCGACGCCGGGCATCGGCGCGACCAGCCCTCCGAGCGCGCCCGCCGTCTGGGGAGGGGCGAAGCGAGGGACGAGGTGGAGGTCGAGGGTGGTCCGCAGGCTCTGGACGTGGAGCACGTCGCCGACGCGGGTGACGAGCGACGTGGCGCGCCGCCCGTCGACCTCGACGTCGATGGCGTCGGGCGACCAGGCGAGCACCCGGGCCGTGGCGTCGGCACCCACCTGGAACGAGCCGTCGCGCCGCGACCGGTAGACCACCTCCACCTCACGGTCACCGAGCGTGAAGGCGGTGCGCTGCGCCGGGAGGCGGGCGTTGCGCCACCCGCTCGGCAGGGCGGCGAGCACGGTGGCATCGGCACGGTTCCTGCCCTGCACCCACAGCGCCGCGGCGACGGCGGCGCGCTGCAGCTCGGCATCGTCGAGCTCGGGGTGGGCAGGGGGCGCCACCCGCTCGATGAAGTCGGTGGTGGTGTCGCCTGCCGCGAACGCAGGGGCGCGGAGCGTGGCCGCGAGGAAGTCGCGGTTGGTCTCGACGCCCCCCAGGTGGAGGCGCTCGAGCGCGAGGGCCAGGCGCGCCGCGGCTTCGGCTCGGGTCGGAGCGTGGGCGATGACCTTGGCGAGCATGGGGTCGAACGAGGTGCCCACCACCGACCCGGCCTCGACCCCGGAATCCCACCGCACCGCTGGTTCGGGGGCGGGGGTGAACGCGGCGATCGTGCCCGTGGCGGGCAGGAAGCCCGCGGCCACGTCCTCGGCGTAGAGCCGCGCCTCGACGGCGTGGCCGTGCAGCACGATGTCGGCCTGGCCGTAGCCCAGCGGCTCGCCGCCGGCGAGCCGGATCTGCTCGCGCACCAGGTCGATGCCGGTGACCGCCTCGGTGACGGGGTGCTCGACCTGCAGCCGGGTGTTGACCTCGAGGAACCAGTGCTCGTGGGTGGCCTCGTCGACGAGGAACTCCACCGTGCCCGCCGACTGGTACCCGAGCGCCCTGGCGAGGGTGAGGGCCGCGTCGCCCATGGCCGTCCGCATCGCCTCGTCGACCACGGGAGACGGGGACTCCTCGATGATCTTCTGGTGCCGGCGCTGGATGGAGCACTCGCGCTCGCCGAGGTGGACGAGTCCGCCGTGGGCGTCGCCCAGGATCTGGATCTCGACGTGACGGGAGCGGGCCACGTAGCGCTCGAGGAAGACTCGGTCGTCGCCGAACGCCGCCTGCGCCTCGCGACGCGCGGCGGCGACGGCCTCGTCGAGCCCGGCCGGGTCGGCGACGATGCGCATGCCTTTGCCCCCGCCGCCGGCCGCGGCTTTGACGAGCAGCGGGTAGCCGACCCGATCGGCATCGCCGACGTCGTCGGCGGAGGGCAAGGTGGCCACGCCGGCCGCCACGGCCGCCTGCTTGGCGGCGATCTTGTCGCCCATGGCGTCGATCACCTCGGGCGTGGGGCCGATCCACACCAGCCCCGCGTCGGTGACCGCGCGGGCGAAGGAGGCGTTCTCGGACAGGAACCCGTAGCCGGGGTGGACCGCATCAGCACCGGACGCGAGCGCCGCGGCGATGACGGCGGGGCCGTCGAGGTAGCCCGTGGTGAGCCGGACAGCTTCGTCGGCGTCACGCACGAACGGCGCGTCGACGTCGGCAGCGACGTAGACAGCCAGGCAGCGCAGCCCCATCGACCGCGCGCTGCGGAAGACGCGGCGGGCGATCTCACCGCGGTTGGCCACCAGGACCGAGGAGATGGTGCGGGCGCTCACAGCCGGAACACCCCGTAGCCGGGTGCCCCCTCGACCGGTCGGTTGCGGACCACCGACAGGCACAGGCCCAGCACCGTGCGGGTGTCGCGCGGGTCGATGATGCCGTCGTCGCTGATGGCACCCGTCGCCCGCAGGGCCAGGGAGCCCTCCTCCTGCACGGCCTCGACCATGGCGACCACCTGGGCGTCCTCGTCCTCGTCGAACACCTCACCCTTGCGGGCCGCCTGGCCCCGCCGCACGATCGACATGACGCCGGCGATCTGCTTGGGGCCCATCACCGCGATCTTGGCGGTGGGCCACAGGAAGGTGAAGCGGTTGCCGAAGGCCCGACCCGACATGCCGTACGTGCCGGCGCCGTAGGACGAGCCGATGATCACCGTGAGGTGCGGGACCGTGGAGTTGGCCACCGCGTTGATCATCTGCGAGCCCTTCTTGATGATGCCGGCGGCCTCGTAGTCGCGGCCCACCATGTAGCCGGTGACGTTCTGCAGGAAGACCAGGGGCACGTCGATCTGGTTGCACAGCTGGATGAAGTGGGCGGCCTTCTCGGCGGCCTCCGGGTAGATCACGCCGTTGTTGCCGAGGACGCCCACGGGGGTCCCGTGGATCGACGCCCAGCCGCACACCAACGTGGGCCCGTAGCGGTGCTTGAACTCCTCGAAGCGCGAGCCGTCGACCACCCGGGCGATCACGTCGCGCACGTCGACGGGCGACTTGAGGTCGCGGCTGACGATGCCGAGCAGGTCGTCGGCGTCGTACTGCGGCGCCTCCACCTCGACGGCGTCCGTGGGGCCGGGCTTGTGGCGGTTGAGGTGCGACACGACCTCGCGGCAGATGCGGATGGCATCCATCTCGTCGGTGGCGTAGTAGTCGCCGAGCCCGGACACCTCCGCGTGCAGGTCGGCGCCGCCGAGGGTCTCGTCGTCGCTGTCCTCTCCGGTGGCCATCTTCACCAGCGGCGGCCCCGCGAGGAACACCTTCGACTGCTCCTTCACGACGATGGTGTAGTCGCTGAGCCCCGGCTGGTAGGCGCCCCCGGCCGTGGACGAGCCGAACACCACGCACACCGTGGGGATCTCCAGCTGCGAGAGCTGGATCAGGTCGTAGAAGAAGCGACCGCTCTCGGCGAAGTGCTCGACCTGCACCCGCCGCCCGCCGCCGGTGTCGACGCGCAGGTCGGCGCCCGCGGACTCGACGAAGCTCACGTAGGGCAGGTGGTTGTCGCGGGCGATCTCGAGGGCCCGGTTCCACTTCTTGAGGGCGTACGGCGTGAGCGCCCCGCCGAGGACCGAGGGGTCGTTCGCCAGGATGACGCACTCGGTGCCGGCGATGACGCCGATGCCCACGATCATGCCCCCGCCCATGGCGTAGTCGGAGTCGTAGGCGGCGAGCGGGCTGATCTCGAGGAACGGGCTGTCGGGGTCGAGCACGTGGGCGATGCGCTCGCGGACGGGTAGCTTGCCCGCCGCCCGCAGCCGGTCCATGCGGGCGGGGCCGCCCCCGGCCTCCGCCTCGTCGAGCAGCGCGTCGATCACGTCGAGCTGCTCGAGCACATCGGTGCGGTTCTTCCCGAACATCTCGCTGGCCGTGTCGAGGGTGGAGCGCAGCGGCGCAGCCAGCAGGGTTGGCGTCGGCGTCATGCCGGCGGACCCTACGTCGGTAATCTCAGAGCGTCAATGTTATCGTCGGCGCCATGAGCGCCGCGCAGCCCGACTCCCCGCCCGCCGTGCGATCCGAGGTCGCCGACGGCGTCGCCACCCTCACGCTCACCGACGAGGCCAACCGCAACGCCCTCAACCGGGCGGTGATCGGGGGGCTGCTCGACGCGCTCGACGCCGCCAACGCCGACCCCGCCGTCCGGGTGGTGGTGCTCACCAACACCGGGCGGGTCTTCTGCGCCGGTGCCGACCTCTCCGAGCAGGCCGCGGCCGGCAGCGCGGCGCCCGGGGCCCGGGGCTTCGACGACCTGCTGCGCGCCATCCTGGCGTCGCCGACGCCGGTGGTCGGGCGCATCGACGGCCACGCCGTGGCCGGTGGCGTCGGGCTCGCCGCGGCCTGCGACATCTCCCTGGCCCGCGACGATGTGCTGCTGGGGTTCACCGAGGTCCGCGTCGGGGTCATCCCCGCGATCATCTCGGTCGTGTGCCTCCCCAAGATGCGCCGCGGCGACGCCATGGAGGCCTTCCTGCGGGGCACGCGCTTCCCCGCCACCCGTGCCGCGGAGCTGGGTCTCGTCACCCGGGCGGTGCCGGCCGCGGAGCTCGACGCCGCGGTCGCCGAGGTCGTCGCCGACCTCAAGCTCGGCGGGCCCGAAGCGCTGGGCGAGGCCAAGCGCCTCGTCCACGAGATCCCGGGACTGTCCACCGACGAGGCGTTCGAGGTGGCCGCGGCGCGGTCGGCCGCTCGCTTCGCCGCGCCGGAGGCGGCCGAGGGCATGGCCGCCTACCTCGGCAAGCGTCGACCCAGCTGGGCCCCTCCGGCCTGACCACCCCCGCTGCCCGTTCGAGCGGGGTCGGCTATGACGGCTGGTCGGCGGCTTCGGGGTGCTCGACGCGGCCGTCGGCGTGACGGGCGAAGCGGCCCGCGTCGCGAGGGTGGACCGGGTCGTCGGTCGGCCACGGCCAGCCGCCGAAGCCGGTGCGGCGGTAGTCGTCGAAGGCCTGCTCGATGCCGGCATCGTCGTTCATCACGAAGGGCCCGTACTGGGCGACCGGCTCACCGATGGGCCGGCCCTGCAACACGAGCGCCTCGGCCCCGGCTGGGCCAGCGGTGACCTCGACCGGCTCGTCGGTGCGGAGCACCACGCCGCTCGGCGCCTCGAGCCGGTGCTCACCGATCTGCACCACGCCTTCGAAGACGTAGAGGGTGCGGACCGTGTCGGCGCCGGCCGCGGGTGGCAGCGCCCAGCTGGCGCCGGGCTCCTGCGCGAGGTGCCAGATCGCCACGTCGGCATCGGGGCGCGACGCCCACGAGCTCGGCGGGGGCTGGGGCGGCTGCGTACCGGCGAGGGTGCCCGCCACGACGGTGACCTCGGTGGTGCGACCCGCGTCGTCGGTCGACACCACCCGCGGGATCTGGTGGTCCCACAGCATGGTGAAGTACGGCTCGACCATCTTGTCGGCGGCCGGCAGGTTCAACCAGATCTGGAAGAGCTCGCAGGGGTTCGGGCCGTCGCGGTCGAGCAGCGGGAACATCTCGCAGTGCACGATGCCCTCGCCGGCGGTCAGCCACTGCACGTCGCCCCGCCCGAACCGGGCCGTGGCCCCGAGCGAGTCGGAGTGGTCGATGTAGCCGCGCCGCACGAACGTGACCGTCTCGAAGCCGCGGTGCGGGTGCTGCGGGAAGCCCGGGACCACGCTGCCGTGGTACATGCGCCACCCGTCGGCACCGGCGAAGTCCATCCCGATGTCGCGGGCCTCGAGCGACGCCGCCGGGCCGAGGTGCTCGTTGGCCGCCGGGTAGTGGTCGAGGTGGTGCACGCAGAAGAGGAAGGGGTCGACCGTGGGCCACGGGAACCCGAGGGGCACGGTCTGGAGCACCGGATCAGCCATGGGGGCAGGCTACGGCCGCGCGGGGCCGCGCCCCACGCCGTGGATCAGGTGTACAGCAGCGACCCGGGCGTGGTGAGCAGCTCCCCGGTCTCCAGCCAGGTCTTGAGGCCCGACAGGATCATGGGCCAGCCGCCGTAGAGCTGGTCGTTGGCGCCCTCGCGCAGCTGGTCGTGGGTGAGCAGGAGGCGGCACGAGTCACCGACGGGCTCGATCTCCCAGGTCACCCGCGAGGCGCCCTCGGCCTTCACGTCGTCGCCCCAGAGGGCCACCAGGGTGTGGACCAGGCGGCGGGGCGGGTCGACCTCGAGGACCTCGCCTTCGCCGAGCAGGCCGTCGGCGTTCGGCGCGCCCATCTCCAGGCGTGCGCCCGGCGTCCAGTCGGAGGTGACGCCGGCGCCGAAGTTGTACTTGGCCCGGATCCCGGGGTCGGTGATCGCCTCCCAGAGGCGCTCGGGGGTGGTGCGGATGTAGATCTCGTAGACCTTCTCCATGGGGCTCTCCAGTCTCTGTTTGAGGTCGCTGAGGCCAGCGACCCACGGCTCTGCGTACTTGCTCACCCAGCGGTCGTGGACGAGTCGGATCGGGACCGGGTTCAGGAAGTGGAGCTTCTCGCGGCCGCGGCGCCTGGTGACCACCAGACCCGCCTCTTCGAGCAGCTTCAGGTGCTTCATGACGCCGAAGCGCGTCATCTCGAAGCGCTCCTCGAGCTGGCTCAACGTCTGGCCGTCCTCACGGAACAGCTCGTCGAGCAGCTCACGCCGGGTCGGATCGGCGAGTGCCCTGAACACCTCGTCCACCCGGGCAACAATAGGTGACCATTTGGTCACTTGTCAACCGGCGGCAGGCTCACCCCAACGTCGGCTGTCCTCCCCCGCGGGTCGGCGCGCCTGCGCTGAGCAGCGCCTCGCACGGGGGGCACACCCCATACGCGACCGGGGGCACCTGCGGGGCCTCGAGCAGCCGCCGCCGGCGCATCAGGTCCTCGAGGTCGCTCCACCGCGCCCCGTCGTGGGCGCGGCTGCAGAGGCTGCACACCTCCACGGCGGGACCGGCGGCATCGCGCTCGGCCCGGAGGTCGATCAGCGACACCGTGGGGCGGGGCTCCTCGAACACCAGCACCGAGCGGAAGCTGACCGTCCCGTGCCGCCCCGGCGTGACCGTCATCTCGAACCACCGCCGCATGCCCGGCGCATCGCAACGGAACGGCACCCGCGCCTCGACCCGGTCGTGCCGCACCCGTCCGATGAGCAGGCGCCACAGCTCCCGGACCTCCCCACTGGCGAACGACTGCCAGATGGGGCGCCCCGCGAGCGGCGCCACCAGCTGAGGCGCGCCGTTCTCGCGGGCGAACTCGTCCCAGGCGTGGTTCACCGCCACGAGCCGGTCGTCGGCGTCGATGCAGTACTCGACCGCCGTCGTGGCGTCGTGCGCGGTGAGGTCGATCTCGTCGCGTCCCGCAGCCGCGGCCCGGTCGAGGTGCTCGTCCCACTGGAACGCCAGCGTCTGCAGCGCGTGGAGGGCCTCGTCGAGCTCGGTGATGACCTGGTCGAGGCAGTCGGCCTGCGCCGATGGGAGGGCGTCGAGCAACAGGTGGAGCTGCAGGCCCACGCCGAACAGGGGCTGCACGACCCGGTCGCCGAGCGCGACGAGGACGTCGCCGGGCCGGTCCTCGTCGACGCGCTCCGGCAGGGTGGGGCGCCCCACGTCCCGGGGCGGCGGCTGGCGGGCCTCGCGGACGGCCATGATCGTGCGCACGCCGGTCTCGGTGGACACCGGGCTCAGCGCCACCTCGACCCGCAGCTCCGAGCCGTCGGCGTGACGGGCCCAGAGCTCCAGCCCCGAGCCCATGGGCCGCGTGGCGGGGTGCCGCTCGTAGCGGGCCCGGTGGTCGCGGTGGACGCCACGCACCCGCGGGGGCAGCAACATCTCGACGGGGTGCCCCACCAGCTGCTCGCGGGTGTACCCGAAGAGGTCCTCGAAGCGGCCGTTGGCATGCAGGATGCGACCCGACTCGTCGGTCACCGCAATGCCGTCGGGAGCCAGCTCGAGCACGATCTCGGCGAAGTGCTCGCCCAGCGGGGGGAGGGAGGTTCCGTCCACAGTGACAGCTCGTTCCGGGCCGAGCAGCCGGCGGTGAACGGGTGTGCACCACCGGACTCAGCGACCCACGGGGAGCGTAACCCTCGCGGGACGGGGCGTGCTCCCGCTCAGCCCGTCCCTGACTGGGCGTCCGAGCCGGCGGCGGCCGGTGCGCCCGCCGCCCCGTGGTCCTCCTGCGGGATGAGGAGCAGGGCGCCGAACAGGAAGCACAGGCCACCGACGAACGTGCCGAGGTTGTCGAGCACGAGGCTCGCCGCTTCGCCCGTCGACGGCACCACGTAGGCGCCGAGCGCGGAGATCGCGAACGCGATCGACCCCGTCATGTTGAGCATGGCGACCGACCAGGTCAGGTCGCGGGGTCGCCACTGGAGCCACGGCCGGCGCACGTCGGCGTACACCAGCGCGCTCGCGATGAGGAACGCGATGCACCCGCGGGCGTCCGGCGTCCACACCCGACGCTGCGCCTGGGCCGCGGTGAGGCCCTGCTGCATCGCCGAGTAGGTGCTGATGTTGAACATGATGGTGCCGACGAACTGCACCACCCCGGCCCACCACTCCGGGCGGCTGCCGGTGCGGACCCGCGAGCGCCAGCGGATCGACGTGCGGGGCCGCTGGTCGGCGCGGATCACCCCGGCCGACAGCAGCACCTGGAGCAGGGCGGCGGAGGTGAAGAAGATCGAGCCGACGAAGTAGGTCACGCCGTCGGCCGCGGGACCGACCGCGTTCGCGTACGGGGGCAGCGCACCGAGCGCGAAGCACGACGAGCCCACCATGAACAGGGCCGCGACCTGCCAGTCGGCCCGCCCGGGCTCCCACCACTTCGTCTTCGGCCGGCCGGCCCGGTCGCCACGGTCGTCGATCGTCAGACGGTAGCGGCCCCTCCCCCCTCGGACGGGACGTCAACCACGGTTTCGGGGAACGCGACCGGCAGCGGGCGGGTGGCCCCGCGCACCGCGCGACGCCGCGGCCATACTCGACCCATGGCGCGGCCGAACCTCGAGCGCATCCCCGCGACCGGCGACTGGCTGGCCCGATCGATCCTCGAGCGGGCGCCGCTGGTGGTCGACCCGCCCTACCTCGACTCGTTGGCCGAGGTGGAGGTCCGGTCCGTCGGCCGCTTCGGGGTGCGCGCGGCGACCCTGGCGCTGCGCGGGCACGACCCCGACCTCCTCGCCGACGCGCTCTTCGGGCTGGCACTGGCCGCGGCGGCCCGCGACGACGACTGGCGCGACCTCATGGTCGGCATGGCCCTCCACTTCTGGGTGGCCGGGGAGCTGGCGCTCGACGCACCCGCGCTTTTCGGTGGGGTCGCCGACCGCCTGCCGGACACCCCCGTCGGCGAGGTGGTGCGCACGTTCGGCCTGCGATCCGACGTCACCCTCGGGGTGTTCGGGTGGCGGGTCGTGGACACGCCCGACGGGCCCGACCTCTCCCTGCCGTAGTAGCGGAGCGCTCGGAAGCACCAACCACGGTTCTGGGGACGGTGGCCGCTCAGGTCGCGGCGTCGACGAGAGGGCCGAGCTCGCGCATCAGCTTCAGGGCCGCCGCCTCCATCTGCGCCGGGCCGAGGCGGGCGATGGCGTGGATCTCGGGCATGCGGCGCCACACCTTGCGGCCGAGCGCGACCACGCGCTGGGCGTGGGAGCCCGGCTGGTACCTCGGGCCGCCCAGCCGCTTGTCGAGGGCGACCGCGGCGGCCACCGCCTTCGGGAGGTCGGCGACGTCGTCGACGTCGCTCCACCGCATCGAGAGCCCGGCCACCATCGGGTTGTCGTGGCCGCCGAGCATGGTGATCGGGGTGGTCTTGTAGATCACGACCGGGAGGCCCGCGGTCCAGCCCACCGCCGCCTCCATGACGCTGCCGTCGTCGGGCACGCGACCGTCGAGGTTGAACACCACCGAGCGGCAGCGGTCGAGCAGCTGGTAGACGTCGACCGCGAAGACCAGCTTCCGGACGAAGGGCATGACGGCCGTCACGACCTCGGCCGGGAGCGGTGGCGCGTTGATGTCGCCCATCACCTGCGCCAGCTCGATGCCGTCACGCTGGGGTTGGTACGTGACGAACCCCGCCTTCTCGAGCACGAGGGCGATCTCGTCCTGCTGCGCGACGTCGGCCTTGCTGAACATCGGTCCCGACAGGTACACGGGTGATCCGGCCTTGGGCATCGGTGTCTCTCTTCCTGGGTTGGGGAACGGACCGAGCGCGAGGGAGGAGGCCTAGGGCAGCTGACCGAGCAGGGCGTGGGCGCGCTGCTGGGCGACGGTGCCACCGCCGTCGCCCATCGCGGCCAGGGACTCCGTGAGGACCTCGCGGGCGCGCGCGGCACCCGCGGCGCGCCCGAGCAGCGGCGCCAGGCTGGTTGCCGAGGCGAGCGCCCACGACCGCGCGCCGAGCTGCCGGGCCAGGGCGAGGCTCTCCTCGAGGAGGGCGACCGCCTGCGCGCGGTTGCCGACATCCTCCTCGTCGAGCGCGAGGGCCTTCAGGCGCAGCAGCTCGGGGTCGTAGAACGGTTGGTGCAGCGAGGCGCTGGTGTCCAGGCCGGCGTCGGCCGTGGCGATCGCCTGGTCGAAGCGCCCCAGGTGGAGCTGCGCGTCGGCGAGCAGGGTGAGGCCCAACGAGGCGCCTCCGTGGTTGCCCTCGTCGAGGAGCAGCCCGAGGCCGAGGTCGAGCTGCCCGAGGCCGGACTCGTCGCCACGCCGGGCGAGCTCGGTGCCGAGCACGAGCAGCGCCAGCCCTCGCCAGAACGGGAGGCCCACCTCCTCGGTGAGCCGCAGGTTCTCGCCGGCGACCACGCTGGCGTGCACGCCCTCGCCGCGGAGCAGCCGGATCATGGCGACGGCGTGGCGCGCCATCGCCTGGGTGAGGGACGAAGGCAGCGAGTCGGCCTGCCGGCTGCCCTCGAGGGCTCGCCGGAGCCCTGCGTCGGGGCGACCCAGCCACCAGAGGTTCCACGACGCCATGGCGTGGAAGAAGACGCCCTCGTCGTGGCCCACCCCGTAGGTGACCGACTCGAAGTCGCCCTCGCGCGACAGGCTCAGCGCCAGCTCGGTGTGGGCCAGGGCCCGCTCGCCCTCACCGCGGAAGAACCGCGTCATGCCGAGCGTGCCGTTGCCGCGGAGCGCCGCGACCCGGGACCCGGTGGCATCGGCGATGACGACGATGCGCTCGGCCAGGGCGATGGCGAGGTCGTCCTCGCCGTGATCGGCGTGGTACACCGCCGCGCCGTTGAGCGCCGAGGTGAGCTCCTCCTGGTCGCCCAGCTCCTCGGCGAGGGCGATGCACCGCTCCCAGATCGGCAGCAGGCCGGCGCTGCCGAGCCCGTTGCTGCCCATCAGCGCGTTGGCCATGAGGATCTCGAGCGAGAGGGTCCGCTCCCGGCGCGGCCCCCCCTCGGGGGCGCGCTCGAGGCAGGCCAGGCCACTCCGATAGTGCGCGACCGCCTCTCCGAACGCCGCGTGCACCGCCGCTCGTCGCCCGGCACGCTCGTACCACTCGGCGGCTCGCAGGTTCTCGCCCGCCGCGGCGAGGTGGTGGGCGAGCAGCTCCGGGGTGGCATCGAGGCGGCCGGCGAACCGGTCCTCGAGGACGCGCACGACCCGCGCGTGCAGCTTCCGCCGCTGGCGCCGCAGCAGCGACGAGTAGGCGGCGTCCTGGATGAGCGCGTGCCGGAAGCTGCAGTCGACCTCGCCGTTCTCGTCGCGCGTGATCAGCACGCCGGCTTGTTCGAGCAGCGCCACCGAGGGGACCAGGGCCGCGCCGTTGAAGTGGTCGACGGCGTCGAGCAGCGCGAGCGGGAACTCGCGGCCGAGCACCGACGCCGCCTGCGCGACGGCGCGCACCGGGCCGAGGCGGTCGAGGCGCGCGGCGAGCAGGCCCTGCAGGGTGGGCGGCACCTCGGTGTCGCCGTTGGCCGGGCTGCCCTCCCGGGCCGACGCGACCAGCTCCTCGATGAACAGCGGCACCCCGTCGCCCCGCCGGGCCAGCGCGGCGACCCGCTCGGCCGAGAGCTCGGTGTCGCCCGCCAGGCGGCGCACGAGCTCCTCACCCTCCGACGCGGCGAGCGGGAGCAGCTCGATGGTGGTGTGGGGCTGGGGCAGCTCGACCTCGACGTCGGTGCGGTGGGTCAGCACGCAGAGCAGGCGGTGGTGACGCCCCTCCTCGGCCACGAGGCGGAGCAGCTCGAGCGACGTGGGGTCGCACCAGTGCACGTCTTCCGCCACGATGACCACGGGCCGGTCGGCGGCCAGCGCGAGCGGCCACTCGGCCAGCGCCTCGAGCACGCGGGCACGGCGCAGCTCCGGCCCCTCGGTGGTGGGACCGTCGTCGTCGGGGATGCCGACCAGCTCGCCCACGTAGCCGACGTAGCCCGCCGCCCGCACACCCAGGGGGGCGAGCAGGCTCGCCAGGTGCTCCCGACGGTCGGCCGGGGTGGCATGGCCCGTCCCGAGGGTGCGCTCGAGCATCTCGACGATGGGCTGCAGGGGGCTGCCCGTGGCCAGCTCGGAGCACTGGAACTCGAGCCACACGTGCGGGCTGTCGGCCACCTCCTGGTAGAGCGCCTGCAGCAGCCGCGACTTGCCGACGCCGGGCTCGCCGCACACGACCACGGTCTGCCCCTCGCCCGTGCGCACCTTCTCGATGCGCTCGCACAGCGTGGCGAGCTCGTCGCGGCGCCCGACCAGCGGGGTGTCGGGCTCGGTGGGCGTGTGCGCGGTGAGCACGTCGACGCCGACCACCTCGAAGGCGTGGATCTGCTGGCTCACGCCCTTCAACGGCGGCACGCCCCGGTCGGCCAGCCGGAACCGCTCGTCGATCAGGCGGCCCGTGGCATCGCTGATGACGACGGACCCGGGCGCGGCGATGGCCTCGAGCCGCGAGGCGATGTTCGGGGTGCTGCCGAACACCGAGGTGTCGGACCGGTCTGAGCTGCCCATCTCGCCGACCAGGGCCGCGCCGGTGTGGATGCCCACCCGCGCCGACAGGCCCTCGCCCGGGGCGTGGGCCAGCTCGGCGTTGAGCCGCTCGAGACCCGCCACCACGGCGAGACCGGCGCGCACGGCCCGCTCGGGGTCGTCCTCGTGTGCCGTGGGGTAGCCGAAGTACGCCAGCAGCCCGTCGCCGAGGTACTGCGCGACGTGCCCGCCGAGGCTCGTCACCACCGCCCGGCCCATCTCCTGGTAGGCGAGGACCAGCTCGCCCGTGTCCTCGGGATCGAGCGCCTCGGCCAGCTCGGTGGAGCCGACCAGGTCGCAGAACATCACCGTGAGGTGGCGCCGCTCGCCGCCGTCGGTCGGCAGGTCGCCCACCGAGATCCCGCTGCCCGTGAGGGCTGGCGTCGCCCGGGACGCCTCCGACAACGAGGAGCCGCACAGCGCGCAGAAGCGGGCCTGCGGGCCTGCCACCTCGCCGCACGTGGGACACGCGAGGGGCAGGTCGGTGCCACAGGCGCGGCACCGCGCCGCACCGGGCTGATTTTCGTTCCCGCAATGACCGCAACGCATCTGCTTCCCCCCGGGGAGTGGGTTCGGCGAGTACGACCAGTATATGGCGGTGACGTACCGTAGGGATTGCCGATTCCTCACGAGGCCACCGGCACCACCGCACGGTGGGCTGCAGGGCTACCCCGCGATGACCTCGACCGCGTCGAGATCGAGGGCGTGGCGGGCGTGCCGTGCCGCCATCGTGAGGAACATCTGGTCGCCGCGGTCGGTGCGCTCCACCAGCATGCTGGCAGCGATGGCCATCACCAGCCCGGCCCAGGTGCCCCGGCGGTAGTCGTGCCAGCAGCGGTCGGCGTCGTAGTCGGTGACGCCGGCGGCGAGCAGGTCGGCGTGGTAGCGCTGCACCAGGCCGGTCTCGACCTCGCGCCGCTCGGGGTGCTGCAGGCCCGCTCCGATGAAGTAGGCGACGTCCTGGAGCGCGGGACCGTGCGTGCAGGTCTGCCAGTCGACCACCGCGACGGCCACACCACCTGGCGACGGGTCGAAGAGCAGGTTGTCGAGGCGGTAGTCGCCGTGGACGATGGTGGAGGGCTCGGTGTCGCCCAGCAGGTAGGCCTCGAGGTTGGCGAAGAGCGCGTCGCCCGCGCGGTGGACGTCGGGGCCGAGGTCCGCCTCGTAGCGGTCGCGGAAGCCGGCCCACAGCGTCGGCAGCAGCATGAGCATGAACTGCTGGCTGGTCTCCCGGTCGCGGTGCAGCCACTCGAGGTCGGCCAGCGACGGGTCGCCCCAGCGGGGTGCGTGCAGCTTCACCAGCTCGGCGACGGCGACCTCGGCGACCTCGGCCGTGCACCCGGCGAGCTGGTCGCCCTGGCGTGCGGGGGCCAGGTCCTCGAGCAGCAGGACGAAGCGGTCGCCCTCGTCGTCGAGGTCGGCGTAGTGGACCTCGGGCGTGCGCACCGGCAGCTCGTCGGCCAGCTGCTGGTAGAAGCGCACCTCGTTCTCGTAGCTGCGGAGCGTCTTCGCGGTGACCCGACTGGTCTCGTCGGCGGCGGGCAGCTTGGCGACCAGGGTGGACGGCGCCTCGGTCGGCCGGTCGTAGCGCAGGGTGAGGCGGACGCTGTCGCACATCTGCCCGGTGCCCACCGGCGTGCGGACGACGTCGACCACGGTCTCGTCACCGATCCTGCCGGTTGCCCGCAGCGCGGCCGTGACCCACTCCGGGGTCAGCGCGTCGGGTGTGTCGGCGATGGGGAGGGTGTCGGGTGCCATGGCGACCCCGATCCTTCCACGACCCGCCGGCGCCCGCCCGCCGACGGAATCACCGGCGGCGCTTGGCGCCCGAGATGAGGGCCCGCTGGTAGACGCCGGCGGGCAGGCGCGACACGAGGTCGAACACCTTGGCGTCGGGGCCGATGAGGGCACGCCGGCGGTCGCGCTCGACGGCGGTGAGGATCTGCCGCGCCGCCTTCTCGGGCGTGGTCATGGCGAGCTTGTCGAAGTCGTCGGGCGTGGCGTCGACCGCCCCGCCGACCCCGGACATGCTCTCGTCGAAGCGGGCGCTGCGGGCGATGTTGGTCTTGATGCCACCCGGGTGGATGGTGGTGGCCGACACCGGGGCGCCCTCGATCTCGAGCTCCATGCGCAGCGAGTCGGTGAAGCCGCGGACCGCGAACTTGGCGGCGTTGTAGGCAGACTGCGCCGGGATGCTCACCAGGCCGAAGACGCTCGAGATGTTGACGACGTGGCCCTCGCCCGAGGCCTTGAGGTGCGGCAGGAAGGCCTTGGTGCCG
>Ga0302299_10001027_pt1 | contig 16448 bp, 6 predicted proteins | sample III_Fen_N3_4_FD_198795 | JGI IMG/M metagenome (GOLD analysis project Ga0302299, IMG submission 198795) | Peat permafrost microbial communities from Stordalen Mire near Abisko, Sweden - III_Fen_N3_4 | ecosystem: Environmental > Terrestrial > Soil > Wetlands > Permafrost | place: Sweden: Abisko... | reverse complement strand
ATCCAGCGCGTCGACCCGCGCGCGATCGCCGAGGCCTATCGCGAGGAGGTCCAGGCGCACAACCGCGCGCTGGTGCGCGCCGCGAGCGCGCTGGCGCTCGATTTCATCCAGCTCCCGACCGACGCGCCGCTCGAGGGCGCGCTCTCGACCTACCTCGCGCATCGCATGGCGCGCGTGCGCGGCGGGAGGCGCATCTAGATGGGCAGCTGGATCGGCGGCTTCGTCAACCCGGCGCTGCTCGCGGGCCTCGCGGCGGCCTCGCTGCCGCTCTTGATCCACCTGCTCAACCGCCAGCGCCACAAGCCCGTGCGCTGGGCCGCGATGCGCTTCGTGATCGCCGCGCACAAGAAGACGCGCCGGCGCGTGGAGCTCGAGAACCTGCTGCTCCTGCTCTTGCGCATGGGCGCCGTGGCGCTGCTGGCGCTGGCGCTCGCGCGGCCGTTCACCGGGCGCAACTCCCCGCTCGCGGGCCTGACCGACACGCGCCGCGACGTCGTGGTCGTGCTCGACGCCTCGGCCTCGACCGGCCAGCGCGAGGGCGTCGAGACGGTCTTCGAGCGCGAGCGCGAGCGCGCGCGAGCGCTGGCGCACGAACTGAACGGCGCGCACGGCGACCGGCTGCGGCTGATCCTGGCCGGCGCGAGCCCGCGCCTGCTCTCCTGGCGCACGCCCGAGGAAGCGCTCTCGCTGCTCGAAACCGTCGACACGCCGAGCGGCGAGCCGCTCGACCTCGCAGGCGCGCTCGCGGAGGTGCTGCGCCTCGCCAAGGAGACGCAGAGCGGCGGCAGCACGAACCTCGAAGTGCACCTCTTGACCGACATGCAGCGGCGCGCCTTCCTGCCCTACGAGAATGCGGGAGCGGACGAGAAGGCCACGCGTTCGCGCGCGCTCGACGAGGTGCTCGACGGCCTCGCGCAACTCTCGGTCAAGGTCGTGGTCGAGGACCTGTGCGGCGGCGAGCGCGTGCCGCCCAACCTCTCGCTGCAGGCCGTGCGCGCGCTGGGCGAGATCTACGCGCCGGGCCTGCCGAACGACATCGCGGTCAGCGTCGCGAACCACGGCGCGCGCGCTCGGCCGGGCGTACGCGTCGCGCTCACGGTGGACGGCGAGCGCCGGCCGAGCCAGACGCTCGACCTCGAGCCGCGCGCGGAGGGCGAGGCGGTCTTCTCGGTCACGTTCGCCGACAGCGGCGAGCACCTGCTCGTGGCCTCGATCGAAGGCGATCGACTGGCGGCCGACAACGAGCGCGCGCAGGTCTTCGAGGTGCCCGCGAGCCTGCGCGTGCTGCTCGTCGACGGCCAGCCCTCGAGCGTGATCGACGAGGACGAGGTCGGACTCCTGCGCGCGGTGCTCGATCCGCCCGGCGACGACGCGCGCGCCGGCGGCAGCGGGCCGGCGCCGTTCCTGCCGAGCGTGCTGCACGCCGAAGAGCTCGGCGCGGCCGACCTCACGCTGGCCAACTACGACGCGATCTGGCTCGCGAACCTCGAGCGCGTGACGCAGACGGTCGCCGAACGCCTGCAGAACTTCGTCGCGGCCGGCGGACTGCTGGTCGTCTCGTGCGGCGACGCGATGGACGTGCCGGCCTGGAACCAGCGCCTGTACAAGCCCGATGGCGACTGCCTGTTGCCGGCCGAGCTCGGACGCAAGCTCGAGGTGCCCGTGCGCAGCGAGGCGCACTGGCGCGTCGCGAACTTCGACGCCGAGCACCCCGCACTCTCCTTCTTCGCCGACGAGCGCTTCAAGCTGCTCTTGACCGAGGCGCCGGTCTACGCCGTGCTCGGCACGCAACTCCTGCCGCAGGGCCGCGCGCTCGCGACCCTCGACGATCCATCGAAGAGCGCGCTGCTCGTCGAGCGGCCCTACGTGCGCGGGCGCGTGATCCTCTGGACCACCAGCGTGGACAACGCCTGGACGCACATCCCCGATTCGCCCGGCACGCTCGTGCCGCTCGTGCACGAGCTGCTGCGCTACGGCGCGCGCTCGCAGGCACCGCGCCGCAACCTCACGCCGGGCGAGCCGCTCGAGGCCGAGGTCACGGGCAGCATCCCGCACGGCCTGACGCTCGTGACGCCCGACGGCACGCGCCGCGCGCTCGAAGGCGACGTGCTGCCGGTCGTCGGCGGCCGCTGGAAGCTGCCGGGCATCCCGGGCAAGGACACCGAGCGCGTCGGCGCCTACCGCATCGAGCGCGAGGGCGGGAGCCCGATCCCCTTCGCGGTGCAGCTCGACGCGCGCGAGGGCGACCTCGAGCGCCTCCCTCCCGAAGAGGTCAAGCTGCTGCACAACGTCTTCGCGCTGCCGAGCGCCGCCGCGGGTCCCGCCGACGACAAGCAGCACGCCGATCGCGGCGAGCTCTGGCGCGGGATCGCGCTCGCCTGCCTCGTGTTCCTGTGCCTGGAGAGCCTGTGGGCCGCCTGGATCGGGCGCCGAAGGAGGGTCGCGTGAACGCCGCCCTGCTGCTCGCGCTGCAGACGCCCGCCGGTGGAGAAGGCCTGCGCGAGACGCTGCGTCTGCTCGATCTGCCGCCCGCCTGGGTAGTCGTGCTCTTGATCGTGCCGGGCTGCCTGCTGCTCGCCTGGCTGTGCTACTCGCGCGAGAAGCTCTCGCTCGCGGCACGCAGCGTGCTCGTGCTGCTGCGCCTCGTGGCGCTGCTGCTCTTGTGCGTGGTGCTCTTCCGGCCGGTCTTCGTCGAGCGCCGCGAGGAGATCAAGCCGGCCGAGGTGCTCGTGCTCGTGGACGACTCGGCCAGCATGCTGCGCCAGGACTCCTACGCCGGCCCAGGCTCGCGGCGTTCCGATCTGCAGAGCCTGGCGCACGCGGCACCCGAGACGCAGAAGCGCATCGAGCTCGCGCGCGCCGGCGTGGAGCAACTCGTGCTCGCGCTGAACGCCAAGAAGTACGTCGCGCGCCTGTTCCGCTTCGGCGACACGCTCGAACCGCTGACCGATCCCAAGAAGGACCTGACGGGCCGCGGGCGCACGACGCAGATCGGCACGGCGCTCGGCCAGGTTCTCGCCAGCCACCGTGGCCGCAACGTGAGCGACATCGTGATCGTCTCCGACGGCCGCAACAACGCCGGCACGCCGCCGCTCGACGTCGCGCGCGCCGCAGGCGCCGCGCTGATCCCGGTGCACACCGTGGTGGTCGGCGACACGCGCCCGGAGAAGAACGCGCTGGTGCAGATCGCGGAGGTCCCGCCGAGCGCGCTCGAGGGCGACGAGATCGAGCTCAGCGTGCGCGTCGCCGGACGCGGCCTCGCGCCGGGCACGCGCGCGCGCGTCGTGCTCGAGGAACTCGGCGGCGACGGCGATGCCCGCCCGCTGGCCGAAGAGGAAGTCGAACTCGACGAGGGCGGCCGGCGCGTGGTGCTGCTTGCGCCGCCGCTCGAGAGCGGTGCGCAGACCAGCGAGCGCCGCTTCCGCGTGCGCATCCCGCCGCTCCCGGAAGAAACCCTGCGCGACGACAACGCGGTCGAGTTCAGCGTGCACGTGACGCCCGAGAAGATCCGCGTGCTGCTGGTCGAGGGCTACCCGCGCTGGGAATACCGCTACCTGAAGAACCTGCTGCTGCGCTCGGACCAGAACCTCGAAGTGCAGTGCTACCTGCTCTCGGCCACACCCGACTTCGTGCAGGAGTCGACCAAGGGCCTGCCGCCGCTCGCCGCCGTCCCGACGAACCGCAAGCAGCTGCTCGACAGCTACGACGTCGTGATCCTCGGCGACGTCAACCCCTACAAGATCTCGCCCGATCCGCTGCGCTGCGAGGAGTTCCTGGCCTCGCTGCACGAGTTCGTCGAGCGCGGCGGCGGACTGATCGTGCAGGCCGGCGAGGTCGACAACCCGCGCGCCTTCCTCGGCACGCCGCTCGAGGAGCTCTTGCCGGTCGTGGTCGATCCGACCGGCGTCTCGAGCAGCGACCTCTCGGGCGGCGAGGAGTTCCGCGGCCGGCTCGAGGACGCCGCGAACCCGCACGAGGTCGTGCGCCTCGTGCCCGACGCCGCGGAGAACCGCGCGCTCTGGGAGACCGAGGCCGGCCTGCGCGGCTTCACCTGGTTCTATCCCGTGCTGCGCGCGAAACCCGGCGCGCAAGTGCTCTTGCGCCACCCCGAGGCGCACAACGCGCAGGGCAACTACCCGCTGATCGTGTGCGGCTACTTCCCGGCCGGGCGCACGCTCTTCATGGGCGTCGATTCGACCTTCATGTGGCGCTACCGCTTCGGCGACCGCTACCACGAGCGCTTCTGGCGCAACGCGCTGCGCTGGGTGGCGCTCGGGCGCTTGAAGAGCGGCGACCGGCGCGTGCAACTCGACGCGCTGCGCTCGCGCTACAACCTCGACGAGCGCATCACGCTCGAGGGCCGCGTGCTCGACGAGGACTACCGGCCCTCCGAGGCGCAGACCGTGGACGCGCACCTCTCGGGTCCCGAGGGCGCCGAGAGCGAGCTCAAGCTGACGCTCGTGCCCGACCACCCGGGCCTGTACCGCGCCTCGCTCGACGTGCAGCGCCCGGGTCTGTACCGCGTCTCGACCGAATCGAAGGGCGTGCGCACCGCCTCGGCCGATTTCGAGGTCGTGCTGCCTTCGCGCGAGAACTCCGATCCGGCGCCCGATCCGCAGATGCTGCTGCGCATCTCGCAGGCGAGCGGCGGCGGCGCCGTCGAACTCTCGCAGCTCGAGTCGCTCGAGGATCGTTTCCCGGGGAACAAGGAGCGCCGCGAGACGATCAGCTCCGAGCTCGACGACGCCTGGGACCACTGGGGCACGCTCGCGCTGGCGCTCGTGATCCTGTGCGCCGAGTGGATCCTGCGCAAGCGCTGGGAGCTCGTCTGATGCGCAGCCTCGAGCCGCTCTTCGCGCTCGTGCTCGCGCTGCCGGCCGCGGCGCAGAACCCTCAGAGCGTGCCCGCTCAGCCGGGCACGCAGGCGCCCGAGGACGACGAACTGCAGCACACCTTCGCGATCCCCGAGACGCGGCTTGCGAAGGCACGCCTCGCGAACGCAGAGGAGCACCTCGCTGCCGCGCGCTGGAGCGAAGCGATCGAGGAACTGCAGCGCCTGATCGAGGAGCACCGCGGCGAGATGCTCGCGGGCGAACGCCAGCTGCCCGGTCGCGCGCGTTCCTCGGACCAGCCCGTGCACGCCGGTGCCTCGCAGCGCGCGCGCGAGATGCTCTTCGCGCTGCCGGCCGAGGCACGCGCGCTCTACCAGGCGCGCTTCGCGGCGCCGGCCGGCGCGGCGCTGGCGCACGCGCGCGAACACCGCGACCGGCGCGAGCTGGCCGAGGTCGGACGGCGCTGGCCCGCGACGGCGGAAGCCGAGCTCGCCTGGTGGTCGCTCGGCGACCTCGAGCTCGAGGAGGGCCGCGCGCTCGAGGCGCGCCTGTGCTGGAGCCGCGCGATCGCCGTGCGCGAGCTGCGGCCAGAGCTCGAGCTCGTGACGCCCGAGGACTGGAACAGCGCGGCGCAGCGACTCGACTCCGGCGACGCGCGCGCGAAGTCCGCGGCGGCGCGCGCGCGCGCCGCCGCGCTGTTCGCGGCCGACACGCGCGCACAGGCCGCGCGCACCGAGGAGGAAGCGCTCGGCTCGCTGCAGTCGGGCGTCGTCGGCCGCACGAACGGTCAGGGCCCCGGCCGCGGCGCGAGCTCCTGGACGCAGCCTTGGCGACTCGCCGATTCCCTGCCGCGCGAGTTTCCGACCCCGCGCCTGGATGCATTCTTCCTCGCGCGCTCGGGCGACCTGCTCTTCGTCAACCCGCCGCTGCACGTCGTCGCGCTCAACGCCTGGACCGGTTTGCCCGTCTGGGAGAGCGAGGAGCCCGAGGGCTGGAAGACGCTGCGCCCGGATCAGCGCCCGGACCTCTTCATGGGCATCGACCAGGAGGGCGCGCTCTACGCGCCGGCGGCCAACGCGCGCGTGGTGGTGGGCGTGCTGCAGCTGCCCTTCTCGCTCTCCGAGGTGCGCTACTTCTCGAACATCAAGATCACCGTGCCGAACCCGCAGCGGCGGCTGTTCGCCTTCGATGCGCGCACGGGCAAGCCGCTCTGGGACCACCGTCCGCCGCGCGGCTGGGATGGCGGGCCGGCGCCCTTCGAGCAGCGCATGATCGTGGCCGGGCCGCCGGTGATCAGCGGCGACCGCGTGCTGGCGCCGCTGTACGTCTCCGAGGGCCGCATCGACTACCACGTCGGCTGCTTCGACGTCGACACGGGCGAGCTGCTCTGGGCGCGCGCGCTGATCAGCGGCCAGCGCGAGCTCAACATGTTCGGCCGCCCGCCGCACGAATTCAGCGCGCCGCCGCTCGTCGTCTCCGGCTCGCGCGTATTCGCGCTGACGCAGCTCGGCACGGTCGCGTGCCTGGACCTCTTCAGCGGCGACGTGCTCTGGCAGACGCGCTACGAGCAGATTCCGATTCCGAAGAACCAGCAGATGGAAGCCTCGCAGATGAAGAACGTCTGGCGCCCGAGCGCGCCGGTCGTCAGCGGACGCACGCTGATCGCGACGCCCTTCGACAGCCACGACATGATCGGCCTCGACGTCGCCACGGGCGCGCAGGTCTGGTCGCTGCCGAACGTGTTCTTCGCGCAGCAGGGCGCCACGAAGTACGCCGAGCTGCTCTTCCTCGGTGCGGGCGAACGCTCGGTCTACGTCATGGGCCAGTCGATCCTGGGCGTCTCGTCGCGCGCCGGACTCGAGCGCGAGGCGCCGACCTCGCGCGACTTCCTCTTCAGCGATCCCGACCTGCAGCGCAACCTCGGCGCGCTCGGCCGGCCGCTCATCGCGGGCACGCACCTCGTCGTGCCGCTCTTGAAGGAGCGCGTGGACCTCGAGCTGCCCTCGGGCCGCGAGCAGCAGCGCGTGGCCTGGAATGCGGGTCTCTCGAGCGGCAACCTGCTGGTCGGCAAGGGCGAGCTGTTCACGATCTCGCGCACGAGCGTCGAGGGCTACTTCGAATGGCAGCAGATGGTCGAGCGCGCGCGCGCGGACCACGAGCGCACGCCCTCCGATCCGCACGCGACCGAGCTCTACGCCCAGCTGCTCGGCAGCGCGGCCGACAACGCGCTCGCCGACGGCAAGAGCGAGGCCGCGCGCAGCGCGATCGAAGAGGCGCGCAAGACGCTCGAGGACTTCGAGCGCGCCGGTGGCAGCCTGCCGCCCGCGCTCGGCGCGCTCTTGCACCGCACGCTGCGCCTCGAGGCGCGCGTGCGGCTCTCGCTGGCCGATGGCGAGCGCGCGCGCGCCGCGCTCGAACTCGCCCGCGCGCGCGCACCGACGCTCGAGGACCTGCAGGCGACACTCTTCGAGGAGCTCGCGCTGGCACCCGCGCGCTCCGCCGCGCGCACGCAGATCCTGGCGCTGCTCGAGGAGCGCGTGCCTGGCCTGCCGCTCGAGTGCGTGCAGCCGCCGCTCGTGGAGAACCGCGAGCCGCAGGCGCTCGAGTGGATCCCCGCGGCGCTCGCGCCCGCCGGCAACGATGCCGAGACGCATCGCGTGGAGCTCACGGTCGGATTGTGGGTGCTGCTCGAGCGCGCCAGTTCCGCGCGTGCCGCGCACGCTCCGGCGGCTGAATTGGAGAGCCTGGGCACGGTCCTCTCGGACTACGCCGACGTGGCGCTGCCTTCCGGCACGACCGGCGTGCTGGCGCGCGCGCGCATCGCCGAGCTCTTCGCGGGCAGCGCCAAGGAGCTGCTCGAGCCCTTCGAGCAGCGCGCCGCCGCGGCCCTCGCGCTCGCGCGCGGACACTCCGACCGTGCGGCGCTCGCACGTATTCCCGAGCTCTACCCGTGCACGCGCGCCGCGGGCGAGGCCAACGACGCGCGCATCGAGCTGGCGCTCTCCGCCAACGCCCCGGGCGAACTGCTCGGGATCCTCTCGGGCGAACTCACGGGCGAGTGGCAGCTCGCGCGCGCCGGCCGGCGCGAGCTCGAGCTGCTCGCGCGCGCGGGCCTCTCCTTCGAGCGCGCCGGCAACGTCGAGCTCGCTGCGGAACTCCTGCGCACGCTCGCAGCGGCGCGGCCCGACTACAAGCCCGCGGCGGCCGAGGCGGGCGGGCGCGATCTCGCCACGCTCGGCGGCGCGCGCGCGCGCTGGCAGCCGCCCGAGAGCGCGCCGCCGATCGGCAGCTTCAAGCCCGACGCGCCGCGCCTGTGGACGCTCGAGGGCCGCTACCAGATCCTCGGCCGCACGCAGCCCGCGGACCTCGAGGCCGAACGCCTGCAACTCGTCGCGGGCACCGATCCGGCGCAGGGCGGCTGCGAGCTGCGCGCCTTCGCTTCGACGAACCTCGAGCAGCCGCTCTGGACCGCGGACGTCTCCGGGATGACCGACACCGGGCGCCTGGAGCCCGGCATCTGGCGCGCGCGCAGCGCCGTGGCGCGCGGACGCGTGCTGCTGTGCGATCTCTCGGGCGTGCTGGCGCTCGACGAGCGCACGGGCACGCGCGCCTGGCAGTGGGCCGCAGAGTCGCCCACGCTCGAGTGCACGAGCTTGTGCGCCGTCTCCGGGATCGTGCTCGTCGCGCTGCGCCAGAACGAGGACGCGCACACGAGCAGCGACTGGCTGCAGGCGCTCGACGCGCAGAGCGGCGCCGCGCTCTGGCGCATCGCCTCTCCGGGCACGGGCGTGCGCGCGCTGCCTCTCGCGAGTTCCAACACGCTCGTCTTCCTGCCGCCCACCTTCAGCAAGGAGGTCGTGCTGCACGACCTCTTCACCGGCGCGCGTACGGGCAGCTTCACGCTCGAGCAGGGCGCGCCGGCCAAGCTCGAGGAAGACGCCTGGATCGAGGGCGATCGGCTGATCCTGCCCTGGATCGACAATCCCAAGCGCGCGCAGATCGAATGCTGGGACCTCGCGCTGCGCCGGCGCAGCTGGCGCATCGACTTGAACGAGGGCTCGAGCGAGCCGCGCGTGCTCGCGGCCGTGCTGCAGAGCGGCACGCGCACCTGGCTCTACCAGCGGCCCACGAGCAGCGGCAGCGAGTCGAACCCCTCGCTGTGCGAACTCTCGACCGGCATCGGCGCGCTCTCGCCGCTCTCGAACGTGCGCCTCGCGCTCAAGGATCGCCTGCTCGGGCCGAGCGCGCAGAAGCGCCGGCGCCTGCCCTCGAGCGAGATCTTCGTGCTCTCGGAGCGTCCGCAGGCCAAGGAGGAGACGCGCGTGCGCTGCATCGATCTCGCCTCGGGCGAGCGCTGGAGCGCCAGCCTGCGCGCGCCCTTCGCCGAGATCGGCCAGCAGACCCCCGCCCCGGCCCTTTCGGCGGACGGCGTGGTGCTGGCGTACACTCCGTTCGCGCGCTCGGACCGCGCCAACACGATCGGCTCGAACGTGGTCTTCCTCGACCGCGCCAACGGCCTCGTGCGGGCGGACAAGCGCGCGCTCTCCCAGGAGGCGTTCGGACGCAGCGATGCGCTCGAATTCGTGCCGCTCGGGGACGGGTTGATGCTGCGTGGACAGGACCGGCTGGAGGTGTGGCGATGAGTCTTGCGAGCATGCTTTTGTGGACCGCGAGTCTCGCGCCGGCTGCGCCGCCGCCGCTCGTGCTGCAAGGACCCGGCGGCGATCACAGCTCGCTCGAGGCGGTGACCGAGGAGCAGGCGCGCGCCGTCGAGCGCGGGCTGCAGTGGCTGGCCGACCGCCAGGAGCCGAACGGCTGCTGGATCGCCGACGTGGGCTTCAAGCTCAACGAGGACTACTCGGTCACGGGGCGCCAGAAGGGCCACCTCGGCGTGACGGCGCTCGCGGGCATGGCCTTCCTCGCCGGCGGGCATCTGCCCGGCCGCGGCAAGTACGGCGCGCTGGTCGAGAAGACGCTCGACTACGTGCTCTCGTGCGTCTCCGAGGACGGCTACATCTTCGCCAACGGCTCGCGCATGTACGACCATGCCTTCGCCACGCTCTTCCTGGCGGAGATCTGCGGCATGACGCACCGCGAGGACGTGCAGCGCGCACTGCAGAAGGCCGTCGACTTCATCGTGCGCTCGCAGAACAAGGAAGGCGGCTGGCGCTACGAGCCCTACGCGCGCGAGTCGGACATGTCGATCGTGGTCTGCCAGGTGATCGCCATGCGCGCCGCGCGCAACATCGGCATCCGCGTGCCCAAGACGACCGTCGATCTCGCCGCGCGCTACGTGGTCGACTCGGCCGTGACGCAGGAGCAGCAGGGCCGCAATCCCTACTACGGCAACGACCCGGGCACGTTCTGCTACCAGCGCGAACGCAGCTCGCGCACGTCCTTCCCGCTCACGGCGGCGGGTGTCACGGCGCTGCACGGCCTCGGCATCTACTCCGACGACCTGATCAAGAAGGGCCTCAACTACCTGGCCTCGGAGCAGGACCGCTTCGACAACGCCGAGACCAGCCGCAAGGGACACTACTACTTCTGGTACGGCCACTATTACGGCGTGCAGGCGATGTACACGGCCGGCAGCCCGTACTGGGAGCCCTACTTCGAGAACCTGCGCGGCGTGCTGCTGCGCATGCAGTCGCGCGACGGATCCTGGCCCAACTCGGTCGGGCCGGGCCCGGCCTTCGGGACCGCGGTCGCCGTGCTGATCCTCGAGATCCCCTACCGTTTCCTGCCCATCTTCCAGCGCTAGATTCGAAGACCGCCTTGAACCCGCGACCCGAGAGCCACGAGAAGCACAACCCGGCCTTGCCGCGGGTCGAGGAGCGCCTGCGCGCGCTCGCGGCCGGATTGACGCGTCTGGTCTGGATGCACGGTCTCTCGACCGCGCTGGGTGTCGCCGCGCTGTGGATGCTGTTCACCTTCGGCCTGGACTGGTGGCTGCACGTGCCGCTCTTCGTGCGCCTCCTGCACCTCGCCGTGCTGCTCGGCCTGTCGGGCTTCTTGCTCTGGCGCGAGCTCGTGCGCCCGCTGCGCGCGCGGCCTGGCCGCGCCGGACTGGCCGTGCTCTACGAGCGCTCGCGACCGGAGCTGAAGCAGCTGCTCGTGAGTGCCGTCGAGCTCGCGGGCGAGCCGGCCGATCCCGACGAACTCGGCGCGCGGCGTTCGATCTGGAGCGCAGCCGAGGCGCTGGCTCCCACGCTCGTGCCCGAGCGCGCACTCGACGCGCGTGCGCCGCGCCGGCGCCTGTGGCTCGGCACGAGCGCCGTGGTGCTGCTCGGCCTCGCTTTCGCCTGGCAGCCCGACTCGGCGCGAATCTACCTCGAGCGCCTCTTCGGCGGCTCGAGCGCCTGGCCGCAGCGCACGCACCTCGCGATCGAGGTGCCCTCGAGCGATCCGGCGCAGCCGCACGCGCTGGCGCAGGAGCAGGGCGAGATCCGCCTGCGCCTGCCCAAGGGCTCGGACCTGCCGATCGTGGTGCACGCGCGCGGCGCCGTGCCCGAGGAGGTCACGCTGCACCTCTCGAACGGCAGCGAGATCGTGGTCAGCTCCTCGGGCGGCGACAGCTTCCGCACGTTCGTGCGCGCGCTGACCGAGGACTTCTCGCTCACCGTCACGGGCGGCGATGACGAGGACGAGGATCCGCGCGTGCGCGTGCAGGTGCTCGAACCGCCGGATGTGATGGGCATCGCCGTCTCGGTCGAACCGCCGGCCTACAGCAAGCTCGCGCCGCAGATCTCGCTCGAGCCCGAAGTCGAGGTGCTGGCCGGCTCCAAGGTGCGCGTCGCCGTGCTCACGCGCCCGCCCGACGCCAAGGGCAGCGTGCAGCTCCTGCCCGAGGACCGCACGCTCGAGCTCGTCGCGGCGCCTTTCCCGCCGGAGAAGGAAGGTGCTGCGCCGCGCGCGGGCCTGGGCTTCGAGCTCGAAGCCACGAAGAGCCTGCGCTACCGCCTGCGCCTGGTCGACGCGAACGGCCTCACGAATCCCGATCCGGGCCTGTACTCGATCACCGTCGTGGCCGACCGGCCGCCCGAGCTCGAGGTGCTCTCGCCGGCGCGCGGCGACCTCGACACCGTGCCCGGCGGCTGGATCGCGCTGCGCCTGCGCGTCGAGGACGACTTCGGCATCTCGGCTGTCGGCTGGAGCGGCAGCGCGCTCGGCGCCGAGGAGAGCGCCGCCTCGCTGCACCCGCTCGAGTGGCGCGTGCTCACGCCCGAGGAATTGAAGGACGAGCCGCAGAAGAACGCGCGCGTGCGCGTGCGCGCGTTCGCCCGCGCGCGCTTGACCGTGCCCGACATCGCCGGCGCCGGCAACGTGGTCGAGGGCGCGCAATTCCGGCTGCTCGTGCGCGCGCTCGACGACTGCCAGCCCGCCGCGCACGAAGGCCGCTCGTTCCCGATCCAGGTGCGCGTCGTCTCGGTCGACGAGTTCCTGCGCCGCGTGCAGGACCGCCTCGGGCGCGCGCAGCTCTCGACGCGCGCGCTCTCCGACCTCGCGCGCGACAAGCTGCACGCCACGCAAGAGCTCGCCAACCTGCTCGCGAGCGACGCACCCGAGCTGAAGGACGGCGCGCGCGAGATCGCCGCGCTCTCGACCGGCTTGCGGCGCGTGCAGGGCGACGCGCGCTCGCTCGGCCGCGAACTCGTCAGCCTGGTCGAGGCCGTGCTCTACGCGCGCCTCGACGAGCGCTCGCAGGCGGCCCTCGAGCAGGTCGACGCGGCGCTCTCGCAGTCGATCGCGCGCGGCTTCGATCCGGCGCCCTGGCGCGAGCTCGCGTCGCAGCGCCGGCGCGGCGAGATCGCGGCCGACACGCTGGCCGCCAAGCTGGTCGAGGTCGCCGGCCTGTCGCTCGAGATCAGCGAGGACGACTCGCGCGAGGCCTCCACGGCCTGCGCGGAGGCAGAGGAAGCGGATTCCGTGAACAAGATGCACAGCGCGCTCGTGCGCGCTGCCGATCGTGAAGGGGCGGCGCTGGCGAAGCTCGAACACCTGTCGGAGCTGCTCTCGGAGTGGGACAACTTCCAGTCCATACTGAACCTCACGCGCGACATCCTGAACGGCCAGAAGACCCTGAACGAGCGCACCAACAAATACGCCAAGGACCACTGAGATGAAGATCGCCGCCGGACTGCTGCTGCTCGTCTGCACGGGCTTCCTCGCGCCGCGAGCCGCCGGCGCGCCCCAGGGCGAGTCGCGCACGCAGGCCTCGCTGGCCGACGACCAGACGCTGCTCCTGCGCCAGTTGAAGCGCCTGCGCTCGACCATGGAGCTGCTCGCGCAGCGCTTCGACACCGAAGGCCGCAAGCACGCGGCCGAGCTCCTGCGCCAGGGCCTGAAGCACCTCGACGAGCGCCGGCCCGAGTTCGGCGACAAGACGCTCGAGGAGCTGATGACCTCCTCGCAGCAGAACATCTCCGCGGGCATGAGCGTGCAGGCGCTCGAGACGCAGCAGAAGGTGATCGACGGCCTCGAGAAGCTCTACCGCATCCTGACCGACCGCATGGGCCTCGAGGACCTGCAGAAGTCGCTCGAGAACCTGCAGAAGATCCGCGCCGACCTGCAGGCGCTCTCCGCGCGCGAGCACAAGCTCTCCGAGGAGGCGCAGAAGCTCGGGGCTGAGCAGCTCTCGCCCGAGCAGAAGCAGCTCGCACAGGACCTCGCCGCGGCCGAGAAGCGCCAGCGCGAGCTGCGCGAGGAGACCGAGCGCAAGGGGCGCGAGGCGCGCAACCTCGACCTCGAGACGCTGCGCGCCGAGCTCGGCAAGCTGGTCGAGGACCAGGCCGTGGACGCCAGCATCGCGCGCAGCTGGTCGCCCGAGGATGCCAAGGCGCTGCACGCGGCCGATGCACCGCTGCGCGCGGCGCTCGAGTCCGCGACCCACGCCGAGCGCCTCGCGCGCGCGGCGAGCGAACTGCGCGAGGCCGCCAGCGACCTGCGCGATCCGGCGAGCGCCAAGGCCGCGGCGCAGAAGACGCTCGACACGGCCGCCGGGCGCGAACAGCGCGCCTCCGAGGCCACCAAGGATCCCGCCGCAGCCAAGACCGCGCAGGCGCTCAAGGCCGGGGCCGAGGAGCTCTCCGCCGCCGCCGATGCGCAGCCCGCACGCGACGCGGTCGCGCAATCGCTCGAGCAGCGCGCCAAGGCGCTCGAGGATGCGGCCAAAGCCGAGAGCGATGCCGCTGAACGCGGCCGCGAAACCGCCAAGCAGAGCCTGCAGCAGAGCTCGCAATCGCAGAGCGGCGCGGCGCAGGCGGCGCAGCGCGCGCTCAAGGCACTCGACTCGGGCCCGACGCCACAGAGCTCCTCGCCCGGCAAGGAAAAGGCCGAGCGCAGCGCGCTCGAGAAGGCCAAGTCCGAGCTCGAGGCCGGCGAGGGCCTGCTCGAACAGCTGCCGACCGAGCTCGCGCGCGGCGAGAGCGACCAGGCCGCGCGCACCGAGGCGCTCGACAAGCAACTGCCCAACGCCGTCCCGGATGCGGGCGAGGCCGCCGCACGCGCGAGCGCCGCGATGAAGCGCGCCGCCTCGGCGCAGAAGTCCGCCAGCCAGGCCGCCGCCGGAGCCGACCCCAAGCAGGCAGCCGAGCAGGCCGCTGCAGCCGAGCAGGCGCTGCGCGAGGCGCAGAAGGAGCTCGACGCGCTCGCGGCCCAGAAGGAATCGCAGTCGGCGAGTTCGGAAGCGCTGCGCTCGATCGCGGAGCAGCAGAAGGCGCTCGAGCAGACGGTCAAGCAGCTCGGGGAGCAGGCGGCGCAGAATTCGGCCTCCGCGCAGTCGTCGAAGTCGTCCCAGTCCGCGCAGTCGTCCCAGTCCGCGCAATCCGCCCAAGCCGCGCAGGAGTCCGCCAAGGAAGCCGAGCAGGCGCTGCAGGACGCGCAGAAGGCGATGCAGAAGGCCTCGAACGAACTGCAGAAGGGCCAGACCGGCGAGGCTTCGCGCTCGCAAGGCGAAGCCGTCGCGGCGCTGCAGCGTGCGCAGCGCGCGAGCTCGAAGCCCTCGGGCGCGCGCACGAGCGAACAGCAGCAGAAGCAGAAGGACCTCGCCGAGGAGCAGGAGAAGGTCAAGAACGAGCTCGCGGCTCTGGCCGAGCGCAATCGCAAGCGCGAGAACGCGCAGCCCGCGCCGAGCCTCGACCGCGCGCAGCAGAGCGCCTCCAAGGCCAAGCAGTCGCTCGAGGAGGGCGACATGGAGAACGCGCAAGACGACACGCAGCAGGCCGAGCGCGACATGCAGCAGGCGCAGAAGGAACTCGGCGACGAGGAGGAGCAGTACCAGCGCCTGCGCCAGGAAGAACTGCTCTTCCGCATCGCGGAGGAGGTCAAGCAGCTCAGCGAGGAACACAAGCTGCAGAGCGAGGCCACGCTCGAGGTCGACAAGGCGCGCACGGCCGACGAGAAGCCGACGCACACGCAGCGCCTGCGGCTCAAGAAGATCGGCAAGGCCGAAGCGGCGCTGGGTGCGCGCGCGACCGAGATCGGCAAGGCCATCGCGAGCGAGGGCAGCCTGGCCTTCGCCGAGATCCTCGAGCAGGTGCAGGCCGATCTCGCGCGCATCGGCCGCGAGATGGGCGAGGAAGGCGACTACCAGAGCGGCGAGCGCGTGCAGGTGCTGCAGCAGGACGTGGCCGAGTCGCTCGCCTGGCTCGCCGAAGCGCTGCAGCAGGAGAAGGATCGCCGCAAGCAGGAGCCGCAGAAGCCGGGCGAGAACCAGAAGCAGCAGCCGCAGCACCACCAGCTCGTGCCCGACGTGGCCGAGTTGAAGCTGATGAAGCGCCTCGAGCTCGAGATCCAGGACTCGCTCACGAAGTTCAAGCTCATGCACCCCGAGGTCGAAAAGGGCGCGGAGCTCGATCCGCTGCTGCTCGAGGACCTGCAGCGGCTCGCCTGGCGCCACCAGCGCACGAGCGACCTGTTCCAGAAATTCCGCCGGCGCCTGGGTCTGCCCGATCCGGTCGAGGACAAGCCCTGAGGTTCACACCATGAACACACGCTCCTGCATCCTGCTCCTCGCGGCGCTGCTCCTCGCGGCCCCGCCCATGCTCGCGCAGCAGCCGCCCACCCCCGCGCCCAAGCCTGAGGTCAAACCGGAGGCCAAGCCCGACGGCGAGCAGCCCGTGATCCACGTGCCGCTGCCCGGCGACGAGGAGGACGCGCACCAGAAGATGATCAAGCTCTTCGGCGAGGTCGAGAAGGGCCTGCAGCAGATCGACAAGCTGCTCTCCGAAGCCGCGGCCGGCGAGCGCGGCGCACAGGACGCGCACAAGCCGCTCGAGAAGGCCATCTCGGGCATCAACGAGCTGATGAAGCAGACGCAGGACCAGGGCAAGGCGGTGGTCGAAGGCATCGACAAGATCCTCGAGCTCGCGCAGCAACAACAGCAGCAAGGCCAAGGCCAGGGCAGCGGACAAGGCCAGGGAGAATCGAACTCCAAGAGCCAGTCGACGCAGGATGGCCAGCAGGGCCAGCAAGGCGAACAACAGGGCAAGAGCCCGCTCGAAGGCCAGCGCGACACGACCACGCAGCGCGAGAGCACTCCCGACAAGCCCGGCTCGGAGAAGGGAAAGCAGCCCGATGGCTCGCAGCCGGATCAGGGCGGCACGCCCAAGGGCAACC
>Ga0302299_10001026_pt1 | contig 16450 bp, 14 predicted proteins | sample III_Fen_N3_4_FD_198795 | JGI IMG/M metagenome (GOLD analysis project Ga0302299, IMG submission 198795) | Peat permafrost microbial communities from Stordalen Mire near Abisko, Sweden - III_Fen_N3_4 | ecosystem: Environmental > Terrestrial > Soil > Wetlands > Permafrost | place: Sweden: Abisko... | reverse complement strand
CGATCGCCACGGTGTGCGACACCAGCCGGATGCCGTAGGCCTGCTCGAGGAACCGCGCCGCCACCTCGCCGAGCGCGACCCGGGCGGCGGTCTCCCGAGCTGAGGCCCGCTCGAGCACCGGGCGGGCGTCGTCGAAGGCGTACTTCTGCATGCCGACCAGGTCGGCGTGGCCCGGGCGAGGCCGGGTGAGCGGCCGGTTGCGGGCGATCTCCCGCTCGGCGTTGACGTCGTCGGCCGCGGCCAGCGCGTCGGCATCCACCGGGTCGGGGCTCATCACGGTCTGCCACTTCGGCCACTCCGAGTTGCCCACCCGGATGGCGATCGGCGACCCGAGGGTGCGCCCGTGCCGCACGCCGCCCAGGAACTCGACGGCGTCCTGCTCGAACTTCATCCGGGCGCCGCGGCCGTAGCCCAGCCGGCGGCGGGCGAGCGCGCGGGCGACGTCAGCCGTGGTGACCTCGACCCCCGCGGGCAGCCCGTCGATGGTCGCGACGAGCGCGGGCCCGTGCGACTCCCCGGCGGTCAACCAACGCAGCATGTGCCGAATCCTTCCACGCGGCCCTCAGCCGCCCAGCAGCCAGGTCAGGATCTGGTCAGCGCCGGCGATCGCGACCCACGCCCCCAGGCACATCGCCGGGCCGTAGGCGATCGAGCTGCGCAGCCCCACCCGGCGCAGCACGAGCAGCGCGGCGGCGGCCAGACCCCCGAGAACGATGCCGGCCAGCAGCCCGACCACCACCGAGCCGGCTCCCAGCCAGCCGAGCAGCGCACCGATGACCGGTGCGAGCCGCACGTCACCACCTCCCACGCCCCCACCGGGGAGCACGGCGAGCAGCAGGTAGACCGCGCCCATCGCCACCGCCCCGCCGACCGCCCCCACCCAACGCCGGTCACCGGCCGCCACCGAGGCGACGGCCAGCAGCGCGACCAGCCAGCCCGCGGTGGGCCCGACCAGGCCTACCGGCAGCCGATGCACATCGAGGTCGATCCAGGTCAGGCCGACGGTCAGCCAGGCGAAGAGCAGGTAGGCCGGCAGCGCGGCCCAGTGCGCGAGGTCGCCGACCGACCAGGCGGCGAGCGCAGCCAGCACCGCCGTCGCGAGCCCGGGCCACCAGTTGCGGCCGGGGTCGTGCCCGGCCTCGTCCTCGTCGATGCGGTAGCCACCGGTCGCGAGCTGCCGCCCGGTGAGGTGGCCGACCACTCCCAGGGCCGCTGCCGCGGCGACGACGACCCAGGCCGGGGTCACGCCCGGCCCAGCGCCGCACGCCCCGCCGCGGCCATCGCCTCGAGCGGGGCGTCGTGACCGGTGAACAGCCGGAACTGCTCGCCCGCCTGGTGCACAAGCATGTCCAGGCCGCTGACCACCGTCATCCCGGCCTGCGTCGCGGCACTCGCGAGCGGCGTCGGCCAGCCCGCGTAGACGACGTCGAGCAGCACGCCGGGATGCGCCGGGGGCACCGTGGTCGCGGCGACCTCACCGGCCGACCCGGGAAGGGTCGACACGACGATGTCGTCGCGGGTCGTCACCCACGGCCCCAGGCCGGCCACCGACCCGTTGCGGATGCCGGTGCCCACGTCGAGCGCCCACGCCAGCAGGTCTGCAGCCCGGCTGGTGTCGCGGGCCCGCACGGTCAAGGTGGTGACCCCCAGCTCGGCGAGCGCCAGCACCGCGGAGCGAGCCGTGGCCCCCGCTCCGAGCACCAGGGCCCGCGTCGGCACACCCGGCAGGTGCGGGGCCAGCGCGCGGACGACGCCGACGACGTCGGTGTTCGTCGCGTCCCACCCACCGTCCTCGCGGCGCACCAGGGTGTTGACGGCGGCGGCCCGGGTGGCCACGGCATCCACGGTGGTGGCGACCTGCGCCCCGACCTCCTTGAGCGGCATGGTCAGCGACAGCCCACGCCACTCGTCGTCCAGGGCGCCGACGAACGCGGCCAGCCCGTCGGCGGACACCTCGTGCGCGTCGTACTCCCAGCCCGTCAGCCCGGCCGCGAGGTAGCCCGCGCGGTGCAGCGTGGGTGAGAGGGAGTGCGTGATGGGCGAGCCGAGGACGGCCGCCCTCACTGACCGCAGTCCTGCGGTTTGGCCTTGCAGTAGGCGTTCAGCTCGGCGACGTTGGCGTTGTGCTCGGCCAGGGTCGTGGCGTACTTGGTCTCACCGGTGATCGGGTTGACCGCGACGAAGAAGAACCACGGGCCGTCGGCCGGGTTGGCCGCAGCGTCGATCGAGGCCTTGCCGGGGTTGCTGATCGGGCCCGGCGGCAGCCCCGGGTGGATGCGGGTGTTGTAGGGGTTGCTCGCGTCGTTCAGCTCGGCCTTGCTCGGGAACAGCGAACGGCGCTTCGCGCCGTACGACACCGCGGCGTCGGACTGGATGAGCCCGTTGGCCGGGGGCCCGTTGGTCTGGATGCGGTTCAGGAAGACCCGGGCGATCTTGGGGCGGTCGACGTCCAGCTTGGCCTCGGCCTCGACGAGCGAGGCCAGGGTGAGCACCTTCTCGCGGTCCTTCTGCGCGACACCGGCCTCGTCGAGCACCGTGACCGTCTGGGCCACCATCTGCTTGAGCTGCTCGGTGGCGGTGGCCTTCTCCGGGAACTCGTAGCTCGACGGGAACAGCCAGCCCTCGACATTGCCCTTGGCCTCCTTGGGCAGGCCGATCGCCTCGGGGTCCTTGGCCGCCTTGACGTAGTCCTTGACCGGGATGCCGGTCTGCTTGGACAGCAGGGCGTAGGTCTCGCTGGCCCACAGCCCCTCCCGCACGGTGGTGCGGTTGGCGTCACGGTTCGCGGGGTCGGCCAGGGTGTCGAACGCCGCCTGGGCCGGCATCCCCTTGAGCAGCACGTAGGTGCCGGGCTGGATGGTCGCGGCTCGCTTGGGGTCGCTCGTCGCCACCTCCAGGTAGGCGCTGCGCGACTTCACCACCCCGGCGTCGCGCAGGGTGGTGGCGATGTCCTCACCGGTCTGGCCGGGCTTCACGACGATGTTCACCTCGCCGGAGCCGGGCCCGGCGAAGTCCTGGGCCTCGGGCGTGGTGAACACTCCCTTCACCATCGGGGAGAGGACGCTGTACGCGCCGTAGGCTGCGCCGCCCACGAGCACGATCGCCAGAACGAGGATGAACCAGCGGCGGGGGCTGCGACGGGGCGCGCGGTGCCGGTGGTGCAGCTCGCGGCGGCGGCGAGGAGGCGGCGGCGGTTCACCGAAGATCGTCTCGGTGAAGTCGTGCTGCTTCGTCACGGCCTCGCGTCCTTCGTCCGGGGCTTGCGCCGTCCTGGCCTGACCCGCTCCCCGGGAGGGGCGCCGGTGCTGCGCTCGGTGTCGAGGGCGGTCTGCAGGATCAGCACGGCGGCAGCCTGGTCGACCACGGCGCGCTGCCGCCTGCCGGCGACACCACTGTCACGGAGCGTGCGATGCGCATCGACGCTGGTGAGCCGCTCGTCGATGAGCCGCACCCAGACCGGCGCGATGCGCGCCGCCACCACGGCAGCATACTGGCGGGCTCGAGCCGCAGCGGGCCCTTCGTCCCCGGAGAGTGACCGGGGTAACCCCACCACCACACCCACCGCGGCGAGCTCCTCGACGAGCCCGGCGATGGCCTCGACGTCGGAGTCACCGGCTGCCGGAGCCGCCTCGGAGGTGCGCGGAACCGTGGCCACCGGCGTCGCGAGGATGCCGTCGGGGTCGCTCACGGCGACCCCGACCCGCACCGAGCCGACGTCGACGCCGAGGCGGGCACCACGCTCGCGGGGCTCCGGCATCAGCCGGCGAGCTCCCCGACGCGCCACTCGACGGCCGCGAGGGCCTCGCCGACCTTCGAGGGGTCCTGGCCACCGCCCTGAGCGATGTCGTCCTTGCCGCCACCACCGCCGCCGAGCGCCGTGGCCGCCACCCGCACCAGCTCACCGGCCCGGATGCCGCGTTGGCGCGCCGGCTCGTTGGTCGCCACCACGACGACCGGCCGGCCCTTGGCCGCCCCGGTGATCGCGACGACGCTGGGGCGCTCGGTGCCGAGCCGTCCGCGCAGGTCGAGCACCATGGTGCGCACGTCGTCGGCCCCGGCCTCGCCGGCGTCATGGCCGAGGTAGGTCACGCCGTTCACGTCGCGCGCCCGCTCGGTGAGGTTGCCCGCTGCCGCCTGCACCTGCTCACGGCGGGCGCGCTCGAGCTCGCGCTCGGCATCCTTGAGGCGGGTCACCATCGCGCCGATGCGCTCGGCGAGCTCGTCGGGACGGGCACCGACCAGGCCGGTCAGCTCGGTCACGATGGCCCGCTCCTTGGCCAGGTAGCGCAGCGCCTCCATGCCGACGAAGGCCTCGACACGGCGCACGCCGGAGCCCACCGACGACTCACCGGTCACGGTGAGGGCGCCGATCTGGCTGGAGTGCTGCACGTGGGTGCCACCGCACAGCTCGCGGCTCCACGGGCCACCGATCTCGACGACCCGCACGTCCTCGCCGTAGGTCTCGCCGAACAGCGCGAGCGCGCCGATCTCGCGAGCGCGCGGCAGTGGCATGTAGCTGGCCGACACCGGCAGGTCCTTGCGCACCGCGAGGTTGGCGACCTCCTCGATCTCGCTGCGGGTGGCCGGCGAGAGCGCCGAGCCCCACGCGAAGTCGAGCCGCAGGTAGCCGGGCTTGTTGTAGGAACCCGACTGCAGGGCCGACGGGCCGAGCACCTGGCGCAGGGCCGCGTGCACGACGTGCGTGCCGGAGTGCGCCTGGCAGGCCGAGATCCGCCACTCGGGGTCGACCTCGGCCAGCACCGGCGCACCGGTGCGCAGCGGGCCGGTGAGCACCTCGACGGTGTGCGCGACGAGCCCCTTGACCGGGCGCTGCACGTCGACGACCCTCAGGTGCACCCCGTCGGCGGTGATCACGCCCTCGTCGGCGATCTGCCCGCCGGACTCGGCGTAGAAGGGCGTGCGGTCGAGCACGACCTGGCCGCGCTGGCCCGGCTCGATCTCGCTGACGCTCACGCCGTCGACGACGAGACCGACGACGCTCGCCTCGGTGTTCAGCTCGGAGTACGCCCGGAAGTCGGTCTCCCCGAGCGCGCGCAGGTCGCGCCACACCTCGGTGTGCGCGTGGCCGGACTTCTTCGACTTCGCGTCGGCCTTCGCGCGCTGGCGCTGTTCGGTCATCAGGCGGGTGAAGCCCTCACGGTCGACCTCCAGCCCCTGCTCCTGCGCCATCTCCAGGGTGAGGTCGATGGGGAAGCCGTAGGTGTCGTGCAGCTGGAACGCCTGGTCACCCGGCAGCGTCGCGCCGCCGGCCTGCTTGGTGCGCGCGACCGCGGTGTCCAGGATGGTGGTGCCCGCGGCGAGGGTGCGGCGGAACGCCTCCTCCTCCGCGTACGCGATCTGGCTGATCCGGCCGAAGCCGCTCTCGAGCTCGGGGTAGGACCGCTTCATCCGCTCCAGCGACACCGGCAGCAGCTCGGGCAGGCAGGGGTCGTCGAAGCCCAGCAGGCGCATCGAGCGCACCGCGCGGCGCAGCATCCGGCGCAGCACGTAGCCGCGGCCCTCGTTGCCGGGGGTGACGCCGTCGCCGATCAGCATCAGCGAGGACCGCACGTGGTCGGCGACCACGCGCAGCCGCACGTCGTCGGGGTGCGACTCGCTGACCATGTGGCCTGAGTTGACCCCGTAGCGCTTGCCGGTGAGCTCGGCTGCCCGCTCGAGCACGGGGTAGACCTCGTCGATCTCGTACAGGTTGTCGACGCCCTGCAGCAGGGTCGCCATCCGCTCCAGGCCCATGCCGGTGTCGATGTTGCGTGTGGGCAGCGGGCCGGAGACGTCGAAGTCGTCCTTGGCCCGCACGGCCGAGAGCTCCTCCTGCATGAACACCAGGTTCCAGAACTCCAGGTAGCGGTCCTCGTCGACGGCCGGGCCTCCCTCGCGGCCGTACTCCGGGCCGCGGTCGAGGTAGATCTCGCTGGCGGGCCCGCCCGGGCCGGGAACGCCCATGTGCCAGTAGTTGTCGAGCTTGCCACGGCGGGTGATCCGCGCCTCCGGCACGCCGATGCCGTCGCGCCAGATCGCGAACGCCTCGTCGTCGTCCTCGTAGACGGTCGGCCAGATCAGGTCCCCGTCCAGGCCGTAGCCGCCCGCGTCCTGCGACGTGGTGATGAGATCCCAGGCGAGGGTGATGGCCCCCTCCTTGAAGTAGTCGCCGAACGCGAAGTTGCCGTTCATCTGGAAGAACGTGCCGTGCCGCGAGGTCTTGCCGACCTCCTCGATGTCGCCGGTGCGCACGCACTTCTGCACGCTGGTGGCCCGGATCCACGGGGGCGACTCCTGGCCCAGGAAGTAGGGCTTGAAGGGCACCATGCCGGCGTTGACGAACAGCAGGTTCGGGTCGTCGTGGATCAGCGGCGCGGAGGGGACGACGGTGTGGCCGTTCCTCTCGAAGAACGCCAGCCAGCGACGCCGGATCTCAGCGGTTTCCATGGGGAATCAGTCCTCGGGTGTTCGGTCTGCCACCGGGCACGGGCACCCGACATCGTATGCGGGTCCGCTCCCGGGGTCGGTCGGGTACGGGGTGAGGTGGGGCGGTGGGGGCGCGCCGGCCCCTAGGGAGCTCGCTCGCCGGTGGGGTCGAGCAGCAGGGCCCGGGCCTCCTCGGGCGTCAGCGAGCGACCCGGGTCGTCGGCGCCCAGCGCGGATGCCGGGGCGCCCGTTCCGGCGTCGCGCTTGCGGTCCCAGCCCGCGTCGACCTCGAGGTCGGGGGTCTCGGCCCAGGCGGCGTGCCGGGGGGCGCGGCTGGTGGCGTCGGTCTCGACCGCCACCTCGACGGCCTGGCGCAGCTCGGCCTCGCGGCGCGCCGAGGCCTCCTTGAACGTGCTCACGAAGCGCTGGGTGACCGGCAACTTCCACAGGCCGTAGCCCACCCCGACGGCGACGGCGGCCAGCAGCACCGTGCGGCCCCTCACGACCCGTCCTTCTTGCTGAGCCCACGCACCGCGGTGCGCACGCCGTAGCTGAAGGCGGCGACCTTGATCAGCGGGGTGCCGATCGTCGCGGCCGTGAGCGACGTGAGCGCCGAGGCGTTCGTCGTCATCGTGGTCACCGAGCTGGTGATCGAGTCGACCCGGGTCAGCTGGTCGTTGGTGAGGCTGACCGTGTCGGTGAGGCCCTTGAGCGTGGGCTGCACGTTGTCGCTCGTCGTGCGCAGGCTCACGGTCGTCTCGTCGAGGATCTTCCCGGCCTTGCCGAGCAGGCCGGCCAGGCGCACCACGAGGTACGCGAACGCGAGCGCGGCGATCAGTCCCGCGATGCCTCCCAAGGTCACCGTCATGCGGGCGAGCCTAGCGGCCGGTCCGCGCTCGATCGCGCGGGTTACCGGCTCAGCGGCGACCCAGCCGGCCCTTGAGCCAGGTCCACCGCTCCTGCAGGCGGGCCTCGAAGCCCCGGTCGGTCGGCCGGTAGTAGTCGGTGTGCCCGGCGAGGTCGTCGGGCAGGTACTGCTGGGCCGCGACGGCATCCGGCTCGTCGTGGGCGTAGACGTAGCCCTTGCCGTGCCCGAGCCGGGCCGCGCCCGCGTAGCCGCTGCCGCGCAGGTGGGCGGGCACCGGGCCGCCCTTGCCGGCGCGCACGTCGGCGATCGCCTCGTTGATGCCGGTGTAGGCGGCGTTCGACTTGGGCGCGAGCGCGTTGTGCACGACGGCCTGGGCCAGGATGATCCGCGCCTCCGGCATCCCGATCTGCGCGACCGCGTGCATGGCGGCAACGGCCGTCTGCAGCGCGGTGGGGTCGGCGAGGCCGACGTCCTCGGAGGCCGCGATGACCACCCGCCGGGCGATGAAGCGCGGGTCCTCCCCCGCCTCGAGCATCCGGGCGAGGTAGTGCAGGGCGGCGTCGACGTCGGAGCCGCGCATCGACTTGATCAGGGCCGACGCGACGTCGTAGTGCTGGTCGCCGGTGCGGTCGTAGCGCACGGCCGCGGAGGCGACGGCCTGCTCGCTCTGGGCCAGGGTGATCGGCACGGCATCCGGCCGGTCGGCGCCCGGAGGGACGGCGTCGTCGGCCACGCCGGCGGCCGCCTCGAGGAAGGTCAGCGCCCGGCGGGCGTCACCCCCCGCGAGCCGCACGAGGTGGTCGCGCGCGTCGTCGTCGAGGGCGTACGCACCGTCGAGCCCGCGGGGGTCGGTGATGGCAGCGGTGATGACGTCGGCGACGTCGTCGTCGGTGAGCGGCTGCAGGGTGATCAGCATCGAGCGGCTGAGCAGCGGCGCGATGACCGAGAACGACGGGTTCTCGGTGGTGGCGGCGACGAGCACGACCTGGCGGTTCTCGACGCCGGGGAGCAGGGCGTCCTGCTGGGCCTTGGTGAACCGGTGGATCTCGTCGAGGAAGAGCACCGTCTGCCGGCCGTACATGTCGCGCGCCCGGTTCGCGTGCTCCATCACCGCGCGCACGTCCTTGACCCCGGCGGTCACTGCAGACAGCTCGACGAACTCGCGGTCGGCGCTGGTGGCGACGAGGTGCGCCAGCGTGGTCTTGCCGGTGCCGGGCGGCCCCCAGAGGATGGCGGAGATCGGGCCGGCCGCTCCCCCACTGCCCTCGATCAGCCGGCGCAGGGGGCTGCCGGGGCGCAGCACGTCACCCTGCCCACGCACCTCGTCGATGCCCCGCGGTCGCATCCGCACCGCGAGCGGCGGAAGGGACGCCCCGCCGCCGCCGCCGTCCCCCGCCGAGGCGGCCGCGCCGAACAGGTCGGTGTCGTCGAGGCTCACGCTGGCGAGGCTATCCCGAGGGAACGACGCCCCGGATGGCGCGTGACCCGGCGTGCCGGTGAACCCGCCGACAGGCAGTCGACGTGGCCGGTCGGCGCCACGAGCGTGGCCGGCACGGCAGCCGAGCTGCACTGCCTGTTGGGCGGTGCGCCCGGGAGCACGCGGGGGCAGAGAGTCAGAAGTAGCCGGTCTCGCCGTCGATCAGCTCGCGGATCAGGTCGAGGTGGCCGGCGTGCCGGGCGGTCTCCTCGAGCATGTGCAGCAGGATCCAGCGCAGCGAGGCCGAGCCGACCACGTGCAGCACCGTGCTGCCCGGCGCGTCGAGGGAACGCGCGGCGATGGCGGCGTCGGAGAGCGCGCACTCGTCGTCGTACTCCTGCAGCAGGGTCGCGAGCGGGACCCCCTCGACGAGGAACTCGGGGTCCTCGATGTCGTCGGCAAGCGGCCCGTACCCACGCCCGACGCCGGGCTGGCCGAGCAGCACCTCGCGGAACCACAGCTCCTCGCACCAGCGCAGGTGCGACACGATGCCGGCCACGGTCATCAGCGGCGACGTCGGCACCATCACGCGGTGCGCGTCCTCGTCGGACAGCCCCTCGCACTTCATCCGCACGATGCCGCGTTGCAGGTCGAACCACCCGAGCAGCTGGGTGCGCTCGTCGGCGGTGCGGTCAGGCCGGACTCTGGTGGCGGTCATCGCCCCATCGTGGCACCGCAGGGCCGTCGGACACCGCAACAAACCCCTCTGGCACGCTGGTCGCATGACCGAGCACGACCCCCAGCACGGCGCGCTCCTGCGTCGCTGGGGGGCGGTGGTCGCCCGCCGGGCGAGGGCCGTCGTCGTGGTGTGGGTGGTCCTCGTGGTGGCCGGCTTCGGCGTCGCGCTCGGAGCCTTCGGCACTGTGAGCCTGTTCGACCGGCTGAACAGCGGCGAGATCGTCGTCGACGGCGAGAACCAAGCCGGCCGCGACCTGCTCGCGACCGGCGGCGGCAGCGGCTTCAGCACGTACACGCAGGCCCTCACCGGCGTCGACCTGACCGACCCGAAGGTCGCCACGGCCGGGGCCACCGCGGTCAAGGCCCTCACCGCCATCGACCACGTCGAGTCGGCCGTCAACCCGTTCGTGGTGCCCGACGGCCCGACCAGCCCATCGGCCCTGCGGTTCACGCTCGACGGCGACCCGGCATCCGGCGGTTTCGCGACCATCGTCACCTTCGACGCCGACAGCACCGCCGAGCAGGAGGCCGCGGCCACCAGGCACGTCGACGGAGTCTTCGACCGGCTGGCCGAGCAGACCGGGGCCACCGACGACCAGCGCGGCGGGCTGCGCAGCCTGGTCGACCGGATCATCGCGCAGGTCAAGACCGACGGCCAGCGCGGCGAGGGCATCGCGCTGCCGGTGAGCTTCGCGGTGATGGTCGTCGTCTTCGGCGGCTTCCTCGCCGCTGGCTTCCCGGTGATCGGCGCCGTCGCCTCCATTGCCGGGGCGCTGGTCTCGCTGCTCGGCTTCTCGTACCTGCTCGACCTCGACGCGACCGCCGTCAACGTCGTCACCGTGCTGGCGCTCGGGCTGTGCATCGACTACGGCCTGCTCATGGTGTCGCGCTTCCGCGAGGAGCTGCGCGCCCTGCTGCAGGGGGCGCCGGTCACCGAGCTCACCCGCGAGCAGGTGGTCGACGCCACCGCCACCACGATGCACCGGGCCGGTCGCACCGTCGTGTTCTCCGCGCTCACCGTCGCGATCTCGCTGGGTGGGCTCGCGGTGCTGCAGATCCCGTTCATCCGGGCGATCAGCGCGGCCGGGGTCTCGGTGGTGCTCGTCGCGCTCGCCGTCGCGCTCACCCTCATCCCCGCCCTGTGCACGCTCGGCGCCCGCCGGCTGCTGCGTCGCGGCACCGAGAGCGCCGCCGACACCGGCGTCTTCTCCCGGCTCGCGGAGGGGGTGCACCGGATGCCGTGGGTCGTCATCACCGTCGTCGCCGGGCTGCTGCTGGTGCTGGCCGCACCCGCCGTGCGGATGGAGCTGACCTCCTCGGGCCCCGAGCTGCTGCCCAAGGGCACGCCCGAGCGCACCTTCTACGAGGACTTCCGCAACGGCTACCCCCTGCTCGCCGGCGCCGAGGTGCTGGTCGTCACCAGCGCGCCGGCGGCGCAGGTCGAGGCGTGGGCGGCAACGACGGCCGACCGCCCCGGTGTGCAGTCGGTCGACCCGGTCAAGCACCTGGCCAACGGGGTGAGCACGGTGGGCTTCCAGACCGGCGACAGCGGTACCGGCCAGGCCTCCCGCGCGCTGGTCGACTCGCTGCGCAGCGACCGCCCGCCGTTCGACGCCAAGGTGGTGGGGCAGGCATCGGGCATCGTCGACTTCCGGGCGACCGTGGCCGACCGGGCGCTGTGGGCCATCGGCCTGGTCGTGCTCGCCACCCTCGTGCTGCTCTTCCTGATGACCGGCTCGGTCGTCATCCCGGTCAAGGCGCTGGTCATGAACGTGCTCTCGCTGGGGGCCGCGCTGGGCGTCACCGTGTGGATCTTCGAGGACGGCCACCTCGAGAACCTCCTGCGCTTCACCTCCGCGGGCGCCGTCGAGAACACCATCCCGCTGCTCGTGCTCGCGTTCGGCTTCGGCCTGTCGATGGACTACGAGGTGTTCCTGCTCTCGCGCATCGTCGAGCTGCACGAGCAGGGCCACGACACCCGCGAGGCGGTGACCCTCGGGCTGCAGCGCTCGGGCCGGATCATCACCTCCGCCGCCCTGCTCATGGTCATCGTCTTCGCCGGTTTCGCCGCCGGCGACCTGCTCGTGATGAAGGAGATGGGCACCGCCCTGGTGCTCGCGATCATCATCGACGCCACCCTGGTGCGGATGCTGCTCGTGCCGGCCACCATGTCCGTGCTCGGCTCGGTGAACTGGTGGGCGCCCGCGCCACTGCGCCGGCTCCACGAGCGCTGGGGCATCACCGAATGAGCAGGGTGCGGGTGCTCGACAGCGCCGCCGAGCTCGTCGACGCCACCGGCGGCCACCCGGTCGCGGTCCTCGACGTGGGGGCCGGGTTCGTCGCCCCTGCGTATGCCGTGGGCTCACCCGGCGACGGGGCCGTCGCCTTCTCCCGTCGCTCCGACCACGGGGTTCCGGGGTCCGCGGCGATCGGCACGGCATCCGGCCTGGCGACGCTGCTCGACGACCCGACCGTGCGGGCCCAGCTGACCGGCGGCGGCAGGCGGCACCTCAGCGTGCCCCGCGGCCTGTTGCCGGTCGTCGCACAGCGGCTCGACCTCGGCAGCCGCGGCGGCGAGTGGGACTGGATGTGGACCCGCACCGCTCCCCCGGTGGTGCCCGGCGAGGAGCAGGTCGAGGTGCTCGAGCCGACGAGCCGCGCGGAGGCCGAGGCATTCCTCGCCGAGCACAGCCCGCGCACCCACGGCGAACCCTTCGCCCGTCCCGCCCAGCGGTGGGTTGCCCTGCGCGACAGCCGAACTGGAGCGCTTGTCGCGACCGGTGGCAGTGAACCGAGCGCGGCCGGCACCCCCACGCTGGCCGGCATCGCCGTGGCTTCCGACCGGCGCGGGGAGGGATGTGGTGCGGCGGTCACGGCTCACCTCACCCGACTGGCGGTCGCCGAGACCGGCGCCTGCGCGCTGGGGATGTTCGCCGACAACGACGTGGCGCGGCGCCTCTACCGCCGGCTGGGCTTCACGACCGGGATGGAGTGGACCTCACGCTGGTTCGGCGGCTGACCTGTGCCTAGGGTGAGGACATCTGCACCCGACGCGAAAGGCCGACGATGTCCACGATCAGCAACGGTCCGGTGAACCTCCACGTCGAGGACAGCGGCGGCGACGGCCGCCCGGTGGTCCTCATCCACGGCTGGCCGCTCAGCAGCGCCTCGTGGTCGGGCCAGGTGGCCGCCCTCACCGGTGCCGGCTACCGAGTGGTCACCTACGACCGGCGCGGCTTCGGGCAGAGCGACAAGCCGGGCGACGCGTCGACCTACGACTACGACACCCTCACCGGCGACCTCGACGCCGTGCTGACCGACCTCGACCTGCACGACGTCACGCTGGTCGGCTTCTCGATGGGCGGCGGCGAGGTGGCGCGCTACCTCGGAAGCCACGGCGAGGACCGCGTGCACAGCGCGGTGTTCGCGTCCGCCATCCCCCCGTGCCTCGCCCTCGACGACGCGCACCCCGACGGTGCCCTCGACGACGCCACGGTGAGCAGCTACCAGACCGCGCTCGAGGCCGACCCGCCGGGCTTCCTCGAGGGCTTCACGCGCAACTTCTTCAGCGCAGGCGACGAGCTGAAGGTCAGCGAGGCGCAGGTGCAGGAGGCGCTCGGCCTCGGCCTGCAGGCCGACGTGCACGCTGCCCGCGAGTGCATCCGCTCGTGGACAACCGACTTCACCGCCGACCTCGCGACGATCTCGGTGCCGACCCTCGTCATCCATGGCGACTCCGACGGCATCGTGCCGATCGAGAAGTCCGGGCAGCGGACCCACGCCCAGGTGGCCGGCAGCGAGCTGTACGTCGTGGAGGGCGGCCCGCACGGCATCAACACGTCGCACCCCGAGGAGTTCAACCGCGAGCTGCTGGCCTTCCTCGAGCGCTAGGCCCCCGGGTCGGATGCCGGAGGCCGGCTGTCGATGCCGGCCTCCTTGCGCTGCTGGGGCGTGATCGGTGCCGGGGCGTCGGTGAGCGGGTCGTAGCCGCCGCCCGACTTCGGGAAGGCGATGACGTCGCGGATCGACTCGAAGCCGCCGAGCAGCATGACGATGCGGTCCCAGCCGAAGGCGATGCCGCCGTGCGGCGGCGCCCCGAAGGCGAAGGCGTCGAGCAGGAAGCCGAACTTCTCCTGCGCGTCCTCGGCAGACAGGCCCATGACCTTGAAGACCCGCTCCTGCACGTCGCGGCGGTGGATACGGATCGACCCGCCACCGATCTCGTTGCCGTTGCAGACCATGTCGTACGCGTAGGCGAGGGCCGGGCCCGGGTCGGTGTCGAAGGTGTCGAGGAACTCGTCCTTCGGTGAGGTGAACGCGTGGTGCACGGCGGTCCACGCACCGGCGCCCACGGCGACGTCACCGGCCGCGACGGCGTCGGCGGTGGGCTCGAAGAGCGGCGCGTCGAGCACCCACAGGAAGCTCCACGCCGACTCGTCGATGAGCTCGCAGCGCCGGCCGATCTCGAGGCGAGCGGCACCGAGCAGGGACCGCGAGGCCTTCTCCGCGCCGGCCGCGAAGAAGACGCAGTCGCCGGGCTCGGCACCGACGTGCGCGGCCAGGCCGGCCAGCTCGGTCTCGGACAGGTTCTTGGCGACCGGGCCGGTGAGCGTGCCGTCGTCCTGCACGAGCACGTAGGCGAGCCCGCGGGCGCCGCGCTGTTTGGCCCACTCCTGCCACGCGTCGAGCTGCTTGCGCGGCTGGCTCGCGCCGCCGGGCATCACGACCGCGCCGACGTACTCGCTCTGGAACACCCGGAACGGGGTGTCGGCGAAGTAGTCGGTGCACTCGACGAGCTCGATCCCGAAGCGCAGGTCGGGCTTGTCGGTGCCGTAGCGCTTCATCGCCTCGGCGTAGGTCATCTGCCCGAACGGCGTCTGCAGCTCGACGCCGATGAGCTGCCAGATCTCGCGGACCACGGCCTCCCCCAGCTCGAGCACGTCGGCCTGCTCGACGAAGCTCATCTCGATGTCGAGCTGGGTGAACTCGGGCTGCCGGTCGGCGCGGAAGTCCTCGTCGCGGTAGCAGCGGGCGATCTGGTAGTAGCGCTCCATGCCGGCCACCATGAGCAGCTGCTTGAACAGCTGCGGGCTCTGCGGCAGGGCGTACCAGGAGCCCGGCGCCAGGCGCGCGGGCACCAGGAAGTCGCGGGCGCCCTCGGGGGTCGACCGGGTCAGCGTGGGGGTCTCGATCTCGACGAAGTCGCGCTCCTCGAGCACCCGCCGGGCCGCAGCGGAGACCTTCGAGCGCAGCCGGATGGCGTGCCCGGCCGAGTGCACGCCCGGGCGGCGCAGGTCGAGGTAACGGTGCTTGAGGCGCGCCTCCTCGCCCACGGTGACCCGCTCGTCGACCTGGAACGGCAGCGGTGCCGAGGCGTTGAGCACCTCGATCCGGCCGGCCACGACCTCGACCTCGCCGGTGGGCAGGTCGGGGTTGACGTTGCGCTCGTCGCGAGCGGTGACCTCACCGACCACCTTGACGACGTACTCGTTGCGCAGGTCGTGCGCGGCACCGGTGAGCACGTCGTCGCGCGCGACCACCTGCACGATGCCGCTGGCGTCGCGCAGGTCGATGAAGGCCACGCCCCCGTGATCACGCCGCTTCGCCACCCACCCGGTGAGGGTGACGGTCTGGCCGGTGTGGGCGGCACGCAGGGTGCCGGCCTCGTGGGTGCGGAGCACAGGGGGTCCTTCGGGTCGGGGAAACGGCGTCTCGGATGCCGGGTGGGCGCCGCTCGCTGTCGGCCGCCGGTCCCCGGGCCGGCCCAGTCTACGGAGGTCGGGGCCCTGCTCCGAACGGGTTACCGACCCCTGGCTGCGCCCACCCCGCAAAGTCAGGGGCACTTCGCGGGCCGGCCGCCATCACCTCGAGGGCAGGAGGCACAGCTCGTTGCCCGAGGGGTCGGTGACCACCCGCCACGGCAGCTCGCCCCAGCCCGGGTCGAGCTCGCGCCCGCCCAGCTCGACGACGCGCGCCACCACGGCATCCGGGTCGTCGCCCGGCTCGAGGCGGATGTCGAGGTGCAGCCGGTTCTTGGCGCCCTCGGGCTTCGGGGCCGGCTCCGGGCACAGCTCGAGGAGCACGCCTCGGCCGGAGGGATGGCGCAGCGCGGCCGGCATCGCGCTGGACGCCGGCTCCCAGCCGGACAGCTCGGACCAGAACGCGGCATCGCGCGCCGGGTCGGCACTGTCGAGCGGCAGCGCCGCGATCGGGCCCGAGGAGGCGTACTCGGGGCGCTCCTCCATGACGCAGAACGGGTTCCCCTCCGGGTCGGCCAGCACCGCCCACGGCACGTCGCCCTGGCCGATGTCGAGGTGCGTGGCCCCGAGGTCGAGGGCCCGCTGCACCACCTCGGCCTGCCGGGGCCCGCCCGCGAGGTCGAGGTGCAGCCTGGGGTCCGGCAGACGCGGCTCGGGCACCGCCGAGAAGCACAGGTCGAGCACCAGCCCGTCGGGCACGGTGAGCCGCGTCTCGAACAGGGCGGGCTCGTCGGTGAGCGTGGTGCCGCCGAGCAGGGCCTCCCAGAAGCGGCCCAGCGCCGCCGGGTCACGAGCGTCGATGCAGAGGTTCTCGAGGTACATGACGTCGTTGGTACCACGCACCACACGCCGTACCCGTTCGGCGGTACCCGCGATGTCGTGTCAGGCTGGAACCACCATGAGCACCCCCTTCCCCCGCCGCACGGCGTTGCGCTCCGCTGCGGCCGCTGTCGTCGGGGTCGCCACGGCCGGTGCCATGGCCTCGTGCAGCAGATCGGGGTCGAACAGCGCAAAAGCGTCCGGTGCTGACAGCGCGACGGACGACGAGGGTCGCCTGCGCCGCCACCAGGTGACCCCGGGCGCCGCCACCTCGGCGGATGCCGTCGACCCACGCGGTCACGGGGGTGACGCGGCCGCGACCCTGGCGGCATCCCGGGCGCTGCTCGCCGCCGCGAGCATCGTCGTCGTCAGCTCCGGCGGGAAGCGCGACCTGGCCGCCGCCTCCGCCGCGGCGCGCGGGCT
>Ga0302299_10001024_pt1 | contig 16456 bp, 13 predicted proteins | sample III_Fen_N3_4_FD_198795 | JGI IMG/M metagenome (GOLD analysis project Ga0302299, IMG submission 198795) | Peat permafrost microbial communities from Stordalen Mire near Abisko, Sweden - III_Fen_N3_4 | ecosystem: Environmental > Terrestrial > Soil > Wetlands > Permafrost | place: Sweden: Abisko... | reverse complement strand
CAGAGGAGAGCGACGTGGTGCTCGCGGTCGGCGTCGGCGACCCGTCGCCCCTCGACGACGAGGACGGGCTGTCGCGATCGCTGCGCCGCGCGCGCCGCGCGCTGGTGGCCGGAGGGTCCGGCGTACGACGCTACGACGACCTCGGCGGCGGGCTGGAGGCGCTGCTCGACCCGGCGGCGGCCGACGCGTGGGCTGCGGCGCTGCTCGCGCCGCTCGACGAGCCGGGGGAGCGGGCCGACCTCGCCGGGACGTTGCTGGCCTGGCTCACCCGCCACGGCCAGGTCGACGCCGCCGCCGCCGACCTCGGCGTGCACCGGCACACCGTGCGCCACCGGCTGCGCCGCGCCGAGTCGCTGCTCGGGCGGTCGTTCGACGACCCCGGCGTCCGCGCCGAGCTCTTCCTCGCCCTGTCCCGCAAGCCCGACTGACCCGCCGGGGTGCCATGAAGATGCCCTTCCGTGCGTCAGACGCGATCCAAGCGCCCTCACCCGGCCGGGACGGACGCGACGAGGGCCGGCGCCGTCACGTGACGACGCCGGCCCTCGCTCTCCGTGCGTCAGACCTTCGGCAGGATGACGATCCAGCGGTGCGGCCAGTGGCCGGTCGCCGCCTTGAACGCCACGCGGGAGGCCTGCACCTGCGTCGCGTAGGTGTGCCACGCGGCGCTCAGCGAGGTGTGGCGAACGGCCTTCGCGGCCACGACGGCCGCGTCGCCGGCGTACGCCGAACGCGCAGCGGCCAGCGCGGCCTCGAACGCGGCCTTGTCGGCCGGGGTCTTGCCCGACGCCTCGTAGGTCGCGATCGCGAGGTTGATCGACGCGCGCAGCTGGGCGTGCGCCGGCGCGACAGAGGTGCGGAACGCCTTGTGCGCCGACTGCACGCGGGTGCGCAGCTCGGTGTGAGCAGCGCGCAGGGCCAGGCGGTAGGAGGTGCGCGCGGCGGCGTTCTTCGGGTGCACCGTGGCGTCGTACTGCGCCCACGCGTTGTCGACAGCGATGAAGCGGGCCTCGCGCGCCGTGTCGACCGCGGCGGTGCGGGTCTCGGCCGCCTCCTCGACGGCCAGGGCGTACGCCTGGTTGGCCGCGAGGATGATCGCCGGATCGGTCGAGGTGCTGACGATCGCGAGCCGCTGCGCCTTGGCGAGGACGACGTCGGCGTCCTGGTCGAACGACTTGGCTGCCGCACGGCGGGCGACGCGGAAGGCCTTGTCGGCGGCGGCGAGCTGCTGGCGCAGCACGACGCGGGCGTGGCGGCGCGTCGACGCGCTCACCGTCGAGGCGGTGACGGTCTTCGCCGTCACGGTCACGGCAGTCGGGTGGACGGGCGCGGCCTGCGCCACGCCGGCGGCCGGCGCGGCGAGCGCGATCGTCAGCGCGAGGCCGACGCCTGCTCGGCGTACGGCCCGAGTGGTGGTGGTCATGGTCGAGTCCCTCCCTAGGATCCGGTCGCGACGGTCGGACCGGACACCCCGACCTTCGGGGTGGCCGGTCAAGAGCGGCTTGGACGCCGCTTAAGCGCTGCGCCACCCGGGTGACCCGGTCGCGGCGGGTGAGGCAACCCTCCGGAGCGGAAGGTGGACGGTGAGGTGGCCGTCCGGTCTGGCGCATAGTGCCCGGGGAGGGTGGCCCTACCGTCGAGCGCATGAGCGACGTCCTCCCCTTCTGGATCGCCGGCCACGCCGAGACCTCGACCGAGGTCGCGGAGGTCACCAACCCCTACGACGGCTCGATCGTCGGCGCGCACTGCCTGCCGACCGACGAGCAGGTCGAGCGCGCCGTGGCCGCGGCGTGGGAGGTGCGGCACGCGTTCGCGCGGACGTCGGCGGCGCAGCGGGCCGAGGCCCTCCTGCACGTCTCGCGACGGATCAGCGAGCGCGCCGAGGAGATCGCGCAGCTCATCACGTCGGAGAACGGCAAGCCGATCATGTGGGCGCGCGCCGAGGCCGCGCGAGCCGCCTCGACGTTCCGCCTCGCGGCCGAGGAGGCCCGGCGCTGGAGCGGCGACCTTCAGCGTCTGGACACCGACGCGGCCAGCGAGGGGCGCACGGCGATCGTGCGCCGGTTCCCGCACGGCCCGGTGCTCGGGATCGCGCCGTTCAACTTCCCGCTCAACCTCGTGGCCCACAAGGTCGCGCCGGCGCTCGCGGTCGGCGCCCCGATCATCATCAAGCCGGCTCCCGCGACGCCGCTGTCGTCGCTGATGCTCGGTGACCTGCTCGCCGAGACCGACCTGCCCGCCGGCTCGTGGTCGGTGCTCCCCGTGGGCAACGACGTCGCGCCGCTGCTCGTCGTGGACGACCGGCTGCCGGTCGTGTCGTTCACCGGATCCGACGTCGTGGGCAACGCGATCCAGCGCGCGGTGCCGCAGAAGCACGTGACCCTCGAGCTCGGCGGCAACGCGGCGGCGATCATCTGCGCCGACTGGAGCGGCGACGCCGATCTCGACTGGGCGGCGTCACGCATCGCGACGTTCGCGAACTACCAGGGCGGCCAGGCCTGCGTGTCGGTGCAGCGCGTGCTCGTCGACGCCACGCTCTGGGACCGCCTCGTGCCGCTCGTGGTCGCGAGGGTCTCGGCGCTGCCGACCGGCTCGCCGTGGGACGACGAGACCGTCGTCGGCCCGCTGGTGAACGAGGCTGCGGCGGTGCGGGTGCAGTCATGGGTGGAGGAGGCCGTGGTCGCCGGTGCGACCGTGCTCGTGGGCGGCACGCGCGACGGGGCGGCGTACGCGCCGACGGTGCTCGTAGGAGCGCCGGCCGACGCGAAGGTCGTGTGCGAGGAGGTCTTCGGGCCTGTCCTCGTCGTGGAGAAGGTCGACGGCGTCGACCACGCCTTCGAGACCGTCAACGCGAGCAAGTTCGGCCTGCAGACCGGCGTGTTCACCCGCGACCTGCCGACGGCGTTCCGCGCTCACGCCGAGCTCGAGGTGGGCGGCGTCATCATCGGCGACGTGCCGTCCTACCGCGCCGACCAGATGCCGTACGGCGGAGTGAAGGCCAGCGGCGTCGGCCGCGAGGGCGTCCGCTCCGCGATGGACGACTTCACCTACGAGCGAGTCCTCGTCCTGACCGGCCTCACCCTCTAACCAGCCCCCACTGGCTCTTTCGCACCGCTTAGGTCACGAAGTGCAGTTCAACTGCATCGTCGTGACCGCAACGGCGACCGCTGCGCGATCCACGGCGGCGACGCGAGGCTCGCGTTCGCCGTCCGCCCGAGCCGAAACGAGCGCCTGTTGCGGACGCGAACTGTCACTTGAACTGCACTTCGTGACCTAAGCGGAAGAAAATGCGGGCGGGCGGGGCTGGCGGTGGGGTCAGGTCAGGTCAGGTCAGGGCGAGGCGGTAGCAGCGGGAGCGGGGGTCTCCGGCGTAGGGGCCGAACAGGGGCATCGGGACGAAGCCGCTCGACTCGTAGAGGCCGATGGCCTCCGGCTGCTCGATGCCGGTCTCGAGCACGAGCTCGTTCATCCCGCGTCGGCGCGCGACGTCGACGAGCGTCGCGAGCAGGAGCCGTGAGAGCCCGCGCCCGCGCGCCGAGGGCACGACGTACATCCTCTTGAGCTCGCCCGTGCCCGACGGCGCCTCCGCGACCGTGTGCGACCACGGCTGCACGGCGCCGCACCCGACCGCCACGCCGTCGTCGTCGCGGACGACGACCCAGGTCGCGTCGTCGGCGACCGGCGCGATCGCGTCGCCTGCCTCGTCGTAGCGGACGGCGTACTCGGCGAGCACCTCGGCCGCGAGCCGGGCGATGGCGGGGTCGTCGGTGGGCACGAGGTCGGTCGAGGGCACCCGTGCATTCTGCCGACGCGCCGTGCCTGCTTGCTGCAGGGGGTCAGCGCGGGTTGCGGCGCACGAACGACGCGCGGAACGGGTGCAGCTCGGGCGTCACGTGGCCTTCGGCCACTGTCGGGTCCGCGTTCACGAAGGCCCAGGCGGCGTCCTCGTCATCGGCCTCGAACACCATCACGCCCATGTTCACCACGCCGAGCGTCGGGCCTGCGAGGAGCACGCTGCCGTCCTCGACACCGGCCGCAAGCCGCGCGGCGTGCCGGCCCCACGCGTCCTTCTCGACGTCGGTCATGGTCGCGGCGAAGTTCTCACGGGGCGGGCGGATGATGCAGAGCCACTCGGCCATGGACGACGGTAGCGCGGGCCTCGCCTCGCTGGGCGCCAGCGCCCCTGATCGGGGCCGACCAAGATCGCGATTCCGGGTCGCGAGACGCGAGAGATCTGCCCTTGATCGTCCTTCAGGGGCGATCAAGGCGGTGCGCGAGGGGCCTGTCGGGGGCTCGTCCGTCACACTGGGCTCGTGGCTGTGCGCGATGTCGTGATCCTCGGGAGCACCGGGTCCATCGGGACCCAGGCGCTCGACGTCGTACGCCGCAACCGCGACCGGTTCGCCGTGTCGGCCCTCGCGGCCGGCGGCGGCGACGTCCGCGCGCTCGCCGCGCAGGCCGCCGAGCTCGGTGTCGGCGTCGTGGCGGTGGCCGACGAGACCCGTGCCGACGCCCTGCGCGAGGCGCTCGCCGACCTCGGTGCGACCCCGAAGGTCCTCGCCGGCCCCGACGCCGCCACCGAGGCCGCCGCGCTGCCCACCGACGTCGTGCTCAACGGCATGACGGGCTCGATCGGCCTGCGCCCCACCCTCGCGGCGCTCACCGCCGGCAGCACCCTCGCGCTCGCCAACAAGGAGTCGCTCGTCGCCGGCGGCCCGCTCGTGAAGGCCCTCGCCGGCCCCGACCAGATCGTCCCCGTCGACTCCGAGCACTCGGCGCTCGCGCAGTGCCTGCGCGGCGGCACGCGCGACGAGGTGCGGCGGCTCGTGCTCACGGCCAGCGGCGGCCCGTTCCGGGGTCGGCGTCGCGACGAGCTCGCCGAGGTCACCGTCGAGCAGGCCCTCGCGCACCCCACCTGGACGATGGGCCCGGTGGTCACCGTCAACTCCGCGACGATGGTGAACAAGAGCCTCGAGGTGATCGAGGCGCACCTGCTCTTCGACATCCCCTACGACCGCATCGACGTCGTGGTGCACCCGCAGTCGATGGTGCACTCGATGGTCGAGTACGTCGACGGCTCGACCCTCGCTCAGGTGAGCCCGCCCGACATGCGCCTGCCGATCGCGCTCGGTCTCTCGTGGCCCGACCGGGTGCCCGACGCCGCGCCGGGCAGCGACTGGACACAGGTGGCCGGCTGGACCTTCGAGCCGCTCGACGACGACGCCTTCCCTGCCGTGCGTCTCGCCCGCCGGGCCGGCGCTGCGGGCGGGCTGGCCCCGGCGGTCTACAACGCCGCGAACGAGGAGTGCGTGGCCGCCTTCCTCGGCGGACGGCTGCCGTTCCTGGCCATCGTCGACACCGTGGCCGCGGTCGTCGAGGAGCACCTGGCCTCGGGCCCGGGGAACCCTCGCGACGTCGACGACGTCCTAGCAGCCGAGACGTGGGCCCGCTCCCGGGCGCACACCCTGACCGGGGGACATGCATGACCGCGATGCTCGAGGTGCTCGGCTGGCTGATCTTCCTGATCGGTGTCGGCTTCAGCATCGGCATGCACGAGATCGGCCACCTCGTGCCGGCCAAGGCGTTCGGCGTCAAGGTCACCCAGTACATGGTCGGCTTCGGCCCCACGATCTGGTCGCGGCACAAGGGCGAGACCGAGTACGGCGTCAAGGCCGTGCCGCTCGGCGGCTACATCCGCATGATCGGCATGTACCCGCCGGAGAAGGGCGCCGACCCGTCGCTGCTGCGCGCGTCGTCCACCGGTCGCTTCTCCACCCTCATCGACGACGCCCGCAAGCAGTCGATGGAGGAGGTCGGGCCCGAGGACGCTGACCGCGTGTTCTACAAGCTGCCGGTCCGCAAGCGCGTGCTGGTGATGCTCGGCGGCCCCACCATGAACCTGCTGCTCGCGATCGTGATGTTCACGATCGTGCTCTGCGGCATCGGCACCTACCAGGCCACGACCACCGTGGCGAAGGTCGTCCCCTGCACGCCGGCGTCGGCCACCGCCAGCGGCGCGCTCGTCAACGGCGCCTGCCCCACGGGTTCGTCGGAGTCGCCCGCGCAGGCCGCCGGCCTCAAGCCCGGCGACGTCGTCGTCTCGATCGACGGCACGCCGGTGTCGACCTGGGCCGAGCAGACCGCGGCCATCAAGGCCTCGCCCACCGGTGACGTGCCGATCGTCGTCCAGCGCGACGGCAAGCAGCTCACGCTCACCGCCCCGCTCGTCGCGGTGACCCGCCCGGTCGTCGACGCTCAGGGCAACAGCACGGGCCAGACCGAGGTGCGCAACTTCCTCGGCGTCTCCCCTCAGGCCGACCGCGTCGGGATGCCCGTGGCCGAGGTGCCGTCCTACGTGTGGGGCCTCACCACCAACGCCGTCCACGCGATCGTCACGCTGCCGGCACGCATGTGGGACCTCGCCCGGCAGACCTTCACGTCCGAGCCGCGCGACCCCAACGGGATCGTCGGCGTCGTGGGCGTCGGTCGCATCACCGGTGACGTCGTCGCGATGAACGACACGCCGGTGATCGACAAGACCGCGAGCGTCCTCTACATGCTCGCCGGGCTGAACCTGTTCCTGTGCCTGTTCAACCTCATCCCGCTGCTGCCGCTCGACGGCGGCCACGTGGCGGGTGCGGTCTGGGAGGCGCTCAAGCGGGCCTGGTCGCGCGTGCGCCACCTGCCCGACCCGGGCCCGGTCGACACCGCCAAGGCGCTCCCGCTCACCTACGCGATGTCGGTGCTGCTGGTCGGCATGGGCGCCATCACGATCCTGGCCGACGTGATCAAGCCCATCACCATCGGCGGCTGACCCTTCACCAGCAGCGGCTGACGGCCCGCTGCACCGCTCCGAAGGGTGGCCTCGCTCGCCGTGGGGGATGATGGGGCCATGGACGTCGCACTCGGAATGCCCTCGATGCCCGCGCCTGTGCTCGCCGAGCGCCGCGTCTCGCGTCAGATCGTGCTCAAGCACCCGACGCACCCTGTCGCCGTGGGCGGCGACGCCCCCGTCTTGGTGCAGTCGATGTGCACGACGCTGACCGCCGACGTCAACGCGACTCTCCAGCAGATCGCCGAGCTCACCGCGGCCGGGTGCCAGGTCGTGCGCGTGGCGTGCCCGAGCCAGGACGACGCCGACTCACTCGGAGAGATCGCGCGGCACTCGCAGATCCCGGTGATCGCCGACATCCACTTCCAGCCGAAGTACGTGTTCGCGGCGATCGACGCCGGGTGCGCCGGCGTCCGCGTGAACCCCGGCAACATCAAGCAGTTCGACGACAAGGTCGGCGAGATCGCGCGTGCCGCGAAGGACGCCGGCATCCCGATCCGCATCGGCGTCAACGCGGGGTCGCTCGACAAGAGGCTGCTCGAGAAGTACGGCAAGGCGACGCCGGAGGCGCTCGTCGAGTCGGCGCTCTGGGAGTGCTCGCTGTTCGAGGAGCACGAGTTCCGCGACATCAAGATCTCGGTGAAGCACCACGACCCGGTCGTGATGGTGCAGGCCTACCGCCTGCTCGCCGCCCGGTGCGACTACCCGCTGCACCTCGGCGTCACCGAGGCAGGCCCGGCGTTCCAGGGCACGATCAAGTCGGCCGTCGCGTTCGGCGCCCTGCTGTCCGAGGGCATCGGCGACACGATCCGCGTCTCGCTCTCGGCCCCTCCGGTCGAGGAGGTCAAGGTCGGCATCGGCATCCTCGAGTCGCTCAACCTGCGCAAGCGCGGCCTCGAGATCGTGTCGTGCCCGTCGTGCGGGCGCGCGCAGGTCGACGTCTACACCCTCGCCGACCAGGTCACCGCCGGGCTCGAGGGCCTGGCCGTGCCGCTGCGCGTGGCCGTCATGGGCTGCGTGGTGAACGGCCCCGGCGAGGCGCGCGAGGCCGACCTCGGCGTGGCGTCGGGCAACGGCAAGGGCCAGATCTTCAAGCGCGGCGAGGTCGTGGCCACGGTGCCCGAGAGCCAGATCGTCGAGACGCTGGTGACCATGGCGCTCGAGATGGCCGAGGAGATGGGCGTCGACCCCGAGAGCGGCGAGGCCGGCCCGGTCGTCGTCACCGCCTGAGCGCTCGTCCTCACGCGGGTTGTGGTCGTTCCCGCCCGCATGACCCACCACGACTCCGCGGGACGTCGCCCACCGGAGCGGCTGGACCGGTTTCAGCGTTCTTTCAGCGCCGGCCCAGCCGTGCCGACCACTCTGGGTGAGGACGCCTGCGCCGTAGGCTCCTCGACGTCGTGCGCCCGGGCACCGGGCGGCGGCTTCGACCGAGGTGGAGGGGGCTCGCGGCAGTGCCACCGGTGATCGAGGGTCTCAGCGACCTCGTCGAGCTCGGGCGCGGCGGCTTCGGCACCGTGTACCAGGCGCGGCAGGTCGACCTCGGGCGCGCCGTGGCGGTCAAGGTGCTGCCCGACGTCCGCGCCGACACCGAGGCCTACGGCCGGTTCGTGCGCGAGTGCCGCGCCCTGGGCGCGCTGGGCGGTCACCCCAACATCGCGACCGTGTTCGGCTGCGGGCTCACCGACGACGGCTCGGGCTTCCTGTCGATGGAGCTGCTGCCCGGCGGGTCGCTGTCGGAGCGCGTCGCCTCCGGGCCGTCGGCGTGGGAGTCGGTGGGCGCCTGGGGCGTGGCGCTGGCCGGAGCCCTCGAGACGGCCCACCGCGCCGGCATCACGCACCGCGACATCAAGCCCGAGAACGTCCTGTTCGACGGCCTCGGCACTCCGAAGCTCGTCGACTTCGGCATCGCCGGGGTGCCCGGCGCGTTCCGCACGGCCACCGGTGCTGTCACGCTCACCTTGTCGCACGCCGCCCCCGAGGTGGTCGCGGGAGGCCGCGGGGGAGTGCCCGCCGACGTCTACTCGCTGACCTCCACGCTCTACGCCGCCCTCGCGGGCCGCGCGGCCTTCGCGGCGCCGTCCGACGAGACGCTCGTGCCGATGCTCGCGCGCATCGCCAGCGCCCCCGTGCCCGACCTGCGTCCCGAGGGCGTGCCCGACGACGTCTGCGCCGTGATCGAGCGCGGGATGGCCAAGGACCCCGCCGACCGACCGGCCTCCGCGGAGGAGCTCGGCGTCGCGCTGCGTGCGGCGCTGGCCGAGCACGGCGTCGTGGTGGCCGCGCCGCCCCTGCTCGCTGTGACGCCGCTGTCCGACGACGGCGTCGCGGTGGCCCTCGCCGCACCCGCGGCGCTCGCGGCCGCAGGCACCGACGTCACCATCACCCGGGGCTCGGCGACCGGCCCGCCGCCGGGCGACCCCGACGCGCTCACCGCGACCGGCGCGGCCGGTGCCGCCACCGTCGTGGCGGACCGCCGGCACGAGCGCCGCGCCACCGGCTGGGCGTTCGTCGCCGGCGCGGCGGTGGTCGCCGCGGCCCTCCTCGGCTGGCGCGCCTACGACGCCTCTCAGGCCACGGCCGCCGCGAGCGGCCCGTCGACGTCTCCGAGCTCCTCGGCCAGCGCGCGCTCGACCCCGCCGGGGTCCTCGACCGCGAAGCCGTCGACGTCCACGTCCCCGACGTCCTCCGCGGGCGGGTCCGGAGGCTCGTCGGGCCAGGGGGCGTCGACCTCGCCCACGCACAGCTCGGCACGCCCCACGTCGTCGAGCCCGAAGCCGAGCACCACGCCCACCCCGCCGCCGGTGCCGTCGCAGCCCACGGCCGTGAAGGCCGCGAGCGGCAGCTACGTGAGCGGCGGGCAGATCGAGGTGTCGCTCTCGTTCACCGCCCCCACCAGCGGCCCGCGTCCCACCGGCTACGACGTGGTCCGCACGATCGTGGGGGGCACGTCCGGCGGCACGTCGTCGACCACGTCGTGGGGCGCCGTGACGTCGGGAGCCGTGGTCGTCCCGGCACCGCCCAGCGGCGTCCACTACCGCTGGACGGTGCGCGCGCGGATCGGCACGCAGGTGTCGGCGTCGTCGGCCGCGCGGGCCGTGGTGCCCAAGGTCGTCGGCCAGACCCTCGCCACGGCGCGCTCCGAGCTGCGCGCGCTGGGCCTGTCGGCGTCGACGACGTACAAGGTCGTGACCACGAAGTCGCAGCGCGGCAAGGTGATCGCGCAGTCGATCAAGGCGGGCAACGTGGTCGGCGTCGGAACCGTGGTGGGGCTCACCGTGGGGAAGCCGGCATGACCGGCCTGACGTTCCTCGTCCTCGGCCCGCTCGAGGTGCGGCGCGACGACGTTCCGCTGGCCCTCGGCGGCCCCAAGCAGCGCGCGGTCCTCGCCGTGCTGCTGCTCGAGGCCGGCCGCGTGGTGCCGGCGTCGGCCCTCGTCGAGCACGTCTGGGGCGACGACGGCGGCGACGGCGCGCAGTCGTCGCTGCAGGTGTACGTGTCGACGTTGCGCAAGCTGCTGCGGGCCGACACGGCCGACGACGACCGGCTCTCGTTCGTGCGGCCCGGCTACCGGTTGCGGGTCGAGCCCGGCGAGCTCGACCTCGCGGCGGCCGACGACGCCCTCGCGCAGGCGCGCGAGCGCCGAGCCGCAGGCGACCTCGCGGCGGCCGCGCACCTGCTGCGCTACGGGCTCTCGCTGTGGCGCGGCCGCGCCTGCGCCGACCTGGCCGAGATCCCGACGATGGCGCCGCTGCTCGTGGGCGTCGACCGGCGCCGCGAGGTGCTGGCGCACGAGTGCTACGACGTGGAGCTCGATCTCGGACGGCACCTCGCGCTGGTGCCCGAGCTCGAGGCGGCGGCCGCGGCGGCACCCCTCGACGAGCGGCTCGCCGGCCAGCACATGGTGGCGCTCTACCGCTCGGGCCGTCAGGCCGACGCTCTCGCGGCGTACCGGAGCACGGCCGACCGCCTCCGCGACGAGCTCGGGATCGAGGCGGGCTCGGCCCTGCGGTCGCTGCACGAGGCGATCCTGCGGCAGGACCTGGCCCTCGAGCCGACGCCCGGCGCGGCCATCGCCGCCACCATGACCCACGACGACCGCGGGGTCCGCGGCGCCACGCTCACCCTGCCCAACGGGGTTGCGCTCGAGCTCGGCTCGCGCACCTGGGTCGTGGGCCGCCACCCCGAGTGCGACGTCGTGCTCGCCGACCCCGAGGTGTCGCGGCGTCACGTCGAGCTACGACCGGTCGTGGGGGGTTACGACCTGGTCGACCTGGGGTCGAGCAACGGCACCCGGGTGGGCGACGCCGAGGTGTCGCGCCACCGCCTCGCCGACGGCGACGTCGTGGGCGTCGGGACCACCGACCTGGCCTTCCACCAGCCCTGATGACGCCGACCGGGCCGCCAGGGTGCCCGCAGGCGGCCGGTTCGGGCACACTGGGCCGGTGACGACGGCGACCACGGGCGTGCTGCGTGTGCTCACGCAGCGCGACCTCAAGCAGGCGGAGGCCGTGCTGGCGCGCGACCCCGTCGCGCACTGCTTCGTCGCGTCCCGCGTCCGGATCAGCCGGCTGGACTCCTGGCGCCTCGGAGGCGAGGTGTGGGGCTGGTCGGAGGACGGCACCCTCGTGTCGCTGCTCTACCTCGGCGCCAACCTCGTCCCGGTCGAGACCACCGAGCCCGCCCGCCGTGCCTTCGCCGAGCGCCTGCGCCGGATGGGGCGCCGCTGCTCGTCGATCGTCGGCCCCGCCGACGAGGTCGCGAGCCTCTGGGGGCTGCTCGAGGACTCCTGGGGCCCCGCCCGCGAGGTGCGCGTCGCCCAGCCCCTGCTGTCGATGTCGTCGGACTCCAGGCTGCCGGGCGACCCGGGCGTACGCCGGGTGCGCGAGAACGAGATCGACCTCCTGCTGCCCGCGTGCGTCGCGATGTTCACCGAGGAGGTCGGCGTCTCGCCGCTCGTGGCCGGCGCGGAGAGCGCTTACCGCGCCCGCGTCGCCGAGCTGGTGCGGCACGGCCGGGCCTACGCCCGCATCGACGACGGACGCGTCGTCTTCAAGGCGGAGGTCGGCGCCATCGGCGACGACGTGTGCCAGGTGCAGGGGGTGTGGGTCGACCCGGAGTACCGCGGTCTCGGCCTCGCGACACCGGGGATGTCGTCGGTCGTGGCGATGTCGCGCCGCGACCACTCCCGCGTGGTCAGCCTCTACGTCAACGACTTCAACCTCGTCGCGCGACGCGTCTACGAGAAGGTCGGCTTCCACCACGCCGGCACCTTCGCCACCGTCCTCTTCTGACCCGCACCCTCCCCGTACAACTGCCCTTCACCACACGATCGAGGCAGCATCCGTGTGGTGTGGGACAGTTGTACGCCGACCAGGCGGGAGAGAACCTGCGGGCAGGTGGGGGCGGGGCGCTGCGAGGATGGGCGGGTGCTCCGCCGTCCTGCGCCCGACTCGCTCTGGGCCGACCCCGACTGGCGGAGGTACTGGACCAGCCGGATCGTGTCGTACGCCGGAGGCTCGGTCACCTACGTCGCGGCGCCCGTCCTGGTGTACCTGCTCACCGGGTCGGCGTTCCTCACCGGCGTGACGGCCGCGACGGAGGGGCTGCCCTACCTGCTGTTCGGCCTCGTGTCCGGTGCGCTGTCCGACCGTGTCGACCGGCAGCGCCTCATGGTCTCGTGCGACCTGGTCAACGCGGTGGTGCTCGCCTCGGTGCCGATCGCGGCCCTGCTGGGCCACCTCACGGTGGCCCAGGTCATCATCGTGGGCTTCGTCGCCAACTCGGTGTTCGTGTTCTTCGACTCGGCCAACTTCGGCGCTGTGCCGCAGCTGGTGGGCCGGGAGCGCATCCCGGAGGCGAACGCGGCCGTGTGGGGCGCGATGTCGGTGTTCGACATCGTGGTCCCGGGCATGGTCGGCGTGCTCGTCGCGGTGATCGCGCCGTCGAGCCTCTACTGGCTCAACGCCTTCACCTTCCTGGCCTCGGCGGCGCTCCTCCGCGCGATCCGGCACCCGCTCACCGGCGAGCGCACCACCGCCGTGACAGCGCGTCTGCGCGACGACGTCCTCACGGGCGTGCGCTGGCTCTGGGCCCACCCCACCCTGCGTGCCATGACGTTCGTGGGGGCCATGCAGTCGTTCGCGTTCGGCGGCATGATCGGCCAGCTCGTCCCGTTCGCCGACCAGGCGCTCGGCATCGGCAAGGGCGACCCTCGCCTCGGCGCCCTGTTCGCCGCGTTCAGCCTCGGCGGTCTCGCGGGCGCGGGCTCGCGGCGCTTCGTGGCGCCCTACGCTCCCGCGCGGGTCATGCTGGTCGCGATGAGCGCGATGGCCGTGCTGCTCGTGGTGTTCTCGCGGATGCACGACTGGCGCGTGGCCCTCGTGGTGGTCTTCCTGTTCGGCATCGGCGACATCGTCTCGGCCATGAACGTGATCAACTTCCGGCAGGAGGAGACGCCGGAGGAGATGCAGGGCCGGGTCAACACCACCGGCCGGATGCTGTCGTGGGGGCTGGGCAGCCCCGTCGGCGCGCTCGTCTGCGGGATCGTCGCCGGTGTGTACGGCGCGAGGGCCGGCGTCCTGGTCGCCGGCGTCGAGCTGGTGCTCGGCGCGCTGATCGCCTGGGCGTCCAGCCTCGGCCGCGTGCCGGCGAGACGCGTCGCCGCCGTCCAGGTCGGCGAGCAACTGCCCTAGTGGTTGCGGTCGGGGCGTCCCGAGCAACCACAAGGGCAGTTGCTCGAGGCGCGGGCCGGAGAACTGCGTCGGGCGCACCCTGCTGGGGCCGATATCCTCGGGTGCCCGCTCGAACCGAGGAGATCCCCGTGCTGCTCCGCATGTCGTCGCTGTTCCTGCGCACCCTGCGTGAGGACCCGGCGGACGCGGAGGTGCCCAGCCACCGCCTGCTCGTCCGCGCCGGATACGTCCGCCGCGTGGCTCCCGGCATCTTCAGCTGGCTGCCGCTGGGCTACCACGTCTACCGCAACGTCGAGCGGATCGTGCGCGAGGAGATGGACGCCGCGGGCTTCCAGGAGGTCCACTTCCCGGCCCTGCTGCCGCGCGAACCCTACGAGATCACCAACCGCTGGACGGAGTACGGCGACGGGATCTTCCGTCTCAAGGACCGTCGAGGCAACGACTACCTGCTCGGCCCCACCCACGAGGAGCTGTTCACCCTCATGGTCAAGGGGGAGTACTCGTCGTACAAGGACCTCCCGCTCGCGCTCTACCAGATCCAGACCAAGTACCGCGACGAGGCGCGTCCCCGCGCCGGCATCCTGCGCGGGCGCGAGTTCGTGATGAAGGACTCGTACTCCTTCGACGTCGACGACGCCGGTCTGCAGGTGTCCTACGACAAGCACCGCGACGCCTACATCAAGACGTTCGACCGCATGGGCCTCGACTACGTCATCGTGTCGGCTCAGTCGGGTGCGATGGGCGGCTCCGCGTCCGAGGAGTTCCTCGCCACCACCGAGAACGGCGAGGACACCTACGTGCGCTGCACCGCGTGCGACTACGCCGCCAACGTCGAGGCCGTGGTCACTCCGGTGCCGGACGCGATCGCGCTCGAGGGGCTTCCCACGGCGCACGTGGAGGAGACGCCCGACACCCCCACCATCGAGACCCTGGTCGCGCACGCCAACGCGCACCAGCCGCGCGACGACCGCGCCTGGGAGGCGGCCGACACCCTCAAGAACGTCGTGCTCACCGTCACCCGCCCCGACGGGACGACCTACCCGCTCGCGATCGGCCTCGCGGGCGACCGCGAGGTGGACATGAAGCGCCTCGAGGCCGTGCTCGTGCCCGACGTCCCCGCGCCCATGGACGAGGCCGAGTTCGCGCGGCACCCCGCGCTGGTCAAGGGTTACATCGGGCCCGGTGCGCTGGGCGAGGAGGGCACGTCGGGGATCCGCTACCTCGTCGACCCGCGCGTGGTCGAGGGCACCCGGTGGATCACCGGCGCCAACGAGCCGGGCAAGCACGTGTTCGAGCTCGTCCTGGGCCGCGACTTCACCGCCGACGGCACGATCGAGGCCGCGGAGGTGCTGCCGGGCGACGTCTGCCCGAACTGCGGGTCGCTCCTCGAGCTCGCGCGCGGCATCGAGATCGGCCACATCTTCCAGCTCGGACGCAAGTACGCCGAGGCCCTCGACCTGCAGGTGCTCGACGTCAACGGCAAGCTGGTCACGGTCACGATGGGGTCCTACGGAATCGGGGTCTCGCGCGCCGTGGCCGCGATCGCGGAGCAGTCGTTCGACGAGCTCGGCCTGTGCTGGCCGCGCGAGGTGGCTCCCGCCGACGTGCACCTCGTCGCCACCGGCAAGGACGACGCCGTGTTCGCGCACGCCGAGGCGCTCGCGCTCGAGCTCGAGGCGCGCGGCCTGCGGATCATCCTCGACGACCGTCGCGGCGCCTCGCCGGGCGTGAAGTTCAAGGACTCCGAGCTCATCGGCGTGCCCACGATCGTCGTGGTCGGCAAGGGGCTCGCCGACGGCGTCATCGAGATCAAGGACCGCACGACCGGCGAGCGCGACACGGTCGCCGTCGCCGAGGCCGTCGACCGGATCGTCGCGGCCTGCGCGTCGTGAACGCCGTGGCACGCGTCGACGCGGTCGTCTTCGACTGGGGTGGCACGCTCACGCCGTGGCACTCGCTCGACCTCGTCGCGCAGTGGTACCCGTACGCGCAGGTCTACGACCCGGTGCACGCGGCCGAGCTCGCGCAGCGGCTGTTCGACGCCGAGGAGTCGCTGTGGCGGCGCCAGCGCGAGACCTCGGGCGCCGCGGGCACCGGCAACCTCGACCACGTCTTCGACCTGGCCGGTGTCGACCGCGACTCGTGGCAGCACGCCGAAGCGATGGAGGCCTACCTCGAGGCCTGGGACCCGCACACCTACACCGACCCCGACTGCGTCCCGATGCTCGAGGGGCTGCGCGCCGACGGCGTCCGCATCGGGATCCTGTCGAACACGATGTGGCCGCGCGGCCAGCACGAGGCCGTGTTCGAGCGCGACGGCGTCCTGCACCTCGTCGACGGCGCGGTCTACACCAGCGAGATGCCCGTGGGGAAGCCGCACGTCGACGCCTTCCGGGCGGCCCTCGACGCGATCGGTGTCTCCGACCCCGCGCGCGCCGTGTTCGTGGGCGACCGGCCGTGGGACGACATCCACGGCGCGCAGCAGGCCGGCATGCGCGCGATCCTCGTGCCGCACAGCGAGATCCCGGTGCACCAGCAGGTGCCGGTCGAGGTCGTGCCCGACGCCGTCGTCTCGCGCCTCGGGGAGGTGCTCGAGGTCGTCCGCGCCTGGAACGTCGCGGCCGACCGCGACTCCGCCGCGAGCGCCTGAGCCCTCGCGGTGGAGGCCCTCGGCGGCGTGACCCCGCTCGCGCTCGCGGGGCTGCTGGTCGCCGCGCTGCTCGCCGGCTGGGTCGACGCCGTCAGCGGCGGCGGCGGTCTCATCCAGCTCCCGGCGCTCCTCGTCGGGCTGCCGGACGCCGCTCCCGCGACGGTGCTCGGCACCAACAAGCTGTCGTCGATCATCGGCACGTCGGCAGCGGCGCGCACCTACTGGCGCGCGGCGGTGACCGACGTCGGCACCGCGGTGCCGATGGCGATCGCGGCCGTCAAC
>Ga0302299_10001023_pt1 | contig 16460 bp, 16 predicted proteins | sample III_Fen_N3_4_FD_198795 | JGI IMG/M metagenome (GOLD analysis project Ga0302299, IMG submission 198795) | Peat permafrost microbial communities from Stordalen Mire near Abisko, Sweden - III_Fen_N3_4 | ecosystem: Environmental > Terrestrial > Soil > Wetlands > Permafrost | place: Sweden: Abisko... | reverse complement strand
ACTCGACCGGCCGCACGTCGAGGATCTCGGCCACGAGCGAATCGCCCGGCTCGGCGCCGCGCACCGCCACCGGCCCGGTGGCGCTGTTGATCCGGCCGAGGTCGATGTCGGTCACGAGGTCGGCCTCGCTCCGGATCTGGCCCGAGAAGCAGTCGTTCGTCTCGAACGTGACGACGTCGCCCGGCTCGACCTCCAGCACGGGCTGCAGGTCGGGCCTGAACGACCAGATCACCTGGTCACGTGTCAGCCGGTGCCGCTTCACCCTTTCTGCCATGCGACTACCCCCCGTCAGTGCCGCACACCGCGGCGTGCGAGCCAGCCTACTGCGTGGCGGGCGACGAGCCCCGGGAGCACCGTGGGGCGCCGCGTTCCCGCCCCCTCTTGAAATCAAGCGCAGCATCAGGTATTTCACTCCCTGGCGGGAGGGGGGTCACTTGCCCGCCAAGTCCCGAATCGGGCCGGCTGGGAGTCGGCCAGAAAGGATCCGATGATCTCACGGAAGCTCTTCATCTGGGCTACGTTGGCCGTCGTCACGGCCGCCGTGGTCACGACCGGTGCAGTCGCCGGGCGCAGCGCCTCGACGAGCACGACCACGATCAAGGCGGTGACCATGCCTCCGAAGATGGTGGCGAACCGCTACATCCAGGACGGCCTGCGGTGGGACAAGGACGTCTACACCGTCCCCTCCGGAGGCACCCTGCACATCGTCAATCTCGCTGCCGGCGAGGGGCCCCACACCTTCACGGTCGTCGCGAAGAAGGACGAGCCGAAGACCGGCCTCCAGGCCGTCAACTGCAAGATCTGCTTCAAGCTGGCCAAGGCCCACGGCGCAGATCCGAACAGCAACGCTCCGCCGAAGTTCCCGTTCCTCGAGAACGGGGTAGGCCAGGCCACGCCTCCGTCGGTCGACGTCCCCGGTGACTCCGGGGTGACGGGGTCGGGGAAGAAGGGCGAGCACATCGACCTGACGGTGACGGCGCCGTCGGGCACGAAGCTCTACTTCATGTGCCTGATCCATCCATGGATGCAGGCAGAGGTAGACGTCCGCTGAGGTTCGCCGTCAGGGGTCGGCACGGCGCGAGGACGCTGGCGAGAGCCGGCGTTCTTGCGCTGTGCCTCGTCGGATTCTGCGCCGCGTCTCCACGCGCCGCGCCACCTGCCCACGGGCGGACGATCGACTACTGGGTTGCCGCCGTGCCGGTCGTCTGGAACATCGTTCCCAACGGTCGCGACGCGATCATGGGTATGAAGGTCCCGCCGGCGGATTCGGTGATGGACACCGTCGTCTACCGCCGGTACACCCCGCACTGGCGCACGCCGATGCCGAACGCGCCGCGCTCGAGCTCGGACGGGCTCGTCATCCCGGGGCCGCTGATCCAGGCACGGGTCGGCGACCGCCTGCGGATCCACTTCAAGAACATGGACACGCTGCGCCACCAGCCGCACTCGATGCACTTCCACGGAGTGCACTACGCGCCGAGCTCGGACGGTGCCTACGTCCCCGGCTTTTCGGGCAAGGACGCGAACGTCAAGCCCGGCCAGAGCTACACCTACCGGTTGACGGCGGGCGAGGACTCGGTCGGCGTGTGGCCCTACCACGATCACTCGCCTTCGATGACGGACTCGATCGGCGGCGGCATGTTCGGGATGCTGTCGATCTTCGGGCGCACCGAGAGGGCCCCCGACCGCGAGTTCGAGGTCGTCCTTGCCCCGATGGGCAAGTTCATGACGATCGACGGCCGGGCCTTCGTCGGCAACACGCCGGTCTTCCACGCGAAGGTCGGCGAGGTGGTGCAGTGGGACGTGATGGCGATGGGGTCCGACTTCCACACCTTCCACGTCCACGGCCACCGCTGGCTCGGGCCGGGCAACGTCCCGCGCGACACCCAGACAGTCGGGCCGGCCGAGTCGTACCGGATCCGCTGGCGTGAGGACGCGCCGGGCACGTGGCTCTACCATTGCCATGTCGAGGATCACATGATGAAGGGGATGATCGGGATCTATCGGGTGTCGCGATGACGTCGAGGATCGTCGGAGCCGCCGCCGCCGTGACCTGCCTGCTCCTCGCGCCGGCCGGCGCCGCGGTGAAGCCACAGGAGGTGAACATCGAGTTCTCGGCCTACGCGCCCTCGCAGCTCGACGTGCTGCCCGGCGAGACGGTCGCCTGGACGAACGTGAGCCTGCGCACCCACACCGTGACCTCCGACACCGGGCTCTTCGACTCCGGCAACGTGGCCGGCGGCGGCCGCTTCGCGTACGTGTTCAAGGACGTCGGGACGTATCGCTACCACTGCACGATCCATCCGAGCATCACCGGAGAGATCGACGTCCGCCGGGTGACCCTCGGGCCGCTCCCCACCGCTGCCGTCGCCGTCGGCACCCACGTCGAGTTCAGCGGCCGAACTGCCGATCCGACCCAGCCCGTCGAGATCCAGCGCAGCCTGAACGGATCGACGTTCACGACGCTCACGACCGCCACACCCGCCGCAGACGGGACGTGGAAGACGACGATCGGCGTCGACGCCACCGGCGACTATCGCGCGGCGACACCCGGCGGCACGAGCGAGACCCGCAGGTTGCTCGTGGGGATCAGGCGCATCCGGATCCGCGCCACGCGCACCGGCATCAGCTTCACGGTCACGCCGAGCGCACCGTACTCGCGCGTCCTCGTGGAGGTCTATCTCCGCGAGCGCTTCGGCTGGTGGCCCGTCGCGCAGAGTCGAGCCGACTACGTCTCGGAGGGCGAGGTTCGCATCCACCGGCCGGCGCGCGTACGGGTGGTGCTCGTCGACAAGGACGGCTGGACGCCGATCGCGACGAGCCCCGTCGTCGTCCTCAGGTAGGCCGGAGCCAAACGACGAGCTCGCCGACGGTCTCGAACCCGGCGCCGCAGGCAGCGTCCAGCGAATCGCCCGCGTCGTAGCCGACGATCGGCAGGTCGCCCCAGAGGGCAGCCGCGGCAGCGGCGCCGGCCGCCCAGGCCGCCTCGAGGTCGCCGCCCGTGTCGAAGACGTTGCCGAGACCGATCACCGTGGCGCTCCGGTTCGCCACGGCCCCGGCGACGATGCGGTCGCCGTCGTACCCGGCGAGCACGCCGACAGCCTCGTCGGCGAGCAGGGCGGGCCGGAAGAAGCCGGCGCCGGCAGGCGCCTCTCCCCAGGCCGCCTCCCATGCCCGCAGCTCGGCATCCGTCGTCACGGCCGACCAGCGCCCGGCAGTCGCGACGCCACCTCCGTCCGGCCGCCGGGCGAGCCACTCGGCCCGGAGCAGGGGCCGGAGCCCTGCAGGGCCGAAGTCCAGGCACGCGAAGCTGTCCTTCACGGAGCAGCACTCGCCGGTGTCGATGCCGGCGATGACGTCTCCGACGGTGGCCCCGGAGCGGAGCGTCACTGCGTCCGGGTAGTACGGCGGCGTTCGCACCGGGCTGTGCCAGGCGGTGGCGTGGAAGCGGCCGACAACGCCGTGGGTGCGACAGAACGCGTGGCACCACTCGGCGTTGTTGCGCGCCGCAGCGTCGACGAGATCCCGTCCCGACATGCCGACCACTATCCGTGCGGACGCGCCGACAACGCTCGCCTTACCGCTGCTACCCCTTGACGCCGTACGCGATGCAGTGGCTGAGGTCGGGGCCGAACGACGGATCGTTCACCCCGATCGAGATCAGCGCGACGTCGAGCTTCCGAGCCCGCGTAGTGCCGTCATCACCCTGAACCTTTGACGCGCAGCGTCGCCCCGTCGGAGCCGTGGAGGCTCGACCTGGCGCCTTTCCCGGTGGCAGCCGCGCTCAGGGTGGCAGTGCCGCTCTTCGTGCCCTTCACCCTGAAGTCGAACGTGCGAGACCCGCCCTTGGCGAGCGAGAAGCCACTCAGGCCCGACGGCTTCGAGCTCACCTGGGCGGCCTCGCTCGACGAGACCAGCCCTTTCCCGAGGCTGATCGAGTTGACCGCGCCGTTTCGGGCACTGACCCTCACCGTCACGACGCGCGACTCACCGAGCGGAAGATCGGTCGGGCCGGCAACCACGTCGACCGCCAGCTCGGCGGCCTGCGATGTCCCGGAGCCCCACAGCAGGTAGATGGCAACCGGAAAGTCGTTCTGGACCGCGACCACCGGGGTCCACGACTTGAAGCCGGGCAGGACCCGGACCTTGCAGGTGGCGTTGTTCACGTCACAGCCGGCGACGACCTTGGCCGCGCCTCCGACGGACCAGTTGAGATGGTTGTAGATGCAGCCGAGGTCACCGCAGGCGACCGGCTTCGTGAACTGGAGCGGCGTGGCGCTCATCGTGAACACGCCGTTCTTGCCGCCGGTCTCCTTCGTCAGGGGCGCACCGGCCGACTTGAGGAAGATCCCCTCGCACGGGCCGGCCGCCTTGAAGCACGCAGGGACGGGCGGAGGACTGCTTGCCCGGCCGGCCTCGGCCGTCGCCGGCCCCAGCACCCCGGCCACGGCACAGACCAACGACACCGCCACGAGGCCGGCGCGCCAGCCGAATGACGGTCCGCGGCGACGTGCGCCAGGCGTCACCTTCCGCGCGAGAGCACCCGACACGCCGCACCCCTTCCGTTCAACCCTGGCCCGTGGCAGACCACTATACGGTGTCTCCCTCCGGGAGACGGGCCGCGAGGGACGAACGACCCTCAGGCTTCCTCGTTGAGCAGGCGTGCCGGGTCGAACGCGTCGAGGAACGGGACGTCCTCGCCGGTGACCGCCTGGGCGACGAGCTCACCGCACGCAAAGCCGAGCACGTTGCCGTGTCCGGAGTAGCCGCCCGCCACCCAGACGTTCTCGAGCTCCGGCACGCGGCCGACGACGGGGAGGAAGTCCATCACGATCCCGAAGATCCCCGCCCAGGCGTAGTCGACGCGCAGCTCGCGGCCCAGCAGGCCGTTGACGAAGGACTGCAGAGCGCTCTGCACCGGCTCGGTCAGCTCCTCGTCGGCTGTGAACTCCGAGTCGAACGACACGTCACGGAAGCCGCCGGCCACGATCCTGCCGTCCTCCGCCTGATGCCAGTAGTCGTACCCGTGCCGCCCGTAGTGCGGCACCTCGAAGAGGTGCTCGGGGATCGGCTCCGTGGCGATCACCTGCCCGCGGGTCGGGATGATCAGCCCCTCGATCGGCCCGAGCAGCCCACTCGGATAGCCGTCGGTGCAGACGACGACGGTGGCGTCGCCCAGCTCGTCGAGCGACGAGACGCGCGTGTGCTCGCGGATCTCCACGCCCGCCTCGGCCGCGTAGCCCGCGAGCCGCCGAACCCAGCGGGCGGGCTGGAGGACGCCGTCGGGTACGTGCCGGAGCGCCGCCGCGAAGCGGCCCTCGAGGGGCGGCTCGAAGCCGTCGATCCATTCCGCCGCGAACCCGGCCGCGACGAGCGCGTCGTACTCCGCCCTCAGCTCTTCCCGCTCCTCGTCGTCGACCGCGATCCGCAGCGACCCGACGCGCCGGAAGGAGTCGCCGGCGAGCTCCTCGATCGTGTCGATCGCGCGCTCCGTCCAGGCCGTCAGCTCCCGGGCGCGCTCCTCACCGACCGAGTCGGCGGTCACGTCGAACGCCGCGGGCATTCCCCGCAGCGCGAAGCCGCCGTTGCGCCCGCTCGCGCCTTCGGCCACCCCGCGCGCGTCGTAGAGGCGCACGCGCTTGCCCGCCCGCGCGAGCCGCAGCGCCGCGGCGCAGCCGGTGACGCCGCCGCCGACGACCACGACCTCCGGATCTTCGACGCGTGCCGTCGCCCGCGGTGGGAACGACTCGCCGAGCCAGTACGAGGACATCGCGGGATCCTACGGGAGCCGGGGGCCTCCGGCGCCTCGAGCCTCTCGAGCCTCTAGGATCAGGGGAGGCGCATGGCTCCTCTGACGATGACGCAGACCGCGCAGCCCGAGCGTGGGATACCCCGTGAGGCCCTCGTGGCCGCCGGCGTCGCCGCGACCCTCGCCGCGGCACTCGCCTGGCTCGGCCCCCCGGGCAGCGATTTCGCAGCGCACCTGTACCAGAGCGGCCTGTTCGAGGATCACGGCTTCGGCATCTGGAACAACTTCTGGTACGCCGGCCGCTACAGCTTCGTCACCTACAGCCTCCTCTACTACCCGCTCGCGGCCATCCTCGGCATCAGGCTGCTCGCTGTTGCGAGCATCGCCACGGCGGCGCTCGCGTTCGCGGTGGTCGCGTCCCGCGAATGGGGGCCCGCCTCGCGGTGGTCGAACCGCTCCTTCGCCGTCGTCTGGGCAGGCGTCGTCCTCTCGGGTGCGTTCCCCTTCGCGCTCGGCGCCGCGCTGGCGCTGCTCGCGCTCTGGGCCCTGCAGGCGGGGCGGCGCGGGCGCTTCGCCCTCCTCACGGTGCTCGTGCTCACGGCCAGCCCCGTGGCGTTCGTCCTGCTCGCCGTCATCCTCGCCGGAATCGGCCTCTCACGGGCGCCGCGCCGCGCCGAGCTGGCACTGCCGCTCGTCACGCTCTCCGCCACCGCCGCAGTCGAGCTCCTGTTGCTGCGCCTCTTCCCTGCCGGGGGCCGGTTCCCGTTCTCGCTGCCCGAGTTCGTCGCGGCCTGCGTCTTCTGCTGCCTCGGCATCCTGCTGACCTGGCGCGTGGCCGCCGCCGGGATGCTTCGCTGGATGTGCGTGGTCTACCTCGCTGCCTGCACCACCGCCTACCTCGTGCCGTCGAGCCTGGGCGAGAACATCGCCCGGCTGCGCTACGCCGCGATCCCGATTGCGATCCTCATCCTCTCGCTGCGCCGCTGGCGGCCGCTGCCCATCGCGGTCCTGGCGCTGTCGCTCGCGGTCGGCTGGAACCTCACCCCGCTCGCCGGGAGCTTCGCGAAGACGAGCGCCGACCCGGCGGCTAATGCCGCCTACTGGGCGCCCACGGTCCTCTTCCTCCGCGACCATCTCTCGCCGTCGTACCGCGTCGAGGCGGTCGACACCGTCGGCCACTGGCCCGCCGCCTACCTCCCGGCCGCGCACATACCGATCGCGCGCGGCTGGTTCCGGCAGAACGACTTCCCGCGCAACGACGTCCTGTACGAGAAGCTCACGCGCGCCCGCTACATCGGCTGGCTCCGATCACTCGGCGTCCGCTACGTCGTCCTGCCCGACGCACCGCTCGACTACAGCGCCAAGGCGGAAGGTGCGCTGATCACGAGCGGCCACTCGAGCCTCGTCGTGGCGTTCAGGTCGGCGCACACGACGGTGTACGTGGTCCCGTCGCCGCGGAAGATCGTGACCGGACCGGGTGGCGCGAACGTGCTGGCGTTCGGGCAGAACAGGATCACGATTGCCGTCGCCCGCCCGGGTCGGTATCGCATCGCCACGAACTGGTCGCCGTACTGGCGCGCCGGCACCGGCTGTCTCTCGAAGGGCGCGGACGGGACGGTTCGCCTGACGACGGCCCACGCGGGCGTCATCCGCATCGACCTCGCAGTCAACGCGACGGGCGCTCTCGCGGCTCTCGAAGGGGGCTCGGAACCTCGCTGCGCCCACCGGGCGTGACGCGGGCGCGGGTCTCCTCCCACGCTGTGAGCGCCAGGCACCCGAGCGCGCCGTAGCCCAGCACGTCGACGGGCGTGTCGTTGACGAGCAGCGAGACCGCGATCGCCACGAGCATCGCGACGACCGCAGGCTGTTTCCGCCCGCGGATGCCGAGCCATGCGAGGCCGCCGAGCGAGAGCAGGCAGAGGAAGGTCGTGTGACCCGCAGAGGTGGCTCCGGCCCACGAGATGCGCAGCCGCCGGTCGAGATCGTCGAACAGCGCCCCAGGCCCGCCGCCGACGGCATCGGTCACATGGCTCGACCCGCCGAGCAGCGCGTCGACTCCCACGATCGCGAACGCCAGCACGAGCACGGCGGCGACGCCCGCTGCGACCCGCGCGGGCGTGAGCCGTACGCGTGCGAGCCCCGCGAGCAGCATCGCAAAGGCCGCTATGACGACGAGTAGGCCTCCTCCGTCCGCACCGGCCTGGCTCCAGCCGACGAGAACGAGGAGCACGAGCCCGATTCCGACCGCGCCGGCGAGCCCGGCGGCAGCGGCCGCCGCGAGTGACGGCGCGAGAAGCAGTGTCTCAACCTGGTTCGTGACGCCGAAGAACCTCCCGCCGCCGTCGGGGTGCGGCCCGATCGCGGCGAGTGCGTTCACGTCCGGCCAGGCGACGAGGACGACGAGGAACGCCACGAGGAAGCAGACGACCGCGGGAACGAGGAACGCCTGCCGCAGGCCGAGGACCAGGGAGCCCGCGCCGGTGACGATCGCGAGGGTGGAGACAACGGTGGAAGGGTCGTCGACGCCGAGCGCGCGGAGGGCGAGCGCCGTCCCGAGCGCCACCGGCGCCACGAGCACCGCTGCCCGGCCGGCGACGACCGAGCGGGCGAGAATGCCGAGTGACGAGAACAGCACGAGCCACGCGACGAGCACCAGCGTCGCGCCGGTACGGGCGTCGTGGGCGCGCGTGAGCTGCGCGTCGAGGCGGGCGAGCGTCGCCGCCGCGTCGCTATCGGCCCGCGAGCGGATGCGTGGTTGCCCACCCACCGCAATCTCCTTCGCGGTCGGCGCGATGTCGGCGAGCGAGACGAGGCCGTCGATCCGCGTCGAGCCCGAGGTGAGCACTCCGCGATAGCCCGGCCCGACGATCGCGACGGGGTACCGCACCACGTTGTGATGGGAGCCGGGTGGCGGCAGGGAGACGTAGATCGTCGTCGCCGCCGGAGTGGTCGCGAGCTGGAGCATCGGCTTCGCGTCGAGGCCGACGAGGGACGACACCACCTTGCCGCGCACGAGTGACGCGAGCGCCCGCTCGCGCGACACGGTCGAGCCGGCGCCGGGCACGAGCAGCCCGACCGCACCCCGGCCGGCGTAGGCCGCGGGAGCAAACGGCGGCACGACGAGGACCGCGACGGAGCGGTCGGCGGCGGTCGCGACCGGAGCCGCGAGACCCGCGGCCACCACGACGACAGCGAGCGCGGCGGCGAGGCTCCCGCGTGGACGCCGCGTGCGGCGCCGGGGGCCGGGGTGGTCGTGGGGCACGCGGTGATGGTACTGGCGCCGTTCACCGCCTCACCCCCTCACCGTCGCGCGGTAGACCCCGTCCACCTCGCTGACATGCCCGGCGAGCTCGAGCTCGATCAGCGCCGCCGCCACCTCGCCGGGAGCGACGCCCGTGGCCCGTGCCAGCTCGTCGATGCTCGCCGGGGCCCGGCGAGCCGCCCGAGCACGTTGCCCGCGAGGCCCCCGGGCGCCACCGGAAGCTCGATGACACGCTCGATCCCGTACGCCTCGAGCACGTCGGAGGCCGCCGTCACCGGCGTCGCGCCGAGCCGGAGCAATGCGTTCGAGCCGGCGGAGACCGCGGAGGTGATCTCGCCGGGCACGACCATTACCTCCCGCCCGTCCTCGAGCGCAAAGTCTGCCGTGATCAGGGCGCCCGATCGCTCGCGTGCCTCGACGACGACCGTGGCCGCGCACAGGCCCGCGATGATCCGGTTCCTTGCCGGAAACCGCCATGGGGCCGGCTCGACGCCCGGCTCGTACTCGGAGACGATCAGGCCGTTCTCGACGATCCGGCGCGCCAGCTCACGGTGGGCCGCCGGATAGTCGCGATCGATGCCGCAGCCGAGGACGGCGACCGTGATGCCTCCGACGTCGAGCGCGCCGCGGTGTGCCTCGCCGTCGACGCCGCGCGCGAGGCCGCTCACGACCACGAGCCCGGCCGCCGCAAGCTCACGGCCGAGCGACCTCGCCACCGACCTGCCGTACGAGGAGCAGGCTCGCGCGCCGACGATCGCGACCGAGGGCCGGGTGAGAAGCTCCTCCGGCGCGTCTCCCCGCAGCCAGAGCGCGGGCGGCGGATCGGGGATTCCGCGGAGGAGCGTCGGGTACGTGGCTTCCCCACGCCTGAGCCGGCGGACGCTCATGCTCCTCCGACTCCCACGGGCGAGCGGTAGGAGAGTGCCTCGGCGATGTTCTCGGGAAGCACCACGTCGCCGCCTGCAAGCGCAGCGACGGTACGGGCGACGCGGGCGACCCGCGCACGCCCCCGGCCTGAAAGCGGCACGCGCTCGACGGCGCGATCGAGCAGCGCCGAGGCGGCTTCGGTGCGGCGGAGGACATCACCGTCGCGGAGGCGCTCCCGCGCGGCGAGGACGCGCGCCCGCACCGTCGCCGAAGGCTCGCCCGGCGGTGCCGCGAGCTCCTCGGCCCGCGGTCGCGGCATCGCGACGACGAGGTCGAACCGATCGAGGAGCGCCCGCGACACCTTTTCGCGGTAGGCCGAGATCCGCTGCGGACTGCAGCCGCAGTCTGCCGCAGGGTCGCCTCTGCCCCCGCACGGGCACAGGTTCATCGTCGCGACGAGCCGGAACCGCGCCGGGAAGAGCGCATGCCCGCCGACGCGCGCGACCGAGACGACACCGTCCTCGAGCGGCTGCCGCAACGACTCGAGCACCTGCCGCGGGAACTCCGGCAGCTCGTCGAGCAGCAAGACGCCGCGATGCGCGAGGCTCGCCTCGCCCGGCCGCGGCACGGCGCCGCCGCCGACGATCGCCGCCGCCGAGGCCCCGTGGTGGGGCGCCCGAAACGGGGGCGCGAGGATGATCGGCCGCCCCGCCGGCAGGGTGCCGGCGACCGAGTGGATTCGCGTCACCTCCAGCGCCTCGTCTCGCGTCAACGGCGGCAGGATGCCCGGGAGGCGTCGCCCGAGCATCGTCTTGCCCGTGCCCGGCGGCCCTGCGAGGAGGACGTTGTGCTCCCCCGCCGCAGCGAGCTCGAGCGCCCGGCGCCCGCGCTCCTGGCCCCGAACCTCGGCGAGGTCGGGCAGGAACGGCTCCTCCAGCTCGTCGCTGCCGGGTGGAGCGGCGAACGGGATGTCCTCCTCGCCGCGCAGATAGGCGACGGCCTGGGCGAGGTGGTGCACGGGGATCGTGTCGATGCCGGCGAGCGCGGCCTCTGGAGCGGACTCGGCCGCGCAGATCAGGCGGGTGAGGCCCTGCCGGCGCGCCCCCTCGGCAACGGCGATCGTGCCGGCCACGGGACGCACGCGACCGTCGAGGGACAGCTCCCCGACGCAACCGTGCTGGAGCAGTCGCTCGGGCGAGAGCTGGTGTGAGCCTGCCAGGAGCGCGAGCGCGATCGGGAGGTCGAAGCCCGAGCCCTCCTTGCGCAACGCGGCCGGGGCGAGGTTGACCGTGATCCGGTTGCGCCCCGGCCAGGGCAACATCGCATTGACGATGCCACAGTGGACGCGGTGCTTCGCCTCCTGGCAGGCGCGGTCGGCGAGCCCCACGATCGAGAACGCGGGCAGGTCGGAGGAGACGAGGTGCGCCTCGACCTCGACGCGGCGCGGCTCGAGGCCGACCACGGCGGAGGTGAGAGCACGGGCGAGCACACCGACGAGAGTACAGACTCTGTTGTCACGAAAGTCAACGCTCTCTCTGCCGAGTCTGTGTCGAATCGTCCACGTCACGGTGACGGGACCGACACCCATTTCCACCCGCTGTCTACGACACCGATACGCTCCTGGCCGAAGACGCCGATGGCCAAACGCCCAGCACAGACATCCGGAGGGGCAAGCCCGGCCGGGGGGACGTCCTACACGACCCGCCCGCTCGATGCGTCAACGTGGGACGCCTTCGTGGAGCTCGTCGAACGCAACAACGGGGTCTACGGCGGGTGCTGGTGCATCGCCTTTCACTCCGAGTACCAGCGCGGCATCAGCGATCCCCGCACGCTCAAGGAGGAGCTGGTCCGGGCAGGCCGCGCGCATGCCGCGCTCGTCTTCGACGAGGACGACGTCGCGCAGGGCTGGTGCCAGTACGGCAGCCCGGAGGAGCTCGGGCTCAAGCACCACCGTGAGTACGTGAAGGACCCGCCGCCTCCCGCGCGCTGGAGGATCGCCTGCATCTTCGTCGACAAGGGCCATCGCGGCCGCGGCGTCGCGCGTGCCGGGCTGGAGGGCGCCCTCGCCCAGATCGCCGCCGCCGGCGGCGGCCTCGTCGAGGCGATCTCCGAGGTGACCGCCGGACGGGAGGCTCAGGGCCGGTTCCTGTTCAGCGCGACCGCCGAGCTGTTCGAGCAGTACGCGTTCACGAAGGGACGGCAGGTCGGGAAGCACGCATGGATCCTGAGCTGCGAGATCGACCCCGCGTAGGGGTCGCCGCACGACGCCGTTGGATCGCAGATCCGCCAGGTAGCGCAACCGGTTCTCCGCCCACCTGGTTCCCAACGCCCAGGACACGGAACAAAGCATGGGTGACTGGAAGGTCGCCTACGCCAGTAGTAGCGAATGTCCCCAGAGCCGGTGTCAAGGCGAATGCCCGACCCGTCAATGAACAAAACGAGCAAGACGAAGCTGATACCGCCGAGCAGTGCGAGTGAGAAGACCGACGAGGTACCAGCGAAGCACTGTCAGCCCAAGCCGCGCTGATCGCGGGGCATCGTCGGATATCTCAGCGAGCGACTTGCTCAGGTCACGTCCAGGGCTTGTGGAGACTCGGGTCACAGGCGCATCGTATGACCAGCGTCCTTACGTCCGATGGTCAGAAGAACGCCGCTCAGCGGGCGACGGCCACGAGGATCGACTCGTAGTACTCGCCGGCGCGGCGGCCGGTCCGCCGGTTCACGTGCCGTTCGTGGCGGTCGACGAGCCGCAGCCCGGCCCGGTGCAGGATCTCGGGATACAGGTCGCGCCGGTCGTTGACGACGATGCACATGCGTCCGCCGAGCGCGAGTGACACGCGCGCGTTCTCGAGCACGTGGGCAACCCCGTCGACGTACTCCTCGATCGCCGCGCGGCCGGTGCCGCGGGCCGGCCGGCCGAGCTCGAGGTCGCGCCGCTCGTCGACGCCGAGAAGCTCGTACGCGTAGCGGTGCTGCTCGTGGTAGTCGATGAGGCCCGGGTACGGCGGCGAGGTGATAACGCCGTCATATGGGCCATCGAGGTCGATCGCGCGGGCGTCACCATGAAGCATCCGCGCGATGCAGCCGTCGGCCCGCACCGCGGCGAAGGCCTCGATCCGCTCCAGCGTGTCGAGCGTGTAGCGCAGGAGGAACCGTCGGGCCGCCTCGACGGGCTTGCATTCCCGCCGGTGCTTGAAGCACCAGTACTGCTCGAGCCTGGGCTCCTTCGGAAACTCGAGGTCGAAGTGGGCCGTGCGCCTGGCCGACCGGGCCGACCGTGCAAGCACGACACGCAACGCGTCCGCGGAGCCGACCTGCTCGACGAGCCCGCCGAAGTGGAGCAGCTCCTCCGCGGCAGCCGGCGCGAACCAGGCCCGAACGTAGGCCGACGCCCCACGCGGGTAGCGCCCGCGCGGCTCGAACGCCTCCGCCTCCGCATGGGCCCAGAGAAGGTCGCGCCGCAGCGCGTCGAGGTTGTAGGGTCGGGTCTTGACCCGGGCGAGCAGCGCGTTGAAGCCTGCGATGTCGACGCCGGTGGCGTCGTACCCCGACTCGAGCGCCTGCACGAGGGTCGTCCCCGAGCCCGAGAACGGATCGAGCACGCGACCGCCCTCCCGAACGTGCCGCTCGAGCAGCGTCTCCACGAGCTGCGGGATGAACTTGCCGAGATAGGGATGGAGGCGGTGGACGTGCTTCGTCCGCTCGCGCTCGGGCAACGACGCCTCCGACCAGGACAGCTCGAGATCGTGCGCCCGGTAGAGCGCTTCCTGGGTCGCCGCCACGGGACCGGTTTCGCCATGCGGGCCGCGTCTCCTCGCGGCGGTGCCGGTTCGAGCCCGGGCGGCCGGCTAGAGCCGGTCGCGCGGCCATATCGGCTCGTCGTCGAGAGAGGCGGGAAGACGCGTCAGGCGACCCGCCTCGATCGCGACCACCTCGAACCCCACCCGCACGTGCTCCGGCTGCGGGTTGCGTGAGAGCCACGCTCGCGCGGCGCGACGCACCCGCCGGCGCTTCTCGGCGTCGACCGCTCCGACCGCCACGCCGAAGCTGCCTCCCCGCCGCTCCTTCACCTCGACGAATGTGAGGTCGTTCCCCCGCCGGACGATCAGGTCGAGCTCGTTGCGGCCGGCCCGGACGTTCGTGCCGAGGATCCGGTACCCGCGCAGCCGGTAATGCCAGAGCGCGCGCCGCTCACCGCCGTTCACGCCGCGGCGGGCTCCGGCTCGGATCTCGTGGGTGCGTAGCATTTGGCGGCGTACGACAGCCGATGCTGGTCGCACGGCCCGTAGGCCCGCACCGCCGCGGAGTGAACGGGAGTGATGTAGCCGACGTGACGCGAGAAGCCGTAGCGCGGGTACAGCGCGTCGAGGCGGCGCATGATGCGGTCGCGCGTCACCTTGGCGACGATCGAGGCGGCTGCGATCGCCGCGCTTCTCGTGTCGCCGTCGACGACGGCGTCGTGTGGCGGCGCGGGCGGGCCGAGCCGGAAGCCGTCCACGAGGCACGCGTCGGCCCGCGGGGCGAGATCGGTCAGCACGTCGCGCAGCGCCTGGAGATTCGAGCGGTGGAGACCCTTCCGGTCGATGTCGCAGGCGGGGATGACGCGCACCGACACCTGCGTCGCTGCGGCCAACACGGCCTGGAGCAGCACTTCGCGCGTTTCCGGCGAGACCTGCTTGGAGTCGTTCAGCAGCGCGAGCGGGCGCGTCCGGTGGCCCGACAGGGTCGCGTAGTCGAGGAGAACCCCGGCCACGACGAGCGGACCTGCGAGCGAGCCCCGCCCCGCCTCGTCGGCCCCTGCGACGAAGCGCACCCCGAGCCGGCGGTCGTAGCGGAGAAGGCGCTGGCCCGGTGGAGTGCTCACGGCTCGAGGATATCGGTCGACCCGGAACGCGTTCGTGCCGTCTCTGTGCCGGCTCCGTGCCGGCCGGCTAGAAGGGGAGCACGCAGCCGGCGTTGCGCCGCTCGAGCGCGACCTCCCAACCGGCGTTCTTCAGCGTGGCTCGATACAGGTCGCAGCCGCCGTCGTGGAGCCTCGCCGTGCACACGAAGACGGTCGCCTCCCGCTCGATGAACCACGGTGACGGGTTGTGGGTGCAACGCGTCCTCGAGGCGTCGTACCGGGACGCCGGCAGGGCGTCCTGCACCGCCACGCGGGCGTCGGCCTGGCGCGGCGACTCGGTGCCGCAGCCCGCGAGCAGCAACACGCAGGCGAGCAGCGAGGCGAGCCCGGCGAAGCGCATGGGAGCGACGCTAGCGGAGGGTTACGGCTGGCGCAGCTCGCGGATGCGCGCCTTCTTGCCGACGCGGCCGCGGAGGTAGTAGAGCTTCGCGCGATTGACGTCGCCGATCATCGCGACCTCGAGCTTCTCGATCTTCGGCGAGTGGAGCGGGAACGTGCGCTCGACGCCGACGCCGAACGACTGCTTCCGCACGGTGAACGTCTCCCGCGCGCCCGAGCCCTGCCGCTTGATGACGACGCCCTCGAACACCTGCACGCGCTGGCGGCTGCCCTCGATCACCTTGAAGTGAACGCGAACCGTGTCACCGGCCTTGAAGACCGGGACCTCGCGCAGCTGCGCCTGTTCGATGCTCTGGATGATGGTGCTCATGGGAAGGGAGCGGCGGTGCCGCGACGACGGAGTGTAGCGGAACTCAGGCGAGGTGCCCTTCCATCGCCGAATCCGTCAATGCAGGGAGATGCGGTTCGGCGGCCAGTAGGTCGCGAAGACCTTGCCGATCAGGTTCGCGCGCGGGACCGTGCCCCACATCCGCGAGTCGCACGACTGCGACCGGTTGTCTCCCATCATGAAGTAGTGCCCCGGTGCCACCTTGACCGGCCCGAAGCCCTGGACCGCGGCACGGCGCGACTGCTGGATGTACGGCTCCTTCAGGGGCTTGCCGTTGATGTAGACGTAGCCGTTGCCGTTTCGCAGCTTGACCTGGAGGGTGTCGCCGGGAAGCCCGATCAGGCGCTTGACGAAGGTGCCGCCGGCGCCGCACTTGATCTTGGCGGCGGCGGGCGTCTTGAACACGACGATCTCGCCGCGGCGCGGGTCACGCAGGCGGTAGAGGAATCGATTCGCGAGCACCCGGTCGGAGTAGCGCGCCTCGCAGCCGGGCTCACTGCGCGCGCAGTGCAACGTCGGCTCCATCGAGGAGGACGGGATGCGGTACGGGTTGACGACGAACGCCTTGACGAGCAGGACGATCACGATGGCGCCGACGATCGTGACGACCCAGTCGATCGTGACACGGAGAGGATTCGGCAGGCCGCGGGTGAGCCGGTCGACGGGGTTGCGCGAGTGCCGCACGGGACGGCGGTCGGGCGGAGGAGGCTCGAGCGCCAGCAGGGGCGGCGGAAGTGCCGGCGGAGCCGAGGGGGGCTCGAAGCCGATCGGGTCGCCGTCCGGCAGAGGCGTCGGGGTCGGCCAGCCGTGGTTCTCCGCCGGGTCGTCGGCGCGCACCGGCGGCAGTGACGTCCAGCCGGCCGAGGCCGGAGGCAGTCCGGCCGGAGCCGCGGCAGGCTCGAACGGAGCCGACGGCGCTTCGGGCGGAGCCGGGGGCGGCTCGGGCGGAGCC
>Ga0302299_10001022_pt1 | contig 16464 bp, 15 predicted proteins | sample III_Fen_N3_4_FD_198795 | JGI IMG/M metagenome (GOLD analysis project Ga0302299, IMG submission 198795) | Peat permafrost microbial communities from Stordalen Mire near Abisko, Sweden - III_Fen_N3_4 | ecosystem: Environmental > Terrestrial > Soil > Wetlands > Permafrost | place: Sweden: Abisko... | reverse complement strand
GGTGGCGGGGGGAGCGCGCCGGCGCCGAGGCCGGAGCCGAGCACGGTGCGTCGCGTGATGGTCATCGCGGGGCCTCGACGCTGCAGGGGGACGGGGCGATCGCGCCTGCGACGAGGCTGCAGCTGAGCACGGTGCGTCGCGTGATGGTCATCGCGGGTCCTCGGGGGTTCGCGGGGGCGGCTCGAGCGCGACGCCGCGTTGCAGCGCGGTGACCTCGGCCATCGCGTTCCAGTACCGGCGCAGCGCGTCGCCGTACTGGTGCGCGCCGTCGACCAGGCCCTGGCGCGCGAGGATGAGGGCGAACGGGTCGGCGTCCATCGCGTTGTAGTGCTTGAGGGTCTCGTCGGCGATCTGGCGGCGCAGCGGCAGGACGACGTCGTGGAGGTGGCGGGCCTCCTGGTAGGTCGCGAGCGCGATGACCCGAGCGGCGCGTGCGGCGGCACGCAGCTCGATCGCGTCGGCCTCGAGGGTGTGGTCCTCGCGGCGGACCACGGCGCGGGCGTGAGCGCGCTCGCCGCTGCGCAGGTCGAGCAGCGGGATGCCGATGCGGAGCTCCGGGCCCACGGTCGTCTGGTGGCCATCGTCGGACATCGCGATCCCGACGCCGAGCTCGGGGAGGATCGCACGCACCTGCTCGACCCCGGCGCGCTGCTCGGCGGCGTCGCGCCGCGCCCGCCCGGCGGTGAGCTCGAGGTTGGCGGCGACCGCGGTGGCCTCGAGCGCGTCGAGCGCGGGCGGCGCGGCGGGGGCGTCGGGCAGCTCGCCGGTCGCGGTCCACGCCGTCCGTGCGCCGGACAGCCCGAGCAGCGCGGTGACTGCCTCGCGGCGCGCCTCCACGGTGGCCTCGGCGCGGCCGAGCTCGATGCGGGCCTGCTCGCGGGCGTCGCGCTCGCGGGCCTGGGCGAGATCGGAGGCGGTGCCGGCGGCGTGCATGCGCTCGCGCAGGGTCGCCGCGGCGTCGGCGGCCTCGAACGCGGTCCGCCGCAGCGCCACGTCGCCCTGCGCGGCGAGCAGGTCGTCGAACGCGATCTCGACCCGCGCGGCGAGCCGGAGGGCGGCGGCGGCGGCGCGCGCTCGGGCGGCGGCGAGCTCGGCGCTGGCGGCGGCGTGGCGGCGCGGGGCAGTGATGAGGCCGACGAGGCCCTGGATCGCGTCGACCTCGACCTCGTCGGGGTTGCCGAACCTTAGCTTGGCGTCGACGCCGAGCGGGCCGAGGCCGAGCGCCGCGGCGACGTCGCCGGCCGCGAGGTCGAGCTCGTCGAACGCCGCGCGCAACCGGGGGCTCTGGGCCAGCGCGATCCGGATCGCGGCGCGGGTGTCGAGCGGACGGGAGAGCAGGTCGTCGATCGGCGGCGCGGTGCGCGGATCGAGCGGCGCGCCCAGCCGTTCGCCGACCACGCGGTCGACCGGGGCGCGGACTTCCTGCGAGGACGGGACGCAGGCCGCGAGCCCGAGGGCCAGGATGGTGGCGCGCATCAGTGGTGGTGATGGTGCGCCGGCGCGTCGGTCGGGGCGGGGACCGCGGGCGCGATCGGCAGGCCGTCGTACGCGGCGACGCCGGGGCGCAGCGCGGCGAGGGCGTCGGCGAGCCGGCCGGTCGGCGCGCTGGCGTTCGCGGGGTGATCGGCCGGCAGCGGCGCGGCGTGAAGCGCGCAGCCCGCGGCGAGCGCGAGCAGCGCGACGGGAAGGGCTCGGGTCACGCCTGGTGTATCCCTCACCGCGCCCGCCGTGCCAACCCGCCTCGCGCGCGAATTCCTCGCCGACCCGTTCATCGCGGTCGCCATCGCCCGGGTCACGCGTGGGCTGCGCGACCGCCGACCAGCCAGCCGGTGACGCCGCCGGCGACGACGCCGACCACGACGCCGAGCGCGCCGCCGAGCCCGGTGGTGCCGCAGCCGAGCAGGCCGGTGAGCGCGGCGGTGGTGATCGCGGCGATCGCGAACCGGCGCGGCGCGGGGTCGACGCTGGCGCGGTAGCCGACCGCGACCCCGACGAGCGAGGCGGTGACGAAGCACGTGATCAGGCACTGGAGGGTCGCGCCGTGCTCGCAGGTCGCGCAGTGCCCGCCGTGCGCCAGCGCGAACACCACGCTCGGCGCGAGCAGCGGGGGCAGGCCGGCGAGCACGCCGGCGAGGGCGCCGCGCCGGGCGGCCCCACCGCGCCAGCCCAGCACCGCGAGCGCGACGGCGAGGGCGGCGGCGGCGAGCCAGATCCCGGGAGTCATTGCGTGCAGGCCGTACGCGAGCGCGACGAGGCCGCCGGCGATGGCGACGCCGCGCGCCGCGGCGATCGCGTGCGCCCGCTCGTACGCGAACCGCGCGCGGCGAAGCGCGAGCTCGGTGCTGCGCTCAGAGTGTGCCATGGCGGGACCTCCAGGATGTCCGGAGCCGCGCCAGCGCGCGCTCCAGGCGCTTGCGAAACGTCGCAGGCGCAGTGGCCGCCGTGCGCGTGTCGGTCACGGCGAGGGTGATGGTCTCGAGGTCGCGCGGGCCCAGCGCATCGAGCGCTGCCAGCGCGGCGCGCACCAGATCGCGGCGCTCGAGCGCGGACGCGCCGTCCACCGCGGCGTGGCTCGCGTCGTCATCGGCCGGGAGCTCGTCGGCCTCGCCGCGGCGATCGCGGCGGCGGCGCGCCGTGCGGCACTGCCAGGTCGTCAGCGTGAGCGCCCAGGTCAGCGCGTCGCGCGCGGGATCGTAGCGCTCGAGCTGGCCGAACAGCTGGACGAGCGCGTCCTGCGCGCAGTCCTCGGCGAGCTGCGCGTCGCCGACCAGGCGGGTCGCGTAGCGCACCGCGATCGGCCACAGCGCGTGGAACAGCGGCGCGAGCGCCGCGCGGTCGCCCTCGGCGGCGGCAGCCATCCAGCGGTCGAGCGCGAGCCGATCGATCATGGGCGAGGTGGGGGACGCACAGCGAGCCAGCCGAGTCTAGCCCGCGTGGTGGCACTGCGGGCAGCCCGGGCAGCACGCCGGGGATGAGCAGCACGCGCGGATCGCGGGGGCGGCGATCACGGCGGTGGGGACGAGGAACGCGAGGGCGATGCCGAGGGTGCGGAGGAGCTTCATGCTCGCTATGGGCGCCTGGGGCGGCGAGCGTGACAGCTGCCTGCACGCTTGGTGGTTGGCGCGCGGCGCTGGTAGGCTGGCGCGAGATGGCCGATCCGGCTCCGGCGCCCCGCCCGCTGCTCGAGATCCGCGATCTCGTGACGGAATTCCCTGCCGAGGGCGGCTGGGTCCACGCGGTCGACGGCGTGTCGTTCGAGATCGCGGCCAAGGCCACGCTCGGCGTGGTCGGCGAGTCCGGGTGCGGCAAGAGCGTGACCGCGCTGTCGATCATGCGGCTGATCGCGCCGCCGGGCCGGACGTCGAGCGGCACCGTGACCTACGCGGGCGAGGACCTGCTCGCGCTGCGGCCCGCGGCGATGCGCGCGATCCGCGGCAACCGGATCGCGATGATCTTCCAGGAGCCGATGACGTCGCTCAACCCGGTGTTCACCGTGGGCGACCAGGTCGGCGAAGCGGTGCGGCTCCACCAGGGCAAGTCGCGCCGCGCCGCGCGCGAGCTCGCGGTCGAGATGTTCCGGCTGGTCGGCATCCCGTCGCCCGAGGCCCGGATCGACGCTTACCCCCACCAGCTGTCGGGCGGCATGCGGCAGCGCGTGATGATCGCGATGGCGCTGGTGTGCAAGCCCGATCTGCTGATCGCCGACGAGCCGACCACCGCGCTCGACGTCACGATCCAGGCCCAGATCCTCGAGCTGCTGCGCAAGCTGCAGCGCGAGCTCGGCATGAGCATCCTGCTCATCACCCACGATCTCGGCGTCGTCGCCGAGACCTGCGACGAGGTCGTCGTGATGTACGCGGGCAGGATCGTCGAGCGCGCCAGCACCGAGGCGCTGTTCGCGGGTCCGCGCCACCCCTACACCGCGGGCCTCCTGCGCTCGGTGCCGAGCTATGGTGAGGCCGGCGGCGAGCACGCCCGGCTGCGCGAGATCCGCGGCATGGTGCCGTCGCTCTCGGAGCTGCCGGCTGGCTGCAAGTTCTACGAGCGCTGCGCGACACGCGAGGCGCTCCCGGCCGACGGCCAGCAGCGCTGCAAGGCCGAGGAGCCGCGGCTCGAGCAGCGCGGCGCGTCGTGGGTCCGCTGCCACTACCCGATCGCGTCGCCGGGCGAGGGCGCGTGATGCCGGAGCACACCGAGCCCGGACCTGCGGCGCAGGCAGAGCGGGGCCCGGCGCCCGAGGCCGAGGTGCTGGTGTCGGTGCGGGGCGTGTCGAAGCACTTCGCGACCAAGCTCGCGTGGCCGGGGCGGGCTGCCGCAGAGCTCGACGGCGCTGCCGGCGGGGTGCCCGGGGGCCGTGTGGGCTTCGGGGGCCGGCTGTGGCGCTCGGTCAGCCGGAGGTCCGCCATGGTCCAGGCGGTGACCGAGGTCGATCTCGAGATCCGGCGCGGCGAGACCCTGGGCCTGGTCGGCGAGTCGGGGTGCGGCAAGTCGACGCTGGGCCGGACGATCCTGCGCCTGCTCGCCCCCACCGCCGGGCGCATCGTGTTCGACCAGACCGAGCTGACCGGGATGTCCGAGCGCGCGCTGCGTCCGCTGCGCCGTCGCATGCAGCTGATCTTCCAGGATCCCTACGCCTCGCTCAACCCGCGGATGACCATCGGCGCGGCGATCGCGGAGCCGTTGGTGATCCACCACCTCGCGGCCACCGCGCGTGAACGCAGCGACCGGGTGGACGAGCTGCTCGAGACTGTGGGGTTGCGGCCCGACGCTGCGCGGCGCTATCCCCACGAGTTCAGCGGCGGCCAGCGCCAGCGCATCGGCATCGCGCGGGCGCTGGCTTGCAAGCCGCAGTTCATCGTGTGCGACGAGCCGATCAGCGCGCTCGACGTCTCGATCCAGGCCCAGATCGTGAATCTGCTCGAGGACCTGCAGGCGGCCGAGCGCCTGACCTACCTGTTCATCTCGCACGATCTCAAGATCGTGCAGCACATCTGCGACCGGATCGCGGTGATGTACCTCGGCCGGATCGTCGAGCTCGCCGACAAGGCCACGCTGTACCGCGCGCCCAGCCACCCCTACACCCAGGCGCTCCTGTCGGCGGTGCCGCGGATCGACGCCCGGGACCGGGTCGGCCGGATCCTGCTCGGGGGCGACGTGCCGAGCCCGATCGACCCTCCGGCGGGCTGTGCGTTCCACCCCCGCTGCCCGGTCAAGGACAAGCCGGCGGCCTGCTCCACCGAGGTCCCCAGGCTAAGGGTGCTGCGAAACGGCGCATGCGCCGCCTGTCACGTCGCCGAGTGATAAGCTGCCCTTCCTCATGAGCGCGCGGTCGGGCGAGCTAGCGATGCGACCGCTGCCCGCGGTGTTGCTCGACCTGTACGACGGGCTCGCGACCGGCAAGCTCGTACTGAAGCGCGGCAGGGTCACCAAGACGATCGATCTCGTCAACGGCAACCCGGTGAGCGCATCGTCCACGCCGCGCGACGAGACCCTAGGCCACTTCCTGGTCTCGGGCGGCGTGATCAGCGAGGAGCAGCACCGCGCGGCGGTCGCCCACGCGGCGCGCGCCGGCATGAAGCTGGGGGAGGCGCTGGTCGCGTTGCAGCTCCTGTCGGTCGAGCAGCTGATCGAGCAGCTCGGCCGCCAGGCCCGCCACAAGCTGGTGCAGGCGCTGCGCTGGCCGCAGGGCGCGTGGCGGTTCGACCCCAGCGCCGAGCCCGTCGAGGGCATGCAGCTCCGCATGCTCGAGGTCGTGCTCGATGGCCTGCACGAGACCGCGGTCGAGGACCTCGATCGGCTGGCGCGGCTCGACGCGATGACCTTCGAGCTGACCGAGCGCGGCACGCGGCTGCGCGCCGAGCTCGCACGGGTGTTCGGCGACCAGGTGATCGCGGCGCTCGCCGACGGCGCGATGATCGGCGAGATCGAGCGGCTGTCCGGCGATCGCGCCCAGGCCCGGACCGCGGTCGACAACATGCTGATGTGTGACGCGGTGGCCGCCACGGTCGCCGACATCGGGCTCGGCACACCGGTCGCCGGTGGAGCCGCGGGCCAGCCGGCCGACCGGCCGCACCACGCGCGCGCGCCGAGCCGCAACCTCGCGGCGGGCTCCCCGCTGTTCGACCTGCTGTTCGACGACCTCGGGTTCGGCGACGCGGTCGGCGGCGACGGTGGCGCGGTGCCGATCGACATGGAGGCCGACGACTCTGGCGTGGTATCGATCGCCGACGTCGAGGCCGCGCACCACCGGGTCGACGACGCGACGACCGCGCGCCAGGCGCTGACCGCCGAGCACCAGCGGATCCAGAACGCCGATCACTACGCGGTCCTGATGGTCGGCCGGCGCGCCTCCCCGGCCGAGATCGACGCGGCGGCGGCGGCGCGCGGCGCGCTGCTCGATCGCGACTCGCCGGTGATCCGCGACCCGCGAGATCGCGCCAAGCTCGACGAGTTGCGCAGGGTCTACGGTGTCGCGCGCGACACCCTGCGCGACGATCGCGCGCGGGCCACCTATGATCGCGAGCTGGCCGGCGGCGAGCTGATGCAAGGCCCGCCAGGCGTCGACGCCGAGTTGAGCTTCCGCAAGGCCGAGGAGCTGATGGCGCGCGGCGAGTGGGCGCAGGCCGCCGGGCACATCAAGGCGGTGATCACGCGGTCGCCGGGCGAGGCTGACTACCACGCCGCGCTGGGCTGGGCCGAGTGGATGGCCGGCGAGCAGCGCCCTCACGCCGCCGACGCCGCGCGGCTCCACCTCAACCAGGCGCTCGCGATCAACCCCGACCACGCCGCCGCGCACGAGTACAAGGGCCGGATCAACGCGACGCTGCGCAGCGACGACGCCGAGGCGCTGTTCCACCTCGAGCGGGCGATCGACCTCGACCCGGCGCGCGCGGACGCGATCGCGGTGGTCGAGCGACTGCTGCTCGAGCGCGGCGAGCTGCGGCGCTACGAGAAGGTGCTGCGCCGCCTGCTGTTCCGGCTGCGCGGCCGCGGCTCGAGCCTGGAGGCCAAGGCGTGGGTCCGGCTCGCCGAGCTGTACTTCGACCACCTCGACGACGCCGAAGCTGGCGCTGCGGCCGCCGCCAACGCCCGCCGGATCAGCCCCGAGGATGCCGACGTGCTGCCGCTGATCGCGCGCACCGCCGCCCGGCTGCGCCGCGACACGCTCGAGCCGATCCGGGCAGGCTGGCGCGACGCGCTGGGCGACGCGCGCAGCGGCGCCGTGCTGGTCAAGACCGCGGAGGCGTCGGGGCACATCGACGCCGCCTTCCTGGCCGCGTCGACCATGGTCGCGCTCGGCACTGCGGATCCGCACATGGCGGCGGTCTACGAGCAAGCACGGGTGCGCGGCGTGGCGATCCCGTCCCGGCCGCTCGATCGCGAGCTGTGGGCGATGCTGCGCCACAAGGACGACGGCAGCGAGCTCGGCGCGATGATGGAGCTGGTCGCGCCGGCGGTGCACGCGCTCGCCCCGATGACGCTGGCCGACAGCGAGCTCGACGCCGGCACGCTGGTCGACGACGGCGACATGCCGCCGCCGTTCGCGCGGCTGCGCCGGCTGTGCGCCGACCTGCTGGGAGTCCCGGCCGCGCCGGTGTACTCGCGGGTCGAGCTCGGCACCCAGATCCACGTCATGGCCTGCGATCCGCCGGTGCTGATCGCAGGTGACGACGCGCTCACCGCGCCCGAGCGCCCCGAGCTGCTCTACCGCCTGGTCCGGGCGATGACCTTCCTGTGGCCGGGCCGCGCGGTCGGTGCGTCGCGCCCGGGCCGCGTGCTGCGCGCGATCGTGCTCGCGGTGTTCCGCGAGGCGTCGGGCTCGGCGATCGGCATCGACGATCCGCTGGCGTCCGGTGCGGCCGACGTGGTGTCGCTCCTGCCGGCGACCAACCGGGTCCAGGCGCGCGCGGCGGCGCTCCGCCTGCTGTCGCGCGGCGACGGGCTCAACCTGTCACTGTGGGCGCGCTCGCTGTCGCGCACCGCGGATCGCGCGGCGCTGCTCCTGTGCGGCGACATCCCGGCCGCGTTCGCCGGGGCCAAGGAGATCGGCGATCTCGACCGCGACCTGGTGGAGTTCGCGTACAGCGCGGCGCACGTCAGGCTGCGGGCAAAGCTCGGGCTCGCGCGCGGCTGACCCGCAGCGTCATCGCGGCCTGGCGCATCGACGGCTCGGTTCCCCGGCGGTCGCGCTATAGTCGACGCGATGACCGCGGCCCCCGACGTCCCGCTGACCAAGCCGGCGCACCTGCGTCCGGCGGTGGGGCGGCGCGCGTGGCTGGCGCAGCGCCCCGCCGGCGTGATCGCGCTGGCGCTCGGGCTGGCGTCGTTCATCGTCGTCGCGGTTGGCCAGCCGGAGCTGTGGTCGACGCCCGACCTGCGGCTCAGCCTGCCGGGGGCGATCGCTGCCTCGATCGCCGCGGTCGCCTCGCTGGCGCGCCGCGAGCCCGGCGCCTACCCACTGTGGCTCGTCGGCCTCGGGCTCGCCGCCGCGGCGATGGTGCTCGGCTGGTTCTTGATGCTCGCGATCGTGATCGGCGCGACGCTGATCCTGATCTTGATCCTGCATGCCGTGATGTGAGGGAAGCGATGACCGACCACGACCTGATCTACGACTGGAACTCCACCGAGAAGGTCGCGCCGCTGTCGCCGCGGCGGCGGGTCCAGTTCCTCGACGAGACGCTGCGCGACGGCATCCAGTCGCCGTCGGTCGTCGATCCCACGATCGACGACAAGCTGCGGTTGACCGAGCTCGCCAACGAGCTCGGCATCGACACGATGGACATCGGGCTGCCCGGTGCAGGAAAGCGCGCGGTCGAGGACGTCACCACGATCGCGCGCCACATCCGCGCCGGCAAGCTGAAGGTCAAGCCGTCGTGCGCGGCGCGTACCCACCAGGCCGATGTCCAGGCGGTGATCGACATCTCGCAGCAGGTCGGGATCGAGATCGAGGTGCTGTGCTTCATCGGCAGCTCGCCGATCCGGCAGTACGCCGAGGACTGGGAGCTACCGCGGCTGCTCCAGCTGTCGGCCGACGCGATCGATCTCGGCCGGCGCTACAACCTGCCCGTCGCGTACGTCACCGAGGACACCACGCGTTCGCGGCCCGAGGTGCTGACCCGGCTGTTCACCAACGCGGTCGAGCACGGCGCCAGCCGGCTCATCGTGTGCGACACCGTCGGCCACGCGACGCCCGACGGCATCCACAACCTGTTGCGGTTCACCCGCAACGTGCTCGACGGCATGGGCCGGCCCGACGTCGGGATCGACTGGCACGGCCACAACGATCGCGGGCTCGGCGTGGTCAACTCGATCTTCGCGATCGAGTACGGCGCCGACCGCATCCACGGCACGGCGCTCGGGATCGGCGAGCGGGTCGGCAACGCAGCGCTCGACCAGATCCTGCTCAACCTCAAGCTGCTCGGCGAGTTGCCCGACCACGACCTCACCAAGCTGGTCGAGTGGTGCCAGACCGCGTCGCGCGCGACCCACGTGCCGATCCACCCCCAGTACCCGCTCGCCGGGACCGACGCGTTTCGCACCGCGACCGGCGTGCACGCGGCGGCGATCATCAAGGCCGAGAAGAAGGGCGACGCCTGGCTGGCCGACCGGATCTACTCGGGCGTGCCGGCAGGCATGTTCGGCAAGGAGCAGTCGATCGAGATCGGCCACTACTCCGGCGAGTCGAACGTCGTGTACTGGCTCAAGAAGCGAGGCTACGAGCCGACCCGCGAGCTGGTCGCGACCGTGCTCGCGGCGGCCAAGCGCGGCGATCACGTGCTCGGCGACGACGAGGTCGTCGCGCTGATCGACCAGGCGCGCTGCCCGGTGTAGCTCACCGCTACCGCTGCCAGCCGCCGCTGCGCTGCCGGGCTCAGCCAGCGTCGGCGATCGGCCAGCGTTGCCCGGCCGCGTCGAGCGCAAACCCGCCGCCGAGCTCGACGATGCGCTCCGCGACGGCGTGGTAGGCCGGGCCGGCGATCCGGCCCCGCAGCTTGCCGACCCGCGCGTAGAGCGCGTGATCGGCGGCCTGTCGCAGCGAGCCATACTCGAGCTCGGCCTCGCGCTCGTCGTCCCACAGCACGGTGCAGTGCTCGCCGGCCCAGCGCGCCGCGCGCGCGCGCAGGTGAGCGTCCTCGATCTCGACGTACGCGTAGCGCCGCTCGTCGAGCCGGATGATGTCGCGGCCATCGTCCCGAACATCGAGCCAGCGCAGCAGCGCCTGGCGCAATCGCGGGTGGGTGACGGCCGCCCCGTCGTGCCAGAATGTGCCGGAGCGATCCAGGCGGAGGCCGATCGCGCGCATGCGCTCGAGCAGCTCCGGGGTCAGGCCCTCGGGCAGCGAGCCGGGTGGCTCGCGCGGCGGGTCGCGTGCTTCGCCGGTCACGAAAGCCGCGCGATGCGATCCTTGGTCAGCAGCTTCTGCTTCTTCAGCCGCGTGATCTCGACCTGTTCGGCGGGGCTGAGCACGCGCCGGCGCTCGAGGGTCTTGAGCTGTTCGTCGAGGCGACGATGTTCGGCGGTGAGCTGTTCCAGTTCAGCCTGCTTCGAAACCTCGGTCGTGGTCGTCACTGAGCCTCCAGCTGCATCTAGCTCTACGATAGTCCGCCGCTCCCGTGACGGCAATCGTAGAGGTCGGTCACAGCCTGAAAGCATGTCGGCACCAGGGAACACTCGCACGTTGACGGGCACCGCAGCCGACAGCTGCGGAGGCGGAGCGTCGAGCGCCTCGGCGAAGCGCTGCCCGTGCTCATTCTGCTCTTGCAGGTGAGCAGAGCGGCAGCGGACGGTCGCTATACAGCACGATGGCTCGCCGCTCCCCGGCCGCGGTCACGTCCACCGCGATCCGGGTGACGTGGCAGCTGCGGTCCGGCGCGGTCCCTGCGCACCACACGGCGACCAGCGTCCGCTCACCGACCCGGACGATCTCCGTCACCACCTCCAGCGGCCGCGCGTGCTCGGGCAACAGCGAGGCCGACGCGATCACCCGGTTGCGCGCGATCAGCGTGATCTCGCCGAACTGCCCGAGGACCACGAAGTTGTCGTCGCCGAGCGCGACGAGGTGCGGATCGGCTCTGCCCCAGTGCGGTGTTGCCGCGAACCCGCGGCCAAGGCGGCGCCCGTTTGCGTCGACGATCTGCGCCACCGAGCCGCAGCGCTCGTGGCACGAACGCGCCACGATCAACCAGTCGCCGATCGCGTCGACCCCGACCACCTCACCCTCGCCGGCGGCCGGCTCCCCGAGATCGACCGGCCTGTCCGCCGCGCGGCTCCATACCGTGAACGAGGCAGGCTCGTGGTGGACGACGACCACCTGGTGATCGCGGGTCGCGGAGAGCTGGCCATCGCCGGCATCCGCCACAGCCGTGCGCAGTCGTGGTCCCAGCCGGTCGCACTGCGCGCCGCTGCACACCCGGTCGGCGCTGACCACCGCCTCCGGCGGCGCGCTCGACGGCGCCGGCCGCCCCACCGTCGAGGCAGGATCGTCGAGCTCCGCCACGCAGCGTTGTCCCCAGCACAGCAGCGCCCGGCCGCTGTCGGCGACCAGCACGGTATGGTCGTCGACGCACGGCAGCGTCCTCGTCGGCACCGTCGCGGCGCCCTCCGCCCCGCTGTCCGGCTTCACCGCGGGGCTCTCCGGCGAGGTCCGCTCCGCCGGCTGAGCCGCGGCCGAGCCCGGGAGTGCCGCCGCCGAGGCCGGGATCGCGCGCGCGGGCGCTCCCCTCGGCACCCCGGATGCCGTACCGCGCGCGCACGCTCGAGCCTGCACCACCGCCAGCATCGCGATGGCGATGGTCCCCACCGCTACCGCGATCGGACGCGATCGTGCGATCAGCACGTCATCCGAACGCCGGAACGGGCGCGATCATTGCGCGACCGTGCCTGGAGCTGGCCTGCCCACCGCGGGTCGGCCACGCTCGGCGCCCGACGCGCTCGACGCTGCGGGTGGCGTGCTGTTCCCCACGACGGCTGGTCGCTGCTCCGAGGCCAGCTGTCGTGAGCTCGACGTCCTGCCGCTCCGCTGGGCAGCTGCGGTGATGGAAGCAGGCGCTCGTGGTCGCGGGTGGGGGGAGCCTCATGGCGGTGTGCGTGAGCCGAGCCACGCTCACCGTCGGCGCAGCGCGCCCGGGACGCCGTCGGGGTACTTGACCTCTGCCTCGGCCTGCCGGACATAGGTCGGGACGCCGCCGCGCGTGACGTCGACGTGCGCCCCGGCGATCGCCAGCCGCGCCACCGCGGCGCCCGATGGGGTTCGTGCCGCGAGCCAGCCGCCGTGCGCGGCGAGCGGCGCGAGCACCTCGCGATGCGCGTCGAGCGCGTCGCCCGCGAAGCTGATCTGTGGCCCATCGGGCAGCTCCGTCGCGAGCTCCGCGACCCACGGCGCGAGCTCGGCCGGCGCCATCACGCGTTCGGGAGCCAGCGCCACTCCGCGGCGATAGCACCCGGCGAACACCTCGCCGCGCCGCGCGTCGAGCACCGCGCACACCACGCCGTCGGCGCGGCCGGGCGAAGCGTCGCCGGCGAGCTCGCGCCGCGCGTCGTCGGCGAGCGCCGCCAGCGACGACACCGCCCACAGCGGCCGGTCGGCGGCGAACGCGATACCCTTGGCAGTGGCCATACCGATCCGCAGGCCCGTGAACGAGCCGGGCCCGGCGCCGATCGCGATCGCGTCGAGCTCGGCGGGCGCGACCCCGGCGTCCCGGCAGACCCGGTCGATCGCGAGCAGGAGGTCGGCGCCGCGCCCGCTGGTGTCGTGGCGGGCCTCGGCGAGGACGCGGCCGCCGTCGACCAGCGCGATGCCGGCCGTCGAGGTCGCGGTGTCCAGCCCGAGCAGCTTCATCGCAAGAGGTAGCGCGCGATGTCGTTGCGCACCGCGAGCACGGTGATGAGGCCGACCACGATCAGGCCGCCGAGCTGGACGCGCTCGCGCATCCTGACTGACAGCGGGCGTCGGCGCGCCGCCTCGAGCGCGAACACCAGCAGGTGTCCCCCATCGAGCATCGGGATCGGCAACAGGTTTATGAGGCCCAGGTTGATGCTGATCAGCGCGAGCATCAGCAGGAAGCTGTCCCAGCCCTGATCACCGGACACCGAGGCCACGCGGTACATCATCATCGGGCCGCCGATCGCGGCGCCCGGCGAGTCCCCGCCGAGGATCTTGAACAGCCCCGACACCATCGTCGCGACCGTGTCGGTGGTGCGCTCGACCGCCTTCCCCAGCGCGAAGCCGAACCGGCCTTCGATCGGGATCATCACGCCGGTCCCGCGGTCGACGTCGTTGTGCGCGCCGAACTCCAGCCGGGTCTGGGTGTGGTCGTAGTCGTCGAGGTGCTTGCGCCAGACCTGTGTGACCTCGGCCGACATCGTCTCGGTCTTGCCGGCCGCGGCGCGCTTCCACGTGAGCTTGAACGTCCGCATCGGCTCGGCCTGGAGGCGCTGGTCGAGATCGACCCAGTGCGCGACGGCGACGCCATCGAGCGCGGTGACCAGATCGCCGGGCCGCAGGCCGGCGCCATCGGCCGGCGACCCGGCATCGACGTGGGCGACGAACATCTCGGCGTGCTCGAGGCCGGTGTAGGACTGGCGGTTCAGCTGGGCGTCGACCTGGGTCTCGGGCACGAGGTCGGCGAACCCGGCCGCGAGCAGCTGGACCCGCGGTACGCCGGGCAGCTCGGTGCCGCGGAAGTAAACGATGCTGGCGCGGCGCGCGAGCTTGCCGATATGGTGCTGCACGTCGGCCCAGTTGCGCACCGGCTGGCCGTCGATGCTGATGATCAGATCGCCGGTGCGCATGCCCGCGCGCGCGGCGGGCGAGTCGCCGTCGATCACGCCGACCAGCGGGATGAACGGCGCCTGGCTGATCGCGATCCAGCCCTGGCGCCGCATCCCGCCGTTGCGCTCGCGCACCGTCACCTCGAGCGGCGTCACGTAGCGCTCGAACACCTTCCCGTTGCGCGCGACCCGGAGGTGAAGCTCCTTGCCCGGCGACGAGCCCACGGCGGTCTCCAGCTCCTCCCAGTAGCGCACCGGCTTGCGGTCGATCTCGAGCACGCGGTCGCCCGGCTCGAGCCCGGCCCGGGCCGCAGCGCCGCCGTCGACGACATCGCCGATCACCGCTGCGGGCACCATGCCGTGACCCGCGAGGTACACGAAGTAGACCAGGAAGTAGATCGCCACCGGGAGCAGCAAGTTGGCGGCCGGGCCAGAGAACACGATCACGAGGCGCTGCCACAGCGGCCGGCTCGCGAAGCTTCGCCGGGTGTCGCTGCTAAGCTCGCGCGCCGCGGGGACGAGGCTGCGTGGTTTCCCTGTGGCGGACACAACGACCGCGCTGTCGTCGCGGGCGGTGCGCGGCGCCGGATCAGCGATCTTCTCATCGCCCTCGATACCGAGGATGCGGACGTACCCGCCGATCGGAAACGCCGCGATCTGGTACTCGGTCTCCCTCAGCTTCACCCGGATCAGCGGGCGGCCGTAGCCGATCGAGAACCGCAGGACCTTGACGTCGAGCAGCTTGGCCGCGGCGAAGTGCCCGAGCTCGTGGATGACCACGAGCACCCCGACGAGCAAGAGAAAATACAGGATCGACACGAGCGAAGACCTGGCCGACGAGGCTATAGCAGAACTGCTATCCTTACGGAACGTGGCGAGCAAGTCGGCCCAGCAGGAGCCCGAGAAGGCGGAGGTCGTCGAGGAGCTCCTCGACACCCTCGACTCGCTGATCGATCGCGTGAAGGTGCTGTACGAGCAGTACTTCCTGGGAATTCAGAAGCAGCCGCCGACCTACCTGCACACCGACATCGAGCGCAAGATCCGGGACATCACGCAGCTCCAGGTGCGCAACACCGCGCTGCGCTACCGGTTCGCGACGCTGTCGCAGAAGTTCGGGTCGTACAACGCGTACTGGCGGCGCACGCTGCGCCAGATCGAGAACGGGACCTACACCCGCAACCTGTCGAAGATCGGGCGGCACGCGGCCCGGACCGGCGCCGAGGTGCCCGAGGAGATCCTGGCCGCCATGCCCAAGCGCATGCGCGAGCAGGTCAAGCGCGATCGCGACGCCGCCCTCGCGCTGTCGCGGCTCCGCGATCACTCGCCCGCGCCCGAGGCCGAGGCCGACGAGCCGGAGCTGCTGACGCTCGCCGAGGAGCACGGGGTCGACGTCGATCTCGACGATCTCGATCCGGCTGCGTTCATCAAGGAGTCGACCGAGCTGCGGCGCAACGCGCTGACCGCGCGCGGCCCGTTCCACCTCGACGCCTCCGACGACTTCGATGTCGACGCGTTCTTCGCGGCGGTGACCAGCGAGGGCGAGCCCGAAACGCCGCCCACGAGCGCGCCGTCGCCGCGCGAGTTGCCGGTCGCGCCTGCGAGCCCGACGCGGGCGTCGCCCCAGCCCGCGCTGGCGCGCACGCGGACCGCGCACCCGCGACCGGGCTCGCTGTCCGGTGCGCCGAGCTCGATCGCGCCGGGGCCGAGCCGCGTCGGCGCGCTCGACGGAGCGCCGCGAGGCGCCGCGCCGCTGGAGGCGGCTGGACCGAGCTCGGCCGCCCGGGGCGCCGCCGCAGCCGCGAGCGCCGCGGTGTCGGGGGTTGCAGCCCCTGCGGACGCGGCCTCGGCGACCGGGGCACGAAGCGCGGTCGTTGGCCCTGCCGCCTCGGCGCCGCGAGGTGCAGCCCCTGCGGCCTCGGCCTCGGCCGCCGCGGCACGAAGCGCCGTGGTCCCGGTGGTCGTTGCTCCGGACGCCGCGGCATCGGTCTCGTGGGAAGACTCCGTCACAGAGCGCCGTAAGCCGGAGCCTGCTGCGCCGCAGTCGCTCCCCGCTCCGGCGCGCGCGGCGCCAGTCGGGGCCCTGCAGCCTGACGCCGCCAGGCCTGCGGGGCTCGCGCCATCGCAGGCGACCCGTCCGCTCCCGATCGCACCCGGCGCCGCGGCGGCGCGAGCCCCGGCAGCCGTCGAGAGCATGTCCGGTCCGTTTCCGCGTCTGCCGAGCCTGCCCGCGTTGCCGAGCACCCTGCGCGCGGGCCCCCGTACGCCGGCGCCGAGCGGCGGCGCGCCCGCCACGACCGCGCCAGCCGCCGTCGCGCCGGCGCGCGCGCCGGATGCGCCATCGCCGTCGAGCCCGCGCGTGCCGCAGCCACCGCGAACGCCCCCGCCGATCCCGGCGCAGGCGGTGTCGACCAGGCCGCGCGCGGCGACCCCGCTGCCCGTCGACGAGCCGGCCACCGAGCCGGTGATCATGCCGCGCGCGCCGACGCCGGTGCCCGTCGACGAGGCCGCGCCTCGGGTGAGCCAGCGGGTGGCGGTGCCGCGCGCGCCGACGCCGGTGCCCGTCGACGAGGCCGCGCCTCGGGTGAGCCAGCGGGTGGCGGTGCCGCGCGCGCCGACGCCGGTGCCCGCCGACCAGGCCGCGCCTCGGGTGAGCCAGCGGGTGGCGGTGCGGCGCGCGCCGACGCCGGTGCCAGG
>Ga0302299_10001020_pt1 | contig 16507 bp, 17 predicted proteins | sample III_Fen_N3_4_FD_198795 | JGI IMG/M metagenome (GOLD analysis project Ga0302299, IMG submission 198795) | Peat permafrost microbial communities from Stordalen Mire near Abisko, Sweden - III_Fen_N3_4 | ecosystem: Environmental > Terrestrial > Soil > Wetlands > Permafrost | place: Sweden: Abisko... | reverse complement strand
GGCCACGTCGAGGGACGACGAGCTCGCCTGGGCCAGTGGTGGGGGTCACCCGAGCGTCCCGAATACGCTGTCGCGTGCGGAGGATTCTCGTCACCGGAAAGTCAGGCGCGGGAAAGTCGACGGCGCTCGCGGAACTTGCGAGGACGGGCTTCTCGGTTGTCGAGACCGACGTCGCCCCGTGGAGTGGGTGGTCGGAGCAGGCAGGCGGATACGTGTGGAACGAGGAACTCGTTTGCCGCCTGCTCGACCGTGAGCAGGAGACGACCTTGTACGTGTCGGGAACGGTGTCGAACCAGAGCCGGTTCTTCCAACGCTGCGATGCTGTCGTGCTCCTGAGCGCGCCCGCCGACGTCCTTCTTCGCCGGATCAAGTTCCGGACGACGAACGATTGCGGCAAGTCGGTCGACGAGCGCGAGCGGATCCTCAACGACATCTCGAACGTCGAGCCCCTGCTGCGTGCGACCTGTACGCACGAGATCGATGCCACACACTCCGTCGCAGCTGTTGTTGCGGAACTCGTCGCAATCGGGGAGGGCGTCGCGAGCGGACGGCGACCGTCGACGCAGCAGCCGACTGCGCCGGCGTCCTCCCGCCCGAGCCTCAGCCCGCGAGCAACGGCACGAGTGCCGCTTCGATTAGCCCGCGCAGCACCGGCACGCCGCCGGTTGGGCCGAGGAGCGGGTCGACCGCGTGCTCCGGATGCGGCATCAGCCCGAGCACGTTGCCCGACGCGTTCGTGACCCCGGCGATCCGCCCCACCGCACCGTTCACGTCCTCCGCGTAGCGGAACGCGATCTGGCCGCGGGCCTCGATCTCCTCGACGAGCTGCGGGTCGCCGTACCAACTTCCCTCCCCGTGCTTGACCGGTATCACGAGCTCCTGCCCGAGCACCCACTCGCCCGCGAACGCGCTCGAGGTGCTCTCGACCGTGACCGTGACGTCGGCGCAGACGAACTGCTGCTGGCGATTCGGGCGCAGGACGCCCGGCAGCAGCCCGGCCTCGCAGAGGATCTGGAAGCCGTTGCAGATCCCGAGCACGGGGCGGCCGGAGGCAGCGAAAGCGCCCACCGCCTCCATCACGGGCGCGAAGCGCGCGATCGCGCCGCAGCGGAGGTAGTCGCCGTAGGAGAAGCCGCCCGGCAGCACCACGCCCGCGGCGCCTTCCGGCAGCTCGAAGTCGCCGTGCCAGGAGCGGACCGGCGCCGCTCCGAGCAGCTCGAGGGCGAGCATCGCATCGCCGTCGTCGTTCGAACCAGGGAACGTGACGACCGCGATCCGGGGCGCCTCGCTCATCCCTCGTCTCCGAGGTCGATCGTAAAGGACTCGATCAGCGGGTTTGCGAGCAGCTCGTGGGACATCTTGTCGAGGGCGGCGCGGGCCTCGTCGGGGTCGTCCGTGTCGACCTGCACGTCGACGAGGCGCCCGACGCGGGCACCGGAGACGGCGAAGCCGAGGTGCTGCAGCGCCTCGACCACGGCCTCGCCCTGCGGGTCGAGGATGCCTTCCTTCGGACGGATCAGCACGGTCGCCTTCACAGCACCACCTTCGGGTCGGAGAGATAGGTGTCGAACGGGATCCCGGTGAGCCGCTCGAACGCCTCGATGTAGCGCGCACGCGTTCCGGCGACGACGTCGTCGGGGATCACGGGGCCCGGGTAGGTGCGGTCCCAGCCCGTGGAGAGGCAGAAGTCGCGCACGTACTGCTTGTCGAACGACGGCTGCGGCCTGCCGGGACGGTACTCGGCGGCCGGCCAGTAGCGGGAGGAGTCGGGCGTGAGCGCCTCGTCGCCGAGCGTGACGATGCCGTCGGGGTCGACGCCGAACTCGAACTTCGTGTCGGCGAGGACGATGCCCCGCGTCTCCGCGTGGGCAGCCGCGAACGCGTACAGCGAGAGGGCGGCCTCGCGGGCGGCGGTGTAGGCCTCGGCCCCGCACAGCTCCGCCGCCTCGGCCTCGGGGATGTTCAGGTCATGGCCCTCCTCCGCCTTCGTCGCGGGCGTCACGATCGGCGCCGGCAGGCGGTCGGACTCCACGAGGCCGGGGGGAAGCGGACTGCCGCAGACGGCGCCCGAGGCCTGGTAGTCGACCCAGCCCGAGCCCGAGAGGTAGCCGCGCACGACGAGCTCCACCGGCAGCATCTCGAGCCGGCGGCACACCGTCGAGCGGCCGTCGTCGCCGAGGTCGAGCAGATGGTTCGGCACGATCGAGCGCGTCCGCGCGAACCAGAAAGCCGACATGCCGGTGAGAACGCACCCCTTGTCGGGGATCGGCGTCGGCAGGATCACGTCGAAGGTCGAGATCCGGTCGGAGGCGACGAGCAGCAGCCTCTCGTCGTCGAGCGCGTAGATCTCCCGAACCTTGCCGCTCGCGAGGTGCGTCACGGAGCCGTTGCGCTCAGGCACGCACGCCCTCCCGCCGCAGCGTCACGAGCGCGCGCAGCCGCTCGAAGACGACATCGGCATGAACGGTGAACGCGGCAGGGTCGAAGACGGCGTCGAGGTCGACGCGGCCGGCGATGTCGGCATCGGCGTCGACGAGGCCGCGGAAGTCGACCTGCTCGTCCCACGCGAGCATGGCGTTTCGCTGCACGAGCCGGTAGGCCTCGTCGCGCGTGAGCCCCGACTCGACGAGAGCGAGCAGTAGCCGCTGGCTGAACGTGAGGCCGAAGCTGGAGGCGATGTTCTGGAGCATCCGCTCCTCGTGCACGACGAGCCCCTCGACGAGCCAGGCGAAGCGGTCGAGCATGTAGTCGACGGCGAGGAACGAGTCGGGGATCACGACGCGCTCGGCGGAAGAGTGCGAGATGTCGCGCTCGTGCCAGAGCGCGACGTTCTCCATCCCGACGACGGCGTTTGCCCGCACGACTCGCGCGATCCCGCAGATGCGCTCGGCCGTTATCGGGTTGCGCTTGTGCGGCATTGCGGACGACCCCTTCTGGCCCCGCCCGAACGGCTCCTCGACCTCGCGCACCTCGGTGCGGGCGAGGTGCCGGATCTCGGTGGCGAAACGCTCCAGCGACGACGCCAGCAGCCCGAGCGCGCTGAGCAGCTCGGCATGCCGGTCGCGCTGGAGGATCTGCGTCGAGCTGGGTGCAGGCTCGAGGCCGAGCTGCTCGCAGGCGACCCGCTCCACCTCCGGCTCGGCGGCCGCGTAGGTGCCGACCGCGCCCGACAGCTTCCCGACCCGCAGGCCCTCGATCGCTCGTGTCAGCCGCTCGCGGTCGCGGTCGAGTGCGAACGCCCAGCCGGCGAGCTTGAGGCCGAACGTCGTCGGCTCGGCGTGGATGCCGTGGGTGCGCCCCATGCACACCGTCTCGCGGTACTCCTCCGCGCGGAAGACGACGGCGCCGAAGGCCCTGTCGAGCCCCTCGAGCACGAGCGCGCCCGCGTCCTGCACCGCGAGCGAGAGCGCCGTGTCGAGCACGTCCGAGGAGGTGAGCCCGTAGTGGAACCAGCGGCCCTCCTCGCCGAGCCCCTGCGAGACGGCGTCGACGAAAGCGGCGACGTCGTGGTTGGTCTCACGCTCGATCTCGGCCACCCGCTCCGGCGTCGGCGCGACCGCGCGACCGCGGATCGCCGCGACCGTCTCGGGTGGAACGGTCCCGACCGCGGCCCAGCCGTCGAGTGCGGCCAGCTCGACGTCGAGCCAGCGACGCAGCTTCTCGCCGTCCGACCAGATATGGCTCATGGCCGGGCGGGAGTAGCGAGAGATCACACGACCATTCTAGAGCGACCCCCGGCGGCGCTCCGCGCCTGCCACGGCCGACCGTCGGGTTACCCCCACCCCGGGTGGCCGGATCGCCCCGTTTCGGCGGGGCGACGGGGCGAGTAGCGTTGTGCACATGAGCTCGACCGCACCCACCGCGACGCCGTCACGCGAGCAGCGCCGCCCGCTGCGCGGCCGGCTCGGCCGCGGCCGCTTCCACCGCGGCTGGCGCCAGGCGCTCGCGGACACCGCCTACATCCTCTCCGGCTTCGCACTCGCGACCGCCTGGTGGGTGCTGCTCGTGACGCTGATCTCCCTGGGCGCCGGGATGGCCGTGACGCTCGTCGGCCTGCCGATCCTCGCAGCGACGATCTACCTCTGGACGAAGATCGCCGAGACCGAGCGCTGGCGGGCCAGGGGCCTTCTCGGGCTCGAGGTCGCGAGCCCGTACCGGCCGATCGAGGCCGGCAGCCTCCTGGCACGCGTGTTCGCGCCGCGAGTGGTGTGGGAGCGAATGAAGGACCCTGCCGTCTGGCGGGACCTCGTCTACCTCCTCCTCGTCTTCTTCCCGCTCGCGATCGCCACCTTCTGCATCGCCCTCACCGCCTGGGCCGTGGCGGTGGGACTCGTTGCGCAGCCGTTCTACTACTGGACTGGTGCCGGGCTCTGGCTCCAGTTCGGGGCGACCCATCGAATCGATACGCTGCCCGAGGCGCTCGCAAGCTTCGTCCTAGGCGTCGCCCTGCTCGTAGCGCTGCCGTGGATCCTCGGCCTGCTGGTCGCCGTCCACGGGTGGACCGTGCGTGCCTTGCTGGGTCCACGCTCCTCCGAGCGGGTCGAGCAGCTGACCCGGCAGAGAACGGAGGCCGTCGACGCAGCCGTCGCCGAGCGCAGGCGCATCGAGCGCGACCTCCACGACGGCGCCCAGCAGCGCCTCACAGCGCTCGCAATGGATCTCGGGCGGGCCCGGGCGAAGCTCGACTCCGACCCGGAGGCTGCGCGGGAGCTCGTCGAGCAGGCGCACGAGGAGGCGAAGCAGGCGCTCGCCGAGCTGCGCAACCTCGCGCGCGGCATCCATCCCGCAATCCTCACCGACCGCGGCCTCGACGCCGCCCTCTCCGCGCTCGCGGCGAAGAGCCCCGTCCCGGTCGAGATCTCCGTCGAGATCCCCGAGCGGCCGTCGCCGGCGATCGAGTCGACGGCGTACTTCGTCGTGGCGGAGGCCCTCACGAACGCCGCCAAGCACGGCGCCGCGACCCGTCTCCGCGTGCGTGTCTGGAAGCACGGCGGCACGCTGATCGTCGAGGTGCACGACGACGGCCTCGGTGGCGCCCGGCTGGAGCCGGGCGGAGGGCTCGAGGGCCTGACGACGCGCGTCGCCACGGTGGACGGCACGCTGTCGATCTCGAGCCCGGAAGGTGGTCCCACCATCGTCAGAGCGGAGCTGCCGTGCGCGTCGTGATCGCAGAGGACTCGGTGCTGCTGCGCGAGGGGCTCGTGCGCCTGCTCGCCGACGAGGGCATCGACGTGGTCGAGGCCGTAGGAGACGGCGACGAGCTGCTCGCAGCCGCCGAGCGGCAGCGGCCCGACCTTGCCATCGTCGACGTCCGCATGCCGCCGACCCACACCGACGAGGGACTGCGCGCCGCGATCGAGGCGCGCGCCCGCGTCCCCGAGATGGCGATCCTCGTCCTCTCGCAGTACGTCGAGGAGCGCTACGCCAGCGACCTGCTCGCGGCCGGCGGGGCCGGGATCGGCTACCTCCTGAAGGAGCGCGTCGCCGACGTCGGCGAGTTCGTCGAGTCGGTACGGCGCGTCGCCGAGGGCGGCACCGCCTTCGACCCGGAGGTCGTCGCGCAGCTGATGGGTCGGCGCCGTCGCGACGACCCGCTCTCCGAGCTGACTCCGCGCGAACGCGAGGTGCTCTCGCTGATGGCGGAGGGCCTCAGCAACAGCGCCATCGCGAAGAAGCTGTGGCTCACGGTCGGCGCGGTCGAGAAGCACATCAGCTCGATCTTCGGCCGGCTGGGGCTACTCCCCGGCGACGACGAGAACCGCCGGGTGCGGGCAGTCCTCACGTACCTCGAGGGAACGCGCGGGGCCGAAGGCTAGCCTTCGGGGCCGGCTGCGGCGAGGGCGATGTCCTCGCGGCGGCGGGCTCCGTCCCAGGAGATCAGGTCGGCCGCGGCGTAGGCGGCCGATCGTGCGGAGGCGAGGTCGTCGCCGAGGCCGGTGACGTTGAGGACACGGCCGCCGTTCGTCACGACCCTGCCGTCGCGCAGGGCCGTACCCGCATGGAAGACGAGTGCCCCCGTCGCCTCTGCTTCCTCGATGCCGCTGATCGGCGAGCCCCGGTCGCCGTTGGCCGGGTAGTCGCCGGCCGCCAGCACGACGGTGACCGCGGCTCCTTCGCTGCGCTCGAGCTCCACCTCTCCGAGATCGCCCGCAGCCGCGGCCGCGAGCGCGGCGAGCAGGTCGCCCTCGAGCAGCGGCAGCACCGACTGCGTCTCGGGGTCGCCGAAGCGGCAGTTGTACTCGAGCACGCGCGGACCGTCGGCGGTGAGCATCAGTCCCGCGAACAGCACCCCGATGAACGGGTGGCCGCGCGCGGCGAGCTCCTCGAGCACGGGCCGACAGGTGAGGTCGACGAGGCCCGCGACCTCGTCGCGGCTCAGGTGGGGAACGGGAGCGAACGAGCCCATGCCGCCCGTGTTCGGCCCACGGTCGCCGTCGTAGGCGCGCTTGAAGTCCTGGGCAACGGCGAGCGCGCGCGCGGAGACGCCGTCGCAGAGCGCGAACACCGACACCTCGGGCCCGTCGAGCAGCTCCTCGACGACGAGCGGCCCCTCGAATCCCTCGAGCTCCGCGAGGCCGGCCTCGACCGCGGCCCGGGTCGTGCAGACGACGACGCCCTTGCCTGCGGCGAGGCCGTCGGCCTTGAGCACGCACGGCGCGACGGCCTCGGCGAGGCGGGCTGCCGTTGGCACACCGGCCGCGGCCATCACGTCCTTGGCGAAGCTCTTCGACCCCTCGATCGCGGCTGCAGCCCGCGAGGGGCCGAACACGGGGATCCCCATCGACCGGAGCACGTCCCCGAGCCCTGCCACGAGCGGCACCTCCGGGCCTACGACCACGAGGTCGACCGAGAGCGCCCGGGCGAGGCCGAGCACCGCCTCGACGTCGTCTGCCCGCACCGGGTGGCACCGGCCGAGGGCGGCGATGCCGGGGTTGCCCGGCGCGGCGTGCAGCTCGGTCAGGAGCGGGGACTGCGCCAGCTTCCACGCGAGCGCGTGCTCGCGGCCACCGGATCCGATGAGAAGGACGCGCACCCGGCCCGGCCGGCTACCCGAGCGTGAGCACGGCCTCGCGGCCCTGCCCGGTGCCGACGAGCGAGACGGGGACGCCGAGGGCCTCCTCGACGAAGCGGACGTAGCCGGCGGCAGACGCAGGCAGGGTGTCGCCCTCGAGCTCCTCCTCCCAGCCCGGCAGGGTCTCCCAGACCGGCCGGCAGTGGTGGAAGTCCGACTGGTGCGCCGGGAAGTCGTCGGTCTCGCTCCCGTCCGGCAGCGCGTAGCGCACGCAGACCGGGATCTCGGCGAAGGTCGAGAGCACGTCGAGCTTCGTGAGGGCGAGCGACGTGATCCCGTTCACGCGGACGGCGAAACGGAGTGCCGGCAGGTCGAGCCAGCCACAGCGCCGCTCGCGCCCCGTCACGGTCCCGAACTCGCCGCCCAGCTCGCGGACGCGCCCCTGGGCCTCGCCCTGGATCTCGGACGGGAACGGCCCTTCGCCGACCCGCGTCACGTACGCCTTCGAGACGCCGAGGATGCTGTCGATCCGGTTCGGCCCGATCCCGAAGCTGACGGCCGCGCCGGCGGCGATCGGGCTGGAGGAGGTGACGAAGGGGTACGTGCCGTGGTCGAGGTCGAGCAGGGTTCCCTGCGCCCCCTCGAAGAGCACGTTGTCGCCGTCGCGCAGCGCGCGGTCGACGAGGAGCGAGGTGTCGGCGATGTACGGCCGCAGCCGCTGCGCGTAGCCCTCGTAGGTGTGCTGCACCTCCTCGGCGTCGAACGGCTCGATCTCGTAGACCCGCTCCAGCCAGACGTTCTTCTCCGTGACGGCGAGCTCGATCTTCTGGTGCAGGATCTTCGGGTCGAGCAGGTCCTGCACGCGGATCCCGATGCGCGTCGCCTTGTCGGCGTAGGCGGGGCCTATGCCGCGACGGGTGGTGCCGATCTGGAGGTTCCCGAGCTTCCGCTCGCGGGCGCCGTCGAGCGCAACGTGCCACGGCATGATCAGGTGCGCGTTCCCCGAGACGAAGACGAGCCCCGCCGTCACGTGGCCGCGGCCCTCGAGGTCGTCGAGCTCCTCGATCACGACGCGCGGGTCGACCACGCAGCCGGCCCCGATCGCGGACGCCTTGCCGGCGACGATGCCGGACGGGATCTGGCGGATCTTGTACGTCTCTCCCTCGACGACGATCGTGTGGCCCGCGTTGGGACCGCCCTGGTAGCGGCAGACGAGGTCGGAATCCTGCGCGAGCAGGTCGACGATCTTGCCCTTCCCCTCGTCGCCCCACTGCGCACCGACGATCACGGTGGCAGGCACGTGGGTCATTCTTGCAGGTGCGGCGGGAGAGCGGCCTGGCTGCCGTCCTCGCCCGCGGCCCAGGTCCCACGTCCCCTGGGACAGATCGGTAGAACCACGCACCGCGATTCCGTGCCGACGCCGTTTCGCACCGCTCCCGCCAGGGTCACACTTGGTCTCGGATCCCGACCGAGGAGGTTTACGTGAGACGCCCCACCACAATCCTGCGCAGGAAGCCCCGCACGCGCCGCGAGCGGATCGCCGTCCGGCTCCACGCCGTCCGCGACGACGCCCGCCGCCGCGTCGAGCGGCTCCGGGCGTCGCGCTAGCCCCCGCTCTATCCGGAGTCGTCGGTGACGACGACGCTCTCGAGCACGACGCCCTGGGCGCGCGGGTCGGAGATGTCGCCGTCGAGCGTCGCCTCGACCTGCGCCCCCTCGGCGAGCGTGCCCCGGGCCGCGTCGTCGAAGTGCTCCCGGAAGTGCTCCGGCGTGAAGTGCGAGAGCGCACCGAGCCACACCGTCACGCGTGTCACGCGCACGCCGCCCTCGGCCTCGGAGACGGCGAGGATCTTCGCCATCAGGTCGTCCATCAGCGCCTTCTCGTGCATCAGCCCTCCTCGTTCAGCGTGGCGAGAACCTCTGCCGCCACTCCGTCGAGCGCGGCGTCGACGGCGGGTGTGACGGGATCGCCCATTCCGAACGCCGCCCCCTCCACGCCCACCACGAGCACGCGCCGTGGGGCGCGCCCGAGAGCCCGGCCGAGCTCGAGCGCCTCGGGCACCGAGAACGCGTGCGTGGAGGCGAGCCCGAGGTCGCGGGGCAACGCCCCGCCTCCCGGGTCGAAGCGGTGGACGGTGCCGGCCGGGGCGCCCGAGGAGATCGCGTCGACGATCACGACGAGATCGAGGCCGGCCCAGGCGTCCAGCAGGCGCGTCGGCTCGTCGTCGCAGTCGAGCACCGTGGCGCCGGCGGCGCGGAGCCGGTCGGCGACGAGCGGCCCAACTGCGTCGTCGCCCCGGTAGCGGCTCCCGAGGCAGGCGGCAGCCCTCACGCGCGGTCGACCTCGAGCCTAAGGAAGTGCGTCGCGCACGAGATGCAGGGGTCGTAGTTGCGGATGGTCAGTTCGCAGCGGTGGGCGAGCTCGTCGTCTGTGAGGTCGAGCGACTGCCGGACGACGCCGACCAGGTCCTCCTCGATCGTCTTCTGGTTCTGCGACGTCGGGGGGACGATCTTGGCGTCGAGGATCACGCCCTCGCCGTCGATCTGGTAGCGGTGCCAGCAGATCCCGCGCGGCGCCTCGGTGCAGCCGTGCCCGGTGCCGGCGCGGGGAACCGCCGGGACGAAGGACGGCTCGGGCGGCTCGTACTGCGCGATGATGCGGAGCGCCTCGTCGGCTGCGTAGACCGTCTCGACGGCACGCACGACGATGCTGCGGAACGGGTTGCGCACGACGTCGCCCAGCCCCACCTCCGCTGCGACGTCGCGAGCAAGCGGCGATAGCTCCGCGGAGTTGAGCGCGTAGCGGGCGAGCGGGCCGACAAGGTAGTTGCCGACCCCGGCCAGGGTCGAGTGGAGAGCGTTCGACCGCTCGACGTGCGACTCGGTGAAGTGCTGCTCGTACTCCGACACGTCGATGTCGAGCCCGGCGCTGGAGACGATGCGGCCGCGCTCGATCGCGTACTCGCCTGGGTGGCGCAGCGCGACGAAGGCGTAGTCCTGCTCGTAGTCCGGGAACTCGAAGGTCGCGACGAGGCGCGTGAACTCGACGGCCGCGTCGCGCGCCCACTCGAGCTCGGGCACGAGCGCCTGCAGATCGGCGCGCGAGGGGGCACGGTACGACCCGCCCACCCTCAGGTTGACCGGGTGCACGGCGCGCCCGCCGACGACGTCCATCACCGTGTTGCCCGCCTTCTTCAGGCGCAGCGCGGTCTCGACGAGCGGCTTGTTGTCGCGCGCCAGCTCGACGGCGCCGGCGTAGCCGAGGAAGTCGGGCGCGTGCAGCATCGCGGCGTGGAGGACATGGCTCTCGATCCACTCGCCGCAGTAGACGAGCCGCCGCAGCAGGCGCACCTGCTCGGGCAGCTCGATCCCGCAGACGGCCTCCATGGCGTTGCAGGAGCTCGCGATGTAGGCGATCGGGCAGATCCCGCAGATGCGCGCCGTGATGTCGGGCGCCTCGGTGAACTGCCGGCCCCGCAGGAGCGCCTCGAAGAAGCGCGGTGGCTCGAAGATCTTGAATTGCACCTCGTCGACCTCGCCGTCGCGCACGCGCACGTACATCCCGCCCTCGCCCTCGACGCGTGCGAGGTAATCGGTGCGGATCTCTCTCGTGGACGGGCCGTCAGACGAGCTCACTGCTTGCCTCCCGGAAGGCCGGTGCGTTGGCGTTGAAGGTGCGAAGCGCTCTCACGATGCCGTCCTCCTTCATACCGAGCGCGCGCCACTGCTCGGCGAGAGCACCGACGTTCGGGCTCTCCATCGGCCCGAAGCAGCCGTAGCAGCCGCGATGGTAGGCGGGGCAGATCGCGCCGCAGCCTGCCTGCGTGACGGGGCCGAGGCAGGGCGTGCCGTGCGCGACCATCACGCACGGCGTCCCGCGCGCCTTGCACTCGAAGCACACGCTCGTCGACGGCAGCCGCGGCCGGCGGCCGCTCAGGAGCGCGAGGACCGTCTCCACGAGCTGCTCCTTGGAGATCGGGCAGCCACGCAGCTCGAGGTCGACCTTGACGTGATCGGCGATCGGCGTGGAGGTGTCGAGGGTGGAGATGAACTCAGGGCTCGCATAGACGATCGGGATCCAGTCCTTCACGTCGGCGAAGTTGCGCAGCGCCTGGATCCCGCCCGAGGTGGCACAGGCACCGATCGTGACGAGCAGGCCGGACTGCTCGCGGATCTCACGGATGCGCACGACGTCGTGCTCGGTGGTGACGGAGCCCTCGACGAGCGAGATGTCGTACGGCCCCTCGAGCTCGGCGCTCGTCGCCTCGGGGAAGTAGGCGATTTCGATCGCGTCGGCGATCGCGAGCAACTCGTCCTCGCAGTCGAGCAGGGTGAGCTGGCAGCCGTCACAGGAGGAGAATTTCCAGACGGCGACGGTCGGTCTCGCGCTCATAGCTCCCGAACCTCCATCAGCTGCTCCATCTCGTCGAACCGGTACACCGGCCCGTCACGGCAGATCAGCGTCGGCCCCAGCTGGCAGTGGCCGCAGTGGCCGAGGCCGCAGCGCATGTTGCGCTCCATCGAGATGTAGATGCTCTCCTTCGGCATCCCGCGCGCGAGGAGCGCCCGCGCCGAGAACGTCATCATCAGCTCCGGCCCGCAGACGAACGCGACGGCGGTGGCGGGGTCGAACGGTGCCCGGGGCACGAGCTGCGTGACCACGCCGACGCGCCCGTGCCAGTCGCCGCGTGCGTTGTCGACGGTGACGTCGAGGTCGACGTCGAAGCGACCGCGCCAGTCCTCGAGCTCACGAATGAAGAGCAGCTCCTGCGGCGTCCTTGCGCCGACCATGACGCAGACGGACGTGAACTCGTCGCGGTTGGCGAGAGCGTGGTAGACGGCGGGCCGCAGCGGCGCCAGCCCGATCCCGCCGGCGACGATGACGAGATCGCGCCCGCGCGCCTCCTCGAGCGGCCACACCGTCCCGTAGGGGCCGCGGACGCCGATCACGGTCTCCGGCTTGGAGCTGATGAGAGCGTGGGAGACTGCACCGACGTCGCGGATCGTATGAACCAGGATCCCGCTCGGGTCGGGGGCTGCGCTCGTCGAGACCGGCACCTCGCCGACGCCGAACGCGTAGAGCATGTTGAACTGCCCCGGAGCGGGGACGACAGGGTCGGCTAGCGGCTCGAGCAGGAGCGTCCACGTGTCGCCCGTCTCGGGGGCACGGGAGACGACTCGGTACGGCACGGGCGTCATCGGCCCGCGCACGGGGGCCTCAGCTGTCGCCGTCGCGGCCATACAGGTCCAGGAGGCGGAGGCGGGTGTGAAGAAGGCGATCGATCATCACGCCGGCGAAGCGGCGCATCAGCTCGTAGCCGAGCGCGTTGTCGGACTCGCACTTGCCGCGCAGGCAGGCGCCGTCGAACGCCACCGCGCGCACGTCGTCGACGGCGCGCGCGTCGAAGTGCCAGACGTACGGGGGAAAGATCCACGACCAGCCGACGATCTCGCCGGGATCGAGCGTCTCGATCACGACCGACCCGCGCGCAGGGGCGTGGGTCGAGAGCCCGACGCGGCCCTTGCGCACGAGGAAGAAGGTGTCTGCGGGATCGCCCTCGCGGAACATCCGCTCGCCGGCCTCGAAGCCCACGTTCTGGGCGCAGCCCGCGATCAGCTCCAGCTGCTCACTCGTCAGCCCCTCGAAGACGGGGCTCTCGGCGACGAGCTCGTCAATTGTTCGCATGATCGACCTCCCCGTCCGTCGCCCGGATCGACGCGAGCTCCTCGGCGACGTCGATACCGACCGGGCACCAGGTGATGCAGCGCCCGCACCCGACACAGCCCGACGTGCCGAACTGGTCGACCCAGGTGCCGAACTTGTGGGTGAGCCACTGGCGGTAGCGCGCGCGGGAGGAAGGCCGCACGCTGCCGCCGTGGATGTAGGAGTACTCCTGGGAGTAGCACGAGTCCCAGCGGCGCCATCGCTCCGCGCCACCGTCGTGGAGGACGTTGACATCGTCGACGGAGGTGCAGAAGCAGGTGGGGCAGACGAGCGTGCAGTTGCCGCAGGAGAGGCACCGCTCGGCCGTGGCGGAGAATCGCGGATGCTCGACGTTACGCGCGAGCAGGTCGCGGAGGTCGAACGACTCGACGTGCCGCCCCATCAACGCGACCGCCTCGTGCGTCACGCGCAGGGCCTCGTCGACGTCCTCCGTTGTGGCGGGCTGTGCCATCAGGTCGCCGAGCACCTCCTCGCCGCGCTCCGTGCCGGCCTCGACGACGAACCGGTGGTGCTCGCCCACGAGCTCGGTCAATGCGAGGTCGTAGCCGCTCTCTGCTCGCGGCCCCGTTCCCATGGAGGCGCAGAAGCACGTGCCGCCGGGCGTGCCGCAGTTGACGGCCACGAGGAAGGCGCCCTCCCGCCTCGCGGCGTAGTCGCGCTCGACGAAGGCGCCCTCGAGGAAGACCCTGTCCTGCACCGCGATCGCGTGCAGGTCACAGGGTCGCACGCCGAGAAAGGCGAAGGGACGCTCGGGCGGCGGCTCCTCGACGAACCGGGTGCGGCCGTTGTCTGCCCGGCGTGCCTGCCAGAGGCGCACCCGCGCGGGCAACAGCCAACGCTTCCACGAGTGCGGCCCGACGGGGTAGCCGAAGCGCGCCTCGTCGTCGCGGCGCTCGAGGCGATAGGTCGCAGCCTCCTGTACCTCGGTCCAGCCGACCGGGAGCTCGTCGGCAGATGCGATCTCCTCGTACACGATCGCGTCGTCCCGCCGGGTCGGCCCGACCACGCAGTAGCCGCGGTCGCGGAGCACCCCGACGAGCGCATGAAGGCCGTCGAGATCGATGACCGTCGGCGCCGGGTGAGTCAGGTGTGCCTCGTGCACGTCAGGGATAGCCTTCATCCTGCACGAGCCCACGTCATCGGTACAGCCACGGGCCGGTCGTCGGTAGGCACCCCGCGCGCCGTGCGGGAATCCCGCAGCGCCTCGTCGGCCTCGGCCGCTTGCGGCGGCGCGCCGGGTCCGCAAGCCTGCCTGGGTGAGCACAACCGCCGACGAGCGCCTGCGCCTGAGCGTGCGGGTGCGCGGGGTCGTCCAGGGCGTCGGCTTCCGCCCGTTCGTCCACCGACTGGCCCACCGGCACGGGATCTCCGGTTTCGTCCTGAACGACGCCGACGGCGTCCTCGTCGAGGCCGAGGGCGCGCCACGCGACCTGGCCGCGTTCACTGCCGCGATCACCGCCGAGGCACCGCCGCTCGCACGCGTCGCGAGCGTGAAGGAGACGCCGTGCGACCCCAGATTCGAGCGCGGCTTCACGATCGTGCTCAGCCGGGACGCGGCCGCGGCACGGACGACGCTGATCTCGCCCGACGCGGCGACGTGTGACGACTGCCTGCGCGAGCTCTTCGACCCGGCCGACCGCCGCTACCGCTACCCGTTCGTCAACTGCACGAACTGCGGCCCACGCTTCACGATCGTCACCTCCGTCCCATACGACCGCCAACGCACCACCATGGCCGGCTTCCCGCTCTGCGACGCCTGCCGTCGCGAGTACGAGGACCCCTGCGACCGGCGCTTCCACGCCGAGCCCATCGCGTGCCCCGCATGCGGGCCGCGCCTGACGATGTCGCTCGAGGTGGCCGCGGAGACCCTGCTCGGCGGCGGCATCCTGGCGGTGAAGGGCCTCGGCGGTTACCACCTGGCCTGCGACGCGACCGACGAGGAGGCCGTCTCGCGTCTGCGTGGGAGGAAGCTCCGCGAGGAGAAGCCGCTTGCGGTGATGACCACCGCCCCCGCCTCGCTTGCGGAGCTGACGGCGGCCGAGGAGGCACTGCTTCGGGGGGTCGAGCGGCCGATCGTCCTCGTTCGGGCGCGGACGGGAGCGCTCGCGTTCTCCGTCTCCGGCACGTCGCCCTGGCTCGGGCTGATGCTTCCATACACCCCGCTCCACCACCTGCTCTGCCACGACGTGGCCCGGCCGCTCGTGATGACGAGCGGCAACCGCTCCGACGAGCCCATCGTGATCGACGACACGGAGGCGCAGCGGCGTCTCGCCGGGATCGCCGACACCTTCCTGTCCCACGACCGGCCTATCCACCGCCGCTGCGAGGACTCGGTCGTCCGCTCCGCGTTCCCGGTGCGGCGCTCGCGCGGCCATGCCCCCGGGCCGCTGACTCTGCCGCTGCCCGCGCGCGAGCCGATCGTGGCGGCGGGGGCGGAGCTGAAGAGCACCTTCTGCGTGGCCCGCGCCTCCGAGGCGTTCCTCTCCCCCCACCTCGGCGACCTCGACAGCGAGGCGGCCTTCCACGCCTTCCGCACCGACCTCGCCCTCTACCTCGACATGCTCGGCGTCGAGCCCGCCGCGATCGCCTGCGACCTCCACCCCGAGTACCTGGCGACGAAGTGGGCGCGCGAGCAGGGCCTGCCGCTCGTCGAGGTGCAGCACCATCACGCGCACGCCGCCGCCTGTCTCGCCGAGCACGGCGAGACGGAGGAGGTGCTGGCGGTCGTCCTCGACGGCACCGGAATGGGCACCGACGGCACGCTCTGGGGCGGCGAGCTGCTCCGCTGTGGCCTTACCTCGTTCGAGCGGGTTGCCCACCTCGAGCCGGTGCCGCTGCCCGGCGGGGAGGCGGCGATCCGGGAGCCGTGGCGGGTCGCGGCGTCGTATCTCGAGCTCGCGGGCCGGCCCGTGCCGTTCGAGCGCTGGCCACTCGTCCGGGAGAGCCTGAAGGTGAACGCTCCTCTCTCCTCGGGCGCCGGGCGCCTCTTCGACGCCGTCGCCGCCGTGCTCGGCGTCCGCGAGCGCGTCAGCTACGAGGGGCAGGCGGCGATCGAGCTCGAGCACCTCGCGGGCGCGACGGACGCGGCCCCGTACCCTTGCCGCAGCAAGGGGGGCGTGATCCGCGGGGCCGATCTCGTCGCCGCCGCACACGACGACCTCGAGGCGGGCCGGCCACCTGCGGAGGTCGCCGCCGCCTTCCACGAGGGAGTCGCGGCGGCGTTCGCAGAGGCCTGCCTGGCCGCCGCTCCCGCCCGGACGGTCGTGCTCTCGGGCGGAACCTTCCAGAACCTGCGCCTGCTCTGCTCGCTGCGGCGCCGGCTCGAGGAGTCGGGCTTCCGCGTCCTCTCGCACCGTCTCGTCCCCCCGAACGACGGCGGCGTCAGTTACGGTCAGGCTGCCGTCGCGGCCGCAACGCTAGGAGGCTCCTGATGTGCCTCGGCATCCCCGGGCAGGTGATCGAGATCGTCGAGCGAGGCGCCGGCCTGGCCAGGGTCGACATCTCCGGCGTCCGCCGTGGGGTGAGCATCGCGCTCGTCGACGAGCCCGCCGCGCCGATCGAGGTCGGCGACTGGGTCCTGATCCACGTCGGCTTCGCCCTCGCCCGCATCGACGAGGAGGACGCGCGGGAGACCCTCGCCCTGCTCGAGCGCGGCGCTGAGCTGCAGCGGGAGCTGGACGAGCTGCGGCAGGGAGCGGCGTGACGACGCAAAGGACGGGTGGGGTCAGACCCTGGGGTGAGGCTTCAGCCTCACCCGCGCGGCCCGGGGA
>Ga0302299_10001019_pt1 | contig 16514 bp, 14 predicted proteins | sample III_Fen_N3_4_FD_198795 | JGI IMG/M metagenome (GOLD analysis project Ga0302299, IMG submission 198795) | Peat permafrost microbial communities from Stordalen Mire near Abisko, Sweden - III_Fen_N3_4 | ecosystem: Environmental > Terrestrial > Soil > Wetlands > Permafrost | place: Sweden: Abisko... | reverse complement strand
CTCGTGACCGGCGGTGGCGCCGCGGCGTCCACACAGGTGCGCGGCGTGACGGAGGACTCGCGCCGCGTCCGCCCGGGGTCGCTGTTCGTGGCCGTGCCGGGGTTCCACGTGGACGGGCACGCGTACGTCGGGCAGGCGGCCGCGGCCGGCGCCGGCGCCGCGATCGTGGAGCTCGCGGTCGGGGACGCGGCGATCCCGCAGCTGGTCGTCGCGGACGTCCGGCGGGCGTTGGCCATCGCGGCCGGCTGGTGGTACGGGGACCCCTCGCGGGACCTCGGCGTCGTGGGGATCACCGGGACGGACGGCAAGACCACCACGTCGTTCCTCGCCGTGGCGGCGCTCGAGGCCTGCGGGCTCCGGACGGGCCTCGTGGGGACCGTGGAGACGCGCATCGGTGGCCTTCGGGACCGCCACGCGGCACACGTCACCACGCCCGGCGCCCCGGAGCTGCAGGCGACGCTCGCGGCGATGCGGGCGGCGGGCGACGACGCGACCGTCCTCGAGACCACGTCCCACGCGCTGGAGCTGGGCCGGGTCCTGGGCGTTGCCTACGACGCTGCGATCTTCACAAATCTTACCCATGAACACCTCGAGCTCCACGGCACCTTCGAGCGCTACCGGGCGGCGAAGGTGCGCCTGTTCGAGGCGCTCGCGGCGGGCGACGTCAACCCCGCGAAGGTCGTCGCGGGGACCGCGTGGCCGAAGGTCGCCGTGGTGAACGCTGACGACGAGTCGGCGCCCTGGTTCGAGGCCGCCGCACGCGACGCCGGCGCGAGCCTCGTTCGCTACGGCGCGGCCGCGGGCGCCGACGTGCGGGCCACCGCGATCGACGAGGACGCCCGCCGGCTCCGGGTCGCCTTCGAGGCGCCCTCCGGCGCCGGGACCCTGGACCTGCGCCTCGCCGGCCGCTTCAACGTCCACAACGCGCTCGCCGTCGTCGCGCTGGGCGAGGCGCTCGGCCTGGACCCCGTCGGCGTACGCGCCGGTCTCGAGTCCGTCGAGGGCGTGCCCGGCCGGATGGAGCGCATCGACCTCGGCCAGCCGTTCACGGTCCTCGTGGACTATGCGCACTCGCCGGCGTCGCTGCGGGGGGTGCTTGACCTGATGGCGCCCGTCGCGGCCGCCGCCGGCGGCGGGCTGATCGCCGTGTTCGGGTCGGCGGGGGAGCGGGACACGGCGAAACGCGGGGTGATGGGCCGGGTCGCGGGGGAGCGCTGCCGGCTCGTGATCGCCACGGACGAGGATCCGCGCGGCGAGGACCGCGACGCCATCGTCGCCGAGATCGTCGCCGGGGCCGAGGCCGCGGGACGGCGCCGCGGCGTGGACGTCCTCGCCATCCCGGACCGCCGCGAGGCCATCGCCGCCGCGTGCGCGAGCGCTCGCCCAGGCGACGTCGTGCTGCTGGCCGGGAAGGGCCACGAGGCGACGATCCTCTACGCCGACCATGCGATCCCCTGGGACGAGGCGGCGATGGCGCGCGAGATCCTGGGCGCGATGGGCTGGACCGGCGCCTGACCCGTGCGCGGCTGCCTGTTCACGCTGGTGCTCGCGGCGGCGGTCATCGCCTTCGTCATCCTCGTCGGGCTGCCGGCCGTGGCCGCCGGGGTGTTGACGACCGGCGTCCGCGCCGCCGGCCTCGACGCCGCCGACACCACCGTCACGGTTGCCAGCAACCCGCCGACGGACCTCCTTGGCCTCCACGCCGACAGCGTCCGCGTCCGCGCCACCCACGCCACCTTCCGGGGCGTCGCCATCGGTTCGCTGGATGTCACGCTGTCGAACGTGGCGATCGTGGACCGCACGATCGGCGGCGTCAGCGGGACGCTTCGCGACGTGACGGTGCCGGACATCGGTGGCCGGCCGGCGTCGCTCCAGGCCATCACGCTGTCCGGGACGGGCGGCGCCCTCACCGCCTCCACGACCATCCCCGCGGCCCAGGCCCAGGCGATGGTCGCCGACGGCATCGCCTCCGCCGTCGGGACGCGCCCGAGCTCGGTGGCCTTCTCGGCCCCGGACAGGGTCACCGTGAGGCTGGACGGCCTGGCCGTGACCGGGCGGCTCGGCGTCAACCCGGCGGGCGACGTGGTGGCGACGATCGCGAACGGCCCGCTCCAGGGCCAGCAGGTGGTGGTCCTGGCGGCCGGGAGCGGGCTGCCGATCAACGTGACGGCCGCCACGGTCACCCCGGCCGGGGAGCTCCGCGTCGACGGCAACCTGGCCGTGGGCCTGCTCGGCTGACCAGGCGCCGGCAAGACGCCGGACACCGGGGCACCGGGCGGCGACCGGGTCGTCCCGCGGCCACACGGTAGACTCCGCGAATGGCCGACCCCGTCGTCCGCGACCCCGAGATCCCGCTCTCCGAGACGCGCCCGGCCGCGCCGGCGAAGGGGCGCGGCAAGCGCGAGGCCGCGCCGCCGGCCGAAGTGCCGTCCGAGGCCCCGGCGGAGCACGCGGGCCGGTCGCGGGTCCGGACCCACCCGGACCTGGGGTCCGCCCGCAAGCACCTGATGGCGTCCCTGCGGTCCCACCACGCGCTGGCCGACCTCTCGGTGGTGGAGCGGGCGTTCGACCTCGCCGTCGAGGCGCACGCCAGCCAGGTCCGGGCATCGGGCGAGCCGTACGTCATGCACCCGATCGCGTCGGCGCAGATCCTGGCCGACCTCGGCATCGACCCGGTCGCCGTCGCGGCCGGGCTGCTCCATGACGTCCCCGAGGACACGGAGTTCAGCCTCGCCGACGTGGAGGAAGGATTCGGGCCCGAGATCGCCCACCTCGTGGACGGCGTCACGAAGCTGTCCAAGTTCAGCACCCACAGCCACGAGCAGCAGCAGGCGGAGAACATCCGCAAGATGTTCCTGGCGATGGCGGACGACATCCGCGTCGTGCTGATCAAGCTCGCGGACCGGCTGCACAACATGCGCACGCTGGGCGCGCTGAGCCCCGAGAAGCAGCAGCGCATCGCCCGCCAGACGATGGAGATCTACGCTCCGCTCGCCGAGCGCCTCGGGATCTGGCAGATCAAGTGGGAGCTCGAGGACCTCTCGTTCAAGGCGCTCGAGCCCGAGGCATACCGCGAGCTGGCGAAGCTGCTGGACACCCGGCGCAAAGGCCGCGAGGGGTTCATCGAGCGCGCGATCGAAGAGCTCCGGCCGCGCCTCGCCGACGCCGGCATCGAGGCCGAGCTCCAGGGTCGCCCGAAGCACATCTACAGCATCTGGAAGAAGATGCAGCGCAAGGGCGCGGAGTTCGGCGAGATCTACGATGTCTACGCGATCCGCCTGCTGGTCGAGGAGATCCGCGACTGCTACGCGGCGCTCGGCATCGTCCACGCGCTGTGGCGCCCGATCCCCGGCCAGTTCGACGACTACATCGCCGTCCCCAAGAACAACCTGTACCAGTCGCTCCACACGGCCGTGATCGCGCTCGACGGCAAGCCGCTCGAAATCCAGATCCGGACCCACGCGATGCACCAGGTGTCGGAGGTGGGCATCGCGGCGCACTGGCGCTACAAGGAAGGCTCCAAGGCCGAGCGCGACTACGACGCGAAGCTCGCCTGGCTGCGCCAGCTCATGGAGTGGCAGCGCGACGTCAGCGAGTCTGACGCGACCGAGTTCGTCGAGGGCATCAAGCTCGACATCTTCCAGGACCAGGTCTTCGTGTTCACGCCGCGGGGCGACGTGAAGGACCTGCCGGCAGGCGCGACGCCGCTGGACTTCGCCTACCGGATCCACACGGACATCGGCCACCGCACGATCGGCGCCAAGGTCAACAACCGCCTGGTGCCGCTGGACTACCGCCTCAAGAACGGCGACATCGTCGAGATCGTGACCACCAAGGGCGAGCACGGGCCGTCGCGCGACTGGATGAACATCGTCCGGACGTCACATGCCCGGGAGAAGATCCGGCAGTGGTTCAAGAAGAAGGACCGCGCCGAGAACATCATCCACGGCCGCGAGGCCCTCGACCGCGAGCTCCGCCGCCTCGCCCGCACCAGCGCCCAGGCGATCGGCCACGACCGGATCCTCGAGGTCGCCAGGACCTACCAGCAGGAGACGCTCGACGACTTCTTCGCCGCCATCGGCTACGGCGCGATCTCGGCCCAGCAGGTCGTCATGCGCCTGGGTGTCCTGGACGATGGGCAGATCACGCTGCCGACGATCGCCCCGCAACAGCCCGCGCGGACGGGCGGCGTCCGCGTCAAGGGCGTCGGCGACCTGCTCGTCCGGTTCGCCAAGTGCTGCCACCCGATCCCGGGCGACCCGATCCAGGGGTTCATCACGCGGGGCAAGGGGATCACGGTCCACCTTCGCTCCTGCCCCACCGTCATCAACGAGCGCGAGGTGACGCGCCTCATCGACGTGGAGTGGGAGGCCGCGCCCGCGCAGACCTACCCGATCGCGATCCGCGTGGAAGCCTACGACCGGACCGGCCTGCTCTCCGACATCACCCAGGTGATGGCCGAGAACCGGGTGAACATCCTGGCCGCCAACGTGTCCGTCAGCCCGGACCACACGGCGATGGTGGCGATGACGCTCCAGGTGGCGTCCGTGGCGCAGCTGGCCAAGGTCATGAGCCGGGTGGAGCAGCTCAAGGACGTCCTGAGCGTCCAGCGCGACCTGAACTGACGTGGCGCCCGCGGCTGACCCGGCCGACGCGCTGCTCGCGGAGGGTCGCCGGCGGTACGAGGCGGGCGACTTCGCCGATGCCCAGCCGCTGGCACGACGGGCCCTCGAGCTCCTGCCGAAGGGCTCGGACGCGCACAGCCGTGCAGTCGCGGTCCAGCTCGCCGGCGAGTGCGCGTTCTCGATTGGGCGCTATCCCGAGGCGCGGGACCTGGCGGACGAGGCGATCGCGCTGCGGACCGGCGCCGCCGACGCCGATCGCGCCGAGTCGCTCAACCTGCGCGGCATCGTCGATCTCTCCCTCGGCGACGCGGCGGCAGGCCACCAGCGCGTGAAGGCGGCGCTGGCGTTGCGCGAGGCGGCGCTTGGGCCGGACGACCCGGACACGATCGAGTCGCTGAACAACACGGGGGTGGCGCTCGCGCGGGTCGGGCGGCTGGACGAGGCCGTCGCCGCGCACGAGGAGGCCCTGCGTCGGTGCGAGCGGGCGTTCACGGCGCCGCATCGCCAGCTGGCGGTCACCTGCAACGCGCTGGCCGTCAAGCTGGACCGCGACGAGGCGACGCGGGAACGGGCGCGCGCGCTGTACGAGCGGGCACTGACCGCCGCGGAGGCCGCGCTCGGCCCCGAGCACCCGATGGTGGCGACCCTGCTCTCGAACGTGGGGACAGGCCGCCTCAACGCGGGCGACGTCGACGCCGCTCGCCCCATGCTCGAGCGGGCCGTGGACCTCCACGAGCGGCGCCATGGGGCAACGCACCCGAACACGGCGACGGCGATGCTCAGCCTGTCCGTGGTGCGCTTCCGGGACGAGCGGTTCGCCGATGCCCGGATCCTCGCCGAGCGCGCGCTCGCGATCCGCCTGGACGCGTTCGGGGCGGCCGACCGGCGGACGAAGGAGGCGCTGGGGCAGGTCGTGCTCGTGCTGGGCGCGCTGCTGCAGGCCGACACGTCGGTGCGAGGCGACGCCATCGCGATGTTCGGGGCCCACCGCGACCTGGCGACGGAGCCGCTGGCCGTGGACCTGGTCCGGTTCGGGACCTCGAGCCCGGGCGGTGGCGAGGCGACGCTGCGGGCCTACCTCGCGCGCGCCGCCGACCGGGCACCGGTCGTCGACCCGGTGGTCCGCCGCACGCTGGACCGGGCGAGGGCGGCCGCGGTGGCGGCGGATGCCGCGCTGATGGCCGGGCAGCTCGACGTCGCAGCGGTGGCGGCTCGGGAGGCCGTCGCGCTGGTTGAAGGCGCGCGTGGTCCGATGGGCCTGGACCTCGCGGAGCCGCTCCACCGGGCGGCCGCCGTGGAACGGGCGCGCGGTGAGACGCGGCAGGCGCTGGCGCTGGACCGGCGGGCGTTCGGCATCCTGGCGGCCGCGTACGGGGAGCGCCACCCGTTCGTGCTCCACGCGCTGGCGCGCCTGGCGATCGAGGCGGGCAGGGTGGAGGGACCGGCGGCGGGTCGCCGCGACCTGGAGCGGCTGCGCGGGACCCTCGCCGACGCGGCGCCGGGCGGGCTGGCGGCGCACCTGCGAGACGTGGTGGATCAGCGCCTGGCGGACATCGACGGGCGGCTCGGTCGGGCGGGGCGGCGGCGCCGGAACTGACCGGACCGACGGCGGGGGCGCGCCGCGCGATGCGCGCCGGGGACCGTCAGGCGTCCGCGCGGGCGGACGAACCCTCGGCGGCGTCGGCACGGGCCGCGTCCCGCACGACCCGCCGGGCGGTGATCCGCCGCAGCCAGGCGAAGCCGAGCACGCCCGTGACGACGCACGCGAACCCACCGACGGCGAGCGAGACGTCCACCCCGAAGCGCGACGCGATGAACGCCACGATCAGGCCGCCGACCGGCGTGGAGCCGACGAAGACCGTCGTATAGACGCTGATCACGCGCCCGCGCAGCTCGTCGGGGACCGCCAGCTGGATCGTCGTGTTGGCGGTGGCCGCCATCCCGACCGCCCCGAACCCCACGACCACCATCGCGGGGATGGCCAGCAGGAAGACGTGGATCGTCGCGCCCAGGACCAGCCCGATCCCGAGCAGGACGGCGCCGGCCGGGATGAACACGCGTCGCTGGCGGCCCGAGAACGCGATCAGCAGCGCCGCCGCCATGGCGCCGGTGCCCGATGCCGCCATCAGGAAGCCAAAGCCCATCGCGTCCGTGTGCAGGACGTCGTAGGCCAGCGCGGGGATCATGACGCCGAAGTTCATGCCGAACGTGGACACGACGCCGACCAGCACGGTCGTCATCAGGACGATCTCGGTCCGGCGCACGTAGCGCAGGCCCTCGCCCAGCGTCTGACGCACCTCCGCGACCGTGCCCGGGCGGTTGTAGTGGGCGGGCGAGCGGAGATCGTCGTCGCGCATCGCGAGGTAGGCGACGATCACCGCGAGGAAGCTCAGCCCGTTGATCAGGAAGGCGGAGCTGATGCTGAAGAGGCCGATCGTGATGCCGGCGATCGCGGGTCCCACGATCCGGGCCCCGTTGAACATCGCCGAGTTCAGGGCCACGGCGTTGGCGATGTCCTCGCGGCCCACCATCTCGACGACGAACGACTGGCGGGTGGGCATGTCGACGGCGTTGGTGACGCCGAGCAGCGTCGCCAGGACGAGGATCTCCCACACCTGGACGACGCCGCTGACAGAGAGGCCGAATAGGACGAACGCCAGCAGCATCTGGACGACCTGGGTGACGATCAGCGTCTTGCGCTTGGGGAGCGCGTCGGCGATCAGCCCGCCAAAGAGGCCGAGGATCATCACCGGCAGGAACTGGAGCGCGGACAGCAGGCCCAGCCAGATCGGGTCGCTGGTCAGCTGGAGCACCAGCCACGCCTGCGCCACGGTCTGCATCCACGTCCCGACCAGCGAGATCGCCTGGCCGCCGAAGAACAGCTGGTAGTTGCGGTGCGTGAACGCCCGCGACCCGTTGCGCAGGGACAGGCCGCCCGTCACCGGTGGGCTCCCGCGTGGTGGTCCGGCTCGCGGCCGGCGTCGATGTCGGCCAGGTGGGCCTCGAGGTGGGCGCGGCGCGACCCGGCGGCGTCGATCATGGCGTCGATCCGCTCGCGCTTGCCGCGCAGCAGCACGACCTGCCGGTCCACGGCCGCGAGGGCGTCGGCGACGATCGCGCGCCGCTCGTCCGCGTCGCCGGTGGAGCGGAAGCGCGTCCGGTTCCGTGCCCGGGACTGCTCGTCCTCGAGCAGGAGGCCGATCTCCGCGAGGGAGAAGCCGGCGTCGTCGCGGAGGCCGCGGATGGAGCGGAGGCGATCGATGTCGTCGGGGTCGTAGAGGCGATAGTCGCCGTCGGAGCGTGCGGCGGGGGCGAGGAGGCCCATCTCCTCGTAGTAGCGGATGGAGCGGGGGGTGAGGCCCGTCTCGGTCGCGACCTCCTGGATGCGCAACAGCCTCGCGGCGGGTGCGGTCTGGGGGGCGGCGGGGCCGGCGGGCGATCGGGTCACCTCGCGGAGTGTAGCGCAACCTTGCCGTGCACGTGAAGGTTGGGGTAGGTGAGCCCCGTCGGGCTAGACTTGCCGGCGATGCCGAACTTCCGCGCCCCCCGGGGCACCCGAGACCTGCTGCCCGACGACCGCGCCGTCTTCGATCGCCTGATGCGCACGGCGACCGACCTGACCGCCCGCTACGGCTACCGCCCGATCGAGACCCCCCTCTTCGAGCAGGCGGCGGTCTTCGAGCGCGGCATCGGCGAGGTCACCGACGTCGTCGAGAAGGAGCTGTTCCGGATCGCGCCGCGGACCGAGGAGGCCGAGGCCTGGGCCCTGCGCCCGGAGCCGACCGCCGGGATCGTCCGTGCCTACGTCCAGCACGGGATGCAGACCTGGCCGCAACCGGTGAAGCTGACGACGACGGGCCCGATGTTCCGCTACGACCGCCCGCAGGCCGGCCGCTACCGCCAGTTCTGGCAGTTCGACGTGGAGGCCATCGGCGACCCGGGCCCCGCCGTCGACGCGGAGATCATCGAGCTCGGGCACCGGTTCTACACCGAGGTCGGGGTGACAGGCGTCGAGGTCCTCGTCAACTCCATCGGCGACCCGGCCTGCCGGCCCGCGTACATCGCGGAGCTCGTGGCGTACTACCGCGGCTTCACGGCCCTGCTCCCGCCGACCGAGCTGGACCGGCTGGAGCGCAACGCCCTTCGCCTCCTGGACTCCAAGGATCCCGCGATGGTCGAGGTCAACGCCGGCGCTCCCCGGATCACGGACCGGCTGTGCGATGCGTGCCAGGGGCACTTCACCTCCGTGCAGGCGCACCTGGCCGTGCTCGGCGTGCCGTTCCGCATCGAACCCGGCCTCGTCCGCGGCCTGGACTACTACACCCGGACCGCGTTCGAGTTCTACGTCGCCGGCCGCGAGGGCCAGCAGCAGGCGCTCGGCGGCGGCGGCCGCTACGACGGGCTGGTCGAGCTGCTGGGCGGCAGGCCCACGCCGGGGATCGGGTTCGGGCTCGGGCTCGACCGGGTGGCGCTCGTGCTGGCGGAGCAGGGGAGCGTGGCCCCGACCGACACGGCGCCGCTCGCCGTCGTCGTCGGCGCCGATCCCGAGGACACCGCCGCGCGACTGCGCGTGGCCACGATCCTGCGCGCCGCCGGCCTCCGCGCCCGCGCCGACCTCGCGCGCCGGAAGCTCGGGCGCCAGCTCGAGGCCGCCGGCAAGGACGGCGCGCACTTCGCGGTGATCATCGGCGACGAGCTCGCTGATGGCCAGGTCCAGGTCCGCGACCTGCAGGCGGGCACGCAGCGCCTCGTCGCCCTCGACGACCTCGCCCGGGAGCTCGCCCGCGCAGAAGGCTCGCACAAGCACGGCTGATGACGGGTGAGCACGGTCGACCGGTCTCGGGGTTCCTCACGGACCAGTCAGTCGGCGATGGCCGTGCGCGCCCGAATTAGGGTGTCGACGGGCCTGCTCGAGATGGCTAGAATGGCCAGATGGAGACTGCCTCGATCACCCAGGTGAAGAACGGGCTGAGCGCCTTCATCGATCGCGTGCGTGGCGGCGAGAGCATCCTGATCCTCGACCGCGGCATACCTGTCGCTCGGCTCGAACCCGTGACCACGCTCGATGATCCGTTGGGGCGGCTGCGCCGGCTCGAGCGTGGAGGGATTGTCCGGACCGGTGCCGGTATGCCGCCGATGGATCTGCTGCTGGCCGACGGCCCGGCGCTTTCGCCGGGCGCCAGTGCCGTGGAAGCGGTGATCCTCGAGCGTCAGGGGGGCCGATGAGGTTCTGGGACAGCTCGGCGCTGGTGCCGCTGCTGGTCACCGAACCGGTCAGTCTTGCCGTGCGAGCGGCCTTCGAGGACGATCCGGGGGTCGTAGTCTGGTGGGCCACGATGGCGGAGTGCGTGTCGGCCCTGGCGCGGCTGGAGCGCGAGGGCAGCCTGGCGCCTTCGTCGATCGGCGAGGCGATCCACCGCCTGGACATGTTGGCCGGCAGCTGGCAGGAGGTGCAGCCTGTCGGAGCCGTACGGCAGGTTGCGATCCGGTTGCTCCGCGTCCACCCGCTGCGAGCGGCAGACGCGATGCAGCTCGCCGCCGCGATCCTGGCGGCCGAAGACCAGCCCGCGACGCTCACGTTCGTAACGCTGGACGCCCGCCTGGCGACATCCGCCGAGCGCGAGGGCTTCGTTGTCGTGGTGCCCGCCGGCACGTGACCGAGGACTGAATACGACCGGCAGGAACGCGGGGATACGGTAGGGACATGACGCTGGGCCGAGAGCACAGGTCAACGCGAGGTTTGGTAGCGTGGGTGGGCCGGGCCCTCCATCCGCTCACTCGCCTCCGGAGGCTCGGGCGGCAGCGGCCACGCGGGAGCCCGCCGCGCCAACTGCCGATGTCGAGGTGCCGGGGACGCCATGAAGGTCGAGGCCATGGACTTCCGAACCCAGCTCCTGCTGTCGATGCAGGCGGCTCTCTGGGGGGCGGTGCCCCCGTGCCTGAGGGCGGTCGCGGTCGGCTGGGAAGGGGGCGTGGCCAGGGCACGATTCATCTTCGACCACGAGCCCGACGCTGACGACCTTGAGGCTGTCTCGGATGTCGAGGGCTACGTCCTCGGGGACTTCGAGCCCGGCCTCGCGACCGAGTTCACCGTGGACATCGACCCGGCTGGTCCCTTCCGCCACTTGCCACACGAAGGGTGGTGGGCCTACGCCCGCCGCGAGGAGCTGCGCGCCAGACACGAATGAGGCTCGCCCGAGGCGCAGCTCCACCTTGGGCGCGGGCGCCGCGTCGCTGTCCCTCCTCTTCTCACCTTCCTGCCGGTGCCACGCGGGCTGACCCGGCGCGACGGCTGGGGCAACCCAGTCGCTGACATACGATAGGCGCCGACGCATCGACATCCCGGAGGCCCTGATCCCCGTGCCCGCCGAACACCCCACGCTCGCCACGCCGTACCGCACGCACACCTGCGGGGAGCTCCGCGCGGCCGACGCCGGGTCGAACGCGAAGCTCGCCGGCTGGGTCCACCGCCGCCGGGACTACGGGAAGCTCGTTTTCATCGACCTCCGCGACCGCCACGGCATCACCCAGGTCGTGATCGACGCGGCGGACGCCTCAGAGGCGCACGAGGCCGCCATCCGCCTTCGGCCGGAGTTCGTCGTGACCATCGAGGGCGAGGTGGAGCTGCGCCAGCCGGGAACCGAGAACACCAAGCTCGCGACCGGCGCTGTCGAGGTCCAGGCCCGCAAGGTGACGATCCTCAACGAGGCGAAGACGCCGCCGTTCTACATCAACGACCCGGAGGCCACGATCGACGAGAGCCTGCGGCTCAAGTACCGCTACCTCGACATCCGCCGCGAGGCCATGCAGCGCCGCCTGATGCTCCGGAGCCGCCTGGTCCAGGCGATCCGCGAGGTCCACCACGCCAACGGGTTCGTCGAGGTCGAGACGCCCAACCTGATCAAGAGCACGCCGGAGGGCGCGCGCGACTTCATCGTCCCCAGCCGGCTCCAGCCGGGTGCCGTGTATGCCCTCCCGCAGAGCCCGCAGCAGCTCAAGCAGCTGCTGATGGTCGGGGGCATCGACCGCTACTTCCAGATCGCCCGCTGCTTCCGGGACGAGGACCTGCGCGGCGACCGGCAGCCCGAGTTCACGCAGCTCGACCTCGAGATGAGCTTCGTGGACGAGGCGACGGTCATGGAGTTCATCGAGCGGATGGTGATCGCGGTCACGAAGGCCACGGTCCCGGACCGCAAGATTCGCCAGGTGCCGTTCCCGGTCTTCGAGTACGACGACGCGATGGAGCGCTACGGCTCGGACAAGCCGGACCTGCGGTTCGGCATGGAGCTCTTCGACCTGGCGCCGGCCCTGCGCGCCGCGGACGGGACCCCGGCCTCGGGCTTCCGGGTGTTCGACGAGACGCTCGCGGCCGCCGGCGGGCGCGTGAAGGGCATCACCGCACCCGGCATGGGCGGCACCACCCGGCGCGAGATCGACGCGCTCACGGAGCTCGCCAGGCGCTTCGGTGCCCGCGGCCTCGTCCACCTCGCGGTCCAGCCGGGCGGCGAGCTCCACGGCCCCATCGCGAAGTTCCTCTCCCCGGAGACGCAGGCCGCCGTCCGGTCGGCCGCCGGTGCCGCCGAGGGCGATCTGGTCCTGGTCGTCGCGGACCACGACGAGACCGCCAACGAGGTCCTCGGGCGCCTGCGCCTGGAGCTCGGGTCCCGCCTCGGCCTCGCCGACCCGGACGAGCTCGCGTACTGCTGGGTGCATCACTTCCCGATGTACCAGTGGGACGCGGACCACACCCGCTGGGACGCCACGCACAACCCGTTCAGCGGCGTGGTCCCCGAGGATGAGGTGCTGCTGACGACCACGTCCGGGGACCTCGACGTGCGCGAACCGGGCGACCCTGCCGGCCGCGCGAAGGCGATGCAGTACGACGTGGCGCTCAACGGCTGGGAGCTCGGCGGCGGGTCCGTCCGGATCTGGAAGCCGGACCTCCTGGCGCGCAGCTTCAACCTGCAGGGCTACTCGATCGAGCAGATGCGGGAGCGCTTCGGCGCGATCCTCGAGGCGTTCGAGTACGGCGCGCCGCCCCACGGCGGCATCGCGCTGGGCGTGGACCGCTGGGCCGCGCTGTTGAGCTACCAGACGAACATCCGCGAGGTCATGGCGTTCCCCAAGACCCAGTCCGGCTCGGACCTGATGCTCGAGGCGCCGTCGGCGCCGGACGCGGAGCAGTTCGAGGAGCTGGGCCTGCGGTTCGTGGGCGTCCCCGACAAGCGCTGACGACCGTGGACGGCGTGGCGCGCTCGCTCGCCCGGCGCGAGGCGTGAGCCCGCTCGCGGCCCTGACCGCCCGTCCGCGCTTGGCCGCGGTGCTCGGCGCCTTCGCGATCGCGTTCTCCGGGATCTTCTACCGCTGGTCGGGCGTCTCTCCGGCCACCGGCGTCTTCTTCCGCTGCCTGTACGGGCTGCCGATCCTGCTGCTCGTGGCGGCGGGGGAGTGGCGGACGCTGGGGCCGATGTCCCGCCGCGCGATCACGATGTGCGTCGTCGCCGGCGTGTTCTTCGGTGCCGACCTGATCACGTATCACTACGCGATCAACGCGATGGGCGCCGGGCTGGGCACGGTGATGGGCAACCTCCAGGTCGTGGTGGTGGCCGTGGTGGCGTGGCTCGTGCTGGGGGAGCGGCCGCGGCGCGAGGTCATGGCGGCGATCCCCGTGATGCTCGTCGGCGTGGTCCTGATCTCGGGTGTCATCGGCGGGGGCGCCTACGGCGCGAACCCGCAGCTGGGCGTCGCCATCGGCCTGGTCACCGCCACGGCGTACTCCGGGTACCTGCTGGTGATCCGTCGCGCGAGCCCGGACCACCGACCCGCCGGCCCGGTCGCGATCGCCACGGCCGTCACCGGGATCTGCGCTGCGCTCTTCGGCGCGGCGATCGGCGACGTGGACCTGGTACCGAAGCTCCCGTCGCACGCCTACCTGCTCGCGCTGGGGATCTGCTCGCAGTCGATCGGCTACCTGCTGATCCAGGCGTCCCTGCCGAAGCTGCCGGCCGTGATCACGTCGGTCCTGTTGCTCGTGCAGCCCGTGACAACGGTGGTCCTGGGTGCCATCCTGCTCGCGGAGCTGCCGTCGACGGTGCAGCTGGCCGGCGTGGGCCTCGTGCTCGTCGGGCTGGCGACGGCGACGGGCGCGGTCCGGCGGCTCCTCGCCCGCGGGGTGACGTCCGCCGAGACGGGCTGAGACACGGGGAGGGGAACCGGTGGGGTCGGAGGGGACGACAATGGACGCGGTCGAGGCCGCGGAACCCGTGACGCCGGACCAGCCCGCGAATGTGGAGCAGCCCGCGACGCCCGCGGTCGACACCAGGACGCCGTTTGCGCGCCGGGCCTCCAATGTGCTGATCGCGTTCGCCGTGTTCGCGCTGATCGCCCTGCTGATCGTGCTCGGCGCCGACCGGAGCGGCCTGCCGCTGGTCCTGTGGTGGGCCGCGCTCGTGGGCGTCGCCGCCACCGGCCTGCTCGCGTTCCTGCTGTCCACGGCCCTCGACCGGCAGCGCTCCTGGGCACCGGCGCCCGTCGCGGCGATCCTGTGGCTGGCGACCGTCGGCGGCCTGGTCCGCTTCCTGCTGGCGCTCGTGTCCGGCTCCTTGAGCGTCCCTCTCGACGCGGTCCTCGCCCTGTGGGCGCTCTCGGCCGACGGACGCCCGAACCCGATCCCTGCCACATCGCATCGCTCGGCGGGCTGGGCGGCCATCGGTCTGTTCGTGGCGATCCAGGCATCGACGCTGGCCGGCGCGGCGCTGTCCCGGCCGGGCATCGAGCCGTTCGTCGTCGGCCAGGCCGCGCTGACGCTGGATCTGCACGTGGCCTGTCCGGCAGCCGGGACCGCCGCCGACCGGATCCCCGTGTCGTTGCGCTGGACCTGGGTGCGCCGCGATCTCCTTGCGGCCGGCTATGACGCCGTGGGGCTCGAGGCCGCGCCGGGCCCGTTGGGCATCGAGAACCTCCATGCCACCGAAGGCCTCGATTACGGCGCCGGTGGCGCCGAGCAGCTCCTGAACGGGACCGCGGCTGGTACGCAGGTGCTCGGGTTGGGGCCTCCGGCCGGCCTCGTCCAGGGTTGGAGCTGGGGCCTCGACGTTGCGACGAACGGGATGCGCGACGGCACGGTGGGCCTCGACGTGCTGCCGTTGTCCGACGCCGGCCCGGCGCCGACGACGGGGGTGCTCACGGTCACGGCCGTCTATGCGCGCGACGGCCGCTGGCACGTGGAGCGCGAGGTCACCTGCTCCTGGTGAACGAGGCGTCCGGGACCAGCCGGGGCGCCAGACCGGCTGCCCGAACCGCTACGGCGTGCCGAGCGACGTCGTCGGGGCGATCCGGCCCAGCAGGTCCACCGTCGCGGCGACGACGCCGGCCTGCTGGTCGGCCCGCGAGATCGTGGCCGGCGCGTCGTTCGGCTGGCCCGTGTACCAGCCCATCTGCTCGTGGTTGCCGCCGGCGATCGCCGTGTAGACGGTGTCCGGGGGGAGCAGTGCCCTCGTCGCCGGGTCGGTGATCTTCGGCGCCCCCGTATCGAGCGTCCCGTAGATCGACGCCGCCTTGACGCCGGAGCCCGAGAGGTCGGCGGCCGAGTACGACGCCCACAGGACCAGCCCCTGGACGGCCCCGGCATGCCCGGCGACGAACTGCGCTGCCATCGCGCCGCCAAGCGAATGGCCGCCGATCGCCCAGCGCTTCACCTCCGGGTGGGCGGCCATCGCCGGCAGCGCCGCATCGATCCCGAGCACGGCGAAGCCGAGCGGCATCTCCACGACGATCACGAGGTAGCCGTGGCCGGCGATCGCCTGCGCGAGCGGCCCGTATCCCGCCGCCGGCACCTTGGCGCCGGGGTAGATCACGAGCCCCGTGGTGTACGCCTCGGATGCGGGCGACCACTCGAGCCGCCCGGAGGCCTCGCTGAACGCTACCGTCGGCGTGGGACCGAGGGACGCTTCGGCCTCGGGGAGGAGCGGCTGCGGCTGGACGTACCACGCGCCGGCGACCACGACGATGGCCAGGAGGGCGACGATCGCGGCGATGATGACCCGGCCACGCGGCCGTCGACGGCGGGGCGACATCAGGATCTCCGGCGGCCTCAGGCGGGTTCGTGCGTGGCGGACCCGGCGGATCCGGGCAGGGGACCGCGCGGCGACGCGTCGTCGGGCTCGTCGGCGGTCCCGGCGCCCCACTCGCGGGTGACGCCGTCCTCGGGCTCCGGCGGGCCGTCGAACGACGGCAGGGATGATCGGGCAGTGCCGATGTCGTGGGTCACGCCGGGATCCCCGGTGTCCACGAGCCGGACCGGGACGCCGGCGGCAGCGAGGTCGTCCAGCAGGTCAGCCGGCATCCGGTCCGCGCCGAGGCCCCGCAGCTGCTCCAGCGCGGAGACCGGCACCAGGGCGGGGAACCCCGCCTCGCCACGGAACGCCGGGCGGAGGACGGCGGCACGGTCCTCGCCGTGCGCGGCGATCAGCGTCGTCACCGTCTCGGCGTCCACCCACGCGAGGCGGGCCGGCCATACGAGCGCGGCGTCGGTCGCGGCGACGAGGCGGACGGCGGCGTCGATGCCGGCGGTGATCTGGCCGACGGGGCCGCGCTCGCGGGCGACGGGCGCGGAGAGCGTCGCCCCGGTGGTGGCGATGGCCGCCGCGACGGCACCGTCCGGATCCGCGGCGCACACGACGACGGGCGTGGAACCGCCGGCCCACGCCACGTCGGCGAGACGGCGGACGACCGGTGTCCCGTCGGCGTCCGCGAGGGCGGACGCCGGGGTTGCGGCGAGGATCACGGCGGCGACGGTCATGCGGGCTCCTCCTGTCGCGGGAGTGTAGCCGTGACGGGGCGGTGAACCGCCCGTCGCCCTCGCCGGGGGCCGCCCTCGGCAGTCGGCGG